>JGI24025J20009_10000053_pt1 | contig 87260 bp, 88 predicted proteins | sample Cruoilmetagenom3_FD_20009 | JGI IMG/M metagenome (IMG submission 20009)
CTACAGTTTAGACGACGTGCTCGCTCATACTGGTAATCATCAGGATGTTCTTTGACATCATTAAGTAGCACGTCATCTGGTATTTTATAGGGCTTGGTTTGTCTGGTTGTTTTGCTATGAACACGCCGCTTCCAGTTCTGTATGGTGGTTGGGCTCAGATTATAAAACTCAGCTGCCTCGGCAAAAGTCATACCCTTGTCTAAGCTTTTTAGTACTTGTTTGCGAAAATCTAGGGAGTAAGTCATGGTCTTTATGATAGCAATTAGGTTTGATAATTAGTTTATAACACTTTTAAGTGGGATTGACTATAGTAAAGCCTATTACTATTTTTTTTCGCTTGGCAATCACTACCCATAGTTGGATTCTCTTTACCAGCTATAACAGACATTAGATCAAAGGCAACACGCTCAGCGCTGTTATCTTTTATTTCTACTGGTCCTTGGATGTTCATACTATCCGCCATTATTACTCTCCTTGTTAGCCAGTCTCAAGCGTGCTGGCTTCTACGCGTAAAACCAATGAGGCTTACTTATGAAAATTGAAACCTTACTTCTCGTTGAAAATAGATTAAGTGATTGCTCAACTCAAATTTATATTGAAAATATAGATGTCGATCATGATGAATTCTACGTACCCGTTGGTGACTACACTCATCCAATTGGTTATTTAAAATTCAAGCAGATAGCTAAAGAAGGCTGTTTTGAATTATCGTCATTAGAGAGTCTAGATTGTCCCAACCCACATCCACAATTCTCGTTGTCAGGTGTTTTATACTCTCGGCAGGCAGCTCTCGAAGCGTATCAATCATTGTCTGTTTACGCTCAGTCGGCAGATTAGATGATAGAATCATTGACTCTAAGATTGTTCTGAACTGTTCAGCTTCAAATTTGATTGTTACCACGCCTAAGATAGCTGATAGCCCACCGTCGTCTGCAAGGAAATCCATGCCAGTGTGCGTGATTGAGCCTAAATTAGGATGAAAGCCATCACCATCCAGCGACTTAGAAACTAACAAACTGTTTTCAGAAATGAGCTTATGATCTTTAAGGTAAGCTAGGTTCGCAATAAACTTATAATATTCATCAGTTCCATAGTCATATTTCTCACTGAGATCAATTTGTGAGGGGTAAACCTGACTCAGCTCCGTTAGCATTGAAAGCTGCATTTCTCTATCTAAAAGCATAACCATATCCTTGTGTTATTCGAAATCTACTGCTTCACGATATACGCACCATCCTAATGGCAGCGTGTCGACTGGCTTGGCGAACTTTAAGAAATGCTCAATCCAGTAGCACTCAAATGATTTCATGCCTATTACCTATACTTAGTAATTTTGCTATCCACAACGCCAACGAGCATACATTCGCCCATCGGCACAATCTTCTGATCCGGCCATTCTGGATTGAGTGGTCTTAGGTACATATCCTCAGGGCTATCGCCAATAATAAGCTGCTTGAACGTCGCTTGCTTGTCATCATTGCAATGAATAACGACTAGCGCACCATCCTTCAATTCTAACGGCGAGATATCAGGCTCAACGTAGATAATCTCTCCAGGCTTAAACTCAGGCCACATGCTACGACCTTCGATGATCAAGCCGAAGGCTCTAGGTGATAGATTGCTAGGTCTATCTATCCATTCAATAGCGTCATCTATTGTCACTGGCATCACATCCGAAAAACTGCCTGCCGCTACCCAACTAATTACTGGCATCTGACCCGACATACCATGATCAACTGGCACTTTCTTGGTACCTTCTGGTGTGTCTTTGTTTACGGTATCTGCTGAACCGCTTTGCATCTCCAGTATCTTAGCTTTTAGATCGCTAACAGTAGGTGTGGGTAATGAGCCACTCAAAATATAGTTGGCATCAGCGTTGTATTTCTCCGCTGCAGCTAAAGCCCCTTCTTTAGAAACACCTCTCTTTGCCCAGTTGGTTACTGTTGACGCTCCCACGTTTAAATCTAGGGCGATTTTAGAATTTTTATTTGTCCCCGCTACCTCTTGTAGCCTAACCATGCTTGGGTCCATAAACCACCTCATTTTTTCATTGTTCAAATTAATATTATTTTACACGCTGTGTGGAACACGATGTTGCACACTATGAAAACTACTGATTGCTTTTTATTCACACTGTGTGTATTATTTACCCTATAGTGTGAAAAATAAGGAATACACAGTGACTGATAAAGATTTAATCGAAAAGCTTGGCGGGGTTAAAGCTATTGCAGACGCACTTGGCTACAACTACACCACAGTTCATAACTGGCTTGCCCGCGGTATCTCAAGAGACGCGAAAATTGCTCACCCTGACATTTTTATGCAAAAGAAAATAGATGCTGTGAAGCACATCGATAACTACATAACAGAGGAAGCATAACCATGACAACCAAATCTATATGTCAATTATCAGACGAACAGCTTGCATGGTCACGCAATATGCAAACTCAGGTGTTGCAAGCCATTGATAAGGATGGTCAGGCGGAGCTTGCAAAAGCAATTGGTATTGACAGTAGCACCGTGTCACGCCTTAAAGAGCATCACCTTGCAAACCTTTGCAAGATGCTTGCATCGCTTGGCCTCAAGGTTGTACCTGCAAATATGAAGTGCTATGACGCGGCTAAGATTGATATTTTATTTCGTTTGGCAAAGGACAATTTTCAGCGCTTAGAAGAGGTTGACGATTTCTTTCATGATGATGCCAAAGCTCAGATTGCAGAGGGTACTTATCGTCCAAGGGGCACGTTATGACCTGCGACGACTGCCCAAACCAAACCGACGGCAAATGCTGTCACCAATCAATTAACCCCATCCCAGCTTTGATGTTTACCGATGCAACCATTGCCACGCTAAAAGCTCAGTACAACGAACACTACGGACAATTGGGAGTATTCGATGCACTCGAACAGCGCGGAGTTATTTAACGAGCGTCAGGCTCACTTATCACTGGCACAAGATATCGAACAGACCAAGCGGGACAATCTTAAGGCGCAAAACATGAAAACAATTGAAGAAGAAAAGCAGCGCAAGCGTGATAACAACCTGCAATTTTGGCACAGCATCAAACAAGTTGTTTTTGTGATCGTCTGCGCGGCCATTGTCGTTTACACACTGATCCATTTTGCGAGGTAGGTATGTATAGCAAGAAAATAAACAACCCGCTCTACAGCAAGATTGAATCAATAGTGGTGCAAAAAACAATTGATGGGGTGGTTAAACATAGAGAGTTTGATGACATACGAAACAAGTCATCAGTACGAGCAATCTTAATGATGATGGGTTTTAAGCCTTGCAATGAAGCAAACCCAATCGTGTGGAGGCGACCAAAAGGAATAGCTGACTCGTTAGGCAGAGCAAGCAACGTGACAAGCTGTGCAAGGGTCGTAAAACGCAACGTTGGCAGACCTCAAACAACCAGCGAAATGCCAACGGAGAAAGGCCAGCAGATTTTAGAGCAGATTAAAGAAGATGGTTTTTATGACGTAGGCGATTTTGATATGTCGCAATCGTATTTGAGCAATATCATGTCGCAGATACGCGAGGTGGGTTATACGGTGAGCAGTATAAAGGGGGGAAATCAAAGAGTAATTCGCTACGAGTTAAACGAGCAATAAAAAACCCTGACCAGTTCGAGCTGATCAGGGTTTATCTACTAACCACCAAAGCTAATAGTTAGAAATTGGAGTATAGCACATGAGTATTTTAACGCAAAACATAAAGACAATGAGCAGCCGTGAAATAGCTGAGCATTGCGATAAAGACCATCGCAATGTTTGCCGTGATATTGACAGTCTGAACGAAAGTTATGCGCAAATGGCACTGCTCAAAGTTGAGCAGTCAGATTATGTCGCTGATAACGGTCAAAGCTATCGTCAGTATTTATTAAGCAAAGAACAAACGATAGATCTAATCACAGGCTACCGCGCTGACATTCGTATTCGTATCAACCGTCGTTGGGCTGAATTAGAACAGCAAGCAGCACAGCCAGTCGTAGCACTGCCACAAGACTACTTATCAGCGTTAAAAGCATTAGTAACGAGTGAGGAAGCAAAAGAGCGCGCCAATGCTGAAATCAAGCAATTACAGCCAAAAGCAGCTGCATTAGATGCCATTAGTCACGCTAAAGGCTCAACTGGTATTCGTGAAACTGCAAAGGCGGTAGGCATGGGTCAAAATGAATTTGTAGCCTGGTGCACCAATCCAAATAAGCCAGCAAGTGCACGTTTTATGTACCGCGACCACTCAGGTGCCCTTAATGCTTATTCGCACCGTATTGACCAAGGATTTGTCACACAGAAGCTATCCTGCTTCATTGGTGGCGATGGTCGTGACCGTACAGCGCCCAAGGTTAGGTTCACGCCTTCAGGGGTCACTCAGATAGCCAAACTACTACAGCAAGAACGTTCAAGAGAATTGGAGGCCGTGTAATGCACTATTACAGCTTTAACATCAAAGACTATCGTAAAGATACTCAACACTTAAAACCGATGGAGCATTACATCTACCGCATGCTAATAGACCTCTATTACATGGACGAAAAACCAATACCTAAAAAAACCCATTGGGTTATGCGTCGCTTAATGTTGGATAACCCAGAACACGAAACTATGCTTAAAAACGTCTTAGATGACTTCTTTTATGAGTGTGATGACGGTTTTAGGCACAAACGCATAGATTGTGAGATCACTAAATACCATGGTAATGCTCAGAAAAACCGTGAAAACGGCAAAAAAGGGGGCAGACCTCGTAAGAATGACCCAGAAAAAACCCAGTCGGTTTCTAATGGGTTGCCAAATAAAAGCCAAAATAACCCTAACCAAGAACCAATAACCATAAACCAAGAACCAAAGAATAGTAATAATAATAGCGCGAGTGATTTTTCAGTGATTGATTCGATTGCAGATTGGGTTCATCCAGAGCTTACTGAAATTAATGCCATGCTCATGCTAGGAGCACCACCAGTACCAGCCATCAGTCAAGCAGACTACGATTATCAATTGAAAAAATTCAAAAACTACTACGCTGAGGAAGAGCAAAAGGGTTCATACATCAGGACTGAGGGCAGACGCAAGGATGTGCTCACGGATTGGATCAAGCGCGATTACATACGTCAGCAGAAAATTAAAGCTCAGTCACAGCCAGCTAGATTCAACATCGACAATGAAGATTGGAGTGGTACCACTGCTAGCAAATCAGAAGGCCATGACAGTGATCTGCCAGCCGTCTATCACCCTAGTCACAGCAAACCAGCAACTCAAGCTAAGCCAAACCCCAGTACATCGGTCATGGTAAACGGTTTATGGAAAGAGCCGTTGCCCGGTATGAGTGTCCAGCAGACTTATGATCATATCAGCCAGCAGCACATGCCTGGTGAAATGCAAGATGAGACCTACGACAGGCTGTTAAATCAGATGCAGGAGGCGGTATGAGCAAGGTTTATATGCACACGTTGAGCTGTCGATACGGAAAGCTGTCAGGAACTGTATCGATTGATGGGGAGGAGGTGGTTGTGGAGCCGTTTGACGATCCTAACGACGCTGAATCTAACTGGAACGAAGAGGTTAAAAAGCGTGCGATAGATAAATTGGCAGAATTACGGAGATTGAGCGCATGAATGATTTTAAGTGTAACGCGTGTGGTGCGGTTCAAGACACTGCCGATTGGTTGGAGAACGGCGGTTGTGACGGTGATGAATTTGAGGTCGAGTGTCAAGACTGCGAAGAAGTTATCGAGGTGAGAACGGTAGTTGAAGTCAATTACGAAAACTTAGCGAATAGGTACTAAGCATGAAAACCACCAAAGGCCACTCAGTCGCAGGTCTGCAAACTGCCTACCACCCTAAAGATAACGTATATCGAGGATATTCAGGCAGGTTGAGAGTAGTTGATGGGGATCCGTACCACGATGAATATGTGAAGTGGAATAGCGACGGAACAGCGTTTAAGCATGAATATGGCGATATTAATTTAAAGGATGGTAAGTGATGAGAAAAAGCATACAAGCATTAGGGCGAATGAAGTCAGGACAAATGAATGGTACTGAGAAGGCCTACGCACAGCATTTGGAGCTGCTAAAACGAGCAGGTGAGATCGCTTATTACTCTTTTGACAACATCAACCTACGGCTAGCAGACAACACGTTTTATAAGCCAGACTTCTTGGTCATGCGCTCAGATGGCCAATTGGAAATACACGAAGTGAAAGGGCAGTGGACTGACGACGCGTTAGTGAAGATTAAAGTTGCTGCTGACAAGTTCCCGTTTAAGTTTTTAGCGGTCATGAAGCAGACGAAAAGGAACGGCGGTGGTTGGGATGTTCGAGACTTTTAACGTATAGAAAAGTATAGGTGCAGCCATGATTAGCAAAGACCAAATCTATATCAATAATGAGACTGGACAGCGTGTCTTAGTATTGCGAGTTGATGATCACTACGTGTATTACCAGCAGGATGGATTTATCAAGCCGTTATTCAAATATGAGTTTTTAGAGCAGTTTACATTGGAGGTGAGCAATGCTTAAGCCATTAGTAGATATCGATGTGAATTTTGATGATTTTAATTTTCATTCGTACAAAGACGATGATGAGATTTTTGTTAGAGATGATAAGTCGCCTTATGAGCATGGGATTTCCATACCAAGAAATAGACTTGTCGCGTTTAGAGATGCACTAAACAAAATTATTGAGGAGCAAGGCGAGTGAATAAAATATTGAGTCAACGATTTGCTACCAGCCCACGCTTAGAATTGCAGCATGGCGATTGGTTAAAGCAGGGTATGGGCGCTAAAACGGTTAAGTTTGATATTGGTAGCGGTGGATTGCCTCCTGAGGTTAATTGGGAAGACAAGGCGGCCGCTATTGGATTGATTGAGAGTCGTCACGCTAAAGCGTTGGCGTCTTTACTGGTTTGGGGGGATAACGAGTTGTGGGATCGTTCAGCGTCATTTGATGTGATAGTTAACTATTTAGCAGCTCGAATGATAGCTAGATGCGCTGAGGATAAGAGACAAGCACCGAAAGGCAGCTATCACACCTTGGAGGAGTTAGCGAAGCTTGTAGCACGCATGACGTTGCATTTTGAGCTATACGATTTGTGGGGATTGTATACGGTTGAGGGACGATTATTATTCAGTGGTATCAACGTGCCAGCCAGCAGTTATAGCAAATTGTGGCTAAAATACCAAGAGGGTATTTTGGCTGATATTGAAGCTTTGGTAGTAATGATAGAGCAAGACATCAGCGATTATCGTAAAAGATTAAATTGAAGCTAAATATTCCTACTTCTGTTTGCTATTAATGTATCTATTAAGTTACTATTGTTTCTATTTATTTACGGTATAAAGATAATGGCCAACTATATTGATAGTAATCTAACAACTAACGAACGAGTTATTAAAAATGCTAAGGTGTCATGGTGGTCCCAGTGGGCAATGATTACACTGGGGGTGTTAACTATATCGTTTTTAATTGGAATAGTATTTTTTGTTATTGCAGTGGTGCGTGTAATGACAACTGAACTAGCTTTGACAAATAAGCGAGTTATTGCGAAGACAGGTTTTATTAGAAGAGATACTGTTGAGCTGCGTTTGGAAAAAGTAGAAGGCTTGATTATCAATCAAGGGATTATGGGGCGGATCTTTAATTATGGCACAGTAATAGTTTCTGGTACTGGTGGCATTAGAACTCCTATTCCTTTTATTACTAACCCTATTGAGTTTCGCAGAGTAGTTAATGAGTTCTTAGAAGACCCAAGTCAGTTTGATTAGAGTGAATTTAAGGGTAAATAGGGTAATAGTAAGCAGCTATTGACAACATGACAGCCGTTAGAGTACTATTTCTCACACTGGCGATTGTAAGTGAAGCCAACCCGATTCAGGCGTTTAGTTAATACTAACCGCCTTTTTTATTGCCTATGATTTGCCCGATGCCGGATATCCGATATCGGGCTTTTTTACGTCCAAAATTTAGCAGGGATGCTATGTGCGAACTAACCAATCAAAAAGCCTATGATTATTATCATGAGGTCACAGAGTCGTGCGCCAAAGCTTATTGGCTACAGTTTCTACGAGACAGAGCTAATAGAGGCGTGGAAGGCGCTCAAGATTTTGTGGATAAGATTGAGTTTTGTAATAATTAAGTGCCTATAGCTCAGCGGTTAGAGCAGAGAACTCATAATTCTTTGGTCGCAGGTTCAAACCCTGCTAGGCGCACCATATTTTATTAACCAGTTTGCCCTCACTTGATTGTGCAGGGCATTTTTTATATCTGCGGTGAGCCTTTAACGAGGGAGCAAGCACCCAAGCCAGAGCGGGCGGATTAATTAAGACTGGCAGTGAGACACGCTGTCGCCAATTGCAGAGGTTTACATGTAGAGAAGCACAGGCTTTGACACGCGCCTAAATTCAAGCAATCACGTTGACCTCAAGCTTGGAAATATGAAGCGGCTTATTCCCGCCCCAAGCTTATATAAACCCGTCAAGATGGCGGGTTTGCTTTATTTTATGCACGCTGATTGGAGGTGAGCATGTTGAAAAGACCAATGCCACCAACCAACGATCTACGCCCACTAATGGCAGCCCCTGAAATATATGAATGGCTACACGCCACGATACTCAACCCCGACCATGAGTGGTTTAACGAAGACCATAGACATTTGATGGAATACTCAGTAACTGAAATAGCGTTTATGTGGGCCCAAAGTGAATACATCAAAGCTGGTAAGCAGATATTAGGCCAGTGCGAAAAGGTCATGATGATGGCGGGTGGTTGGAAGAAGATGCGTCAGGAAATGTGGTTTGAAGATACATTGGGTGATGTGCCTGAATACTTGGTCACGCTTGATTCTAATTATTGCCGTGATTGTACAGACGCTGAGTTTGCCGCACTGGTTGAGCATGAGATTTATCACATGAGACATAAACCAGATATGTTTGGTGACCCCTCATTCAAAGCAGACGGCAGACCACAGCTCGAATTGATAGCTCACGATGTTGAGGAGTTCTTTGGAGTCGTCAGACGATATGGCGGTGATGAAGCAGTCAGGCGCATGGCTGAGCTGCAAGATTGTGAGCCGCAAATAAAATACTAATTACCTTTACTTAGCGATACGAGAGAGCATTTATGGCGACCCTTAACAATAAGGTTAAGGCCTTTATTGTACAAGGGCTTGCTACCTATATGACCCCATCCGAAGTAGTGGAAGCTGTCAATCAAGAATTTGACGGGCTGAAAGTTACAAGACAGCAGGTATCGAACTACGACCCTGGCAAAGCAGCTGCAGTTAATTTGTCTCAGAAATGGAAGGACCTATTCAAGCAATTCCGCGATGACTTTAACAATGACATCCAAGCAATACCGATTGCCAATAAAGCATATCGCTTAAACATGCTTGACCGTATGGCGCGTGATGCTGAGAAATCAAAGAACAGGCCATTGGCGGCAAGCTTACTTGAGCAAGCAGCTAAGGACGTGGGCGAAGTGTTTACGAATAAGCAGAAAGTTGATAACACGTCTAGTGATGGATCAATGGCGACCAAGCCGACAGTAATTAGACTGGTGGCACCAAAGGTAGATGAAAATGGGCGAGCTATTAAATGATGAAATTTACGCCGATGTAGTCATACCTGACAAGCTTATACCAGTCTTTGAGTCCAAGTCTCGCTATAAAGGCGCTTATGGTGGCCGTGGTAGTGCTAAGACACGTACATTCGCATTGATGACAGCCGTAGAGGGTTATCGACTGGCCGAAGCAGGCGCTAGCGGCATAATCCTATGCGGCCGTGAGTATATGAACTCACTTGAAGAATCTTCACTTGAAGAAATTAAGCAAGCAATACGATCAGTAGATTGGCTTAATGATTACTATGAGATTGGCGAGAAATACGTTCGCACTAAAAATAGGCGTGTTGCTTATGCCTTTACTGGCCTACGTCATAACTTGGACAGCATCAAAGGTAAGTCACGCATACTACTCGCTTGGGTGGATGAAGCTGAGAACGTCAGTGAGGCTGCATGGCGCAAGCTATTACCAACAGTACGTGAAGATGACTCAGAGGTTTGGATAACATGGAATCCTGAAAATAAGGATAGTGCAACAGACAAGCGCTTCAGACAGGTTGAGCATAAATTCATCGTTGAGATGAATTATGACGATAACCCATTCTTCCCTGATGTGCTTGAGCAAGAACGCTTAAGTGATCAAGCTAACCTTGACGATGCGACCTATTGTTGGATTTGGGAAGGTGCTTATCTCGAAGCTTCGGACGCCCAGATATTTAACGGTAAGTTTGTTGTTAGAGAGTTTGAAAGACACCCAACATGGAACGGTCCATATAACGGTTTGGATTTTGGTTTTTCTACGGATCCAACAGGCGCGACAAACTCATGGGTCAGTGACAACATACTTTATATTGAGTATGAGGCGTGCAAGGTTGGCCTTGAGATTGACGACACACCAGACTACCTGAAAGATAATATACCAGGCATTGAAAACTACGAGGTGATAGCTGATAACGCTCGACCTGAATCAATCAGCTACCTAAAGCGTAACGGCATACCAAAAATTAAGGCATGCGTTAAAGGTAAGGGTAGTGTTGAGGATGGCATTGCTCACCTAAAAGGCTATAAGCAGATCGTCATTCACCCAAGGTGCACGGCAACCGCAAAAGAGTTCCGATTGTACAGCTACAAAACGGACCGATTAAGCGGCGAGATATTGCCTGAAATTATCGATAAGCATAACCATTTGATTGACTCACTCAGATATGCACACGAGCGCACTATGAAGCGTGGTGCTAATACTAAACGATACAGAGCCACTGCTGGCAAACGGACGTATAGATGAATGATATAACTGAAAAGCCGCGTTACCGTGTCACAGCAGGTAAGGCGTTAAGTCAAGAGCAGGTGACAGACTTAAGAGGCAAGACCTTCTACCGTCACCTGATCCGTACTGACACTGACGAGATACTTAAGAAAGCGGGTATCAGCCGTCACGCACTAAAGACATTACTGACGGATCCTGATATCGATCAAGCGATTGATATACGTGAAGAAGAGCTGAGTAATGCTGCTTATACGATTACACCGAGTGAGGGCAATGTTGCTGAATTTATCTATGAGCAACTAGACCTGCATCTTGGAACGATCTTGCAAGGCTCATCGCTTAGCAAGTGGTACGGCTATGATGTCATTGAGCAGTTATGGGGTAAGGATGATAAGGGACGTAATGCAGTTACTTCAATGATGTCTAAGCCTATCCAGTGGTTTGAGCCATTAGCTGGCGGTGCACTACAATGGTTCCCGAACGATGGTAGTCAGCCGGTCATGATTAGTGATCAAAAGGACTTTTATTATCGCTATCTGTACCAGCAGCATAAGCCAACGTATCTAAACCCCAAAGGCAAGTCGATACTAAGCCGTGTTTACTGGCTGCATTATTTTAAAACCAACGGCTGGCGTTTTTGGTCTAAGTTCTTGGAGCGTTTCGGTTCTCCATTGCTTATCGGTAAGACTGACGCAACAACTGAGGATGACGCGCAGAAATTTGCAGATGCAATACTGGCGGCCCACAACTCAGGCGTCGTCACTATCGGCATTGATGAGGATGTAACACCAGTCACAGCTACCAGTGATGGCAAGGCGTTTGTGAGCTACGACAATGTTGTTAAGCAAAGTATTACAACCTACTTGCTTGGCCAAACGCTCACAAGCGGCACTGACAATGGCGGCACATATGGCCAAGGCAAGATACATCAAGAGCAGCAAGAGATTATCTTTAGCGGCGACCGTAAGCACGCTCTTAAAGCCGTTCAACGGTTCATTGATGTTATCTGTACCGCTAATGGGTTTGAAGCGCCTGAGTTTAAGTGGGTGGCTAAGAAGTTCATCAACCAAGAGCAGTTAGACGCAGATAAAAAAGCGCATGAGATGGGTGTTCGCTTCACCAAGTCTTATTTTGTAGACGAGCATGGCTATAACGAGCAGCATATCTCGCACATGGATTACGGTGATGGACAAGGCGCTATTAAATTGCCAACGTCAGCACAAGCCAATCGCTATACGTCAATGGCTAGCAAAACATGGCTGCCATTTAAAGCAGCTGACAGTGATAGTGAGTTTACTGATGAACAGCAAGAGCTTGAACAAGTCGCAGATGATGCGCTTGAATTAAGCGTACAGCCTTTTGATTCTAATGCAGTACTATCAGCTATAAGCAACGCTACGGACGCTGACAGCTTACGTGAGTCGCTATTTAACCTATGCGGTGAGGGATTGGCTGATAGCGAGTTTACTCAGTTGGTTAATACCTCGTTAGCGGTCGCTGATTTACATGGTTTTGCTGATGAATCGAGTGAGGTGTAACTACTAATACTGTAGTTATCTTGATATCTCTAATCTAGCTAAATTTTGCTTCATTGTTGCCATAGTGCCTGTTATATTGGCTTTGCATTGGGTTGTTTTTATTAAACCTTTGTTCCTAGCTTATTTGACTCTAAGGCGGTTTTATGGATTTAGTAGCATTACAGAAAAAGCTGGAAGAACGTTATCTTGGCTATACTGATACCAGTGTTACTCCTAATGTTGTTGTTCCAGCGTTAGATACTACGATTTTATCCCATGCAACTGCTTATTTTCTTACAGCACAACGTCTATATGAGTTAGACGACGATAGACCTACGGATACTCCTTATCCTATGCTAACTCTGTTGGCTCTCTCAGCTGAGTTGTTTTTAAAGGGCTTTCATCCTGATGTGGATGAAAAGTACGAAGAGATGGTTCAGACAAAAGCTGAAAAGGAAGCGGGTGATAGGCCTATAAAATTTTTAATTGATAAAGAAGTTCATTCGTCGAAAAAGTGGGCGCGTCACGATTTAGGAAAGTTATTAAAGTCTTACTTGGAGCATGATAAAGACTTGTATGACTATTTGACGGGACGTTATACCATTGATACAGGAAGGAGTTTACTAGCAGATTTGTCTGATTACTCAAATACTTTTATGCAAGTTAGGTATATTTTTGAATATGGTAAGACCAAGGGGTATCAGTATCTTACCGATATTAATATTATTTATCGCTTGGTAGAATCACTTTATAAGTCATCAAATGCCTTCTACACAGATGAGTATTACTATCCTAATTAGCATATTGAGCGCTCTGACCACTAATTTTTTCTAAAATACTCAGCACATTGCATTAATACAAAAAATTGAAAGCTCATTCTAATGGATGAGCTTTTTTATTGTCCAAAATAAAGTGAGTAACCAATGGCAACGACAACAGCAGCATTTGACGTAAAGTTTATCGAAGCTATTGCTTACGCTTTAAACCGTAACGTGGTTTTGCCTGATGAATACTACAACGTGATGACGCCCATACAGCGTCAGCAAGCGGTATCTATCGCAGGGCTAGGGCAGACTGAGCAGATTAAGCATGTCATGGGCTTGGTCAATGACCAACTCGACAGTGGCGGTACATTCGCAGACTTTCAAAACGCTGTAAAAAAAGGTGATATTGATATTAACCTACCAAGGCATCGGCTAGACAATATCTTTAGAACCAACATTCAAGGTGCTTATGGCCGTGGTCGATGGTATCAGCAACAGCAAAATAAAGATGAACGCCCATACCTGATGCGTGACGGTATCAATGATATTAGACAACGCCCAGCTCATAAGGTGCTAGATGGCGTGATCAGACATATTGACGACCCATTTTGGCAGAAACATTATGCGCCTGATGGGTATCGTTGTCGCTGCATTATGCGGTCCTTAACTGAGTCTCAAGCTCAAGCAAAAGGCATAACCGCCGATGATGATTTGCCCAATGTGCCGAACGATGAAGGTTGGATTGGCGGTACACCGGCTCAGTACACGGGCAACATGAACAAACTAGTCAATGACAAGATAGCCGAGCTTGCTATTACGTACTATCAGCAGTCAGGCGCGATATTAGCAGCAAGACAGCGCATTGAAGCGGCTATCACAGTGATGTTAGCGCAGCCAGTGCCTGAGCTTGCTTTGATGATTGATGAGGCTCATGCATTGATTGAGGAAGAGAGTTAAAGTTAATTATGCTATTTAAACAATAACTGTAAACTTCTATAAGTTTATTATAGTTAATATTAGCCTTATGTAGCTTATAGATTGATACCGGTGAGATATGTGAGTAATATATATTAATAATTATGATATTTTAAACCCAAACCTAGCCACTAAAGGAGTTTGTTACCATGAATACTAACAGCCGCAGTGGATTTTTAATGAGAGTATTGACTTTTGATAGACCAAAAAAAGTCGTTAGTGAAAACGAACGATTAGTTATGGATGATCAAGGTAACGTATGGTTAAATTATGACAATCCTGAGGTACGTACAGGTGTTCAAAATCAGATCCGTGCTTTGAGTAAGATTAAATTAGACTCACAAAAGGCATAATATTATATGGGTCTGCTTTTAATCATGTTTGTTCTAGTTTTAGGATACCGATATGCTTCTTCAGTACCTTATCAGAAAAATATCCTCAAGCGCAGTGTGGGATGGGAATCCTATGTATATTTAGCTCAACATGGAATCATCTCTATATTATTAGGGATTTTAATTTTTTCATTCTGTACGTTAGTCGTACTTTTAATTATTTTAACATTAGAAGTTACTATATTATCTTACCTTGATATTACTGTTAATCTAAGTAAAAGGTTTCGAGAAAACCTTTTACTTTTAGTTGAAGGTGAAAAAGACATCCTTCACTATGTAGTGATGACAATTGCTACAGCTTGTATATCATGGGTAATCTGCGAAGCAAGAATTCAAATTGATTTTTCAAAGGATAAATATGACTTATTAAAGAGTTTGGATGGCATTCTTAATGTTGTCATCCAGTCTCTTCAATCGAATTCATCTGTTAAAGTGTCTATGAAATCTCGCAAAGTTTATGTCGGCATGGTACTCGGGGAGCAATTTGAAAATACTGATTTAGGAAATATTTTAATAATTCCTTTCTTTAGCGGTTATCGTGATAAAGATACGTTAGATATGAAGCTTAACTGTGAGTATATGCCTGTGTACGAGAAAAATAAGTTTATTGATTGGGATGGTTCAGAGTTCAAGATAGACTGGAAAAAGATGCAGGACTTTAAATTAGTGATTCGCATTGATGAAATTGAAACTATCTCTTTATTTGATGCTGAGTATTCAGAAGACTTTTTATTGACAGATAAAAAATGACACTCTAACTTAACTATTTTTTCTCAATTTTATGAATAAAGAACCTCATCATTTGATGAGGTTTTTTTGTTTTGGAGAAATATTACATTAAATTTTAGAAAAAATGAGTTTAGCCTGATAGACGTATAAAACAGTAGCCTTATCAGAAATGATAAGGCTTTTTTAATGGGTGAAATATGAACTTACAAGCAAAGATTAAGCGCGACATCAACAGTCATGCGCTCATGGCTTGCCACGATCTAAACGGTGAGCTCGCATCTATCGACTTCAAAGCGCTATCACGTCATAGCGATGATGGTAGTGAAGCAGCTTATACGGTTGAGAATGGCGTAGCGACTATCGATGTTCGCGGTCTGCTAGTACCTGAAACCTCAAGTGATTATCGCTCATGGGGTGTAACAGGCTATGCAAACTTAGCGAATTACATTCAGCAAGCCAATGACGATTACACAGTGACTAGCATTGTCTTAGACATTGATAGCGTTGGTGGATACGTCAAAGGTCAGCATCTAGTTGATGAAGCGATAGCGGACAATACAAAGTCTATTCAGACGTTTGTTAGTGGTAATGCCTACTCAGCTGCCTATCGCATAGCTGTAATGACTGACCGTATCGTAGCGGCACAGTTTGCAGGTATAGGTAGCATCGGCACGATAGTCAAGCACACTGAGCAAGTAAGCCGCCTAAAGCAAATAGGTATCACGGTGACTAATATCCGTAGCGGGAAGTGGAAAGCCGTGTTTGGTGATGATGAGCCACTGACCGACGAGCAATTGGCAGAAATACAGTCTGGTGTAGATGCTAATGCTCAAGAGTTTTTTGAGCACGTAGCAAGCTATCGCAGTTTGAACGCTGACACGATTGCATCGCTTGAAGGTCGGTGTTTCGATGCGACACGCGCAAAAGAATTAGGTTTGATTGATGAGATAGCAGACAGCGTATCAACATCAAGCCAAGCCAAACAGAGCAACAATAACCCCGAGGAGTACGACTTGAACGAGTTAGAGAAGGCGCAAGCCAAAATTAAGCAGCTAGAGGAACAGGCAGTGTCTGATAAAGCTGCATCTGATCAAAAGATTGCTGATGCTAAGGCTGAGGCGCAGGCAGCTAAGGACGCACTAGCAAAGACGCAAGAATCAACACGCCAAGCTGCCATTGATAAGCTAGCTGCTGATACTGGTCGTGAGTTTACCGACGAGCAAGTTACTGCGTTTAAAGCGATGGACGATGCACAGTTTGCTGTCGCTGAATTTATGGCAAAACCAGTCGAAAAGAAAGCGCCTGAGCTACCAGATGGTTTGGATAAAGCGCAAGCAACCAATGGCCGTGAAGGTGGTGAAAGTAAAATTCTAGCAGCTGTTGAAGCAGCTAAAGCACAAGGAGTTAAATAATGGTTGATTTCAACTATACAACTGAGCAGCCGTTAGCTGTTGATGTTGCACCTATCACTGATAGCGTAGTGCCTACCGCTGCTACAGCATACAAACGCGGTGACCTATTGGTGATTGCTGCTGGCACCAACGTAGCGACTCACAGTAATACTGAAACAGGCGCACAAGCGGATTGGCATGTTATTTGTCTTGCCGATGTGACCGCTGAGCAAGCAACTGCCAAAATTGCCGCTGGCGTTGAAATGCCAGTCTATGTAGCAGGTAAGTTTGATGTGGCACAAGTCAAACTAAACGGCGTTGCATTGACACCAACACAAAAGTTAGCAGCCCGTGCGCACGCTAATCGTTCATTACCAATTACGCTTAGCGTAGTCAAATAGGGGATTTAACTTATGGCAACTTTTAACATTGAAGATGTGCAAATTGATACCGCATCTTTTGAAGAACTTGGCGCGGTTTATGATCTAAGTAGACCCGTTGATACTTTTTTCCGTGACCGCTATTTTGGTAACCCGATTTATCTAAACGGTGAAGATAAGGTGCCAGTAGGCGATATCAAAACCTACATTCCATTAGCGCCTGCTGTATTGCCAACCGCGCAAGGTCGCGTCATTAAAGACAAAGTGCAATTGAATGTTGATTACATTCCAGCGCCTTACTTTAAGCCCGCATGTGTCGTTGAGCCGTTAAGCAAGATTGACGCTAAGATGCAAAAGCTATTGCAGAATATGCGCGTCATTGCGACTAATGCTATTGGTACACCGCCAACCATGCAAGATGAGTGGGAAATGGCCGCCGCCGTGTCTTACTGGACTATCCGCCAATCGTTAGCAGCGCGTGTCACTATGATGTGCCGAGATGCTTTACTGTATGGCAAAGTGGTTGTGCAAGGTGATGACAATGCGGGTGTGACTGTTAACTTTGGTCGTCATGCTGACTTAACATTTACGCCGCTTATTGCTTGGGATCAACAAGGCGCCACTCCGTATCAAGACATTCGCCAGATTGTCAAAAACTTGGTCAAGCATGGTAAGCGCCGCCCAGTTGATGCTCAAATGTCTAGCCGCGTGTTTGACGCGATGGCAGACAACAAAGAATTTAACGACAAATTCACAGCGTCAAAAGACACCAATGCGACCCGTGTGTTTGATGGCGGTTTTGGTGGCGAAACTACTGCAACCCTACGCGGTACGGTAGACGGTATTAACTTTTGGACGTATGACGCTGAGTTTGAAAAAGAAGATGGTACAAGCGAGCTAATGATTCCAGAAGATGGCTTTTGGTTAATCTCTGAGCTAGATAATCCGCTTTACTATTGCATGATTAAGCATCGCAAAAACCCTGCTAAATTAGCAATGGAATTGATGCCATACCATGTATTTAGCGATGACCCATCTGTCGATAAATTTATCGCTGATTCAAGCCCACTGCCAGTGACCATCAATAAAAATGGTGCCGCTGGTGGTACTGGTTTTATCACTCTTTAATATCAACTAACTTTAATCGCCCTGTCTAATCACAGGGCTTTTTTTGGAGCAAATTATGTCTAAGTATATTGCAAAACAATCGGTAGGCCGTTTTAAGACTGGTGAAGTGGTTGAAGGCTTGACCGAAAAACGTGCCAAGTTCTTACTAAGTAAAGGCGCTATTGTAGAAGCTGAAGCCGTCGAAGGCGAAGATGTTGATACTGGCGAAGGTGGCGAAGTGGTCGAGCTAGAAAAGCTGACCAAAGCCGAGCTAACAGCCTTACTCGATGAAGAGGAAATTGAGTACAACGACTCAGATACAAAAGCTGAGCTAATCGCACGCTTTCCGAAGGACTAAGCCATGTATGCGACTCATGACGATTTAATCAGCCGCTTTGGAGCATTGGCTATTGCTGAGCTTGAGTCGATGCACAGTGACGGGTTACTTGCAGTCACTAACGCGCTCAGTGACGCATCAGAGAAGATGAACAGTTACTTATCCATACGCTATCAAACGCCATTGAATAAGACTGAGCATCTAAAACTGGTGTGCGCTGACATTGCTCGCCACCTGCTCTATATGAATGAGCCAACCGATGAGGTTGAGTCACGTTATAAAGAGGCGCTTAAATGGCTGCAAGACGTTGGTGCAGGCAAAGCCAATGTTACTTTTGCTGAGCCATTGACAGCTGAGGAGCAGCAAAAGACCTACGTTAAGCCTGCCGTACCAATTGGCAGTAGCTATCCTGGTCAAATTTTTGGTGATGACGTTTTTGCCAAGATGCCTAGCATTAAGTGAGGTGAGTCATGTTTGATGCAGAGCTATCAGGTGGTGACGAGATTATCAGGCGGCTAGGCGATTTGTATTTTGATAGTAAAAAGATGCAAAAGTTTAGCCGTATGGCTGGCGCTGAGATGGTCTATCAAACTGAGGAGCGTTTTTACAATCAGCATGATCTACAGCGCCAACCGTGGCTACCGTCATTAAGGGCTATTGAGGACGAAGGTGATACCCTGCGTGACACTGGTCGACTCATGGCGTCATTGACCTATATTGCGCTACCTGATGGCGTCAAGTGGGGTACAAACGTTGTTTACGCTCGCATGATGCACTACGGCGGTAAAAAGGCGATATTCCCGCACTTGTGGGGCGATATACCCGCTAGGCCGTACATGGGAATGAATGACAACGATAGGGCGTCAGTGCTTAATATTATCAATCGAATTATGGACGTGGACTTATGAGTAATTATTTTGCAGTAGGTCTTGGCCTGATCGAGCACCTGGAGGCGAAAGCTGACGAGTGGGGTATTAAGCACGTTGGCACCGTCGCTAGTATCAACAATATCAATAAAAACGTCACACCCGCGCTCTACGTCATCAACACTGGCAACAATCCTAACGCTAACGGCTCAATAGACAGCCGTGACGTGCAGCAATGGACGGTTGTTGTCGCTGTGAGTAACCAAGCGGCACAAACAGACGTTAAGGCGCTCATGGAGTCGTCAGGCGAGCTTGTGAGTAAAGTTATCAATCATGTGCAAGGTTATGAGCTAGACGACTATCACGACCCACTAGAGCGCACATCGACCAGCGGGCGGCCTGATTACTTTAGTACGTTTGCATTATATCCACTCACTTTTCAAACCACTATTACGCCATAGGAGATAAGTAACATGGCAGATAAACAACAATCACACGCATTTATCGGTAACGGTAAAGTGTATTTTACCGCTGTTAAGAACGGCGTAGAGGGCAAGCCTTTTTGGGTGGGCGTGGCATCAGCCGCCGCCTTTAATCACTCAGTCGAGAATGAGAGTGAGTTAAAAGAATATCACTCAGGTAAAAACCAAACTTGGGACAAGTCAGAAGGGGATAAATCCGCTACTTTTAGCTTAACCCTCAGCGAGCGCCGTCTTGAAGCCATGCAAGCAGCATTACAGGCGACAGTCACGGAAGTTGCGACAGGCTCAGTGACAGATGAAGAGCACGAAGTTGACGCTATTGGCGATATTATCTTTTTGAAACATAAGAACGTCAGCGATGTTGTCATTACTGACAGCACAGATGCAACACCATTGGCCTTGGTTGAAGGTATTGACTACACGATTGATGAGAAGTACGGCACTCTTGAAATGACGCACGTACAGACAATCGCATCACCGATCAAAGTTGCGTACAGCTACGGCACCGCCACAATCATGAAACCCATGACAGATGATGTTGATTATTACCGCATCCGCGTTAATGGTCTAAACAAAGTTGGTCAAAAAGATAAGCAAGTCGTCACAGCATATCGCGCTAAGCTGTCACCAGCAGATGCTTACGATTTAATTGGCGATGATTTTAGCGAGATGGAACTTGAAGCTGACTTGATGTATGACGAAGCCGAAGAAGCCATGTATGAAATTGTGAAGCTGTAACCACATAGGCCTATGTGAAATCACATGGGCCTGTTTTTATTTAATTAAGTCATTGCGTTGCGATGGCTTACTCAAATAAAAAGGACTCATTATGCGTACTAATGCACAAACCAAACTGACAAATACAGCCACGGGCGCGGTTATTGTCTTGTCCGATAGTCTTTACCCAGAAGGTGAGCACGACTGGTCAGCTGTCGTATCAAATACCAAGTACGCGCTAGACGGTACAATGATCGTCGAGCAGTCAGAGCGTAAAGCTGGCAGACCGTACACGATGCAAGCGCCTGCGGGTCATGGGGTTCTGACAAGAGAAACGGTCAATGCGCTCAAATCTGAGCGTGACAAGCTGGGCGCGACGTTTTGGCTGGATTATCTATCCAATGATGCTGTAAAGCGCGTGAAAGTCATGTTTGACACAGAACAAAAGGCAATTGAAGCAACTCCAGTCAAGGGTACGAACAGCCCAAAACTGACCGATTATTACAACGTAACACTTAGATTCTTAGAGATACCGAGCGAGTAGCACTCCTTACTTATTTAGCCCTATTTTTAGGGCTTTTTTAATGCCTAAAATTTGACGGATGACGACATGGCAATTACTCAAAACGATTTAGAGATTTTAAAGTCTGAGGTCATGAACGACACAGACGAGGGCGGCGGCTTGCCCACTGCTGAGGCTGTAGTAGATGGCGTATCTAATAACCTATTCCCCGACGTGTCAGACATTGACCGCTTACTTGGCCGTGTGCGTCTGCGTAAAGTCTCTCTAGCAGTTAAGACGGCTAATGCTGAGCTACTGCAAGCGACTCGTATACTGTTTACGGAGCTGCCTGACAATCCGAATATCAGCGTATTTGCATTTAAAGCCACGTCATTTGCTGATAGACGCTCGGACGCTCAAAACAAGATTGAGAGCTATCTAGCCTTTGGCACCAAGTGGGCAGGGCATTTGCTAGAGACACAGCTTGCGGGTCAGCGCGTAATTCAGCTATCTCTTGGTTTAAAAGATGCTGTGCCGGCAGTCGGCCAGCCTCTGGTCATTGTGCAAAACGAGGGCCAGTCTGACGAGTTTTATCAGTACCTGCGACCATTAAAAGTCGATACAGTGGTGCGTGAGTTTCAACGTACCGCTAGTGAGACAGTGACACGTAATGTGGTGACCATTGAGTTTGGCGACACGTTAAACGAGACGTTTAATGGTTTAACCGTGCCTGAGTTTTATCAAAACGCATCAACGAGCAGACGTGCTATTTTGCGTGAGGCTCGTGTCGCTGATGCTGCTAAATACTACAGCGCATCAAAATTGGCTGAACCAGTTGTCGCTATGCAGTCACGCCAAGTACGCCTTAACTCTATTTATACCCAAGTCGTACCAAGCACCCAAGTTGAGACGCCCATTTTACAGCGCGACCCAGCGAATCAGATAGCCACTCAGGCGCGTGGCGATGGCGTTATTAATATCAGTCAGTCGGTCAATATTGCGACCAACACAGCGTTTAATTTACCAAGCGGGGTGTCGGTTGGCACATTGTCACTCAATGTTAACTATACGCAGCTGACAGACCGTGATGGCGAGCTGGTAGACGGGCAAGGTGTGGCTTATGCGTCAATCAAATACGGCATCGGTCAAATCGTATGGTACAGCGGCACTGGGTTATCAGGCGTTAACACAATAACGGGTAGCTACAAACCCGCGAGCGAGTTTACCCGCGTGGCGCAGACTGATTATCAAGTGGTCGATGACAATGCAGGTTATAACTACGTGCGCGAGCTTGGTGCCGAGCCAGTGCCAAACAGTCTTAAAATCACTTATACAGTAGGCGGTAATAATTATCTCGTACATGACGATGGTCGTGGCAATCTGATTGATGACGACGGTAACGGGCGTGGTACGGTGCAGGGCAAGACGGTATTGCTTACCACTGCTGCTATACCTGACGCTGCTAGTTATATTATTTACTCATTTGGCGTTGATCTAAATACGGTTAAGTATGGAGAGCAGACGTTACCTGCTGCTTATCACGTTATTAATGTTGCAGACAAAGTAAGCGGCGATATTACTATTACATGGGCAACCGATAAGACAGCGACAGCTAGCAATGGCGTAATCACAGGTGATGCAACAGGCACATTTATTGATGGCCGTTTAAGCATTGCGCCAAATTCGACAGTGGCTAAAGACACGGTATTTAATCTGTCTTATCAGCGCATCATTGAATCTAATGTTTTAACGACAAAGTACAAAGATTCGCCTGATATCAGCGATGGCATTTATGAAAAAACGATTACTTTTGACCAATCGGTTACTGGTGTTGAGTTTAGCTTAGTGATGGGCAGAGATGATTTAGGTTATGCAGGTCATATCAATATCATACTAAGCGACAACGGGTCCTCATTAAAAATAGATAATGTTTTATATCCTGCTTATTCTGACAAAATGCTCTACTCAGGGAACACAGTGTATCGTAGTAGCGACTTTTTTTGGCAACCCTTTAATGGTAACGCCTCGCAAAAGTGGAATGTCGAACTATTAAGCAGCACGCTTGATAAGTCAGCAGGTACGGCTAGCTTTAAAGTCAAAGTGTCAAAACAGGTTAGCGGCGTTGATGTATTAGCGCGACCAGGTGTGTCTCCAGTATTTAAGATCACACAAAAAACTGAGCCGTTTAAAATTGGCAACGTTGATTTTTTAGCAAAATCCATAACCGCACCTACGACAGAGGCAGCCACCACTACAGGACAAGTAAGCAGTCTTAATCTAGCTCTACCGCAAGATGTATTGGCGCCAGTAGTCAGCGGCTCAGTGTTTGTTGATGTTGTCGGGTTTAATTTACGTGATGATAACGGCAGGGTAAAAAACGGTGCTGATGTTGTCGGTAGTATTGACTATAACTCTGGTGTCATTGAGCTAACGACATGGCAAATAGATCAGCAAAACACAGTCAATCTAAAATCAATGCTGCGTGAGAATGACCCTGTACCGCTTGCTAACTTGATATTTAGAACGCCAGTGGCCCCGCTTAAAGAAGCGTCATTACAGATCACCGCTGAGCTTGCAGACGGAACAATGTTGTCACTGGCCACCGATGAGCAGGGCAATATCACTGGTCACAGCTTTGCACATGGTACGGTTGATTTTAAAGCGGGTGTGGTGGCTCTGTATTTTTATCACAAACATAAAGTATCGGACCTTAGCGGTGTGACTTTTACGCCTGAAGATGCTTGGTATGACTCAGAGTATTTTTATACTGATGGGGGTGTTGAGTACGTAAACCAGCCAATCTATGTAAAGCCTGACAGTATCCGCTATAACGCGATTGCCTACAGCTACTTGCCACTTGATAAAGAGTTAATAGGACTTGATCCAGTGCGACTACCGACAGATGGTCGTGTGCCGTTTGTCCGCAAAGGTGACTCAATAGCGATCACCGAGCTTAAGACGATGCAGTTACCAACCAACGTGCCAAACGATAAGTTTGATTTGGGCTTTGAGCGTTTGTCTGATGTTAGCGTAGTCGATGCTAATGGTTTAAAAGTGAGCTTTGATTATCTTGATGTCGATTTAGATGCAGGCACTTTAACGCTCAATGGCATGTTTGATATGTCGTTTTATACCGCGCCATTAACTGCTAAATATCGCATTATGGATATTGCTCTGGTTATTGAGACAGATATATCAGGTCGCGTCACGCTATCAACGCCCATCACGCATGATTACAGCACAGCTGCAGTTTTTAGCTCAATGCTATTAGCTGGTGATATGCAAGCGCGTGCGTATAACGTGTTTAGTCAAAAGTCATGGGGTAATGGTGGTTTTAGCGATACGTTAATCGGCGATAAGGCAACGTCACAGTTGCAAGTGACTAATAATCCTATCGTAGTGACTAATCGTGACTCGATCGAGGAGCGTTGGGCATTAGTATTTACGAGTGCTACATCATTCCGCATTATCGGTGAGACGGTGGGGGAGATTGGTACAGGTTCAACCACCACGTTAACAGCGCCTATTAATCCGATGACAGGTTATCCGTATTTTACGATACCGCAAGCAGCATGGGGCATCGGCTGGTCGGCTAACAACGTGGTCAGGCTAAACACCGCTGCCGCTAAATATCCGGTGTGGATCGGCAATGCAATCCAGCAGCACCAAGGCAGTAGCAAAGATAACTATGATTTTACAATCGGTTATCACGCTAATATTGATAGAGACAGGGGTGAGTAATGATATTAAGTGATGATGCAAAAAACGCGATGCTGCAAGGACTTGCTGACAAACTTAATGTCGGCACAAACTCAGTGCTGTCAGTCTATATAGATACAACGCTTGCAGTTGAGCTTGCGTTAACTAACCCAGTCGAACTTAGTGTTACAGGCGGTGTTTTGACGTTTAAAACGCCGCCTGAGGCCATCGCTATTGCATCAGGAGTGCCAACGTCGGCAAAACTGCTTGATGCGACTGGTGCAGTTATTGCTAACTATACTGCCGCTGAAATAGTGCTCAACAAAGATAAAATCTACCAAGGCGGCTATGTGGGCATCGTTGGGCTAAAGGTGAGGATTTAATATGTCAAAAATTGAGGGTAAGGCAAAAAAGTATAACGGTGAGCCAGTTGATTATGTACTACTATTTGACTGGGAAACGGGCGATCATATCGGCACATCAACCCCTGATACAGCAGGCAACTGGTCATTTAACCCCATTACCGACATAAACTGCGGCATTACATATGTAGCAGATGGCTGCGAGCCTATCACGCACGGCGCTTATCAATTTGAAGCTGCAAACACAACCATTAACAACATCGGCATACAGGGCACGGCGTTATTTGGGGTAGGCATTACCGCCACGCTACCGCTTGGCATGAGCGAGATGGAAGGTACAACCACAGAAGGCCATGAAAACTACGGTAACTATCAGCACAGTGATGGTTCTGTTATGTGTTGGATACCTATGTTTTATTACCGTTGGGGCGGTGCAGATAGTCCACGCGCAACTGATTACGGTCTAAACTCGCTTGATGTTAAGAGCAAGCATGACTTTGATAGCGTAGAGGCTGCTAATGCCGCAGGGTATGCGTTACATCGTGCATTTTATGATGGCGGACAAATCAAAGACGGATTTTTTGTTGATAAATATCAAGCAAGTAATAATGGCGGTATTGCTAGCTCAGTCAAAAATAGCAATCCATTATCCTCAAGCAGTGCTAACAATCCGTATAGCGGCTTAACAGGTACGCCTGCAAACACTTTCGCGGGTGCTATTGACGCGGTTAAGACGCGCGGTTCAGAATTTTTTGTCACGACATTGTTTGTGCAACGAGCGTTATCACTACTGTCTATGGCTCATGCGCAAGCAGCAACGAGCACCGATAACTGCGCATGGTATGACGCGACGGGCGTTGCTAACTACCCTAAAGGCAATAACAACAATGTGCTGGGTGACGTTAATGATGCAACGGTTAAATACACTGCAACAGGCTATAGTAATGCTGGTAAGACTGGTTCGGCACTACCGTTTGCTAAGACGACACATAACGGGCAAGCAAATGGCGTGGCAGATCTCAACGGCAATATGTACGAGATCTGCTTAGGTGTCACACAACTATCAGGTACGTTCTACGCGCTAAAAACAACGGCTAAAGCATCCGCACTAACAAGCGGAGCCTCGGCAGCTAATGACGCATGGGGTGCAGCGGGTATCGCAGCAAACTATGAGTCACTGGGTGCTAGTATTGGTGCGCTCACAGGTACGTCTCGTGGTTTGGAGATGGGCAACGGTACACAGCAAGTATTCTCAAGTGCAACGTCGGGCAAAGACTGGCAAGCCTCATGCGCGGGCATTCCTCTTGCTACTGGCGTTAATAGTACGTCTGGCACAGATCTGTTTGGTCATGACCGTTTTTATGACGATCGCGTGGACGATGTGTGCCCGGTTTCGGGTGGCCATTGGGCCACCAGTGCGCTCTCGGGCGTCTGGCGTGTCTATTTCACTTATTCGCGCGCGTATGGTAGCAGCTATGGTGGCGTGCGGGCGGCCTTGTATGTCTAATTTTTAAAGAGGTTTACGTATGACATACATGGCCCCAGATTTATCACTTGATGTTGTGTTGCCGCAACAAACTGAGCCGCTGTCTGAGCTTGACGTGGTGCTGTGTGCGCCAATTGATGATATGTCAATTACGATTGACAGCACGATCACTGTCAGTAGCGATATATCGCTATCTGTAACTGGCGGTGAGTCAAACGGCTATACACCGCCGCCGTTATCAGCCGAGATTGTGTTGGTTGAGGATATTTTTGGCGCATCATCTCAAATACGCGATGTGGTTTTGTGTCGCCCGCAATCCGAGATAGACAAAGATGTTTTTGTCGGTCTTGATGGCGTGGTAACAGTTGGTGGCGGTATTGAGTTAAGCTCAAATACACCTGAACCGCGCTACGTCACGCTAGACAGCACGATTGTAGTACAGCCTGAGCTATCCCTAAATGTGACAGCGTTTGTTGTCGGTATTAGTATTGATACGTACGCTGACATCAATGTGCAGTCTGAGATTATCGGGCATTATGACCCCAACGTATTTCGCGGCGCTATGTTAGATAAATCCAGTAATATTCAGCACTCAAAATTACAGGGTATGGATAGGTCAGGCGGTTTTGAGAGCAATAAATTAACAGCGGTCAGTGCGTCAGATGATAGAGAGTCGGCAAAACTACTAACAACAGATAGCCAGTCTCAGTTTGAGGCTAATATTAAGCTATCAACAGACGCGCAGCTGCTATCTGAGAGCGCGAAGCGAGTTAGCACAGATAGTAAGCAGTTATACGAGTCGCAAAACTTTGTAGACACTAAGTCACAGCTAAAAACCGAGACTGCTAAAAAAGCAAGCCATAGCAACTGGTACAGCTTTGAGGCGATGCTTGCACGTCAAACTGAGCGCAAAATGCAAGGCGAATACAGCTATCTTGATGCGATTATTCGCAGCCAAGGTTTTGAGCTGAGTAAATTAGCAGGGTATCAATATCGCAATCTGATTGATACAGCAAAATTACCGTCTTGGGTTGTTGGTTACTTGCCGCCTCCTCTGTGGCAGACAGTCATACTTAAAGAGCAGCTAACAGCGCCAACGTTAACGCTTGATGTTGTGCTGTGTGCGCCAAAGAGTCAATCGCCACGCACTAAACTATCAATACATGAAATTGATGTTGATGTTTACGGCTATCTAATATTAACGGCTAAAGAGAGTGACGGTGCTGAGCCGCAGCCCCAAACAGGAGTTATATTTGTGACAAACAGTGTGTCATTAACGCGCTCCGATGATGGGCGTGAGATTAAGCTGCTAGGCTTTAGCGTGGGCATTGATAGCAACAGCTACACATGGTCATTTAGTGCGACTGTCCCACTGTCAGAGCTATCAAAAGTCGATACAGCACGAGAGCCGCAGATAGGTGTTGATTTCGTCTGTAATGGCAATCTATGGCGATTCATCTTAGATGGTTGCGAGGATAGCATCCAGTTTGGTGAGAGTAGCTTAACGATCAAAGGCAAGTCGCGAGCAATGCTGTTAGCGAGTCCGTATTCATCACAGCGTGGCTTTAAGTACGACACGGCCATGAGTGCTAGACAGATTGCAGAGGACGAGCTTAACCGTGGCGGTGTACCGTCAGGATTTACGCTTGATTGGCAGCTTGCCGGAGTTAACGGTTGGAATGTACCAGCCAATACTTACAGCTACTCAAACAAGACGCCTATCAACTCATTGCAGTGGATTGCTGAGGCAGCAGGTGGCTTTATCAATGCTCATATGAGCGAGGATATAATCCATGTGCTTGCTAACTATCCGGTCCCATCATGGGAATGGAGCGATCAGACACCATTATTGACCTTGCCAATGTCACTAATTACCAGTCGCAGCCGTGGGCGCGTCAATAAGCCTGCGTACAATGGCGTGACACTGTACGGAGAGAACGACAACGGTATTGGTGCATTGGTCAAACGCACTGGTACCAGTGGTGGTTATCAGCCACCAATGGTCACAAGCGACTTAATGACTGACCAAGTGGCCGCTATCAGTCGTGGTAAAGCGATACTCAGTGATACTGGCGATATTGGTAACATCGGTATCTCAATGCCGCTAATCGCTGATATAGGTGTGTTAAAGCCATCTACACTAATCGGCGTTAATGATGGTGAATCATGGATTGGCATGGTGCGCGGTACGACTATCACAGGTCGTCTATCGAGCAATCGAGCGTTAGAGATTGACCAGTCTATTGATGTTGAAAGGCACTTTGACAAGGAGATTGTCTAATGGCAAGCGGCAACCTATGGCAGCTATTTAAAAACGTCACTGAGCAGGGCGCTAAGCAACTAGCAACCGTCATTGATCGTAACGGCTCAAGCTATACCGTCACCATGCAAGGTGGCGGCAATACGGTAGTCCAATCAAGCGCAGCTTATGAGCTGCAATCAAAGGTATTCATCAGAGATGGTCAGATAGTCAGTGAAGCGCCTGACCTGCCATTCGTTGAAATAGAGGTATAGCATGACAGACAAGACAGATGACATTGATTACAGCTTTGAGCTGACGTACAGCGTTTGGAATCAAGACACGAAGAAACTAGAAAAGCAAAAAAAAGATATTGGCGTTAAGCGCGTCAAGGTTAAGAACCTAAACGAAGTGACACGAGCATTTACGCCCTTTGTCGCTGAGTTTGAGCGTATCGTAAAAGCAAATAAGGGCTTGCCTGAGAGTGAATTATTGGCCTTGATTGGCGGCTATACAGACGAAACAGTCATACTGGCATCGGTATTGACAGATCAAACGCCCACTTTTTACCGAGAGCTTGAACCGCTTGAAATGCTCACAGTGATGCAGGAGGTCGTCGCCCATAGTGGCGATTTTTTTATGCGTCAGATTTTCACACCCCTAAAACAACTGGGGGCACAACTGGCTTTACTTGGTTCGACAGCTTACTTCCATTCTACAAAATCGGACTCCGAGAATCCGATGTCTTAGATATGTGCTTTGGTGAATGGTGGGGGCTATCTAAAGCATTTGCTAAAGATCATCAACAGCGCATCAAAGACATGGCTATCGCGATGAGAGTATCACAAACAGACGCAAAAGGCTGGAAAGAGTTTATGAAAGACTAGCGCAACAAAGTACAATCAACTAAGATTGAGTAAATACTATTTTGGTGATGGGCTATGAAAGCATTAGTAGCGATAGGTTTGACGTTGGCGCTAAGCGCGTGCGGCGGGGGTTACGATAGCCTGCCACCACAAGTAAGTGATGGTAATGGCGGAACTATTGGGGCAGGCGGCACTATAGGGTCTGGTGGTTCTAAAGATGACGGCAACTGGAAGTACGGCAGCGTAAGTAATGCTGAGGGCGTTTTTTCATTAACCGCTAGAATAGATGCTACAAACACGTACACTGTGCCTCAGTTTCCAAATCTCAATCAACGATCATGGATTGAGTTGGAAAAACGAAAAATGGCAGTGGGTACGATATCAAAAAGATTCACTATCTTTGCGCCTGAGGAGGTTAAATGTACTCCGGGCTGCCAAATAAGAATTAAATTTAATGGCGGCATATCATCTTATAATTTCTTACAGCGAGTTGATGGTGTGTTAACGCCAGCAAATGACCAAATATCTGCTGAATTATTCGATAAAACCACGCGATCTAACAGCGCCACCATCTATCTACCTATCGTGGGATTGTCTGACGATGTTGAATCTGAGTTCAATTTTAGAGGGTATGATGAGGATAAAATGGCGTTTACAGGCGAGTAATGACATGGCTAAGGTTGTTGAGCAGAGTTTGGAGTTTTGCCCAAACTGTCAAAAGAGAACAATGCACTACAAAGAAACCAAAAAACTAAGTTGGCTGATGCATCTTGTATTGATAATCATCACAGGTACATTGTGGCTGTGGTTTTTGCTGATTACTATGATTTGGCATATTTTTACCAAAAAAATTGGTGGCAAGAAGACCTGCTCGCAATGTGGTTTGGAGCACTAAATAAAACAAGGCTTGATTATGATAGACATAAATTACATGACGCTAAAAGAGTGGCCGAAATCTCACAAGGTTTGGGGCGATGATGGTTTTGATCGTATCAACCAATTACTAGATAAGGCTGTGCATTTAGTTGGCAGAAAAGCGCCAAATGAAGTGGTGCACTATGCCGGATTGTCAGAAAACAAAAGCACAGCAGGTAAAAAGCCAGTTGTTTTTGTTGATTGTGATAGCTTAAACCGCTATCACATTAGTGAGAGACATATTAAAGCCGGTAAGCTGCCAAAGCCTGACAGGGCAAGCGCCTTTAAATAAACAACAAATAAATCAACAAGCTCACCTAATTGGTGGGCTTTTTTTATGTCCATAATTTGAGGTGCGCCATATGGCAGGTGATTTAGATTTTAGCGTACAGCTACGCGTGCTCAATGAGCAGTTTAATAGTGGCATCAATCAAGCGCGTGATAAATTTACGCAATATGCTCAGTCAGTGCAGCGCAATGTCGATCAGATGGTTACTGATACCGAACGCGCTGACAGGATGCTTACCGAGCTAGGCAATGTTGATGCTAGCCGACTAACTGCCGAGATACGCGCCACAGCTGACCAGCTCAGGCAGATGGGGGCTGGTGCGAGCTTGTCAGGTGAGCAGGTTGAAGCGGCAATGCGTGCAGCAGCGCAGCAAGTCGGACGACTGGATCAAGAGTTGGTCAACGCAAGACTAGAAGCTACAAGGCTCGGACAGACTGACGCATCACCCGAACAAATCGAGCAAGCCACTGCTAGGGTTAATCGATTGCAGCAAGAGCTGAATGAGGCAAAATCAGCCAGTACAAGCCTTGCTAATGAGTTGTCAGGTTCAATGAACCGCGCTAGCGCCACAGCTGATAGTGCGCGTAATGCTATCTACCGCATGGCAAACGTGCGCGTACCAGATACGATACGCGGTGAGATTGACCAAATTAGTCGCTCACTAACTAACTTTCAAAACAACTCTGGTCGCCCTGCTGCTGAGATTGAGCGAGTCACAAGAGCCGCGCAAGCACAAATACAAAGACTTGAGCAAGAACTGCGCGGTGCTGACAATCAGATACAGCGCACCGATGCTAGCACCAAAAAACTAAGTGGTGGCGTCAACAACCTAAGAGGTGCGTTTGGCAATCTGCAAGGCATGTTGGCCGCAGTTGGATTTGGCTTTGGTGCTGCTGAAATCGTACAAATGGCAGATGCGTTTGTCCTTCTTGAATCTCGAATCAAGATTGCTACAGGTGAGGGCATTGCTTTTATTTCAGGATTTGAGGGCGTCAAGCAAATCGCCAATGAAACCTACTCAAGCTTTGAGAATACAGGTGAGTTGTTTGCACGTATTACGCAAGCGTCAACATCACTTGGTTTGGCTCAGACAGAGATACTATCAGTTACCAAGACAATTAACGAAGCCATCAAGCTATCAGGCGGTACGGCAGCGTCAGCAGATGCGGCTATCATTCAGCTTGTGCAAGGTTTGCAGTCAGGCGTATTACGTGGTGAGGAATTTAACTCGATCATGGAGCAGTCACCGCGACTCGCTCAAGCAATGGCAGATGGTCTTGGCGTAACTCGTGGCGAGCTGCGTAAGATGGCAGGTGAGGGCAAACTGACATCAGAAGTCGTTATTGATGCAGTGCGTTCGCAGACACAAGTCATTCAAGAAGAATTTAACACGCTACCGCTGACGTTTGGTAACTCATTAATTTTGATGAAAAACACACTGTTTGAGTTTATTGGTAGTATTAATGAGACAGTCAACCAATCGGGACGCTTAGCGGCTGGTGTGCAATCGATCAGTAATGCCATTAAGAATCTGGACCCAGAAACTATCGCAACGCTAGAAAACCATTTCGACTCGCTGCTAATAACATTTGTGGATATGTTTAAGACAGTCAAAGATGTTTATGACGCGCTTGGAGATATGACAAATGCCATTATTGGCATCGAACAAGGAAGCGGGCAGATAGGTTTATTCACACGCTTAATGCAAGGTGCCAGCTTGGCTTTAGGTGTACTTAGCGACGGCTTTAAGGGTATATCAATACTAGCCAACAGTGTTTTTGGATCAATATCGCAAATAACAGGTGGTATCTTAGAAGGATTTGCAGCATTAAAGGGTCAGACCTCAGAGCGAGCTGCCGAGCTGTACAGGTTGGCAGATGAGCTACACAGAAAGTCTGAGCAACAAATGCTTGATTTTGAATCATCATCTGGTAAGGCTTGGGCGGCGGTAAATAAAACCGCGCAAGACAGACTGGCTGAAACTGCCGATGCCGCTAAGCAGCTTTATGATGAAATGGTAGCGGCTGGCTCATACTCAGCTGACGCCATGCAAGAACAGTATGTCAAAGTAGCACAAGCCAAGATTGCTGCTAACGATATGATAATTACTGATGACATGCGGCTTGATCTTGCTCAGCAGGATCTAAGGGCGTCAATCAGTGAGACGGGCGAGATTTTAATTGAGTCAGCGACAGGCGTACAGGCTGCCTATCTAGGCGTGGGTGAGAGTTTCGCGGAGGTAGCTGCTAAAGGTATAGCGGTGGGGAAAAGCGTTGCAGATTCGCTATCTGATGTGATACCAAAGACTGAGACTATAGGCGCCGTTGATGACATTATCAACTCGCTAACCGCACTTGGCAACCAAGGGTTGATTTCAGGCCAAGAGGTTGCTGCTGGCATAAATATCGCCAATGAGCGATACAAGGAAATTGAGGCGAACTTTGCAAGGTATGCTGCCAAGAGCCTTGCAGAGAATGGCAATATAGTAACGTCCGAGCTTGAGAAAGCAGCAGCATTGCAAGGCTTGGCAGTACAAGCGGACGAAACTGGCAACGTTATAGTAACGCAGCTCAATAGATCAACAGTCGCTAGTGGCCGTACGAAAGAACAGATTGACGAGTTGGCAGGCGCCGTTGGTGTTGGCCTATCAAAAGAGTTTCTGAAATCTAGTGCTGGCCTTGACGAACTTGTCAGTGGCTTTGATGACTTAGAAAAAGCAGGTTATGACGCAGGTGGCGCACTCGTTGACTCATTGACTGCAATGTCCGATAAGGCCGGTAATACAGTTGAGATTGAAGCCCTGATTGTCAAATGGAATGAGTTATACAAAGAGGGCAAGATAACTGGCCAAGAGCTTGCGGACGGCTTGGAGGGAGTGCAAAACCGAGCGGACATACTCAAGGACGGTATTAATGGCGTGACTGAGGCTTACGGCTTATTGGGTTTAAAAACTCGTGAGGAATTAGCAAAAGACGCAGGCGCCTACACTGACGCTTACAATATCGTCAAAAGAGACGGCCAGGCTACAGCGCAACAGCTAGAGGAGTCGTTTGAGAAGACAGCAAAAGCCAACATTGCAGCCAATGGTGGTGTGATTGATGCTGTCACTAAACGCATGGCGGCCGAACGAGGAGTTACGGTTGCGGTTGATGAGCAGGGCCGTGTCACATTTGAAAAAATGGGGCAAGCCAAGACGGCAAACGATAATGTCACTCGCTCAGTAAACAACATTAGCACGGCTTACGACGGCATATCTAGCAGTGCAGGTGGTGCAGGTAATGCTATGGTACGCGCTGCAAATGAGGCATCATCTGCTTACGATAAGTTGCAAGCTAAGATTAAAGCAGTCAAAGAAGCCCAGGCGGTTGCCGATGGTGACGAAACCCTGAAAAACTTGCGGGTTTATGGAACCGAGAAAGCACCAGTCGAAGGTAATCAGTTCGGCACCCGTTTAGGTGTTGAGAACTTTTTGAAATCTCAGGGGCTTTCGGAGGCGGCAGCCATTGAGGAGGCGCGCAAACTGTATGCTAAGCAAGGTACTAATGGCGGAGCTTTGAATTTTGGCAAGCTGCAAGGTTTTGATGATGGTCAGATGATGACCCCAGCTGATCTGAATCGCTTTAAGTCAGCGTCGGTCTATCTTGCTGAAATTGCAGAAAGAGCGCGTCAAACCGAGCGCCAGCGCGATAATTACGAAGCAGCGAGGACGGCAACGGCTCAAATCACAACACAAGAGTATGGTCGTTTTGATAGTCAGCCGCGGTCAATAAAAACTATCGACGTTAATTTAACGCTTGGCGGTACATCAGTACCGGTACAAGTTGCAGAAAACCAAGAAAACGCTTTGATGTCATTATTGCAGCAGCTACAAGACAGTAAAGCAATCGCAGGTTACTAGCCGCTCACTCGAGTGGTTTTTTTATCGAAAAAATTTGAGGAGAGACAATGCCAAACAACACCCCGTTCTGGGACATTATATTATTAAAGCTTTTGGTGTTTCTGCCCAAAGTTTTTGCTGCTGTCATTGGAGCAGTTTTTGGTTTGATGCTATCAGGAGACATCGGCACGGACGCGAAAATCAAAATCAATATGGCAGTGATAATCAAGTTTACTATCGCTGTCACTATCTCGCTGTTTGGCGGTGCAGCGCATATAGAGATTATGGGTTATCAGGATTATAGCGTCATGACACATGGGGCAATCATGCTCGTGTGGGCGGTTTTTGGCATGTTGGCAATCGGCATCGTGTATCAGGCAGTTGCGCTATGGCAGGGCAAACCATTATCCGCAATCATCAAAGAGGTCAAAGACGCAGCGTTTGCGATTTTTGGCAAATAACAGGAGCAAATCATGCGATTTAATTTAATCAAAACAGCCCGTCAGCTGACAAATATTGCTATTAAAAATAGCGAGATTGTCCAACCGTATGTCAAACCAAGCCATTACCGACGTGGTCTACTCGCACTCAACGCTCTGCATTACGCGCTACGCATTGCAGATAAATAATAATCAGCACTAAACATGGCCCCAATTTTGGGGCTTTTTTATGCCTGGAGGAAAATATGAGTAAAACACTGACAGAGCAGCAGATCAAAGAAGCTGCTAACGAAGCTGGTATCGAGTACGCAGCGCTAAAAGCAGTTATTGAGGTTGAGGCGCGGTCCAGCGGGTTTTTCAGTACTGGCGAACCAGCTATCTTATTCGAGCGTCATAAGTTTTGGCAGCAGCTAGGCGCCATCAGATGGTTTACTTGGCGTTTGCGTATCTTGGCCAAGCATCCACGTATTTGTAATCCCATCTCAGGCGGCTACGGTCGCTTTAGTGAGCAGCATGACAAGCTACGCATTGCAACAAGCTACAACCGAGATATTGCATTGCAATCTGCATCATGGGGCATCGGGCAAGTTATGGGTTACCACTGGGAGGCGCTGGGTTATCCCTCCCTGCAATCATTCATCAACGACATGTATGAAAGTGAAGCCAAGCAATTAGAGGCTATGATCCGTTATATCAAGGTTAATAACTTGGTTGATGAGCTACAGCGCCATGACTGGGCTGGGTTTGCGCGTGGTTATAATGGCAAAGCGTATGCTAAGAACAATTATGACGAAAAACTAAGACAGGCTTATGGTAAGTACGCTTGATTAACTATAACTAAATAAGCCCTGCCTTAATCGGTGGGGCTCTTTTTTATGTCTGAAATTTGGTCTGATCTACTTTAAAATTCTCAATATCGATTACTATTTGATTACTTTTTACTAGCTGACAAAAAATAGCAGGCAATAAAAAAGACCTACAATCTCTTGTAAGTCTTTAATGGTATAGCTTTTATATGGTGGGCCCAGTAGGACTTGAACCTACGACCAAAGGATTATGAGTCCTCTGCTCTAACCAACTGAGCTATGGGCCCTAACGTTAGACGCACAATGATACCTGATTTTTTCGATTTTTCAAGTAAAAGATGATCGTATCAAAGATATTTTTTATCAAAACCAGCTGTCTCAGTCTCGCCTGATCGAGCAGTATCAATCTTTGTAGTCACAGTCATTGTGAGTTTGTTTTTTTAAATGGTTGTTAATATGAGTTTTGTGCCTGTAAATGTTCAATTCTGGCGCATCGTAACGCCTCGCCAATTGCTGGGCCTTTTAGGTCTGGCGCAATGTCTTGCATACTGATAGCGTGAAAACTGCCTAACGCTATCATCATCTGTCGGTGCTGTATGGCCAGCTGTAAGGCATGGCTGGTCACGAGTAGTTGTGAGAGCTTTTCAGGTTCTTTATGAGCACCGCACGCTTGTATGAGGTCAATTTTTTCCGCAGCACTAAGACTGTTGATGGCGCTTAGTTTGTTGGCCTGTTGAACGAATAAATTGGCAAATTGCGTTTGGACTTTTGGTACTTTGGCAGTAGTGCCTATCTCGTTAATACCTGTCACAGTCGTGGTTACATGAGGGTTTGAGTCTGCATGTCTCACATTAAATAAATCTGCGTTGAGACTAGCCATCAATAGCGCCCAACGTTGTGATAAGTTTAGTTGCATCTGGCCAGAAAAATATAGAGCTGTCTGCACCGTTTCTCGTATGTGGTCATTGTCCCAAGCATGGTGCAATGGCGCAAAATACTCTGTGAGCGCGCCAATGCTAAATAGCTGCTGCCAATACACATGAGGCGATAGCTGCATGGTTGCGCGGCTCGACTCTTGCCAAATCCGCTCCGCACTCAAATGCGTAAGTTCCCCAGAGCTAACCAACTGGCGCATCAAGGTTAAGGTTTCATCAGCGATGGTAAACCCCAAGTCATAATAACGGCTATAGAAGCGGGCGGTGCGCAACACTCTTAGGGGATCTTCGCTAAATGCACTTGAGACATGGCGCAATGTTTTACTTGCTATGTCTGCCAACCCGCCATAATAATCAATCACCTCACCATTGACTGGCGTGTCATCGGTTAAACTCATCACTTCTATGGCCATGGCATTAATCGTCAAATCACGACGTTGTAGATCCTCTTTTAGGCTGACGTCAGGACTAGCATGCACACTAAAGCCTTGATACCCAACTCCTTGCTTGCGCTCCGTGCGTGCCAGTGCGTATTCTTCATGGCTAATAGGGTGCAAAAACACAGGAAAATCTGCGCCCACTTGCAGGAACCCTGCGTCAAGCATCTCTGCAACAGTGGCACCAACGACAACGAAGTCTTTATCTTTAATAGGACGCGCTAACAGTTGATCACGTACGGCCCCACCAACCAGGTAAATTTGCATAGTATTCTCTGTTTATTAAGTAAGAGCGAGCTGACCCAATGGACACTGATCAAAAAAAACCAGTCAATGCTTGTTTAACGGCATTGACTGGTTTTAGTATAGCAGACAGACTCTGTCAATAGATGACAGCGCCTATCTTAATGGTACGCTCACAATTTTATCATACGCATGACGTACTATAATTTTCGTTTTCTAGGTCCTGAGCTTCAGTAACAGCAAGAGCGGTCATATTGACGATACCACGTGCAGTAGCCGATGGTGTCATAATGTGTACAGGCTTGCTAGTACCTAATAAGATAGGACCAATAGAGGCACTGCCGGTTGCCGTCTTAAGTAAGTTGAAAGCAATATTAGAGGCGTCAAGCGTTGGTAAAATAAGCAGATTCGCCGCCCCTTTTAATGGGCTTGATGGCATATGGTTTTGACGGATAATTTCATTAAGCGCCGCATCGCCTTGCATTTCGCCTTCGAAGTCAAAGTCTACATTCATATCAGTCAGTAACTGGTGAACCTTACGCATTTTGACAGCGCTGGCACGATTTGAAGCGCCAAAGTTAGAATGTGACACTAGCGCGACACGTGGCGTGATACCAAAGCGACATAACTGGTCAACAGCCAAGACCGTCATTTCAGCCAACTGTTCGGCGGTTGGATCTTCATGCACATAAGTATCAGCGATAAAGATATTACGATCTTGCATCAGTACGGCATTCATGGCGTAAAAATCATTAACGTCTGCTTTTTTATCGATAACGCTTTGAACGTACTCTAAGTGCAGCTGATAATGACTGAATGTGCCGCAAATCATGCCATCGGCATCGCCATTATCGACCAGCAGTGAGCCAATTAAGGTGGTTTTACGACGTACATCACGACGGGCAAGCTCAATACTCACACCGCGGCGTTTGTTCTTTTCGTAGTAACCCTGCCAGTAGTCTTTATAACGAGGGTCATCATCTGGATTGACGACAGTCATGTTTACGCCATCTTTTAGACGCAAGCCCAGTTTTTCGATATTGGCTTCAATCACTGAAGGACGACCAACCAAAATGGGTTTCGCTAGCTGTTCGTCAACGACGACTTGTACCGCAAGCAATACATTGTTGTCTTCGCCTTCACAGTAAACAATACGTTTTGGATCGGATTTGGCGCGGGCAAAGATTGGCTTCATGACAAACGCTGAGTTATAGACAAACTCAGACAAACGCTGACGATACGCTTGCAGATCATCGATAGGCAAGGTTGCAACACCTGAGTCCATGGCCGCTTTAGCAACCGCAGAAGCGATTTCGATGATTAGGTTTGGCTCTAGAGGACCTGGGATTAAGTAGTCGCGACCAAAACTTTGCATTTTTTCGATGTTTCTAACGTTGGTGGTTGGTGTCGCCTCAACGTGTGCCATAGCAGCGATTGCTTTTACGCAAGCCACTTTCATCTCTTCGTTAACCGTTGTTGCACCAACATCTAATGCACCGCGGAAGATATAAGGGAAGCATAAGGCGTTGTTTACTTGGTTTGGATAGTCTGAGCGACCTGTCGCCATGATAACGTCTGGACGGACAGCATGTGCCAGCTCTGGCATGATTTCAGGGGTTGGGTTAGCCAAAGCAAAGACGATAGGGTCTTTTGCCATACGGCGAACCATATCTTCAGACAAAGTGCCTGGCATTGATAGTCCTAGGAACATATCAACATCGTCCATGACTTCTTCAATCGTCGTCGCAGTTGTATCGCGCGCATAGCGCTGTTTGGTTTCATCAAGGTTTTCACGGCTGGTGCTAATAATACCGCGTGAGTCTGAAACAAAGATATTGTTTTTATCAACGCCAAGCGCACAGATAATATCTAGACAAGAAATGGCTGCCGCACCTGCGCCTGAACAGACAATTTTAATCTCTTCAATTTTTTTGCCAGTAATCAATAAAGCATTGAGCATCGCCGCCGCAACAATAATTGAGGTACCATGTTGGTCGTCGTGGAACACTGGAATGTTCATGCGTTCACGCAGCTCACGCTCGATTTTAAAACACTCTGGCGCTTTGATGTCTTCTAAGTTAATGCCACCAAAAGTCGGCTCAAGAGACGCAACGGCTTCGATGAACTTATCTGGATCGTTTTGGGCAATTTCAATGTCAAAAACGTCGATACCTGCGAATTTTTTGAACAGGACACCTTTACCTTCCATGACGGGTTTTGACGCCAATGGGCCAATATTACCCAAACCCAATACGGCAGTACCATTGGTGATCACCCCAACCAAGTTACTACGAGCGGTATATTTAGACGCGAGTGTTGGGTCTCTTTCAATCTCAAGACAAGGCACTGCCACACCTGGTGAGTAGGCCAGTGCTAAATCGCGCTGGTTGGCCAGCTGCTTGATAGGGGTAACTGATATTTTACCTGGGCGTGGGAACTCATGGTAATGTAAGGCAGCTTGTTCAAACTGCTCTTTTTCTGTACTAAGGGTGTCCGTATTCAAAGTGGTATCGTCATTCATAATAATTGCCATGGTTGGAATAAATTGGAATAAAGTAAATGGTGATAAAAAAATAATGTCTCACCCTCATCCAAATCATCGAATGATAAAATCAAAGGGTACAAAGACACTAAAAGAAGTAATAATCGGCGATTAAATATCAAGTCAAAAAACAATGCTACAAAAACCGTTATTCTAGCATTATTGGCAATTCACTGCCTAGTCAACAGCGGTGAAATCTGCGAATAATATAATAAAATGATATTCATTATTTAGCTAGTTGATAATGCCAAATAATACGGCTATATAGCAACCCTAATTTCACAATGTTTCCAAATACTATCGCAGTTTACTAAGACGAGCAGCTAATCGGCATTTGCGGGGCGTTAGGCGTAGGCGGGGTACTATCAAGCTCGGTGGCGATGTCTTGTACCTGATAAGGGTCAGCCAGTAAATTAAACACCCGATTTACTTCTTCAAATTGACCTTGTTCGGCGGCAGTAATCGCTCGCTGTGCCATACTGTTACGCAAGACATAAACAGGATTATTGGCTCTCATATCATTGATAGCTTGTTCAAAAGATACAAGCTCTATTTGTGCCAAATAACTGATTGACCAGTCTTGCCACACTTTTTGTGCTTTTTGATCGAGCTCCGCTGTCATCGTTGCCAGCAGCTGCTGCTCATAAGGATGCTCATCAGGCGCTATAAGACCCAATAGCGCCCTAAAACTATTGGTATAATCCAGTAAGTTGTCTTCTAACAGTGTCAACCATTCAAAGGCCAACGTTAAGCTATCCTTCTCATGTGGCAGTCCAAGCTTGCGGCACAGCCCTTGCTGATAGTGCTGCATAAAGGTCGCTTCGTAAGGTGCCAAGCAATCTGATAGACCATCACGAGTAACCTCTTCTAGACGCATAAAGTGCGGCAGCCAGATATTGAGGTTCCAATGACCGATAGCGGGCTGGTTTTGATACGCATAGCGTCCTGTATGGTCAGAGTGATTGTTGATCCAAGCAGGATTAAAGCGCTCCATAAACCCAAAGGGGCCAAAGTCTAAGGTACTTCCCGTGATGGATAAGTTATCTGTGTTCATCACGCCATGAGCGAAGCCAATCAGCTGCCAGTCAGCAATCATACGCGCCGTACGTTCCACCACGGCGGTCAAAAACGCTAATACTGGCGCTTTACTATCACGGCACTTGGGATAGTAAGTATCAATCATATAGTCGGTAAATTCACTGAGCAAATCTGGCGCAAAGCTGGTAATCCATTCCACATGACCAAGGCGGATATGACTGTCAGCCACACGCATCAAGGCGGCGCCTGCTTCCATTCGCTCGCGGCGTACTTTCGTATCGGAGACGACAAACCCCAAGGCGTTGGAGGAGGGAATACCAAGCTGGGTGAGCGCGTGTCCACACAAGTACTCGCGGATGGTACTACGCAGCACCGCGCGGCCATCCCCCATCCGTGAGTAGGGGGTTAGACCAATACCTTTAAGGTGCAAATCCTGCAATTGGTCGTTGTTATCGAGTACTTGAGCCATTAACAAGCCGCGTCCGTCACCCAGTTGTCCCGCCCATTGTCCAAATTGGTGACCAGCATAGGCCATGGCCAGTGGTTTAAACGCGGTAGGTACATATTGACCACCAAGAATATCAACCCAGCGCGCCATTAACTCGTCGTCATCTGCCCAGCCCAATTGCTGTGCAAGCGGTGTGTTGAAGTGACCTGCACGTGGATTGTCCAATGGTGTCGGTGGCTGCTCATGATAAAGGCGCGTGTCCAAATTAACGTAGGTGTTTTGATAGCGCATACACAGCTCCCATTGAGATCTAATATTGATTAATGAAGTCACTATAGCACAGCCTTCGTAGCGCATCGTGTCACTCTGTCCATCTCTTGTAAACCAGGCGTGCTCAGCTGTTTTACACCCCACCCAAAAAATACGACTAGCAGGGTCAAACTTGCTTAGTCTACTAAATATAGGACTTACCCTCATTTTCCTTGCGCCTCATATTTTTGAAAGGTAATGAGTGAAAGGACACGGCTCATAGCCTATTATAAATGACATAAAAAAATCCCTCTATCTGTTACGGATAGAGGGAGGGATAACGTCACAATACGGAATATGAACTGTTCACAAGTCGTTGGCGTTTAAGCGGCTTTGGTATTTTGGCCAATAGAGCGAAACGCGGTTTTTAGATTGCTGTTATGCTCAAGTATTTTTTGTTCAATCTTGGCATAGTCATGCTTTAACTTGTCATCAACCTCATGTATGCGATCAGCAAACTCTGTCTTTTTTAGCTCAATGGTTTTGGCTTTTAGCGCTTGCCACTCTTCCACAGTTTGAGTGAAGGCATCATATTCAAACTTGATACGATCTTGGAAGCTTTTCATTGCATGAGGCAGATCAAGACCACTCACTGCTGCTGTTTCAATCTGCTGTTGTGCTTTTTTGAATTGCATTTGCACTTCGGCATGCTTAATAGTCGTATCATCAACCGTACGTAACTCAGTGGTTAGGCCAAACTTTGATAAGCCTGCAATCAACCACTTAGTAGGGTCATACTGCCACCATTTTACGCCGTTACGATAATCATATTGGAAGAAATGATGGTAGTTATGATAACCCTCACCCCAAGTAAAGATGGCTAAGAAGAAATTATCACGGGCGCTGTTGGTATCGGTATAAGGACGCGTACCAAACATGTGGCATAGCGAGTTAATAAAGAAAGTAAAGTGATGCGTTAGTACCAGACGTAGTAGACCTGCTAAGACTAACGTACCCCAAACGTCACCGATTAACCAACCAACTGCCGCGACCATAGCGACGTTCGTTGCCAATACCCATAAACCATAGTACTTATGCTGAATTTGTAGCACTTTGTCTTTGGTCAGATCAGGGATGTTTTTGTAGTCAAACTTACCACTAGGATAATTGCGTAGCATCCAACCAATGTGACTAAACCAAAAGCCACGCTTCGCTGAATAAGGATCGTCTAAGCGATCATCAACATGACGATGGTGACTACGGTGACCAGATACCCAGTCAAATGCAGAACCCTGCACCGCTAAGGTAGAGCCAAGTAACAAGAAGTTTTTTACCACTGGATGCGCTTTATACGCACGATGCGACAGTAGGCGGTGATAGCCCGCTGTGATGCTGATGCCCGTCCACACCATAAAGGCGCCAAATACACCCCACACTGGCGCGCTAACCTCATGAGTAAATAAGTACCAAGGCGTAATGATAGCGGCAGCAATAGGCGTGGCTACCAAGATTGTCGCTGGAATCCAGTTGATGGGTGCCTTCGTAAATTCAAACTCGCGCATGTCAAGGCTCTCTTCTTTGGGAGAGACGTCAACTTGTCCGGCAGCGTGCGCGTAGTTGCGTTTAGCCACAGGTTGCTCATCGAGTGAGCTTTTCGTTTTATTCTCGTCAAAACGTGTTTTAAAGCGTGTGACTTGAACGCTGGCGGCTTTTACAAGCGTGTCACCAGATTTGATAGCGAAACGTAAGCCTTTAAGCGGGAAGCCAAGTGCTTTTTTTGCAATCATATAATATCCCTAGCGGTATTAATTTAAGCCTATATAGTACCTTAAAAAACCAATAAAGTGAACACTTATACACTATAAAAATATTGCTAAATAACAATAACTTGTATGGATTATAGAATGTTTTGACAAAAATATCGGGTGACTTATCAGGCAGGGGGTAAAAGTGTAAGTAACACTATAGATATGTAGAGCCTCTCAAGTAAATAAAAGGCTAGACAAGTTTTTCAATCCAGTAATAAGTGACGAGGATAATCAGTGATAATGACGTCAGCTTGCCATCTGATGAGCTGCTTAATGGTATCGATATCATTGACCGTCCAAGCACTCACTGGCAGACCATAACGATGGCTACGTTCTATGACCGACTGGCTTAGCAGAGGGTAATGAATACCCAACTGGGCACAACCAAGTTGTAGGGCAGTGTTGGACGCAATTACCAAAGTCTCAGGAGTGCGAATCAACAAGCCACGAGGGACATGACTTAATAGTTTGCTGCGCTGTAGCCGTGCGTGTAGCTCGACATCAAAGCTGGTTAGGACAATAGGTAAGTTGGCCAATGGGCTGTCAACTAAGTCTTGGCTCAGTGCGCTAATGAGTTTGCCGTAATCAGTGCGGCCATGGGTTTTAATCTCAAGCTCAATATACGTAAAACCATTTAATACGGGCGCTATGCTAGCCAATGTCGCAATTTGATGATCGAGTTGTCGATGACGTTGAATCTCAGCAACACTTAATTGATCAAGGCGTGATTGCTCTCCGCACATACGCGCTAAGTCATCATCATGAAACACAACTAAGTGGCCATCGGCGCTTAATTGCACATCAAACTCCACCCCCGTTAAGCCGTGAGCCTTCAGACGTTGAGCGTGCTCGAAACCTATGAGTGTGTTTTCTAATGCCTCACCACGAGCACCGCGATGACCTAATAAGAGCGTATGTTCGAAATTTATCATATCAATACACGCTGTGAGCTGCTTTTACCAGTAAGCATATAGGGCCAAATGAGCAGCGTCTATAGGTAGGATAGGGAGGTGTTTGTTATGTTTTTGCAACCAAGTACCCGTTTTACCTATAATGGATGGCGTTATTTGTACATCCATGGGCTACACTGATGACCATTTCAATCAAACACCGTATAATGATGTGATTTTCAAGCCTATGACAGTTCGGGTGACGGTTTGAGCATCAATCACTGTCTGTCAGTGGCGGTACGAATCAGTAAATGGGAGCAAAATAAATATGAGCGTAGCAAATAAGAGTTTGAGCAAGTGGCAGAAAGTTGCTGGAGTCGGCATAGTATGTAGTTTGGCGCTTGTAGGCTGTGATCGCTCAGAGCAAGAGGACATTACCGAGACGGCAGAGGTCACAGAGCAGGAATCAGATGTGACGGAGAATGCGGCAGCCACCGCCGTCAGCTGTGATGATCCAATGGTACAAGATCGTCTCAAAACAGCTCTAAAAAATACGCTCAATCAGCAAGCACAAATGCTGGCTACCAACTACGCAAATGATGCAGAAATTAGTCTGGCCAGTGGCGTTGTTACTGATAAAGTAAATGGGGTTATGATTGATATACAAAACGCGGCGGTGTTACAAGCAACCAATAACAATGGTATGACGACCTGTCAGGCAAGCGTTAGCATGACCTTACCAAGCGAAGACTTGTATCAAGCCAGTCAAGTACAAGCCGCTAATAATCAGCCAAGCTTGCAATCACGCTTAGCGCAAGACAATATCCGTATCAATAACAATATGCTCGTTGATGATGCCTTTACCTATGTGGTGGGCACTCAAGGTGGGCAGGTACGGACACGTATCGCTGGCCAGCCCGCATTGATTACCGTGGTGGCCGATGTGATGGCAGGTTCTGTGTTTAAATCAGCGATAGATGATCAGCGTGCCCAAATGGCCGCTGAGCGCCGTGCAAATGCACAAAACAATGAGAGTCAGTCAGCACCAACTCGTCAGCCTAGAACGGTAACGCCCGTTGAGCCAATTCGCCCCGCTGAGCCTGCTACGCCGCCGACCATCAATAATCCAAGTAGCAACCAAAACAGCTCTACCGATAACAGAGCACCTACGGAGGCGGCCAAAAAACCGACCCCAGCCACCGCACCAAAAGCAGTACCCAACGATGAAAGCATCGATATGGTTATTATTGAAGATGAAAGCGCCACTTATTAATTAAGCGGTAAGGTGAACACTGTTATTAGGCGTCGTATCAAATCAGCAAAAAACCCGCAATCTTAGGTTGCGGGCTTTTTTTGTCTCTTATAGTAGCGTTTCAATGGGCTGCTGTTGTCATCTAGACCTATTTGTCATCAGCAAATTTTTGTAATACTTGGCTGTTCCAGAGTACTTCAGAGGCTTGTTTGGGATCAGTACAAAAACGCGCGGAGACGAATAACCAGTCCGACAAGCGATTGATAAAGCTCACTGCTGTACCGCGAATCGCTTGCGGACGTTGCTGTTGTAGTAGCACCGCTTGGCGCTCAGCCCGGCGACAAACACTACGTGCCACGTGCAGTTGGCTGACCAATACTGAGCCTGTCGGTAAGATAAAATCTTTTAGCGGTGGCAAGGTTGTATTCATTGTGTCAATTTGCTCTTCTAACCACTCAATATGAGTCGCATTGACGCCCTCATATTCTGGCATAGCAAGCTCACCGCCGATGTTAAATAATAAATGCTGAATGATGACCAAGGCTTCCGAAAACTCCTTGCTTATAGATTGCCCTGTATTTTTTTGTAGTTGAGCACGCACTAGGCCAATGTGCGAGTTGAGCTCATCAATATCGCCCATGACGTTAAACAAACTGTCGGCTTTACTGACTCGGCTACCATCCGCCATGCCAGTGCTGCCATCGTCTCCCGTGCGCGTATATATTTTGCTTAAGCGGTTGCCCATATCTAAATCCTTACCTGTTTTTATGATTGAATCACGTTAGTTGCGCGCTCATTGTAGTATTTTATGGCTGTTTTCGCTAAGATAATGGGTTAAATTTTATATTGTCGCCGTTTTTCAGTCATTGTTATCATCACACCGTAACAGTGGCAGTCAGTGTTCCTTGCTAACAAGAGGCGGCCAGTATTGTTAATGTTATCTTATCTACTCTATTTATATGAAAAGGCGTTTTAACTATGTCCACACCACTTGCCGATGCAATGTCTCAGCTTGCCATTTATGATTCAATGACTGGCGGCAAACGTCAGTTTGTACCACTCAAAGCAGGACAGGTAGGGATGTATGTGTGCGGTATGACCGTCTACGATTATTGTCACATTGGTCATGCGCGGGTGATGGTGGCCTTTGATATGGCAGTGCGATGGCTCAAACAGTTGGGTTACGACGTTAATTATGTGCGTAATATTACCGACATTGATGACAAAATCATCGCTCGCGCTCGCGAGAACAGCGAAGACATTGGGGAGCTGACGCAGCGTTTTATCGCAGCGATGCACGAAGATGCGAGCGCACTTGGCTGTGAGATGCCAGATGCCGAGCCACGGGCAACCGATCATATCGACGAGATGCAGCAAATGATTGAGACGCTGGTCACGGGCAATTATGCGTATGCAGGCGATAATGGCGATGTTTATTACGCGGTCGATAACTTTGCAGGTTATGGCAAATTATCGAAGCGCAATCTTGATGATATGCAGGCAGGCTCGCGAGTCGATGTCGAAAATAACAAGCGCAATCCGTTTGATTTTGTACTTTGGAAAGCGGCAAAACCTGATGAGCCGCAGTGGGCGTCACCATGGGGACAAGGGCGACCAGGTTGGCATATTGAATGCTCAGCAATGTCGACTAAGTGCTTAGGAAGCACCTTTGATATCCATGGCGGTGGTCATGATTTGCAATTCCCGCATCATGAAAACGAGATAGCACAGTCTGAAGCCGCGACTGGTTGCGAGTACGCACGTAACTGGATGCACGTCGGCTTTATCAATGTCGATGGCGAAAAAATGTCTAAGTCACTAGATAACTTTTTTACCATTCGTGATGTGATGGCGAAGTATCTGCCAGAAACCGTACGGTTTTTCTTATTATCGAGCCATTACCGCAGCCAAGTGAATTTTTCTGATAGTGCCTTGGATGAAGCGCATAATAGCCTAAGCAGGCTGTATAATGCATTGAAACTGGCTGAACAACAAAAAGGACAGACGCTAGTCGTTGATAAGACATCTATAAATGATGCTTATCGCAGTGCGGCGGGACAAGACTTTATCAAAGCCATGAATGATGATTTTAATAGTTCTACGGCGATTAGCGTGTTATTTGGGCTGGCGCGTGATATCAATAAAGCCGTTAAAGCTGAAGAGATGGATACCGCTTGGCAATTGGCGCAGCAACTCAAAGCGTTGGCGCAGGTATTGAATGTTTTACAGCAACCAGTGCAGCAGTTTTTGCAAGCAGTGATTGGTGACAAAGCCGATGGTGATTTAACAGATTCGGCTATCGACAGCCTAATCATCGAGCGTGCAGAGGCCAAAGCCAATAAAAACTTTGCGCGTGCGGATGAGATACGTGAGCAATTAAAAGAGGCGGGTATCGAGCTTGAGGATAGCCGCGCTGGCACAACATGGCGCCGTGCATAAGATAGAAGTTACAAAACACACATAATTATCGTTATAAAGTAAGTCAGCCTTGGGCTGGCTTTTTTTGTAGACTGCATTAAGTTAAGGTTATATTAAGATCGATTTTTTGTACATAACCTCCTTTAAAACTAGTGGTTTTTAAAAATATGAATACTCTCAAAAATGGCGCTGTTGGAGATCAGGTTGTGGCAAGTGGTTTTGAATGCGACCACTACCGAAGTCCAGAGCGTTTTACGCTGTGCTGGAATCTCCTGCCATTGCTACTAGGTTTATTCGTTATTGTCCTGAGTGTGGTTTGTGTCCCTGCCAATGCGGCAAGCAATTCCGATTCACTCACGGAGTACGCGACCCAAAAAGTCAATGATATTAAAGATGAAGGCGTGAGCGTCTCTGGTGTCGCAGAAGAGATGTTCGATCCTACCGAGCGAAACGCTGTCGAACAAGCGGGTACCTTACAAGGTGATGCTGGGTTGACGGGGGAGTTTCACGAGGGTTACTACTTATTAGACAAGCTCAATGTAGGCTTGCCACCCTTGTCTGAGCCACCGAATCTCACCACACCGCTTGCCACTTTAGAGTTTTTTCAGTCAGCGGTGATGAAGCAGCAATACGGCTTGGCAGCTCATGCGCTGAATATGAATCTGATTGATAAGGAGAATCAACGCACTCGTGCCCTTGAGTTGACGAAACATCTTGATTTTTTACTGTCTGAAAAAAAACTTTATGTGTTTGATGAGCTGCCAGATCGTCCTGATGGTTTGATTGAGCCGCCACTGGGTAACAACAGTAGCGTAATGGGGACGGCCAGACGCTCTATTCAACTTGGTTACATGGATTATCGTGAGCGCCGTGTGCCTATTTATTTGCAGCGGGTACGGGTTGGGAACAACGCGCCTATTTGGGTGTTTTCTGCTCAGACCGTTGGCAATATCGACAATCTTTATGAGCAGTATCATCCAGCAGAGTTTGAGCGTTATTTGCCTGTGTGGCTAAAACTTAAGTTTTTTGGTATCGCTTTGTGGGAGTTTTTGGCGCTCCTCTCATTTTTCTTCGTTACGATGGGGATTGGTTGGCTGTTGAGTAAGGTGACGGGGAAGCTGATCAATCGTTATGTCGATGACGAAAAATATAGGACGTATGTTGGTAGTAGCAATGGTCTGGTAGATTTGGTCAGTAAGCTAACCGTGCCTTTGACGTTCACCATCAGTTTTTTGCTGGTTTTTACTTTGGTCTCAGGTGGATTTCCTTATTTAGATGCCGTTGCCTCATCAACTCGCCCGCTGATTTGGATTGGTTTGGTGTTTAGTACTATGTGGCTGGGCATTCGTATCATCAACTTCTTTGCCAACCGCTATCAAAATATGCAGATTGAAAATCTGTCTGAAGAACATTTTGACAAGGAGCGCCGACGCCGCACATACGTATCGATTTTTCGACGTGTTTTTATTTTTGTCATGATCCTCGGTAGTATCTGGATTGGGCTAAGTGAATTTACCAACATGGAAGGCCTTGGCAAGACGTTATTGACCTCGGCGGGTATTGCAGGTGTGGTCATCGGTATCGCCGCGCAGCCAATATTGGGTAACATCATCGCAGGCTTGCAGGTGGCGGTGACCCAGCCTGTGCGCATTGGTGATACCGTCATGATGGAGGGTGATTGGACGACGATTGAGGATTTGCGTTATACCTACGCTGTGCTAAAAACGTGGGATGAGCGTCGATTGATTGTGCCGATGCGCCGACTGATTACCGAAATTGTAGAAAATTGGTCACACACAGAGGTGCATCAAACTTGTGTGGTCTACTTGTACGTTGACTATGGCGCAGATATTGAGGCCATTCGAGACAAGTTTACTGAGGTGGTTAAGGAAAATGACTTATGGGATGGTACAACTGATCCTGAGATGGTCACAGTGTCACTAAGCGAAAATACCATTAAACTGCGTGGTAGCGTGGCATCTGATGGGCCTATGAGTGCTTTTTACTTAGAGTGTCAAGTACGTGAGAAGATGCTTAATTATCTGTACCATGAACAGAAAGCTTACTTACCAGCCGAACGTTTCATATTAAAGGACAAAAATGAGTAAGCAGTCACTCAGTGTTATTAGGTAGGTGCCAGTAAAATACTCTGATAAATATAGCATGCGATTCGTCTGCTTATTTGTTATAATATGGCGTTATTTTTAAGGGATAAATGAGCGATTAAGTGTAAGGCGATGCCACATAGGCGTGTCCTTACCACTGATAAATCAATAGCAATTTTCGAGTGTGGTATTTAGCTGGCTCATTGCTGATTATTTAAAGCGCTGTGATTGTCAGTCTTTATCAAAAAAGATTTGAGGATCATACAGTTATATCGGTGATCTTAGTTGATTGTCTTAATGCAAAAATCCCACCCATCAAAATAACCACCACTAGGGGTCTGTATGTTGCGAATTGTCGATGAAGCCTTAACCTTTGATGACGTTTTATTGTTGCCCGCCTATTCAGAAGTCTTGCCAAAAACTGCGGATCTGTCTACCCGTTTGACCAAAAACATCACCCTTAATCTACCGCTAATTTCTGCGGCAATGGATACAGTGACTGAGTCTGAAATGGCCATCACCATGGCGCAACTAGGCGGCATGGGTATCTTACATAAGAGTATGGATATCGAAAAGCAAGCCACCCAAGTACGCCGCGTCAAAAAGTTTGAAGCGGGTACGGTTGTCGATCCGATCACTGTACATCCAGAGATGACGATTGGTCACTTACTACAGTTGACGCAAGACAATAATATCTCAGGTGTTCCTGTGGTCGAAAGAGGGACTGATAACGTCGTGGGTATTGTGACTCACAGAGATTGGCGCTTTGAAACCAACCTGTCACTGCCAGTCAGTCAAATCATGACGCCAAAAGATCAGTTGGTCACGGTACATGAAGGTGAGAGTAACGAAAATATCAAAAGACTGCTGCATGAGCACCGGATTGAAAAAGTGATCGTCATTGATGACCACTTCCGTTTACGTGGTTTGATCACAGTGAATGACTTTGCCAAAGCTGAAAACAATCCAAACGCTTGTAAAGATGAGCAAGGTCGCCTTCGTGTTGGCGCAGCCGTCGGTACTGGTGCAGATACGCAAGCGCGCGTTGAAGCGTTAATTGCCGCTGATGTCGATGTTATCGTTGTAGATACTGCCCACGGTCATTCAAAAGGCGTGATTGATAAGGTGTCTTGGATTAAGAAGCATTACCCCCATGTGCAAGTGATCGGTGGCAACATCGCAACTGGCGATGCGGCTAAGGCGTTACGTGATGCTGGTGCTGATGCTGTAAAAGTTGGTATCGGTCCAGGCTCTATCTGTACGACTCGTATCATTGCAGGTATTGGTGTACCACAAATCTCAGCCATCGATAATGTTGCCAGTGCCCTGCAAGACAGCATTCCGTTGATTGCTGATGGTGGTATTCGCTATTCAGGTGATATGGCAAAAGCCATTGCTGCGGGCGCGTCGTGCATTATGGTAGGCTCGTTAATGGCAGGCACTGAAGAGGCGCCAGGCGAAGTTGAACTGTTCCAAGGTCGTTACTACAAAGCGTATCGCGGGATGGGCAGCCTTGGGGCAATGTCAGGCTCTAATGGTTCATCAGACCGTTATTTCCAAGATGCCAAAGATGGCGTGGAAAAATTAGTACCAGAAGGTATTGAAGGTCGAGTTCCTTATAAAGGCCCAGTTGCTGGTATTGTGAATCAGTTGGTTGGCGGTCTGCGTTCATCAATGGGCTATACTGGCTCTGCAACCATCGAAGATATGCGTACCAACCCGCAGTTCATCAAAGTGACGTCAGCCGGTATGAAAGAGTCGCATGTTCATGATGTACAAATCACTAAAGAAGCGCCGAACTATCGAGTGAATTAAAAACCATGTCCTAGTCTTGTATCATAGCAACAACCGCTGAATTGCAGGGCTGTAATGACTTTAAGATACAAACAGCCAACAATGCTTTGTTATTGTTGGCTGTTTTTTTTGTAAAATACAAAAACAGATTATTATAATGATAGTATCGCCTGCGTACACGTTTGGCTTTTCACTTTTAGACTTGAGGAACATAGATAATGAGCTACTTTGGCACCGATGGTATTCGCGGAAAATTTGGTGAGTTGCCGATTACACCTGATTTCATTTTAAAATTGGGCTATGTGACGGGACAGGTGTTAATAGAGAGTAGTGGCAATCCTGCGCGCAAGCCAAGTGTGGTCATCGGTAAAGACACGCGCTTGTCGGGTTATGTGATCGAAGGCGCGCTACAAGCGGGATTCAATGCGGCTGGTGTCGATGTTCATATGCTCGGTCCCCTACCAACGCCGGCTATTGCACACTTAACCCGTAGTTTTAATGCGGATGCTGGCGTGGTTATCTCAGCGTCACACAATCCTTATTATGATAATGGCATTAAGCTGTTTTCAGCTGACGGTAAAAAGCTGTCTGATGAGATGCAAAACTCCATCAATGACAAGTTAAAAGCCATCATGACCGCCTCTGAGGCGGATAATGACGTGATTATGCCTATTCTTGATCCAGCACAACTCGGTAAAAACAATCGAATCAATGATGCAAAAGGTCGCTATATCGAATTTTGTAAAGGCAGTTTTCCTTACCAGTATGATTTGAGCCATCTGACAGTCGTGGTGGATTGTGCCAATGGTGCAGGCTATAGCGTGGCCCCAAGAGTCATGCGTGAGCTTGGCGCCAATGTGATTGCCATTAATAACACGCCTGATGGTATTAATATCAATGCCGAGTGTGGTTCGACTCATCCTGAGGGTTTACAAAAAGCTGTACTCAAATACGAAGCAGACGTTGGTATTGCCTTAGATGGTGATGGTGATCGTATCGTGATGGTTGACGAAACTGGCAAGTTAATTGATGGTGATGGCATCTTATACTTGCTTGCTACCCAAGGCCAAACCAAGGCAGAAGGTGTGGTTGGCACACTTATGAGTAATATGGGCTTAGAGTTAGCACTAAAGGCGGCTGATATTGAGTTTACTCGCGCCAAAGTAGGTGATCGTTATGTGATGCATGAGCTTGAGGCCAACGGCTGGATACTAGGTGGCGAGCCTTCTGGGCATATTTTATGTCTAGATAAAAGCCGGACCGGTGATGCTATCATCGCAGGTTTACAGGTATTGTCCGTGATGCAGGCGCAAGGTCGCGCTCTTAGTGACCTTGTCGAAGGTTTTGAAGTGCTCCCGCAAAAGTTGGTCAATGTGCGTCTGTCGCAAATGCAAGATCCTTTTGAGCATGAAGCGCTGGTCACAGCTTTTGATAAAGCGCAAGCCACATTAGAAGGCCGTGGGCGCTTATTGATTCGGCAGTCAGGAACTGAGCCTGTGATTCGGGTCATGGTCGAGTCTGATGATGAAATAGAGTGTGATGTGTTGGCGAACGATTTAGCCGACCATATTAAAGCGGTATTAGGCTAACAGTGAGTCACATACCCACATTAAATGAAGGAACTACCATGAGCATGGATTTTACCGATCAACGTTTGTCATATGAAAAAGGTGTGCTGGATCAGCAGTCCGTACCAGAATCGCCATTTGAGCTTTTAAAGGCATGGATGAATGAGGCAATAGAGCAGAAGGTACAAGAACCTTACGCCATGAGTCTAGCAACCTGCAGTGTGGATCATACACCGAGTGTGCGCATTGTGTTATTGCGTGAAATCACTGATACGGGTATTGTTTTTTATACCAATTATGAAAGTGCAAAAGGGCATGATATTGCCGAAAATCCCAATGCAGAAGCGCTGTTTTTTTGGCATGAGCTGGAGCGTCAAATTCGTATCAGTGGCAAGGTTACTAAAATAGACGCTGATAAGTCTGCCGCTTATTTCCAAAAACGTCCCCATGACAGCCAAGTGGGGGCGTGGGTGAGTCAACCGCAAAGCGGGGAAGTGGCCAATCGTGAAGTCATGCAACAAACGTTTGAAGAATTACAAGCAGAGTATCCAGAGAATACGCCAGTCCCAACCCCTACATTTTGGGGTGGCTATGAGGTCACAATTGAAAAAATAGAATTTTGGCAAGGCCGTGCCAATCGTATGCACGACCGTATTGTTTATACACAAGACAGCAATAATAGTGAGAGCGTAGTAAATTGGGCAACCAAACGCCTGCTACCATAACGGTTAGAGGGTTTTAAAGACAGATAACAGTCACTGTAAATACCTGTGTAACTGGATTTGCAGTGGCTTTTTTATGCTAATTTTTTGCTGTCGCATTGGTGTCGACGGCAGCTGAAACTGACATACCGGGACGCAACCGGGCAAGCCCAGGCTGATCTGGGTCTAAGTCGATTCGTACCGGAATACGTTGAGCTATTTTTATATAGTTACCTGTCGCAGGATTGGCTGCGCCTGCACTAAACTCACTGCCGGTTGCTGGTGAGATATTACTGACATGGCCACTGAACGCCGCACCGCCAAGCGCATCTACATGAATGGTGGCCGGTTCACCAACTGCCATGTTTGCTATCTGAGTTTCTTTAAAATTTGCAATAATCCAGACGCCTTTTGGTACGATATACATCAGTTGGGTACCGGCGTTAACGTATTGGCCCTCTTTGACACTTACTTGGCTCAATTGGCCCGATTCAGGTGCTGTGATGATGGTATTGGCTACGTTAATCTGTGCTTGCTTCACACCTGCTTGAGCACTTTTGATATTTGCATCCAAAGAAGAGCGGTTGCCACTGGTTTTTTCGCGGTTTTCACGAGCAGCTTGTAAATTGGCTTCCGCCTGTTGCACGCTCGCTTGTGCCTGAGCGAGTTGTGCCTTGGTGTGAGCGACTTCTGCTTTTGATACGGCACCGATGGCATCTAAACCTTGGTAGCGCTCCACGTCTGCGCGCGCACTGTCCACACTGATTTTAGCGCTGTATAAATCCGCTTCTCGTGCTTCGATTTGCGCTTGGCTGGTTTGTGTGTCTTGCGCGTTACTGGAGCGGTTGGTAACCGCAACCTCTGTATTGGCTTGCGCTTGCTCAAGCTGTTGCTGGAAGGTCCGATCGTCTATTTTTATCAGTAGATCACCTGCTTTGACACTAGCAAAGTCTTGCACGGCGACTTCGGTCACGTAACCCGACACTTGCGGGCTAATAATAGTCGTTTGACCTTTAACAAAGGCATTATCCGTTTGCTGTACCGTGGGGGTAAAAGGAGGTAATTTCCATGCGTATAAAATCAGCGCCACCCCAATGACAATCAACAAAATCAACAGTCCTAAATTTAAATAAGATTTTTTCTTAGGCGACCAACCCGTCGTATCCGCGATTGGTTCTTTTGGGGGCATCGGCGGCTCATGGCTGTCTACAGAGCGCTCTACAGGTGAGGAGGTTGGAGGCTCAGAAGCTGTGTCTAACTCTGGTGTGTCTGGTCTATTTTGCGTAGCGTTTACAGCAGTAACCGATGGGTTGGTATCGGATTCTGTGTCTTTAGCGGGAGCACCAGCTGACGTCTGAGGTGTTTTGTTAAGCTCACTGGATTTTTCTTGGCTCATGACGCGTTCCTAAATTTTGAATATACAGATACTAAAAGTATTTTAATGGCTACTTAAATGGCGCGAATGTTGTCAGATCAATGAACCCGATTACTTCGATTCACGCATTTTTGCAATAATCGCCAGTTCTTTGGCAAGTGGGTTACGCTTATGATAGCGATTATAAAAATAATTTATCAACAAAATTACCGTAACGCCGGTGGCAACACTGGCCATAAGGACGAATAAGTCGCTATATGCCGCGACAGTTGCTTGACGCTGAACGCCTTGCAACACTTGCCCCATCGCAGTCACGTTTGCTTGTGCTGTGTCTGTGGTTTGACTGGATAATGTCAGGCGAGCACCTGATACTTGGGCACTGAATGCCGGATTACCTAAATTGAGTGAGCTGACCATATCTGCATAGTGCACTTGCGTACGAATCGTAGTAAAGGCTTGGATGGCAGCTGCGCCTGCTAGCCCGCCAACCGTCTGCGAGATCCCAAAAATCACTGAAAAACTAATAATATATGCAGGACCGTTGGCAATAGCGCGAAACATGCCCTCAAAAACCATTGGGCCCATAAAGTAAACAGCAGCAAAAGCAATGAGGAATTGGCTGAGATAAAACGTGGTAGGGGCTGAATTTACAGAGACGCCTGTATCCAACCAAGCACCGATGGCAATCAGTGCCACTGAAAAAATCACGGGTCGGCGCAAATCCATGGCATTGGTGCTAAAAATACTGGTGATCAGTGCCAGCACACTGGCGGCTAAGATAATGGCATAAAAGTTTATCAGTTGATCATTAGCATAACCAAGATTGGCAAGTAGGCCGGCCGCGCCGACATTTTGTTCAGAGAGCAAGATACGCATGACAGCGCCTGTGACCGTAAAAGCGATGATATTGCGGCTACGCATCCAGCGGACTTGTAACATCGGATTTTTGCGGTGTGTCTCAATCCATAAAGCGATGCCAATCGCGGCGATGGCAATGATTAGTGGATAGCTCAGCCAAGGTGTCGTCCACCATACAATCCTACCTTGTACCAAAAACACAGCCAGCGCGGCAAGCCCACCTGCAAAAAAAGCAAAGCTTAGAAAATCAAGTTTTTCAAACACTTTTTCCGTATTGCCTGGTGGTAGCTCCAAAAGGTTGATCAGTCCAAAGCAGATGAGCACCAAACCAAACTCAAATAAAAATAGATTTTCTAGCTGACCATCGACAGCCAAGTAGGGTGAGATGATCCGTGATAGGGGGATGCCAAACTGTACTAAGCCAAATCCTAAAATCAAACCACTGATGCGTTTGGCGGCGGGCATGCCTTGCAAACAATAGAAAATCGCGAGTACGGTCATGGCGCTAGCCACCATGCCACTCAATCCTCTAGCAATGATCTCTAAATAGTAAGGATCAATTCTGATACCGGTGGTATTTAACAGATGGCTACTGACCAGCCACTGTAAACTGGTGGCAACTAACAGAAAAAACAGCGTGATTTTACTAAAGAGTGACATGCCAAATTGCTGGCGAATTTTGTATAGCAGCACCGTAATACAAGCGTTGGTCATATTGTAGGCGACGGAGATCCAACCGCCTTCTAACGGCGTTAGGCCAAGTTCTCCTTGGATTTGAGTCAGATTGGCGACCAAGAGACCATTTTGGAAGCTGGCGGTGATGCCAATAAAAATACCAATCAGTAAATAAAATACTTTACGGCGTGCAGGGTGGTCAGGGTTGGCAGGGGAACCCACCATAAACGGTTGTTCATGGGGTTTAAATTGGTATTCATGACTCATGAGCGTACGATAATAGTTTTTGTAGGAAGGTAGAGAGACATAAAAAATATTCCAGACGAAAATAGAGCCAGTTGGACTGGTACTCATTGAGCTTAGTGCGATTGAACACCGATAAAACTAAAAAAACGATCTAAGAAAAGCGTGGAAAATTTTATCATAATTATCTTTTGGCTTTTGTCACATACACGTAATTTGTGGCTGAACTCGAAGCTTGATGGTCTTGTCATGACTTGGGGTAAGTGCGAATGGCACCGTTACGGGTAGACTGTCAGATTAAATAAAGTTTTTAAACACATTTTTAGTCTGCCAACACAGAAGGTAACCCAGGGATCAAGCAAACAGAAAAAACAGCTCTTTTCAGAGCTGTTTTTTCTACACTAAATAATTGCTCGGTCATTGAAAAACAATGCCAAAATGTCAAATTGATTGATCGTGATTTGCTTCTAAACGCATGGTGCGCTGAAAACTATCGCGACTAGCCAGTTGTAACGCATACTGCTTAACATAAGGATAGTCCTCTAACGCACCGCGCTTGGCAAGCATAATTAAGTCAAACGACAACATAAAATCAGCGCCGCTTAGCTTGTGATCAACAATAAAGGACTTACCTGCAACCTCTGTGTTTAAATAGCTTAATAGCTTGTGTTTTTCCTGACAGATACAATCGTTCAAAGATTCATTGTCGTCCACACCCGCTTTTTTAGTAAATTGCTCAACTGATAAAGGTAACATCAGCGAGCTTTCAGCGAAATGCAGCCACTGTAAATAACGCCCATATGCCGCACTGTCTGTAGCAGGGCGTAAACGCTCTGATGCAAACCGTTCGATCAATAGCTCAGTGATCGCACCTGACTCAGCATAAAGCTGGCCATCCATTTCGATAACTGGAGACTTACCGAGTGGATGTACTGCTTTTAGAGAATCTGGTGCTAAATGGGTCTTGGCGTCACGTTGATGGCTGACGATCTCATAAGGCACGCCTAGCTCTTCTAAAAGCCATAAAACACGTAACGATCGTGATTGGTTAAGATGATGTAAGCGAATCATGATACTAACCTTTTGGTGTGGACGGCTCTATGAATCTTTGAAACACATTAACCGTTAAGCTTGGTTATCAAACGTTTAGCCGCTTCTTCTGATGACGCTGGGTTTTGACCGGTAATGAGCAAGCCATCTTCTACGACAAATGATTCCCAATCAGCAGCTTTTTCATAATTACCGCCATTGGCTTTTAGGGCATCTTCTACTAAGAACGGCACAACGTCGGTAAGACCAACGGCTTCTTCCTCTGAATTGGTAAAGCCAGTCACTGTCTTTCCTTTGACCAAATACTCCCCATCAATTTTGACATTTTTGAGAACAGCAGGAGAGTGACAAACAAAGGCCACAGGCTTGTCTTGCTTGACAAAAGTCTCGATCAGGTTGATAGAGTTCTTATCCACTGCCAAATCCCATAGTGGGCCATGACCACCCGGATAAAAGACCGAATCAAAGTCTTCCGCTTTCATATCAGCAAGCTTTTTGGTATGGGCCAAATGCTCCTGAGCTTCTTTATCGTCTTTAAAGCGCTTCGTGTCTTTGGTTTGCGTGTCTTCAGTATCGCTACTAGGGTCTAGAGGTGGCTGACCACCAGCAGGGGAGGCAAGGGTTACATTGACGCCAGAATCCAGAAAAGCGTAGTAAGGGGCGGCAAACTCTTCTAACCAAAAACCCGTTTTTTTACCCGTATCACCTAAACGATCGTGAGAAGTTAGTACCATTAAAATATTCATAATTATCCTTATTTGTTATTGGGTTCAATCAACATAACTCATTAACAGTCACGCTCATTGCTTAAGTCATCAATGAAACGCATTAACATAAGCCCATGAAAACGGTATCGGTATGAGTGCTGACTGTTCATGGTTAATCACATTCGTATATTAGTATTCGTGTTGCGATAGTAATTTTCAGTAGTAGTATTAGCGATTTATGTTGTTAAGTGGTTATTGACTACGCTTCAGTTGTTTTTCACCAACCGATCTTGATTAATGAATATCAGCGATTTTCACCACTGTCTTACCAAAGTTGTCGCCATTGAGCATACGAACAAAGGCATCAGGCGCGTTATCTAAGCCTTCAGCTATATATTCTTTGGTTTTGACCTCACCGGTCTCAACCCACTTACTCATGGTTTTTAGGAATTCAGGGAAGTGATCGCCATACTCTTCAAAAATGATAAATCCTTTGATGGTCAATCGCTGGCTTAAAACAAGACCCGTCAACACACTCAAACGATCTTTACCGTCAGGCAGCTCAGTCGCATTGTACTGTGCGACAAGACCACAGACTGGGATACGAGCATGCGCATTCAAGAGGGGCATGACAGCATCAAATACCTTGCCGCCCACATTTTCGTAGTAGATGTCGATACCATCTGGGCAAGCCGCTTTTAGCTGCTCGGCAAAGTCATCGGCTTTATGATCGATGCAAGCGTCAAAGCCAAGCTCATTAACCGCAAAGTCGCATTTTTCTTTGCCCCCTGCGACACCCACAGTACGTAAGCCATACTGATTACCGACTTGTCCGACGGTAGCACCGACTGGACCGGTAGCAGCCGCGACGACCAAGGTTTCGCCTTTTTTTGGCTTACCAATATCGGTTAACCCCATGTATCCAGTAAAGCCTGGCATACCTAATACACCCAGACCATAAGAGGGGTTGGCCATCTCTTTATCAAGCTTTAGGACGCCTTCGCCATCACTGACACTATAGTCCTGCCAGCCTGAGTTTGAGACGACTAAGTCGCCCACGGCAAATTTATCAATATTGGACTCAACGACTTGGGCCACCGTACCGCCCATCATGACATCACCTACTTCTAATGGTTCTGCATAGCTCTTCGCCGCACTCATACGCCCGCGCATGTATGGATCTAACGATAAATACACTGTCCGCAGGAGCATCTGGTTGTCGTTCGGCGTTGGGATGTCACTGGTGATCATGTCAAAATTTTCTGCTTTTGGCTCACCTGTTGGGCGGCTGGCAAGTTTGATTTGACGGTTTATTTTTTGATTTTGTTGTTTATCAAAACTCATAGTAAGATTCCTTTTTAGTTATTGGTTTTTAGGTTTTTATTTTGAATGGCGTAGTTACTCTGTGTAGAGTAACTACTATAAATAGCATAACGATATGTAGTGTTTATTACGCAGATGTTACGGCTTAAGACGCTTTGCTGTTAACGGCACGTTGCAGGATACGGCGTGATACGGTTAAGTCATTGTTACCGTGTTCACCCAGTTTCACCATTTTGTGGGCGTCAAGTTGCTTAATAACGGGATCTATCGCAGCTTCGGTGAGATCCGCATCTGCTAAGCTGACGGGCAAGCCAAGGTCACGAAAGAAGTTTTCGGTATAAACAATGGCCGTCTCGATAGTAGCATCGTCGTCTTGCTCCGTATCGGTCAGGTTCCAAACGTTTCTTGCATACTGCAGCAGCTTTTCTTTTTTACTGGCTTTAAGCTCACGCATCACTGACGGTAGTAAGATGGTCAATGTGCGCGCATGATCGATACTATGAAGCGACGTCAGCTCATGACCAATCATATGTGTCGTCCAGTCTTGTGGTACGCCTGTACCGATCAGACCATTGAGAGCCATCGTCGCTGTCCACATAATGTTCTTACGTGTCTCTAAGTTTTCTGGATCTTGTGCAACCGCTTGGCCTTCGTCAATGAGGATTTTGAGTAAGCTTTCAGCAAAAGCGTCTTGTACTTTTGCATTGACAGGATAGGTGAGGTATTGCTCCATGACATGAACAAAAGCATCCGCCACCCCATTCATTACTTGACGTTCAGGTAGGGTTAACGTTTTGACTGGGTCTAAAATCGAGAACTTAGGGAAGGCAAGTGGGTTGCCAAATGGCAGTTTTGCTTGGCGTTCACTATAGTTGATGACACCACCTGAGTTCATCTCAGAACCAGTAGCAGGAATGGTCAGAACAGCACCCAAATCGACAGCCGAGTCGAGATTTTTACAATAACCGGTCAGGGCGTCCCAGGCTTGCTCACGTGAGACAGTCCCATCCGCTTCGGTCAGTGAAGATACCAGTGCGACAAACTTACTGCCGTCAATGACTGAGCCACCGCCGACTGCCAATATAAAGTCAATATTGTGCTCATTGACCATGTCAGCTGCTTTTAAGAGGGTAGTAAATTCTGGATTGGCTTCGATACCACCAAACTCAAATACGGTGCGTGTACCGCTTGCTGCTAGGGCTTCTTTTACTTCATCTAGCGTACCTGTGCGCTGTGCTGAACCGCCACCATAAGTAATAAGCACGCGTGCCTCAGTAGGCACCAATTCTGATAATTGGGTGATTTGGCCTTCGCCAAAGACGATACGGACAGGATTGTAATATTGGAAATTGTTCATAGTATTCCTAAATGGTAGATCATTAATAAATGTATAGATTGTAAACGTATGGGTTGCAAAGATGTCGGACGCATGATGTTAAACCGCTCGCTTTTGCACGGAGGGCATTGTACATTAAATAGACCAGTCGTCTAGTTATTTTTACAAAACTCTCTTATAACTTGCTTAGTCTCGTTTATAAGTGAGTTTGCATCAATAGTGGTGTTGCATTTAGGAGGCTAGCGCCCCAACTGTGACGTGGTCATTTGCCATACTTCTGCCAATGGTGTGTTGGTTTGACTGATTTTGGCGATTAAGCTGGCACCAAGCCACGCAAAGTACCAACGTTTGGCTATGCTTTCAGCAGAGATGTTGTCAGGCTGCGGTACTGAGTTGTCCGTCCAGCCTGCTTTGATGTGATCAGCAAGCCAAGTGATGGTTTGTTGATAACCCGCGTTTAGGGTGATACGCATGGGTTCCGACATATCTGCCACCTCAGCGCTAAGCTTAACGACTAAGCATTTATCATAATCACAGCCATTTTGCTGAGTGTCATACCAGTTCTGAAAATAGTCATAAAGCTTTTGCTGAGCGCTGACATCTCGCTGAGCGATGGTGTTTAGACGTGCCTTGTAGTTGGCAAAATAGTTGCTAATAAGGGCTTCGCCAAAGGCTTCCTTGGAGGCAAAGTAATGGTAAAAAGAACCTTTAGGGACGCCTGCTGTGTCTAGTATCTGCTTGATACCGACAGCAGTAAAGCCTTTTTTGGCGATCAGTTGATAGCCTGTTTCTAGCAAATGAGTTTTGGTATCTAGTGGAATTTTGGTTGCGTTAGCAGACATAGTAGTCATGTTCTCCTAGAGTTTTTGCAAGTTTTTTGAATAGCGTATGGGGTAGCATATTGATAAATGTCATGAACGGCCACTTATTATACGTTTTATGATTGTTCTTATATTTTTTATTCAAGCTTTTGGCACTTATTGTCGATGGCTGTGTGACGACGTTACGTTTTTTCTACAATATGGCATGAGGAAATATTCTCATTGTAAGATCATCTATGTTAGCATTAGACCAGTCGTCTAGCAAGTTTTGGTTTGCTACACGTGATGAAGAGTAGTAAGTTAGGTAATGAAAAAGATAAATAATCAAATAGGCCTAATGACACCAATTATTATTTTCTCTCTTAATTTGCTAGCTGTATAGCTTTACTTAAAATTGCAATGACCCTCATAAAATAACTAAGGATAATTATGTCAACCAATAACAATAGTACAATAACCAATGCGTACAGTGATTTTCATCTCCAGTACATTGCCGGTAAGTGGCAGGCTGGCCAAGATGATCGCGTCAACAGTGACAGCAACCCTTATAGTGGTGATACCCTTGTAGACATTCAGCAAGCCACGGATAAGCAGCTGAATGAAGCCTATCAAGCGGCAAGCGCTGCCCAAACAGAATGGGCACAACAAACCCCAGCTGAGCGTGCTGCTGTGATGTATAACGTCGTCAATATTTTAGATAAGCGTCAAGAGGAAATCGTCGATTGGCTTGTCAAAGAGTCGGGCAGCACTCGTATCAAAGCGATGGTGGAATTCGGCAGTGCGCGGGCGATTACCCTTGAGGCGGCAACTTTTCCGAACCGTGTGCATGGTGAGATTCGCCCGTCTAATACGCCCGGCAAAGAAAACTTTGTTTACCGTGAGCCAATTGGCGTGGTAGCCGTTATTAGTCCATGGAATTTCCCACTGCATCTGACGCAGCGTTCTATTGCGCCAGCGTTAGCGCTTGGTAATGCTGTGGTGTTAAAGCCTGCGAGTGACACGCCTATTACGGGCGGTTTATTGCTCGCAAAAATATTTGAAGAAGCGGGTCTGCCAAAAGGACTGCTAAATGTGGTGGTTGGGGCGGGCAGAGAGATTGGTGATGCCATCGTGACTCATGATATCCCGAGTTTGGTGTCGTTCACCGGTTCAACCTCAGTGGGCAAACGTATTGGCGAGTTGGCCAATGGCGGCGATTATATAAAACAAGTGGCGCTTGAGTTGGGTGGTAATAGCCCATTTGTCGTTTTGAAGGATGCTGATATCGAACAAGCGGTTAAGGCGGCAGCTTTTGGTAAGTTCTTGCACCAAGGTCAAATCTGTATCGCTATCAACCGTATTATCGTGGAAGATGAGATTTATGATGATTTTGTAGAGCGCTTTGTGGCTCATGTTAAGACACTAAACGTCGGTGATCCCAGTAAAAAAGAAACAGCAGTTGGCCCCATCATTAACACAAAACAGGTTGAGTCGCTTAAAGAAAAGATTGCCAAAGCCCAAGAAAAAGGGGCTAACATGGTATTGAGCGGTGATATTAAAGGTCAAGTCGTACCACCGCACATCTTTACCGAAGTGACGCGCGATATGGATTTATCACGTAATGAAGTATTTGGGCCACTGGTCGGTATCATCCGTGCTAAAAATGAAGACGAAGCGCTATCGATAGCCAATGATTCAATGTATGGTCTCTCTAGTGCGGTCTTTACGGCAGACATGCAAAAAGGTCTACGCTTTGCTCGCGGTATCAGAGCGGGTATGACCCACATTAATGACATCTCGGTGAATGACGAAAGCAATGTGCCATTTGGTGGTGAGAAAAACTCAGGTATTGGCCGTTTCAATGGGGAATGGGTACTCGAGGAATTTACCAGAACGCATTGGATATCCATGCAGAATACGCCGCGTGACTATCCGTTCTAAACGTTTTAAATCAAGCTTCTACTAAAAAGACTGCTCTTGTGGCAGTCTTTTTATTGGGTACATGTCAATAATGCCAGTTGCTGCGATGATTTCCTACCTAGCATGAAACCCTAATAAACCCTCAATTTCTTCCATCGTCATCCGCCTGACGAGTGCTTGCTCCTCTACTGACAAACGATTGGTATGTTCTTTTATCATTGTATGGATGCTACGAGCGATTTCGGAGGTCGTGGCGTAATACATTTGCGGTTGTTCTTTGGTCAGAGTCATCAAAAATCGATTGATGATTTGACGCTTTTCGTCTGATGCGTTTTGTTCAGTCATATAGTTCTCCTAAAGATAATCCATTTAAGCAGTCAGGCCCATGAGAGTCAATGAGTGTCATGAAAATGATGATAAATACGGTAGGATTGATACAGGTGGTCATTGTATGTTTTATAACATTCATTTAAAATGAATCTATAAGATGGATTTTACTCATATGTTCATAAGAAGGCCACTATGCACTCTATTGATTTGCCCAGCAAACCGCCAACCTCTCCGCATCCTATTCTTAATCTGAGCTTTCGTATATTTTTTAGTGCCGCCGCGTTGTTTGCGGTGGTTACGATGGTGCTATGGGCTTTTGTTTTTACTGGTCATACGGCCATCAACGCCCAAGTATTAAACCCGCTCTACTGGCACGGTCATGAGATGATTTATGGTTATGCACTAGCAGTAGTTGCCGGATTTTTGCTGACAGCGGTAAAGACGTGGACAGGGGTTATGATGCCCTATGGTTATAAGTTACTGGGTATCTTTAGTTGTTGGTTGTTGGCGCGTCTGAGCTGGTTGGCTTTTGGGCTGGGGATGACAATTGCGGGCAGTAGTGTATCGTGGTTATATGTTGGCGCAGTGTTTGATTTGTTGTTTATCGGTCTGATGGCGTTTTCGGTTTGCCGAGCAGTGCTACAAGTAAAGCAATATAAGCAACTGGGTATTTTGGCAAAGCTCGTGCTGCTCACCGTGGGTAATGGTCTGTGCTATTGGGGCATTGTCAAGGCAGACATGAGTATGACCAAAATTGGGATATACGTGGGTTTTTATTTAATTATTGGGTTGGTGCTAACCATTGGTAGGCGCGTGGTGCCGTTCTTTATTGAGCGTGGACTTAGCGGGATTAATACTGACGGCGAAAAACAAACCGTGACTTTACGTAATAGTAAGGCGCAAGATATCGCAAGTCTACTGTTCTTTTTAGCATTTTTTATTGTGGATTTATTTTACCCCAATAAGTACTTGCTTACCCTCACAGCGCTTGGGGTCGCAGTGGTCAATACGGTCCGTTTAGTCGGTTGGTATCATCATGGTATTTGGCAAAAGCCACTGCTTTGGTCGTTATATGTCGCGTTTTTGGGAATGTGTCTGAGTTTTTTGTTGTACGCGTTGCAGCCGTGGTTAGGATATAATCACAACATTGCTATGCATGGGCTAGCTATTACCAGCATTGGCATGATCACGGTCGCAATGATGACACGGGTATCCCTTGGGCATACTGGACGTAGCATCCATCAGCCGCCCAAAATGGTAAAATATATGTATGGTCTGATGGTGCTGGTATTTATCAGTCGGGTACTGTTGCCGCTGGCTGATATGAGCCATTACTTATTATGGATTATGGTCGCTCAAAGTGCGTGGATTGCCTGCTTCGTACTATTTTGCATCAGCTACCTACCGATGCTGGCACGTCCTAGACCTGATGGGTTGTTTGGGTAGATCAGGTTGAGTATCTATCCTACCATCCCGAGCACACAGATAACGTTGTTGGTTGACACCTTAAATTTTTGGAAGAAGTGTAACATTTTAGGACTAAAAATTAGGCAGAGACGGTGATTTTAAGACAGTGACATTAAAAGGAGCGCAAATGAATGCGATTGACCAATTATAGCGATTATGCACTGCGCTCATTGATTTACTTAGCAGTGAGACCGGAGCCACCATTATTGGCAAACATCAGCGATATTGCGAATAGCTATGGTATCTCTAAAAGCCATTTAACCAAAATTATTCATCAATTGGGACAGCTGGGGTATATAGAAAGTGTGCGTGGTAAAAATGGTGGGATACGATTGGCGCGCGCGCCTAAAGACATCAATTTGGGCGTATTGATCAAACAGATAGAGCCTGACTTTGACTTGGTAGAGTGTTTTGCGACCCCCATAAGCAGCGATGATAGGCACCCTCGTTCGACTGGACTACCCATTACCCTTATCGATGAAACCGTAGGGCGCTCGCCAGGCTGCGTCATTAGCCCAGTGTGTCAACTTAAAAGCGTGTTTTTTGAGGCATTAACCGCCTTTATTAACGTTTTGGAGCGCTATACATTGGCGGATGTCATTAATAATGAAGAGGAGTTGGCGATGTTGTTATTTCGATAGCGTCATCATCGATAATGGCACAGCCAGTGCAAACAGTAGGGCTACCGAGATGGTAGCCCTGTTTTTTTTATACATTTTCGAACTATATGGTTGATTAAGCGTTTTCTAGCTTTGGCCGAGCTTTATCAATTGCTTTTAACAGCGCTTTTTCAAATTCACCTTCGTTAAAGGTAACCAAATAAGAATGGGCGGCGCAAAAATTGCGAACCTCGCGCCATTCGTGCGCAAGATTGCTTGCCCAGTCGCAATACTGCTTACCCGCATTTGGCTCATTTTTTAGTGCTTTTTTGGTGGTAGGATGTAGTATCAGTTCAGGGAGTACCGCTTCTAGCAATTTCATCGGCGGACTCATAAAGGTGTCATCCACATGTAAGCTTTTGCTAGCAGGGTGATAGGCCAATAAGGAGCCAGCATGAATCATCTCGTTAGGCGAGATATAGTAAATGCCTTGTGACATCGAAAACTGCAGCTCAGAATAGCGCTTAGCGACCGCTTCACTTTCGACCAAATCCTCAGCCCAATTCACTTCTGGAACTTGCTGATGATGGCGACTACTGCCATAAAATATGGCTTGCGGGAAATCCTCTGCCATCTGTGCACAGTGTACGGTATGAAAGGGATGGACATTGAGCACTGCCTCAACCTCTTGTCCATTATTGGTCAGTGCCATCACCTCATCGCGAACCTCATCCGTTAGAGCGTAACTGTCTAGAAAGATAAAGCGCCCTGAGTCTAGCTTTACCAGTGAGCATTGTGTGCCAATATTTAGAACACCGCCTAGGCGAAATGAGCCGCGTATATTCCAAAATCCGTTGCCTAAATCGTGTATTTTATCTGAATCTGACATTCATCTTTCTCCTTATTTTTTAATAATAGTTTAAACATATTTTTAAAACCATCACTCAAAGTGTGAGTGGTTTTGAAATTTAATGGTTCCATTAGCGTCTGGTTTTACTTAAATCATCGCATTCACAACTTATAACGATTGCAGCTCAGATCGAGCGGCTGCAACGGCAGACAACAGCGCTGCTTCAAATTCCCCTTTGCCAAACTCAACCAAACCGGAGTGGGCACCGCAAAAATAGTGTGTGTCACGCCATTGGTGAGCCAGTGCTGTGGCCCAAGCGCAATATTGCTCACCTGCATTTTTCGCATCTTTAAGGGCTTGTTTGGTCGTTGGGTGCAGGCCTAAAGTAGGTTGGACGGCATTAAATAGCTTAGAAGGCGGTATCTCAAACGTGTCATCGACGTAGATACTCTGGCTGGCAGGGTGATAGACCAGTAAAGAGCCTGCGTGGATATTTTCATCGGGCGAGATGTAGTAAATGCCCTTAGGCAGAGAAAATTCAAGTTCAGTATAGCGCGCCGCGACAGTGGCGCTTTCGACCAAATCCTTTGCCCAATGTACTTCTGGCACTTGCTGATGGTGGCGACGACTGCCATAAAAAATCGCTTGCGGGAAATCTTTTGCCATTTGAGCACAGTGAACGGTGTGAAAAGGATGGACGTTTAATACGGCTTCGACATCTTTACCATCGTTGGTCAAACCCATTACTTGTTCGCGCACATCCCCTGTCAATTTGTAGCTGTCTAAGAAAATAAATCGTCCTGAGGCCAGTTTTATCAAAGCCGATTGTACACCTATATCAAGCACGCCATTTTTGATAAACGAGCCCCGTATACTCCAAAACCCTTTGCCTAAATCATGAATCTCATCATCCATAGATTTCTTCCTTAATAGTTATAATTTTTGCATTCTTGGATTATTTAGCTATAGGCAGTTTAAAATAAAATCGATACATCAATAGCTACAGGCGACTGTTATAAATTTTCCTTGCTTGCTGCTAACACAGAGGCTGCGCAAAATTCATTCCAGTCGCTTTATACCCCTTTGTAAATGAATCGACTATATTAGTATGGCCTATTAATGTGTGGCACTTAATGAGTATGGTTTTTTGAGGCGGAAAAGTCTGTAATAAAAAAGAGAGAAGCAATGTAGATGTGTAAAAATACAAAAGAGTTGTTAGGGAAATGTCACTAATCTCTATGCAAGAGGGTGAGAGAACGTTATTCATAACAGCCGTACGGGTACAGAGAGGGCGAAAGAAAAGCAACACACGGAAACCTGTGTTTACTATGTGATGTGATAATATAAAGTACTCAGCGTTCTATCGCGCGTTTTGGCTCTATTTTGACGCTCAGCCCAGTTATCATTGTTCCATTTCTATCACCTAGCCTACCTAGCCTTCGCTAAAAAAGCTCCTAACACAGTCAGCACTATTTTGAATCATATAAATAAAAGCAGCAAAGGTCACACAAAAACAAATTCCAATAATCAAGATCCCAGCACAAAGACGCCCGCCAGTGCCGCTGGTCAGCTGCCGTTTTACTCACCTTCGTGGGTACTGAAATTGACGATTGGCTTGATTGGAATGTTTGCTTTTTTGCAGGTGTATTCTATTCAGGCAATTTTGCCCGTATTGATGTTGGATCTGTCAGCAAGCGAGGTGCAAGCAGGCATGGTGGTGGGTGCAACCGTGCTGGCGATTGCTATTATGTCACCGTTTTTGGGTATGTTATCCGATGCGGTCGGACGCAAATCGTTTATCGTCGGTGCTTTATTGTTTTTGGCCATACCTACTGCCTTGATTGCGCAAAGTCCAAGTATCGGATGGATGGGGATGTGGCGCTTTATGCAAGGACTATCGGTACCGGGTATTACCGTAGTGACAATTGCTTACATCGGTGAGGAGTTTGAGGGACGAGCGGTGACAGAGCTGATGTCGTTTTATGTGTCAGGGTCGGTGCTTGGTGGCTTTATGGGCCGATTTTTACTCGGGCATTTGCATGAGCTAATCGGCTGGCGCTCTGGTTATTATGTGATGGCGGCTATGACGCTCATAGGCGCACTCTGGGTCTTTAAGATGCTACCCTCATCGCGTCACTTTGTGGCCAATCCAAACTTTCGCTCAGCGATACAGACCCTAGGTGAGCATCTGACCAATCGCTATGTGGTGACTGCCTGTCTGCTTGGTGCCTGTGTTTTATTTTCATTAGTCGGCTGTTTTACTTTTATCAACCTGCATTTGGCTAAGGCGCCATATAATTTGAGTACAGGCGCGCTTGCCAATATCTTTGCGGTGTACTTGATAGGGGTTATTATTACGCCATTATCCACCACACTGCTACGTCGATTTGGGTCGGCGCGTACGGTTCGAGCCGCTGTCCTTATTTCTATCATTGGGGTACTGTTGACCTTGGTTATGCCATTATGGGGTGTGGTGATAGGGCTGGCTATCATGTCTACAGGGGTGTTTATTACGCAATCGGCAACCATCAGCTATATCGCGGTGAATGTTAAGAAAGGGCGCTCACTGGCGTCTGGATTATATTATATGGGTTATTATGCCGGAGGTACGTTAGGGGCGTGGCTGTGTGGCATAGTGTATGCACGGGGACAGTGGTCGCTTACGGTATGGTTGCTACTATTCGTACAGGTCTTGGCGTTGTTGATTGCCAGTTTTGGCATGGTGAAGACCAAATCACGCACTGCTTAATCTGCTTTTAAAAAGCAAGCGATAGGTTTGGTAGTACTCACTTGCCGCTTTACATATAAGCACTTTTTTTTTACTATCAATGAAAAGGCGATTGATTCTATTGTTAGCACCAGCAGTCCTCTGCTTGCAGAATAGGTAGAGGTTCGTAACAACACTGGCTCAGCAGTATGTGGCTATTGTCTTATGACAACCAGTTATCGTTAAGTACAACTACAAAGAACGCATCTATATGACCCACAAGGAAGTCAAACCTATGTCAAATACTTACCAAAGCGCCCCGTCTGCCTATGATTATCCATTATTGGTAAAGCAGTTATTAAACCGAGCCAAGACGGTATCGCAAGAGCAAGAAATTGTTTACGCTGACAAAAAGCGTTTTACTTATAAGGATCTGTTTAACCGTATTAATCGCTTAGCCAATGTCTTAGCAGATTTGAAGCTTGACGCTGGTGATGTGGTGGCCGTGATGGACTGGGATAGTCATCGTTATCTTGAGTCTTATTTTGCCGTGCCAATGTCAGAGTACATCTTGCAGACGGTTAATATTCGTCTGTCACCAGAAAAGATCCTTTATACCATCAATCATGCGAAGCCTAAAGTGTTGTTGCTCAACTCTGAGTTTGCGCCTTTGGTCAAAGATTATCAGTTTGAAAACTCTAGTATTGAGCATATTATTTGGCTAGATGACAATGGGGTGACGTTCGAAGGTGTCTTCGGCGGTAACCAAAACCGCGTAACGGGTGAGTATGAAGCGTTACTAGAAGCAGCTGAAAGTGAGTTTGACTTTCCAGAGTTTGATGAAAACACCATTGCAACCACCTTTTATACCTCAGGCACGACCGGCGATCCAAAAGGGGTGTTCTTTAGCCATCGCCAATTGGTATTACACAGCCTAACAGAAGCGGCTACCCTTGGTATGTTACCGAATAAACAAGGGGTCAGTTATGGTGATGTCTATATGCCAATGACGCCGATGTTTCATGTCCATGCATGGGGCTTTCCATTTACTGCCACGATGGTTGGTCTGAAACAAGTCTATCCCGGCCGTTATGCCCCCGACGCTTTGATGGATTTGATTATCAATGAAAAGGTGAGTATTACTCATTGTGTACCCACGATTTTGCAAATGGTACTCAAAGAAGCGCAAGATCGTGATGCCAGTTTTAATGGTCTCAAAATGATCATTGGTGGTTCAAGATTGACTGAAGGCTTGGCAAAAACGGCAATGGCTCAAGGCATCGAGGTTTATACGGGCTACGGTATGTCAGAGACGGCTCCACTTATCAGCTTAACAGAATTTAGCCTAAATGAGCCTGAGATGACAGAGGATGAAGACATTGCTCGCCGCTGTATGACCGGTAAGCCTGTGCTAATGGTTGACGCTCAGGTGTGGGGTGAGGGCAACCAACCAGTGGGCACAGGAGAAGACAATACGGGTGAGCTGGTATTGCGTGCCCCTTGGTTGACCCAAAGCTATTTGAAAAATGACGATGCAGGTAAGGAGCTATGGGAAAACGGTTACATGCACACCCAAGATATCGCCTATATACGTCCTGACGGGTATATTAGAATTACGGATCGTTTAAAAGACGTGATTAAATCTGGCGGTGAGTGGATTTCCTCATTAGAGATTGAAACGATTTTATCACTGCATCCAGCAGTGGCAGATGTGTCAGTGATTGGCGTTCGCGATAAGCAGTGGGGCGAGCGTCCACTAGCACTCATTGTCCTCAAGCCTGCTTGCTCAGACACCAGTGTTGATGATATTAAAGCCATTGCTGAAAAGGCAGTAGAGCGTGGTATGATTCCTAAATATGGCGTGCCCAGTCAGTTTAAGTTTGTCGATGATCTGCCAAAAACCTCGGTAGGCAAGCATGATAAAAAGGTCATGCGTGAGATGTATGCCAATCAGACCGAAGTGTAAGGGTAGTAGCTGATAAAATGTGTGCGTCAGTCAAAAGATTGGGCGGATGAACGCTTAATAGTTGACCTTTATGATTGGCTCTGCTACATTTTAAACCGATACACTATGTATCGGTTTTTTAATTCTGGCAAGGATGACCAGTACCTCATTAAACATTATCTACTAAAATAACACTGCTTCAATAACATTGCCTCACACCTCGTTTACGCTAAGGACAGCTACTATGAGTGACCCAACCAAAAATCCAGTCTCTTCTCAAGCAACAGACACGCCGAAATTCGCTGATATTTATCATAACTCAATTACGGATCGAGAGCAGTTTTGGGCCGAGCAAGCCAAGCGCATCTATTGGCACAAAGAGCCTGAGCAGATCCTTGATGATAGCAATTTGCCTTTCGCGCAGTGGTTTGTCGGTGGCGAGACCAACCTTTGCTATAACTGTGTGGATCGGCATCTAGAAGAGCGCGCAGAGCAAGACGCCTTTATCTGGCTATCGTCAGAGATCAATCAAGAGTTAACAGAAACCTTCCCAGGCGTTGTTGATGCGTTTAAAGATTTGGGCAATAGCGTGGAGTTTTATACGGACTATGCAAAGCGTCGTCTGACTTATAATGATTTGTACAAAGAAGTGAATTATTTTGCCGATGTACTACAGCGTCACGGCATTGAGAAAGGTGATCGCGTCGTTATCTACATGCCGATGATTCTAGAAGCGGCTTACGCCATGCTAGCTTGTGCTCGTATTGGGGCGGTGCATTCGGTAGTGTTTGGCGGCTTTGCGGCACACAATTTGGCAATTCGCATGGATGATGCCGAAGCAAAAATGGTCATCACAGTGGATGCAGGCCTGCGCGGTGGTAAAGTCATCAATTATAAAAACTTGGTCAACCAAGGGGTTGAGCAGGCAAACGTAAAACCTGAGCATGTCCTCGTTGTGAATCGCGGCGTACTCCCATTTAAACCCCAAGACATTGATGTGGACTATGCCACTGAACGCCGCCATAGCTGTGAGGCCAATGCAGTGGTAGAACCAGTCTGGCTTGAATCAAATACGCCATCGTATTTGCTCTACACCTCTGGTACGACGGGTACGCCAAAAGGGGTACAGCGTGATACAGGCGGGCATGCCGTCGCACTCACCACCTCAATGGACTATATCTACGATGGCAAGGCTGGCGAGACTTTTTGGGCGATATCAGATATCGGCTGGGCGGTCGGGCACTCTTATACGATCTATGCCCCATTGCTTGCGGGCATGACCAGCGTTATGTATGAAGGTTTGCCGCATCGTCCAAACCCAGGTATTTGGTGGCGGATTGTCGAGGCCAATAAAGTTAACATTTTGTTCACCGCACCCACAGGCGTGCGTATGCTCAAAAAACAAGATGAGACGTGGATGACCCGCTATGACGTATCAAGCGTCAAATCATTCTTTTTGGCAGGTGAGCCGCTTGATGAGTCAACGGCCAATTGGCTCACCCAGCATTTAGGCGTGCCTATTTTAGATCATTACTGGCAAACAGAGTCCGGTTGGCCAATCTTAAGTAATACGCCAAAATTTGACCACAAACCGCACAAACAAGGATCGCCAGGTTATCCGATGTATGGTTATGATGCACAGGTGATAAATGAAGAAACGGGCAAGGTTTGCGCGGCTGGTGAAAAAGGCCTACTAGCGATTAAAGCCCCACTACCACCAGGTTGCCTCACGACAGTGTGGCGTAATGATGAGCGTTTTATCAGTAGTTATTTTGGCCTGTTTGATGGTCAGCAGTATTCTACTTCAGATTATGCGGTGACTGATGAAGATGGCTACTTTTATATTTTGGGACGTACCGATGACGTGATTAACGTCGCTGGTCATCGAATCGGCACGCAAGAGATTGAAGAGGCCATCAGCAGTCATCCCGAGATGGCAGAATGCGCCGTTGTGGGCATTCAAGATGAGCTAAAAGGTGAGTTGCCCATCGCTTTTTGTGTGTTAAAGGATCATGAACAAGTAGCGACAACCGAAAATCGCTTCCGCATTGAGCAACAAGTGGTTGGTGCGGTGGTTAAATCTCTGGGTGGTATTGCTCGGCCCGCGGCCATTTACTTCCCGCAAGCGCTACCAAAGACCCGCTCTGGTAAAATTCTACGCCGAGCTATTCGTGCTTTGGCAGAAGATAAAGACACCGGCGATATGTCTACGCTTGATAATCCAGCAGCGATTGATGCCATCAAGCAGTCTATGAAAGACTACTAATTTCACGTCTCTTTTAGAACGAATTTTGATGGTGCAACGCCCATGCGAAACGAAAGCTCATGAAGACTCATGGGCTTTTTTATTTGTTAACGTCTTAGAGAAAATTTGTTTGATTGATCACCACATTGATCGCAACTTAAATAAAAGTTCGATAAAGCGCTTGACCCTAAAAATGATTTATTGTTATAGTCAATAACGATACAAATTAAATCATTTTAAAATTAAGTTTTATCGAGAAAAATTTATAGTTATTCGTCCCCTTTATGAATATAAAGACACCGTTAAACGGTAGTCTCGCAAACAAGATAAGGATATCTTATGCACCACGTCCAGCAGCTTATTAACGGCCAGTTTACTCAATCGAATACCGATGAATGGATTGATATCACCGATCCAGCCACGCAGGAAGTCATCGCTAAAGTCCCACAAACGACGGACGATGAAATTAACCAAGCGGTTGCTGCCGCCCAAACAGCCTTTCAGACATGGCGCAAGACCCCTATTACCACGCGTGCTCGTATTTTTTTAAAGTATCAGACACTCATTCGTGAGCACATGGATGAGTTGGCAGAAATCTTGACCGCAGAGCAAGGTAAAACCATCGCTGATGCTCGCGGTGATGTGTTTCGTGGTTTAGAAGTCGTTGAACATGCAGCAGGTATTGCCAATTTGCAGATTGGTGATTTTGTAGAAAACGTCGCATCTGGTGTAGATACTTATAGTATCTGGCAACCACTGGGCGTTTGTGCTGGTATCACACCCTTTAACTTTCCAGCGATGATTCCACTATGGATGTTCCCCATGGCGATCGCCACCGGTAACACCTTTATCCTTAAGCCTTCTGAGCAAGACCCGATGGTTACCATGCGTTTGGTTGAATTAGCAATTGAAGCTGGCGTACCTGAAGGGGTATTAAACGTGGTGCATGGTGGCAAAGCAACCGTCGATGCTATCTGTGATCATCCTGATATTAAAGCGGTATCATTTGTCGGCTCTACTGCCGTGGGTAAGCATGTTTATGAGCGCGCTAGTCAATCAGGCAAACGGGCTCAGTGTATGATGGGTGCCAAAAACCATGGCGTTATCTTGCCAGATGCCAACAAAGAGCAGACGCTCAACCAACTAGCCGGTGCCGCATTTGGTGCTGCCGGTCAACGCTGCATGGCACTGTCCGTTGTGGTGCTAGTAGGGGCCGCTGGTGACTGGATCGATGATATTAAGGCAAAAGCAAAAGGCTTGGTGGTATCAGCGGGTAAGAACGATAAAGATTTGGGTCCACTAATTTCTCCTGCAGCCAAAGCTCGCGTCGAGCACCTGATTGGGACGGGGGTAGAAGAAGGGGCGAGCCTGCTACTGGATGGTCGCGGTATCACGGTCGAAGGGTTTGAAAAAGGCAACTTTGTTGGACCTACTATTTTTGATAATGTCACAAGCGACATGCAAATTTATAAAGAAGAAATCTTTGGGCCAGTATTGTGTATCATGCGTGCAGCCGACCTTGATGAAGCGATTGAGCTGCTTAATGCCAACCCACATGGCAATGGTACGGCGATTTTTACGCAGTCGGGGGCGGCCGCGCACAAATTCCAACAAGACGTTCAGGTAGGTCAAATCGGTATCAACTTACCAATTCCTGTGCCATTACCGATGTTCTCGTTCTCAGGCTCACGTGCCAGTAAACTTGGTGATCTCGGCCCTTATGGCAAGCAAGCCGTGCAGTTTTATACCCAAACAAAGACAGTTACTGCGCGCTGGTTTGATGATGAGGCGAGCCGCGGCGTCAATACCACTATTTCAATTTAGTCGTTGATCCACTATATTTGCGGTACAGCGAGAATTTTTCTGACGGTAACTTTGCAGTTTGATGCTGTTATCGTCAAACCGCACTTATATTGACATAATAGTTCGTCAACTCTAATTCACCACATTTGTTACGCACGCACAAGGATGACCCTATGGATTTCTCATTAACCGAAGATCAGATTGCTTTTCGCCAAACGGCCAGACAGTTTGCCCAAAAAGAGCTTAAGCCAAATGCGGCGGAATGGGATCGTACCTCGCACTTCCCAGTTGATGTGATCAAAAAATCTGGTGAGCTTGGATTTTTAGGGCTTTATACCAACCCAGAGTACGATGGCTTAGGGCTACCACGCTTGGACTCTGCCATGGTTTTTGAAGAGTTGGCATGGGGTGATACGGCCGTTGCGGCTTACATGAGCATTCATAATATGGCCGGCTGGATGATCGGTGAGTTCGGTAGTGATGCCTTATGCAAAAAGTATCTGCCAAATATGGTCAGCGGTAAATGGCTGGGTAGCTACTGTTTAACGGAACCAAATGCCGGTTCTGATGCCGCTTCTCTTCGTACCAAAGCAGTGAAGCAAGGCGATGACTATGTGCTCAATGGAGAAAAAGCCTTTATATCAGGCGCAGGCTCGACCGATGTGCTAGTGGTTATGGCACGTACGGGCGGTGCAGGGCCGAAAGGGGTGTCAGCATTCGTCGTTGACGCTGATAGTGCTGGGATAGAATACGGTAAAAATGAGCATAAGATGGGCTGGAAAGCACAGCCAACGCGGACGATTAGCTTTAAGGACGTAAAAGTCCCTGCAGAAAACCTAATCGGCGAAGAGGGTCAGGGCTTTCGTATTGCTATGAAAGGCTTGGACGGTGGGCGGATTAATATTGGAATTTGTGCGATTGGTACGGCCCAGTCAGCACTAGAGACGGCGACCAATTATGTCCAAGAGCGCAGTCAGTTTGGCAGCCCGATTGCAAGTTTACAATCAGTACAGTTTAAGCTTGCAGATATGCTTACTCAAACGATTGCGGCGCGGCAAATGCTCTATCTTGCCGCTAATAAAGTCGATACTAATGACGCGCAAGCCACGGCCTACTGCGCGATGGCAAAACGCTTATCAACCGACCTTTGTTTTGAGGTTGCAAATGAAGCCTTACAGCTGCATGGCGGCTATGGTTATCTAAACGAGTATCCACTTGAGCGCCACGTACGAGATCTGCGTGTCCATCAGATTTTAGAAGGCACGAATGAAATCATGCGAGTGATTGTCTCACGGCAACTGTTACAAGACGATGCGTTGGGTCAATTGCGCTAGTACAGCTATATATTCAGTTATTTGCCAATAAAGCCATGCTAAAACAAGGATGTTTTATGACAGACTATACCAATCTTAAACTATCGATCAGCGGTCACACCGCTACCGTCACACTGAACAACCCGCCTGCCCATACGTGGACGATGGACAGTCTGCAAGCGTTTAAACAGTTAATCACTGACCTAAATGCCAAGGACGATATCTATGCCTTAATCGTTCATGGTGATGGCGAGAAGTTTTTTTCAGCAGGTGCGGATCTTAATAACTTCTCAGACGGGGATAAAGGTCATGCAATCAGCATGGCCATTGCTTTTGGCGAAGCGTTTGAAGCGTTGTCTGCTTACCGCGGTGTCAGTATCGCGGTTATCAATGGCTATGCGATGGGTGGCGGACTTGAATGTGCGCTCGCCTGTGATATTCGTATCGCCGAGGCGCATGCACAGATGGCGCTACCAGAGACAGGGGTGGGTTTATTGCCATGTGCAGGCGGCACGCAAAATCTACCTTGGCTCGTTGGCGAAGGCTGGGCAAAGCGTATGATCTTATGCGGTGAGCGCGTTGATGCCGATACCGCATTGCGTATTGGATTGGTTGAAGAAGTTACTGCTAAAGGTGAGGGTCTTGCAGCAGCACAAACATTAGCCCAAAACGTCGCTAAGCAGTCACCTGTGGCCGTCAGCTATTCTAAAGAGCTTATCCAAGCGGCAAGAGACACGCCACCTGCGCAAAACCTTATCCATGAGCGTGAGGCCTTTGTTAAGTTGTTCGATACAAAAGATCAGTGCGAAGGCGTTCAAGCATTTTTAGAGAAGCGTAAACCCAACTGGCAAAATAAATAAACGACATAAACTTAGGGCGTGTCCTCATTTTAAAAATGGTGATAAAAATGAGATAAATTGCCGTCAAACAAGAAAAATAGTGCAGATAATATCGAGATATTAACCAACTATTTGCCGCTGTTTGGCAAAATTTAGCCATTTTTAGTCCATTTAGATGACTATCGATTGAATTGAGGACACGCCCTAGCCTTAATGGTAACTTTACTTTCAATTTTTGTAGGTGATCTTGATGACAGCAACGGATGATAGTAGTAATCAAAAAATTGTAGAGCAGGAAGCATCGGTGTTATTTGATACTGAGCCGACAGATTGCGGCCATCTGATCGGCATCATGACGTTGAACATGCCTAAGTCTTTAAATGCCTTGAGTGTTGATATGTGCCAGTTACTATCCACACAGTTAGAGCAGTGGCAGAGTGATGATCAAATAGTTGCCTTGGTATTAAAAGGGGCAGGCGATAAAGCGTTTTGTGCTGGCGGTGATATCCGTAAGCTGTATGACAGTATGTCTACCAGTGCGCCACTGCCAAACCCGTATGCGACAGAGTTTTTTAGTCATGAATATCGTCTCTATCGGCAGATGCATTTTTATGCCAAGCCATTAATACTTTGGGGTGATGGCATCATCATGGGTGGCGGTATGGGACTGATGGCGGCGTGTAGTCACCGTTTGGTCACTGAGCGCACGCGTTTTGCCATGCCTGAGGTGACTATTGGCCTGTTTCCTGATGCCTCGGGCAGTTGGTTTTTACAGCGCATGCCAGCCAAAACCGGTTTGTTTTTAGGGCTGACGGGCGCGATGTGTAATGGTAATGATGCTCTATTGGCCAATCTGGCAGAGTATGCCGTCGCCAGTAGTGACTATGATGCTGTTATTCAACGCTTAAGACAGAGTAATTGGCAAGCGGCAACGGATTCTAGTCACACAGATACCAGTCATGATCATAGCGCTCATCGCATCGTTAGCCGTGCACTAGCCGCGCACTCAGTGGCTGATTTACCTCCTAGCAAGTTGGCTACCTATTGGCATCCTATACAGCAATTGATGAACAGCGGCGGCTTAGGGGATATTGATGCTGTACTCCAAAGTGATGAAGCGCTGGCACAGTTAGATGCAGCCTTTGCTGAGGATAGCTGGACACAGCGTGCTGTCGCAACCTATCGTCACGGTTGCCCCACGACTGCGGCTTTGACCTATGCGCTTTATCATAAAGTCACTGATTTATCGATAGAGCAAGTTTTGTATTTAGAGACCAATGTGGCCGTACATTGTGCCGCCAATCCGGACTTCAAAGAAGGGGTGCGGGCGCTACTAATTGATAAAGATCGCAATCCGCAGTGGTCACGCTCATTGGCCGATTGTCTGAGTGCAGAAGGGCACGCATACATTCAACAGCATTTTGTAAACCCTTATCACAAAGGTGAGCATCCTTTGGGCGATTGGTTGAGTGATAACGCGTTAGGCAATGAGCTTGTGCGCTAAAGATTTGGCTTACCAAAGCAGCGTAAGTATGAGATATAAATTAGCCTCAAAAAAATAATGACAGACTATCTGTAGTAATGTCCTACATAAGCAATCATCAAGGAGTGATGAGATGGGTACACAAAATACAAGTACGACTGATAAAAATGGTGCTAAGCCAAACATAGCCTTTATCGGGCTTGGTAATATGGGAGCCCCGATGGCGGAGAACCTGTTAAAAGCAGGGTATTCGCTATCTGTATATGATTTGTCTGAATCAGCGACACAGCATCTACAGCAAGCAGGAGCAAGCGTTGCTGATAGCCCTAAAGACGCAGCAAGTAACGCTCAAGTTGTTATCAGTATGTTGCCAGCGGGCAAGCATGTTCATTCTGTTTATTTAGGTGAAAATGGCTTACTTGCAGAGTTGCCCAAAGGCACACTGGTCATTGACAGCAGCACGATAGCAGCGGCTGACGCGACGGTAGTAGCGGAGGCAGCAAGTAACCTTGGTATAGATTTCTTGGATGCACCAGTCTCTGGTGGTACAGGCGGTGCAGTCGCTGGTAGCTTAACCTTCATTGTGGGTGGTAGCGTTCATGCCTTTGCCAAAGCTGAACCAATACTAGCTGTGATGGGAAAAAATATTTTTCATGCCGGCGACCATGGGGCAGGACAAGTTGCAAAAATCTGTAATAACATGCTACTGGGTATTCTCATGGCAGGAACGGCCGAAGCCATTAACTTAGGGGTTAAAAATGGCTTAGACCCCAAAGTATTATCAGACATTATGCTACAAAGCTCAGGTCGCAACTGGACATTAGAAGTCTATAATCCTTATCCCCAAGTCATGGAAAATGTGCCTTCTAGCAATGGCTATCAGGGCGGCTTTATGAGTAAGCTGATGCAAAAAGACCTCAATCTGGCCATGCAAACGGCTCAGGATACCAATGTCGAAACGCCAATGGGGGCCAAGGCGACAGAGCTTTATGAGGCTCATACTGTAGAGAATGGTGATAAGGACTTCTCAAGTATTATGGGGCGTCACGATAGCTCAGTGCTGTCCTAGCGTGGCCACTATATCTCTCAGTGACACATTTTTAATTTGATTTGGTGATGTAAGTTGTAGCTAAGATAATATGCGTAGCAGTAAAATAAAAAAGTCTGCCCTGTTCAATAGGGCAGACTTTTTTATTTTTACTGTTAGGTGCTTTTAGCTTTGTAGATCGTACACAAGAGCCTGAACATCCTGTGCTGCTTTTTGTAGACGTGGTACATGCGTCAATAGCTCATCTAAAGATACTCGTATGGTTGGTGCATGCATGTATAGTGAGGCTAGATAGCGTGACTTCTTATCCAATATAGGTACTGCCACTGCCACCATTTCAGAGATAAACTCTTCATTGTCTATACCGATACCCGTTTCAGCAATACGGTCAAGCTCGTCATTTAAGGCGTCAATATCGGTAATGGTGTTTTTAGTAAATTTATCTAGCGGTAAACCTTGTAGTATTTTGTGGCGACTGGTAGCAGATAACTGGCTTAGGTATAGCTTGCCCGTGGCGGTGCACCACATGGGAGATTTTGCGCCCACGGGCAGATAAATCTGTAGCGGTAAGGTCGTTTGTGCTCGGTTGGTATAGATCATATCCATATGATAGGGCACACCAATACCGCAGGTTTCTTTAATTTCGTCAACCAGCTTTTGCAAGATCATTTGCCGCTCATTAAAAAATAACCGCTGCTGCCAAAGCTCAACACTGAGGTTACGTACCCGCTTACCAGGAATAATACCGCCACCTATATCGACGGTCAAAAACCCTTCATCGACCAAATTCTGAATCAATCTGTGAATGGTCGGCTTAGGTATATCTAGCTCTTGTGACAGCTCAAGGGGCGATAGAGGCAGAGACGCATAAGATACCGCCTCTATGATTTCTAGCACACGGGTGATCGACGATACTTTAGGCATATAAATGGCTCAATAGTAATAATAAAGAATACAGCGGCAAACATTGCAACATATTTATAAATAGGACAAACGGGACAATTCAAAGGCGTGCGCCACACTCATCACTCACTCTAATTTAGCATAATATCAAGCGCAGACAAGCGTTAGTCACACTATATAGCAATATTTACATGACTGCTTATATGTCTGAAATTTAGCTTTAAAGTAAGAATAGCTACGTTAGCTCACAAAACACAACAAACTGTAGTAATAAGCTATATAACTACCCTTGAGTTGAATAAGCAGGTAAGTCATTATAATGACATATTTTGTAATACCTTTACATGAACATTAAGCCACTTAATATTCATGTCGAGGCTGTTTGGTTACTTTAGGAGCATTGTGTAACTAAAAGACGAAGTTTTGCAGGTTGGTAGGGTAATTATTACAATACCTATGCAATCTTTACATAATAGCAAATAAAAAGCGCGCCTTCAGGGGTGACTTTTTGAGGCAAAATTGTTTTAATCTGCTCAACAAAATGATTGATTCACAAAAGCGAGATAATCATTTTTTTATGGGCGACTTATTCCACACTTTAGGAGAGTATTTATGAAACTTATTAAATTAACAGCAATTTCTGCTGCCGTTTTAGCATCAAGTGCTGCACTAGCTGCTGAGCCAGTGATCGTTGTTGATGACAATGATGCCGTTGTTTATGAAGCTGAACCGGTAGCGGTTGCATATGAAGCAGAGCCTACTTCTTACGCATACAATGCTGATGCTGGTGTGGTACGTAACACCACAGGTGCTATTTTTGGTGGCACAAAAACGCTTTTCCAAACTGCTATCAACCCAGCCTCTGTTAGTGCTGAAGTTGGTACACTAGGTTATGGTGCTAACATTGGTTGGTCACTAAACGAGAAAACTGAACTACAAGCTGGTTGGGCTGGTGGCGATGTCGCTGATCTTTTTGGCGGTGACGTTGATGTAGATGACGTCAACTATGATGTTGATGCAGATTTTAGCAACCCATACCTAGGCGTGCAGTTACGTCCTGCTGGTAACTGGTTCACAATGGGCGCTGGTATCATCGTACCTGATAACGATATCGATGTGCGTGCAAGTGCTGAAGATGGTGTTTTCACGATTGATGATGAAGATTATCTTGTAGGTAACGGTGAAACTTTAGAAGGTTCACTAGAGCATCGTAATAAGTTAGCACCTTATGCTACTATTGGCTTCCGTCCTAACATCACTAATAACTTCGGTCTATTTGGTGAGCTAGGTGCAGCTTATATGGGTAAAACTGACGCTACAGTGCGTGCTACGAACCCTTTGAATGCTGTGGCTGTTGACGCTGCTGCTGCTGCTGAAACAGAGTTAGAAGATAAAGACTATCTTGAGTGGATGCCAATTGTCAAACTTGGTGCTACTTACCGCTTCTAAGCCAAGCCCAGTTTAAATACTGTCGTTAGAAGAAAAGTAAGAAAAAAAACGATCCTAAAAAGGATCGTTTTTTTTGTTTAAAGTAAAGAAAAAGCAATGTCTTAAAAGTCGTACAGTGATCACTTCTCTAAAAAATAACCACAGTTTGCTGAATGGGTAGGATAGCAACATGGTATTGCGAGCGATAGTCAGCCGTGACCCACAAAAGTGACGGGTCTCTAATAGCGTTAAGTAAATCAGCAATGAGGTATGAATAATCTACTCCTAAACCTTGTGCCAGTTTGTATTGATGAATTTTTATAAAGCTTTCTTTTATTTGCCAGAGTAGTTTAGTGATAATGTCACGTTGGCTGGTTGGCAGTGACTGTATGACCCTAAGCTCATTGTCTGAGTAAAAACGCTGCGCCACATGCCATGCAACGTCGTTAGTCTCTATATCAATGCCTATAGGTCGATGACGGCTAATAGTGACAGCGACTTTACTATTTGAACGCGTATTCAACGACTGATTCAGGTTTGGATTAATCGCTTTTTTTGGGGTAGCACCTGTGTGACTAAAGCACACATAGTGTTTACTGTCGATAAGCTGATAGGGGAAGTCTGATTCATCCAGTGTATCGCGAAGCTCTAGATAATTTAAGAGCTGCTGTAGCAATAATCGCACCCCTTTACGCTGTAGTTGGCGTTGTTGATGGGCCATCTCACGAGCCGATAAAATAACGCGTGGACTACAGTACTGCCAGTTAAGACCAACCATTTTATTAAAGTGTATAGTCGACGTATTAAAAACCAATAACCATGACGATTTTTCCCATAAGGTACCAAAACTTAGACACAGGGGTTCACTTACTTGCGCAGTAGCGCACCATGTCGTCGGGTTGAGCTGAGTGTATTGAAGATGGGTTAATTTTACCGTTGGCATCATTGATCGTGTCGAGTAGGGTGAGTTATCTTAGTTTAATAAACCGTAAAAAGCCCAGCATTCAATATTACTGGGCTTTTATCAATTAAACGACGCTTTATTAATTATGGTTGGTTACGTCAGTCTTAGTAAGACAACTCAGCACGGCGGTTTTGTGCATAAGCTTCTTCAGTGTTACCAGTAACTGCAGGGCGTTCTTCACCATAGCTGATGACACGGATATTGTTTACTGCAACACCTTGAGCAGCAAGATAGTCACGGGCGGCTTGGGCACGGCGCTCACCTAATGCCATGTTATATTCACGGCTACCGCGCTCATCGGTGTGACCTGCGATAACAACGCCAGCTGCTGGATTTGAGCTTAGCAGCGCTGCGTGTTGGTCCAAGATACTGGCTGCTTGTGCGGTAATTTCACTACTATCGAAAGCAAAATAGACAACCGCTTGCAAGTTCTCAGCGGTAGTGATAACAGCATTTGGGTTATCTACGATGACAGCGCCAGTGTAGTCAGCTTGGCCACTTGGAATACCGAGCGGGGCCACGACTACTTCAGAAGTAGCACGTTTGGTAGCACAGCCTGTGGTTAGGGCAACTGCGCTTGATAGTACGGCAAGTACCGCGATCTTAGAGAAACTGGTTGACATGATGAGCTCCTAAAATTTTAATTAAATTTGTTTTTTTAAACTGCTTACGATAAAACTTAGACAATTACTATCTATCATATACTAAGTGTTACTTTATGTAAGTAGTATTACTGTAAATAATTCTAGAATTTACAAACAGATATACCAAGCTCTGATCGCTGTTCACTACCAACGGTGCTTGCCCCAATTCTCAGGATTGGCCCAATAATCTGCATTGAGCCAATTGGGTAATTGTTTATAATCATATAGGTTAAATTGCCAAAGGGTGGCGGACACTAGGGCCGGCATGTCTGATGAAGGTGACTGATTTTGGTTCACACGATCAACGTCGAAAGACTGCTCGCTTAAGATATCAAATGGAGTAAATCCATAGGCCTTTAAGTCTATGGTGTTATCAAGTGCGATTAGCAGATGGGCGGCATAAAGATCGCGATAGCGCATAAATAGGGGGATGTATTGCTGTAGCAGCTCTGACGATAATGTAGGTAGCCAAAAGCAAGCAAGCTCATAACGATCCGGTGTTGGTTGCTGTATCAGCTCTGATAAAGTTAATGGCTGTAATGTCCCAGCGTCTGCTATCGTATCATCATCTTTACTCATGACATGGTCTTTGAGTTGTGATTTTAAGGCTAAGCGGGCATTATTGTCTTGCACCGCCCAAAGTAACTCAGTGCTTTCATCCGTCTGTTCAGTGGTAGTTGGCGCTGTTACCTGTGTGACTAGCGATGGTAGCAGAGCATCAACGTAATCTATGAGTAGGGGGAGCGTAATGTCTGAGCGACTGGCGGTGTGCTTTGTCATATAATAGGCCGTTTATCGAGTGTTGGTCATCGGTAAACCTATTAAATCATTTTCGTGATCATTATCCAATGGATGATTTACGCCAATTTTTTGGTTGATACCTTTTGTCAATTGTCTATGACTGTGGCCGTGACCACCGTATCCCTATCAAAAAAGCGAAAGAGGACTCCACCCGACATTAGGGTGGCGCTGAATTTCGCTTAGTGTTTATTATATAGTCATAAAAACTATATACTGAAATAAGCTATAATAAATTTTAGAAATCACATTAAAATAATTAAAATGAATGGGCATTTATGAAAATCAACAAAGCGTATAAATTTAGGCTTGAGCCTAATGCAGAGCAGGAGATTATTCTGAATAATCTTGTCGGCTCTGCGCGCTTTGTTTGGAATCACATGCTGGCAATCTCATTTGAGATGTTGGCTAAAAATGAGTTTATCAATGCCACCAACCTCGTTAATAAAATTGTTGGCTTAAAGAACAATCCTGATTTTGCCTTTTTAAAAACCAGCTCAAATGCTGTCTCTTTACAACAAAAGATTCGTGATCTTGCATCAGCTTGGTCACGATTCTTTGACCCCAAAGTACACGCCAGACTCAAAGAAAATAAAAACAAACCTTATAAACCCAAGTTCTTTAAACTGGCTGATGGCACAGAGATTCAACTTCGTCCACTCATGCCACAATTTAAGCGCAAATCCGATGGGCATGACTCCATTCGCTTGGTTCAGTTTGATAAATACTGCCGTATTGAGGGTAATCGCGTCAAACTACCTAATGGCGTGGGCTTGGTGAAATTTAGAAAATCGCAAGACATCATCGGCACCATCAAGAATGTCACCATCAGCAAAAAATCAGGCCACTGGTACGTGTCGTTTGGGTGTGAGCGCGAACTGGCACAGACCCCTCGTCACCCCTCTAAAAGCGCCATTGGCTTGGACATGGGTATCACAAAACTACTCACCACCTCAAACGGTGAAACCATTAAACCCAAGAACAGCTTTAAAGCCAATCAGATCAAACTTGCCAAATTGCAAAGAGGACTAGCAAAGAAAAAACTGTTTAGTGAAAACTGGAAAAAGCACAACCGTAAGATTCAAAAGCTCCACAGCCACATTGCCAATATCAGACAGGACTACTTGCATAAAATCACCACCAGCATCAGCAAAAACCACGCCATGATTGCTTGTGAGGATTTAAAAGTTGCTAATATGTCGAAATCAGCCAGCGGTAC
>JGI24025J20009_10000054_pt1 | contig 87248 bp, 81 predicted proteins | sample Cruoilmetagenom3_FD_20009 | JGI IMG/M metagenome (IMG submission 20009)
GCACGCCAGCTCAACGAGCGCCCCAGAAAGACCTTGCAATATCATACACCGGCAGAGAAGTTTGAGGCCTGTGTTGCAGCGACCCGTTGAAACCACAGGACGGAGTTGACCTTGGCGCGGAATCGATCGTCGGCGCGCAGGCTTTCGTTCGGGGGGAAACGGCGATCCCGCCGCGTTCGATGGTGGTCGGATCGCCGGCAAAAGTGATCCGCGAGGTCACCGAGAAGGAGGTCGCGTGGAAAACCCGCGGAACGGCCGAATATCAGCAATTGGCGCGCGACTGTCTGGCCGGATTGAGACCCGTCGACCCCCTGAAAGCGGTCGAGGCCGACCGGCCGGAGATGGCGGCCTCTGATGTCGTGTCCATACAGGAGGCGCGGCAGCAGGCGACCTGACGCGCCGGACCCGAGTGCGGCCCGTTCCTGAAGGTCGCACCGGGGACATCCGGCCATCGCATTGAAGCGGGCCGGCCGATCCGGGCGCCGAATTGGCGCGCCGGATCTTAAGATGTCACAGCCGGAAAATCCCGTAGTGCGGATCGTCGATCGGGGCGTTCAAAGATGCGGAAATCGACATGCCGAGCGCATTGCGCGTATCCGCCGGGTCGAGGAGGCCGTCGTCCCACAATTCCGAGGTCGAGGTGTAGGCTTCGACATCGCGCCGGAATTTCTCCAGCACGGGATCGCGGATTGCGGCGATTTCCTCTTCGCTCAGTTCCTTGCCTTCGCGTTCAAGCTGCCGGATCTTGACGTCGGCCATGGTGTTGGCGGCCTGATCCGCCCCCATCACACCGATTTCCGCCTGCGGCCACATGAACAGCGTGCGCGCATCCCAGGCCCGCCCGCACATGCCGTAATTGCCCGCCCCGTAAGAGGCATTGGCGATCACGGTGAACTTTGGCACGACCGAACCGCCCTGCGCCATCAGCATCTTTGCGCCGTCCTTGGCGATGCCGCGTTCTTCGTATTCGCGCCCCACCATGTAACCGGTGATGTTTTGCAAGAAGACCAAAGGCGTGCGGTTCTGGTTGCACAATTGCATGAAATGCGCCGCCTTGAGCGAGCTGTCGTTGAACAACACCCCGTTGTTGGCCAGAATCCCCACCTTGTAGCCCCAGATATGGGCAAACCCGCAGACCATCGTGGTGCCATATTCGGGTTGATATTCGTGAAAGCGCGAACCGTCTACGATCCGGGCCAGAACCTCGCGCATGTCGAACTGGGTCTTCCGGTCCTTGGGGATGATCCCGTAAAGCTCTTTGGGGTCGTAGTAAGGCTCTTCAAAGGAGGCGGTTTCGATGATCGTTTTCGGCGTGCGCTTCCACTGGCTGACAATTTCGCGCGCCAGTGAAAAGGCGTGCTGTTCGGTGGCGGCGCGGTAATCGCCGGTGCCCGAGACCGAGGTGTGCATGACCGCCCCGCCCAGCTCCTGAACGCCGACCTCTTCGCCGGTGGCCGCCTTGACCAGGGGCGGACCGCCAAGGAAAATGGCTCCGGTGCCTTCGATGATGATGTTGTAGTCGCTGAGCGTCGGCACATAGGCGCCGCCCGCCGTGCAGTGCCCGCCGACGATGGCAACCTGCGGGATGTTGGCCTGGCTTAGCTTGACTTGGTTGCGGAAGACCCGCCCGCCCAGATAGCGGTCGGGAAAGACGCCGTGCTGCAGGGGAAGGAATCCGCCGGCGCTGTCGCAGATGTGGATGACCGGCAGGCGGTTTTCCAGCGCGACATCGAGAAGCCGCACGATCTTTTTGACGGTATGCGGATACCAGGCACCGCCCTTGACGCTGGCGTCATTGGCATGAATGGCGACCTCGCGGCCCTGCACGATGCCGATGCCCGTCACGACGGCGGCGCCAGGCACCGTGCCGTCATATTCGCGACAGGCTGCAAGGGTGGAAAACTCAAGAAACGGCGTGCCGGGGTCCAGCAGCAGTTTCAACCGCTCACGCACGCCCAGTTTGTTCTGGCGGGCAAGGCGGTCGATGTCGCGTTGCGGGCGCTCGAAACGCGCCGCGTGCTGGTGGGCGTGAAACTCTTTCAGCCGTTCGGACATGGCCGCATGATTGGCCTTGAAGTCGGGAGCGTTCGTGTCGATCTGGCTTTCGATCCTGCGCATGGTCAGTCCTCCTCGGGAGCCAGCTGGGCGAGCGTGGCCTTCAGCCCAAAACTGTCACCTGCGGCAAATGGTATTTCGGCGACCACACCGTCGCGCGGTGCGATCAGGCTGGTTTCGAGCTTCATGCTTTCAATGACAAGCAAGGGCTGGCCTTCCTTGACTTGATCGCCGGGCTTGGCGTTCACGGACACGACCACTCCGGGCATCGGTGCGACGATGCGGTCATCGGCCGCGCCGCCATCGTTTCCAGCCAGACGCTCGGCGGGATCGACCCGCCCGATGGCATATGTCTGGCCGTTCAAATGCACGAAGGTTGCGTCAGGTCCGACGGCGAGCCGCAATTCCTGCGCACGTCCCCGCACCCGCAGCACATGGCCACCCGGTGTCCCGGTGGGGTCCAACTGGCAGGGAATCGCGCCATCGGGCGTGTTTACAATCAATTCGTTGCCGTCATGCGACAGCCAGCATTCGGTTTCTTCGCCGTCGATCTGGAATATCCGCCGCATCAGTTTCTCCACCCGCCCATTTTACGGTGCATTTCAGGTATCTGCATCACGTCACTCACCAGCCGTTCGTCCGATAGGGCCGCCGCCGCCATCAGCAGATCGCTGATATCTTCGCCCGGCGCGGTCAGCGTATCGGCCTGTTCGGCCAAAAAGCCGGTCGAGACGTCACCCGAGGCGAAATCGGGATGGGTAAGGATCGCATCCAGATAGCCGGTGTTGGTCGTCACCCCGAGGATAACGTAATTCTGCACCGCCTGACGCGCGCGGGCGATGGCCTGCGCACGATCTTCGGCGTGCACGATCAGTTTGGACAGCATCGGGTCAAAATCAGTCGTGACCTTGCCGCCGCCCAGAATGCCGCTGTCCACCCGCACGCCCTCGCCTTCGGGTTCGTCCAGCAGCAGGATATCCCCGATCGCGGGGCGGAAATCTTCCGTTGCATCCTCGGCGCAGATGCGCAGTTCGATCGAATGGCCGTTCTGAGGAATATCGGCCTGCGCGGCGCTCAGCCCCTCGCCCGCCGCGACTCGTAACTGCTCGGCGACAAGATCGAAACCCGTCACCATTTCGGTCACGGGATGTTCGACCTGAAGGCGGGTGTTCATTTCGAGGAAATAAAAGGCCCCGGCCTGCGCATAGATGAACTCGACCGTTCCGGCACCGCGGTAGTTGACGGCGCGGGCGATTCCGGCGGCGGTTTCGCAGATGTCCAGACGTTGCTGGGGCGAAAGCGCCGGAGACGGCGTTTCCTCGATGATCTTCTGGAACCGGCGCTGGATCGAGCACTCCCGCTCCCAGAAATGGACCACATTGCCCTGCCCGTCGCCCATCACCTGCACCTCGATATGGCGCGGGCGTTCGATATAGCGTTCGACGAACAGACGGCCGTCGCCGAAATAGCGCTCGCCCTCGCGGCGTGCGGTTTCGATCTCGGTTTCCAAAGTGCTGTCCGCGCGCACAACGCGCATCCCCTTGCCGCCGCCGCCCGCCGAGGGCTTGATCAGCAGCGGGTAACCAACAGCGCGGGAACGTTCGACAAAAGTTGCCGGGTCGTCATCCTCGATGGCTGAAGGGGCAACCGGAAAGCCGCGCTCCTCGACAAAGGCGCGGGCGCGAACCTTGTCGCCCATCAGGTCGATGACCTCGGAAGTGGGGCCGACAAATGTCACGTCGGCCTTTTCCAGCGCCGCGACGAAGTTTGCGTTTTCCGACAGGAAGCCATAGCCGGGATGCACCGCGTCCGCGCCGATCCGTTTTGCCACCTCGACAATCTGCGGAATGTCGAGATAGGCGGCCACGGGTGTGGGGCCTTCAATGGTCACCACTTCGTCGGCAATCCGGTGGGCTGGCCCCTCCTGCTCGGAGGCGTGGCGCAACACGGCGGTCGCAAGGCCCCGCGCCTTGGCGGTGCGCAAAACGCGTGCCGCGATCTCGCCCCTGTTGGCGACCAGCAGTTTGGAAATATTCATCTTCTTTCCTTTCATACGCTCTCGGCAGAATGAAGCCCGTCTCTCTTGACCAGATCGGCCGGTACGGGGATTTCGATGTCCAACAGCATTTGCGCAAAGCCCTTGCCTTGCGGGTCGATGCGAACCGAGGCGATACCGCCGCCGCCCAGCGATTCATGCAGCAGGAAGTTCAGGGAATGGCTTCCGGGCAAATCGAAGCGTTCGACCGCACCGTCGCACAGATGGGCAAAATAGCCTTTCACCGTCTCCTCAGTCAGGGCGGACCGGATATAGGGCAGGTAATCCGGCTTGCGTGCCAGAATGCCGATATTGGCGATATCCCCCTTGTCGCCCGAGCGGCCCCAAGCCAGTTCGACAAGCCGCACATTGACGGCGTCGGGACCGGCCTCGCGGCTTTCTGCCTGCGGTGCAGCGGGCGGATCAAGCGGGACAGCCTTGGCCGCAACGGTGACAGGCACGTTTTTGCCATCCACCTCGACCGCAACGGGGGTGTCGGCCTTGTCTTGCAGGAACGAGAACAACCGCACCACGGGCTGTACCTTAGGCCGTCCGGCGTAGAACCCGGTCAGACCCTGCGCGGTGGAAATGGCCATCGGCGCGATTTCTCCGGCGAAGATGTTCAGCGCGGTTCGGTCGTTATGCACCGCGCCGATTTTCAGCACCACTTCGCGCGTTTGGGCGCGGGCGTTGGCCCCATAGGCAGCCTCGGCCCCCAGCACCTCGACGCTGACCTGCCGGAAATCGCCCAGGTTTTTGTCGCGAAATGTCCGGCGGCAGCGGGTCAGGATCGCCTCGGCCACGCGCTCGGCCTTGGCCGGTGCGTCAATGGCGGCCAGTGTCAGCGTGGTGATGGCGCGCCAGCCGTCGGCATGGGTCGCCGAGACCTTGTAGCTGCTGGTGCACCCCAGGCCCTTGCCGCCCTTGACCAGCACCTGGTCCGGGCCGACCTGCTCGAGCGTGACGCCGGACCAGTCACAGATCACGTCCGGCAGCAGGTAGGCCCGCGGATCGCCGATTTCGTATAGCATCTGTTCGCCGACCGAGCCCGGCACAACCAGCCCGCCGGTGCCCGGCGTCTTGGTCATGACAAAACTGCCGTCGTCGGAGACCTCGACGATGGGCATGCCCATGTTGTCCCAGCCCGGGACGTCCTGCCAGTCGGTGAAGTTGCCCCCCGTCCCCTGGGGGCCGCATTCGATCAGATGGCCCGCCAGCGACCCTTGGCTGAGCTTGTCCCAATCCTCGTCGCTCCAACCGAATTCGTGCATCAGGGGGCCAAGCGCCACCGCGCTGTCGGCGCAGCGCCCTGTGATCACGATTTCGGCCCCGCCGTCCAGCGCCGTGGCGATGGGGCGGGCGCCCAGATAGGCATTCATGCTCCAGATATCGTCCGGAAAACCCACACCAGAGAACATTTCTGTCTGGCCGCTGGCGCGAATATCGTCGGCCTGCGCCGACAAATCGTCGCCCAGCACGACACCGATGGACAGGTCGATTCCGGCCTCGGCGGCCGCCTTGGCAAGCGCATCGCGGCAGCCGCGCGGGTTCACACCACCGGCATTGGCCACCACCTTGATCCCCTTGGCTTTAATGTCCGGCAACCAGGGCACCAGCGCCTTGACGAAATCCGGCGCATAGCCCGCATCCCGCATTTTGGCACGCGCGCGGGCCATCAGTGACATCGTCACTTCCGCCAGATAATCGAAAACCAGATAGTCGATCTCGCCTTTGGACACCAATTGGCCGACCGCTTCGGGCGTATCGCCCCAGAAACCGGAGGCGCATCCGATGCGCAGTTTTCGATCTGACATATTCTTCTCCTCCCCGCTTTATTAGCGGCCCGTCCATTCGGGTTTGCGTTTTGCAATGAAGGCCGCAAAGCCCTCGCGCGCATCTTCTGTTTGCGCCACTCGGGGCAACAGCGTTTCCGCAAAGCGCATCTGCCGCGGATAGGTCATGTCTTCCATCGCATGGCAGGCGTATTTTCCCAGCCTGATCGCAGTCGGTGACTGCGCCGCAATTTGCGCGACCAGTTCCGTAACCTTGTCGTCAAGTCCGGCGCCATCTGTCACATAGTTGACCAGATCATAGCGCAGCGATTCCTCGGCGGTCAGGGGGACGCCGGTGATGAACATCTCCATCAATCTGCGCCGTGGCAAGATACGCATCATCGGCGGAACGATGGTCATGGGAAACAGCCCTACCTTTACTTCCGGCGTTCCGATTTTGGCATGATCCGCCATCACCGCCAGATCGCAGGCACAGATGATTCCCGCACCCACGGCCACACCGTTGATGCGCGCAATGGTTGGCTTTCGGCAGGCCTGTATAGTGTCGAATAACCTGCCGGCAAAATGCACCGGATCAGCTGGATCCTGAACAAACGGGCCGCCATCGCCCCCCGCCTTGAGATCGCCGCCCGCACAAAAAGCGCGCTCGCCATCGCCGGTCAATACGATCACCCGACAGTCGGCGTCGGCCTCGGCCGTCATGAGTGCAGAAATGATCCCCTCGGCCACTTCGCGGTTCAAGGCGTTCCGCTGCTTTGGGCGACAAATTGTAATGCGCGTTTCATGCCCTCTGGCCTGCGAACGAACGACGTTCTCAACCATTTCCAAAACCTCCCAGTTCTTCTGGCGGCTTTGCTCGCAACGTCAGGTCGCGAAAAGCTTGCCTTGATCTATTTTCTAACATGTGTTTGATTTTGGTCAACGCTGCAGATGATATTTTTCGGGAGGATATGAAATGACCAGCCAGAATGAACCTGCCACGGCTGCCTTAGATGCCATCAGGGCCAACTATTCATTGACCGATGAGCAGCGCCAGATCGTCGATCACGTAGATCGTGTATCGCGCGAGGTGCTGTATCCGCTGCAGGCGCGCATGGATGCGGAAGAATGGTGGCCCGACGATTTATTCAAACAGATGGGCGAACTGGGCCTTCTGGGGATCACTGCGCCCGAAGATCTGGGCGGATCGGGTCAGAATGAGTTCACCCAGGCGCTGGTGTCGGAAGTGATCTCCAAGTGGAACCCGGCCGTGGGCCTGTCGCACGGGGCGCATGACAACCTGTGCTTGAACAACCTGCTGCGCAACGGCTCTGAAGAACAGGTGAAGAAATATGTGCCGGGCTTGTGTTCCGGTGAACTGGTCGGGGCATTGGGCCTGACCGAACCCGGTGCGGGATCGGATGCGCTTGGGTCGATGGCCACCACGGCGCGCCGCGACGGTGACGACTATATCATCAACGGCTCAAAAATTTACATCACCAACGGGCCGATCGCCGATGTGGTCCTGCTCTATGCCAAGACCGACAAATCCAAAGGTGCCAAGGGCATTTCGGCCTTCATCATTGAAACCGACAACCCCGGGTTCAAAGTGGCGCAGAAGCTGGACAAGATGGGCTTTCGCGGCTCGCCGACCGGGGAACTGGTGTTCGAGGATTGCCGGGTGCCGGCCTCTGCCATGTTGGGCGCCGAAAACAGCGGCGTTTCAGTGGTGATGAGCGGGCTGGATCTGGAGCGGGCGATGGTCGCCTCGGTCTGCGTTGGCATGGCCGACCGCGCGCTGGAGTTGGGTCTGGAATACGCGAAGATCCGCGAACAATTTGGCAAACCGATCTCAAGTTTCCAAATGATGCAGTCGAAACTGGCCGAGATTTACACCGAGGTCGAAACCGCCCGCTCCTTCAGCTATCGTGCGCTGGCGGCCTGTGTCGGCTTGCCCAAGGGTGCCGGGGGCCGCGGCGAGATCCACAAACTGACCGCCGCGGCCTGCCTATACGCAGGCGAGGCGTTCAACAAGGCCGTGACCGAAGCCTGCCACATCCACGGTGGATCTGGCTACATGCAGGATACCGAAATCAACCGGTTGTTCCGCGCCAACAAGCTGTTGGAGATTGGGGCCGGCACCAGCGAAGTCCGCAAAATCATCATTGCCGAAGAACTTCTGCGCGCCTGAGGGAGGACGTAACCATGAACAAGCAACTACGCAACGACATCGACCTTCCGACACATTTCATGACGGACGAACAGCAGGCGCTGGCCGATCAGGCCGGTAAGTTCTTCTTTTCCGAGTTCCACCATCTGAACGCGGAAATGGACGACACCGATGACCTGCCGGCTTCGGTCTTTCCCAAGCTGGGCGAGATGGGTTATCTTGGCCTGAACGTGCCGCCGGAATTCGGCGGTGCGGGGCTGGATTTCACCTCGGCCTGCATCATCACCGAACAGCTGTCGCGGTCGTCCGCCGCGATCGGGCTGACCCACGTGGCCCACGATAATTTGTGCGTCAACAACATCTATCGCAACGCCAATGACGATCTGCGCCGCAAGTATCTGCCGGGCCTGTGCAACGGCACGCTGATCGGGGCCCTTGGCCTGACGGAACCCGGCGCCGGGTCGGATGCGCTTGGTTCGATGCGGACAACGGCCAAGAAGGACGGCGACGACTACATCCTGAACGGTGCCAAGATCTATATCACCAACGGGCCAATCGCCGATCTGGTGCTGGTCTATGCCAAGACCTCGCCGGAAAAAGGTGCCAAGGGCATTTCCGCCTTTATCGTGGAAACCGACACGCCCGGCTTCAAGGTGGCGCAGAAGCTCAACAAAATGGGTTTCCGCGGCTCGCCGACGGGCGAGCTGGTGTTCGAGGATTGCCGCGTTCCAGCCAAGAACATGGTCGGCAAGCTGGACGGCGGTGTTGCGGTGACGATGTCGGGGCTGGACCTTGAACGGGCCATCGTCTGTTTCAATGCCTTGGGCATTGCGCAGCGGGCGCTGGATATTTCTATCGACTACGCCAAGACGCGCCAGCAGTTCGGCAAACCGATCGCCAGTTTTCAGATGGTGCAGGCGATGCTGGCCGACATGTACACGCGGATCGAGGCGGCGCGCAGCCTGTCTCTGAAGACGGTTGCCATGTGCGAGGGTCTGGAAGAGGGCGAAGGCGGGCGTGGAGAAATTCACAAATTGACGGCGGCGGCGATCTTCAAGGCCGCCGAGGTGACGTCATTCGTGCTGGACAAGGCCGTGCAGATCCACGGTGGCTCTGGCTACATGCGCGATACGGAAGTGAACCGGCTGTACCGGACCGGCCGCGTACTGGAGGTGGGAGCGGGCACCCAGGAGGTGCGCAAGCTGATCATCTCCGGCGAACTCCTGAAAAACTGAGGGGGAAAACATGAGCGAAAAGAAAGGACGGCGTTACGCGCCGGATCTGATGGCGGGCCAGGTGGCCCTTGTCACCGGATCGGGCTCTGGAATGGGTCGGGCGACCGCGCTTGAGATGGCCTCTTGCGGGGCCAGGCTGGCGCTGTTTGCGCGCCGTGAAGAACCGCTGGAAGAGACCGCCGAAATGATCCGCGCGGCGGGGGGCGAGGCTTTTGTCGTGCCCGGCGACACCCGCGACGAGGACAGTATCGAAGCCGCGATGGGGCGCATCAAGGACCATTACGGGCAGCTGGACGTTCTGGTGAATAATGCAGGTGGCCAGTATATCGCCGCCGCACGCGACATCACCAACAAGGGCTTCGAGGCGGTGATCCGAAACAACCTGATCGGATCGTGGCAGATGACCCGCGCAGCAGCGGATCATTTCATGTACGACAACGGCGGGTCGGTCGTGTTTGTCACCGCGATTTCCGCGCGCACCGCCCTCACCGGCTTCACCCATACCGTTGCCGCCCGCGCGGGCGTGACCGGCATGATGAAGACGCTGGCCGCCGAGTGGGGTGAATATGGCATTCGTTTGAACTGCGTCGCACCGGGGACGATCAAAACCGAGGCGCTTGGCCGCTATCCCATTCCGCCCGAGCAGTGGAAAAAGCTGAACCGCTCGGTCCTGAACCGAATGGGCATGGCCGAAGACATCGCGGGCACAATTATTTTCCTCGCGTCCAAGCTGGGGAATTTCGTCACCGGCGAAGACATTTATATAGACGGAGGGGAAACCCTGCACATGGGCCACGATGCCCGCGACATGATCAATCCCGACATGTTCGAAAACCGAGAACGCGGAGACGGAAAAGATGAGTGAGCCCAATGTCCTTCTGGATATCAAAGACCGCATCGCCACAGTTACGCTGAACGATCCGGAACGCCGCAATCCGATCACCGGAAACGATATGATTGCGGCCCTTCTGGATACATTCGCGAAGGTGCAGGCGGATCCGGAGGTCAGCGTCATGATCCTGACAGGTGCCGGCACGGCGTTTTGTGCCGGCGGCGACATCAAGGAGATGAACGACCCCGACAGCGTGTTCCGAAAAGAGCCGCTGGCAGCGGCGCAAAGCTATGTCGACGGCGTGCAGCGTCTGCCACAAGCGCTCTACAATCTCGACATTCCGACCATAGCCGCGGTCAACGGCCCCGCGGTTGGCGCGGGATGCGACCTGACCATGATGTGCGACATGCGCATCGCGTCGGAAAAGGCGAAGTTCGGCGAGGTGTTCCTGAACCTCGGGATCATTCCGGGCGATGCGGGCAGTTGGTTCATGCTGCGCCGTCTGGGCCATCAGAAGGCCGCCGATCTGACCTTCTCGGGCCGCATGGTCGCGGCCAAAGAGGCGCTGGAGCTTGGGATGGTGCTTGAGGTGGTGCCGCATGACACGCTTTTGGACCGGGCGCGCGAACGGGCCGCCGTCATTGCATCGAAACCACCGCGCGCGGTGCGAATCGCCAAGCGCCTGATGCGCAATGCCGAACGGATGGATCTGCCTGATTTCCTGAATTCCGCTGCGGCCTACCAGGCCCTGATGCATCAGACCGAAGACCACCACGAAGCGGTCACAGCGTTTATCGAAAAACGAAAACCCAAGTTTACGGGGCGCTGAAGGAAACAACGCATGGCTGAAATCACCAAAGAGAAGATGGAGCAAATCGCGCAGATGTGGAATGCGCGTGGCAAGGGGCTGATTACCCACATGGCGCTCGAGATCGAAGAGGTATCGAGCGACGGCGTTCGGGTTCGGATGCCGTTTAATCCGGACTTTTGCGTTGATAGTGATCAAACACTGCTTCACGGGGGTATTCTGACGGCTCTGCTGGACAGTGTTTTCGGGCTGGCGAACTTTGTGGCCATTGAGGGCGTCAGCACCATGGCGACCCTTGACCTCAGAGTTGACTATCTGCGCGCCGCGCGGTCGCGCGCGGATGTCATCGTTCACGCGCATTGCTTTCGGAAAACCCGCCATATTGCCTTTAATGCCGGCAGCATCTGGTTCGATGGCCACGAGGATGCGGAAATCGCCCGTGGAACCGCCTCGTTCGCATTGACGCGCGGTGACACCAGCCTGTTTGAAGCGATGACAAAAGGAAAAGCCTCGTGATTGATTTGCAGACCGTCAATGCCAACGTATCGCGGGTGCCGTTCTTCCGGTTTCTCAACTTCGAGGTTCAGAGCCTGGACAGCCTCCATGCCGAAGCGGGGATGACCTTCGAATCACGCCATATCGGAAACCCGATCATGGAGCACTACCATGGCGGCATAATTGCAAGCTTCATGGAAGCCACGGCCGCCATATCGGTCCACCCCGATTTCGCGGACGTCCCGGCCAAGCCGATCAATCTTACCGTGGATTATCTCAGACCTGGCGTGAAGGGGCCGCTGTATGCCCGTGCAAATGTGACCCGCAAGGGCAAGCGCATCGCGAGCGTCAGTGTGATTACTTGGCAGACAGCCCTGGAAAAACCGGTTGCGGAAGGGCTGTATCACTTCCTTTTGGTTTGATCTGGACCGTGGCTGCGTTCAGTGATTTTTCACCTGTTCGGCGTCGGTGGCGTTCACTCTGTCGCAAATCCCTTCGAGCAAAAGTTTGATGAGCATTTCGGAGAACTCGGGCAGGGAAAGGTTCCCTTCTATTCCCGCCCTGTTCGGATCAAACCATTCCACCGTCCAGTTCAAGGCTCCCAACATCACCTGACGCAGGGGGACAATCTTGATATCCGACCTGATGGCGTCGTCTTTCTGCGCTTCTCTGAGGATTCTGTCCCAGAGTTTTCCATACTCATGCCGGATTTTGCCGTGTCTTTCCCTAAAGTGGTTGGGCAGCATCCCATAGCTTCTGATGTTTGCAGAAGTGAACTCGCTCGCCTTGAAGAGAAAATCCAGATGCGTCCAGATCGCAGTCGCGATCCTAGCATGATGGTCATATGGCTCGTGAAATTCTTCGACGGCGGCGCTGACACCCGATAGCAAGTCGCTCAACCCGGCGTTCAGAACCTCGTCCACTATCTCTTCTTTGGACTTGAAATGGTAATAGAGGCTGCCCGCCTTCATATCCGCTTCTTCCGCGATCTGTCTGAGCGTGGTCGCTTTGTAACCATTGTCCCTCAGCATGCGCGCCGCGGCCCGCAGGATCTCGGCGCGGGTTTTTTCGGCCTTGCCCATGGATTCAGGGGCTTTGACGGAATTGGCGGCGCTTGTCTTCAGGCCTTCCATATCAACCCTGCGACGCGAACACATTCCGTCAAGTATAAGCTTGCTCATGCGCTCCGCGAGGATATGCACCGGATACCGATCCACATCATACCATTCTACGGTCCAGTTCATGGCACTCAATACGAACTGGCGGATCGCAGTAACGGAAATGTCACTTCTCAGGTGGCCGGCACGCTTGGCGTCTTTCAGAAAACTGCTCCAGACTCCTGCATAGGACGCACGCAACTCACGGTGCGGGGCGCGTGCCTCATCCGACAGCATCGGATAGTTCCGGATATTGGCCGAGGTGAAGTCGCTGTCAGTCAACAGATAGGTCAGGTGCGTTTCGATCAGCAAAGCGAAGGTCTTGCGGAAATCCTCCGGATTTTCCTTTGCCGTCCGAACAATTTCACTGACCTTCTCGTAAAGTTGCCGCACACCAAGATCGAGAACCTCGCTCAGAATCTGGTCTTTGGATTGAAAATGGTAATAGATGCTTCCGGCTTCTATGCCGGATTTCTGCGCGATGTCACGCATCGTTGTTGCGGAATAGCCTTCATGCCGGAAAAGGCGAGCGGCCGCAGAGAGAATGCCTTCGCGCGTCCTCTCCGACTTGCTCAGATCATCTTCCGTTCTCTTGGCTGCATCAATCTGTCCTACCATCCTATGTCGATACTTGTCAGCCACAAGACTGTCCATTGCAATAAATCTAACAAATGTTAGAATACACCAAAGAACACTTCGAATCAAGTTCTTTGCCAAGGTGTTAGCGGAAGAGGAGGACCTCCATATGCGAGGATTGAGTGGAAGACGCGTGATCATAACCGGCGGCGGCAGCGGCATCGGGCGCGCGGTTTGCGAACGGTTCGGCGAAGAAGGTGCCGAGGTTGCCGTTTTCGATCTGAACGAAGACGGGGCGAAGGAAACGGTCCGCCTGATCACAGAGGCCGGCGGCAAGGCGCACGCCTTCAAGGTGGACATCACCGACCGCGCCCAGGTCGATAAGGCTGTCGCCGAGTTTGAGGCCAGGGGTCCAATTGACGTGCTGGTGAACAACGCCGGCTGGGACGTGATCAAGCCGTTCCTCGATACCGATGCCGACCTCTGGAAAAAGGTCATCGACATCAACCTTTACGGCCCGCTGAACATGCATCACGCGGTGCTTCCGGGCATGGTCAAGAACGGTGGGGGCCGCGTGGTCAACATCGCCTCCGACGCTGGCCGTGTCGGGTCATCGGGCGAAGCGGTTTATTCGGCCTGCAAGGGCGGCATCATCTCGTTCACCAAAACCGTGGCGCGGGAACTGGCGCGCAAGGGTATTCAATTGAACGCTGTCGCCCCCGGGCCGACCGATACGCCGCTGTTCGCCCAGGTTGCCCAGGGCGAGGCTGGTGAAAAGATCGCCGAGGGCCTCAAGCGGGCCATTCCGATGAAGCGCCTGGCGCAACCGACAGATTACCCTGGAATCATCTGCTTCCTGTCGTCCGACGACGCCGGGTTCATCACTGGCCAGGTGATTTCGGTTTCGGGTGGCTTGTCGATGCACGGTTGATCGCTGGCGGCAGCGCCTGTCACAAGGCGCTGCCGCCAAGCCGTGTCCAGAGACACCTCCTAACTGGCCGCGCCAAATGTGCGGCCTTTTTTCGTTGCAGAAAGGTGACGAATGTTTCAGTCAGACTTTGACATTCAGCGTTCAAGCACGCTTGCCGCGTTCCTTGATGATTGCGGCATTGACAGCTACGAGGATCTCGCACGCCGCGCCAACACCGCGCCAGACTGGTTCTGGGGTCGGGTAATCGACCATGCCGGCATACGGTTCAATCGCCCCTACGCAATGCTACGGGATATGTCCGAAGGACCGGATTCGATCAGATGGGCCGTCGAAGGCACTCTGAATCTGACGGAAACCTGTCTCGACGCCCGAATTGCCGACGGTCTTGGCGAAAAAATCGCGATCGACTGGGTCGGCGAGGACGGAAGCCGCCGCCAGTGGACGTATGCCAAACTCGCCGCCGAAGCTTCTCGCGTGGCTTCAGCCCTTGCCGCCCGCGGGGTGCAGCCGGGTCAGGCGGTGGGTATCTACATGCCGATGATCCCCAAGATCGAGGCCGCGTTTCTCGGCATCGCGCGGCTGGGCGCCATCGCGGTGCCGCTGTTTTCCGGCTTTGCGCCCCACGCCATCGTTTCGCGCCTAAACGATGCCGGTGCAGTGGCGGTGCTGACGGCAGATGCCACACCCAGACGGGGCAAGCCGATCTGGATGGAGGCCACGCTGGCCGAGGCGTTGACCGAGGTGCCTTCGGTCCATACCGTGTGCAGCCTGCGGCGGTTCGGCGGTGCGGTGGCCGCCTCTGCCCGCGATCTCGACTGGGCCGAAACCGTGGGCACCGCCAGCCCGGATTTTGCAGCGGTTCCCGTCAAGGCCGAAGACGCCTTTCTTATCGCCTATACCTCCGGCACCACCGGACGACCCAAGGGCGTGGTTCACACCCATCTCGGGGTGCAGGCCAAGGCCACGGCGGATTTCCTGCTTTGCCTCGACATGAAGCGCGACGACCGGCATCTGTGGATGACCGACATGGGCTGGGTTATGGGCCCGCTTACCCTTTTGTCGGTGCTGCTGTCGGGGGCCACGCTTGTTCTGGCCGAGGGCGCGCCCTCGATGCCTGGCGATCCCTTTCGGCTGTTGCGTCTCGCTTCGGACATGAAGGTAACGCACATGGGCGTCGCCCCTACCCTGGTGCGGCAGTTCATGACGCAGGATCCGGCACCTCTTTCAGGCTATGATCTTTCGCCTCTGCGCATCGTCGCCTCGACCGGCGAGCCCTGGACCGACGACGCATGGCTTTGGCAACTTGACCATATCTGCCGCCGCCGCGCCGTGCCGCTGAACATTTCCGGCGGAACCGAACTTTTCGGCGCGATCCTGACCTCGACCGTGTTGCACGAAGTCAAACCCGGCGGGTTTTCCGCGCAGGCGCTGGGTGTCGGGGCGAAGGTGCTGCGTGAGGACGGCAGCGAAGCCGCGCCGGGCGAGGTGGGCGAACTGGTCGTGACCCAGCCGCCCATGGGGCTGACCCCGGCCATCTGGGGCGACCGCGAGCGGTATCTGGAAACCTATTGGTCCACCTTCCCCGGCATGTGGCGGCACGGCGATTGGGTGCGCTGCGATCCGCACGGCACATGGTATATTTTGGGTCGCTCCGACGACACGCTGAACATCGCCGGCAAACGCATAGGCCCGCCCGAGATCGAGGCGGCCCTGACCGAGACGGGAAAAGTGGTGGACGCCGCCGCCATCGCAGCGCCCGACGATATCAAGGGCGTGGCCGTGGTCTGCGTCTGCGTGGCGGCACCGGGTGTGTCGCCCGATGACGCCCTTGTTGAACAGCTCAGGGACCGGGTGGGCGAGGTCGTATCGAAACCCTTCCGCCCGCGTGAGATCCATTTTGTCGAGGCGCTGCCCAAAACCCGCAGCATGAAAACCATGCGCCGGATCGTGCGCGCGGCCTTCCTGAACGAGGATCCCGGCGATCTGTCCTCTATCAGCAATCCCGAAACCATGCAGCCCATCGCAAATCTGAGAAAGGACAAATCATGATCACTGTCTTCGGAGCCACCGGGAACACCGGCTCACCGCTCGTTGAGACCCTTCTGGCCAAGGGCGCGAAGGTGCGCGCCGTTACCAGCGATCCGGCCAAAGTCGATTCTCTCAAGGCGAGGGGATGCGAGGCTGTCACCGCGAGTTTCACCGACCCTGCCGCGCTGGAACGCGCCTGTGCCGGGGCGGACAAGATCTATCTGGTCACACCCGCGCATCTGGACATGCGCCAGTGGAAAGCCAATGCGATCGCGGCGGCCAAGGCCGCAGGCGTGCGGCATGTCGTTCTGGCCACCGGGCTTGGTGCGTCGCCCAAGGCGGGACTGACCTTCGGCAAGTGGCATTCCGAAACCCAGGAACTGCTGAAGGAAAGCGGCCTTGACTGGACCTTCGTCCAGCCGACCTATTTCATGCAGAACTTGCTGTGGCAGGCCGACAGCATCGCAAAGGACGGTGTGTATTGTGACGATCTGGGCGGACCTGTGTCCTGGATCGACGCCCGCGACATCGCCGATGTGGCCGCCGAGGCGTTGACCGGTGCGGACCACGCGGGCAAGGGCTATGGCGTGACCGGCCCCGAAGCGCTGACCGGCGACGAGATCGCGGCGGTTCTGTCCGACGTGACCGGACGGTCCATCACCTCGGCGACCCTATCCGCCGATGAGGCCAAGGCGGCCATGGTCGCCGGTGGAATGCAAGACGAAGTCGCCTCCGCGATGGTGGAACTGGCCTCGATCGCGCCCAAGGGATATCTTGGGGGTATCGAAACCACAGTCAGTGATGTGCTTGGACGCCCAGCGCGACGTTTCCGCGATTTCGTCACCGAAAATCGGGATGCCTTCATCCAGTGATCTGACGGCTGCGCCGCTCTATCTTGATCTGCCCCCTAGCGGATGCGGCTACGCGGCCTTTTCGCTAATGGCGCTGGTGGGGCGGACCGACGTAGCCGGATAACCAAAGGCTGCGCAAAGATTGAGCCGCGCCGAAAAGAGTGAACCGGCCGCCGCAGTTTCGGGCGGCCGGAACATTTTATCGCAAAACGGGATCAACCGTTCCAGCGGTTTGCGGCTTCTGCCAATCGTTGGCCATAGGCGCGCGCCGTGTCCAGGTCGCCGCCTGCCGGATACTCATCGGGGGCGCTGTCAGAGGGGGCAATCGCCAGAAGGCCGGAATATCCACCCGTCCAGTTCAACTTTTCCGGGCCGTCCGCCTTGGTGTTCGCTGGCATCAGGCCAACGCCGCACCAAAGCTGGCCGTGTTGCTGCGACAGCGTGAAGAAGTACTGGATGGTCGAGAACTTGTCGCCGTTGACCGTGGCCGAGGTGGTAAAGCCACCGCCGATCTTGTCCTTCCAGTTCTGGGTGAACCAGGGCTTCGAGCTGGCATCGGCGAATTTCTTGAACTGCCACGCGGGGCCGCCCATGTAGGTGGGGCTGCCATAAACGATGGCATCGGCCGCATCAAGCGTCGCCCAGGCTGCCTCGTTCAGGTCTCCGTCTTCAGACAGTTTCAGCAACTCGACCTCAGTCCCATCGACACCCTTGGCCCCTTCGGCAACGGCTTTGGCCTGAACTTCTGTGTGGCCATATCCACTGTAATAGACAATCGCGACTTTCGTCATGGTTCGGTACACCTTTTGCTTTGAATCGGAATAGCGCTGACCTAAGGGGGGATGGTTACGAAAAGAAAGCTGATTGTGTTTTCAAATCGCAGCCGCAGCCCGCAAACCCAACTATGGCGATTTTTAAAGATATCGCGTAGGCCTCTGTAATATATAGATATTATGCCGATACCGGGCGATTCGCCCGAGGTTTTGTGAGCGCAGCCGCACAGCAATTGTGCGCCGAGTGTGTCATAGGGTGCGCGGTTTTTCATCTGATGGTCGGATCTCTGGCACCTGCCGATAGACCATGCGGATACTCAAGAGCGGCGATCATCCGAACGGAATGAACCCGTCGCCGGGATCATCGCCTTTTGCGCTGCGCAAGCGATCCACCACGCGATATGTGCGCGGTGGATCGCTTGACCGACATCTCAACCTCTCTCGCTTTTGCAGCTCAGAGACTTTGCGCCAGACGCACCCCTTCATCGATGGCGCGCAGAGCATCGAGTTCGGCGGCCTCCTTTGCCCCGCCGATCATCGTGACCGTGACGGCGCGCGCGGCGAGGTCTTGAACCAGGGGCCGTTCCGGTTCCTGACCGGTGCAAAGCACGATCGTGTCTGCGGCAATGACCTTTGGCTCCCCGTCGATGAGGATATGCAGGCCGGCGTCGTCGATACGTTCGTAGACCACGCCGCCCAGAGCTTCGACTCCATGTTTTCGCAGCGCGTTGCGCAGGATCCAGCCCGTCGAAACGCCGAGCCCCGCGCCCGGTTTCGAGGTTTTCCGCTGAAGCATGACAACCTTGCGACGCGATGCCTTCGGGGCTAGTGGGTCGCCCGCCAACGCGCCCGACGTGGCGAATTCCGGGTCCACGCCCCATGTCTCGCAGAACGCGTCGGTGTCGTGGGCCTCGGCCGGTTCGGTCACCAGGAACTCGGCCACGTCATGGCCGATGCCCCCTGCCCCCATCACCACGACGGTGTCGCCCGCCGCGCGTTCGCCGGACAGGATTTCGGCGTAGGTCGCGACACTGGGATGATCGACGCCCGGCAGGTCTGGAATGCGCGGCGTGACCCCGGTAGAGATGACCACATGGTCAAAGCCGTTCAGATCGTCCTTCCCGGCCCGCTGCCCCAGGCGCAGCTTGACGCCGTGCTTTTGCAACTGGCCGCTATAATACCGCAGGGTTTCGTCGAATTCGTCCTTGCCCGGCGCCGCGTGCGCCAGATTCAACTGACCGCCCAGCTTGTCTTGCGCTTCGAACAAGGTGACGTCGTGGCCCAGCCTTGCGGCCTCGGCTGCCGTGGCCATGCCTGCGGCACCGCCGCCGACGACGGCCACCTTCCTTGGTGAGTCCGTCGGCGTATCCCGGAATTCGGTTTCGCGTCCGGCCCGTGGATTGACCAGACATCCGACCGGCCGATCCGAAAAGATGAAATCCAGACAGGCCTGATTGCAGGCAATACAGGTATTGATCTCGTCGGCGCGGCCCTCGCGCGCCTTTTTCACAAAATGCGGGTCGGCCAGAAAGGGTCGGGCCATCGAGATCATGTCGGCCTCGCCAGAGGCAAGGATGTCCTCTGCAAGCTCGGGCGTGTTGATTCGATTGGAGGCGACCACTGGGATCGACACCGCAGCCTTCACGTTGGCCGCCGCCTGACGCCAGGCACCGCGCGGAACCGGATAGGCAATGGTCGGCACGCGCGCCTCGTGCCAGCCAATACCGGTGTTCAGGATATCCGCGCCTGCAGCTTCGATCTTGCGGGCCAGTGCCGCGATTTCGTCGGCGGGCGCGCCACCCTCGACCAGATCGGCTGCCGAAATCCGGTAGATGACAAGGAAGTCGGGCCCGCAGCGTTCGCGCACTGCGCGTACAATCTCGACGGGGAAGCGGTGGCGATTCTCGGCGCTTCCGCCCCAGTCGTCATCGCGCTTGTTGGTATGGGTGACGGTGAATTCGTTGATCAGGTAGCCTTCGGACCCCATGATTTCGACGCCATCGAACCCCGCTGCCTGCGCATTGGCGGCAGATTTGGCGAAATCTTCGATGGTGCGGCGAATATCGGCATCGGTCATTTCACGCGGAATATAGCGGTTGATGGGGGCCCGGATCGGACTTGGGGCAACGCACCCTTCGATCTTGGCGTAGCGCCCGGCATGAAGAAGTTGCGCGCAGAGCAGGCTGCCTTCGGCCTGGACCGCCTCGCAGATCGGGCGCAGGCTTAGCGCTTCCTCCGGGTCGTCGATACGCGGACCTTCGGGATCGAATATGCCCTCGGCATTGGGCGAGAACCCGCCCGTGACGAGAATCGCCGCTTCCCCGCGTGCCCTTTCCGCGTAAAAGGCGATCTGTTTGGCAATGCCGTCAGGCTCGGTTTCCAGCCGGGTATGCATCGACCCCATGATGACACGGTTTCGCAACGTATGCTGGCCCGCGCGGATGGGCGAAAGCATGGTCCCGAAGCTCTTCGTTTGCTTATTTTCCACTGTGGGCGTCCTCCTCAAAACTACGCTTGATCTATATTCTAACATTTGTTAGATTTTTGGAAAGTACATATTTTTCGGTCATGGGGAGAAGCACCGATGCAATTCCAGCCAACAGAAGATCAAAAGGCGTTTCGTGAAACCGCGAAGCGATTCGCAACGGAAAAGCTGGCGCCCAGCTACCTGGAGCGCGCAAGTGGCCACACTTTCGATCGCGCGCTGATCAAGGAAATGGGCGCACTGGGTTTGATCGGTGCCGATCTGCCCGAGGAATTCGGCGGGCTTGGCCAAAGCTCCGTCACATCGGGGCTTATCGTTGAAGAAATCGCCTATGCCGATTTCAACGCAAGCTATGTGCAGCTTCTGGGCTCTCTCATGGGCGGTATGGTGGCCAAGCATGCCTCAAAAGAGATCGCGGCGGAATGGGTGCCCAAGGTTGTTTCGGGCGAGGCTGTGATTGGTCTGGGCCTGACGGAGCCGCGTGGCGGATCGGACGCGGCGAACCTGATTCTGAAGGCCGAGAAATCCGGCAACGGATGGCGGCTGAATGGCGAAAAGACATCCATGAGCTTTGCCAGCCAAGCCGATGCGGCTGTGGTTTTCGCCCGCACCGGCGACCCTGACGGCGGCGCGCGCGGCGTCAGCGCCTTTTTTGTCGACCTGAACCAAGAGGGCATCAAGCGCACCCATTTTGACGACATCGGCACCAAGCCTGTCGGGCGCGGATCGGTGTTCTTCGACGATGTCTACGTGCCGGCCGAAAATATGATGGCCGAACAAGACCGCGCCTTTGGCACGATCATGGCGGGCTTCGACTATTCCCGCGCGCTGATCGGGTTGGAATGTCTGGGTGCCGCGCAGGCGTCAGTGGATGAGACTTGGGCCTATGTCCAGGAACGCGAGGCGTTCGGCGCGCCCCTCGTGCAGTATCAGGGTGTCAGCTTCCCGCTGGCCGAGGCCGAAACCCAACTGACCATGATGCGCCAGCTTTGCTACTATACACTGGATTTGCGCGACCGCGACTTGCCCCATACGTCGCAAGCGGCGATGTGCAAATGGTATCTGCCCAAGACTGCCTGCGAGATCCTGCATCAATGTCTGATCCTGCACGGGCACTATGGCTATACCACCGACCTGCCGCACCATCAGCGTTACAACGACGTTCTCGGCCTGCAGATCGGCGACGGCACCGCACAGATCCAGAAACTTGTGATCGCGCGTGAAAAAGTCGGCCGGATGGCGCTGCAATACGACAAGAAGGCGAAGGGAGCTTCGAAATGAGCGATCCTGTCATCGCCAGCATCGAGGGTGCCACGGGCATCATTGATCTGGCCCGCCCTGAGAAATTCAATTGCCTGTCACTGGACGTGCATGAGCGCATAGCTGCCGCGCGCGCGGAATTCGAGGCGAACCCGGACATCCGGGCGATCCTCATCCGTGCGCAGGGCAAGCACTTTTGCACCGGTGCCGATCTGACTGAAGTGAAAGGTAAATTGAACGATCCCGCCGCGCTGGACCATTTCATCGCTTTTGGCATGAAAAACCTGCGTGCGCTCGAAACCTCCTCCCTCCCTGTCGTCGTGGCCGTGCAGGGTTTGTGTCTGGCCGGCGGGATCGAACTGATGTTGGCGTGTGACGTGTGTTTCGCGTCCGAAAGCGCCCAATTTGGCGATCAGCATGCCCAATTCGGTCTGATCCCCGGCTGGGGCGGCTCGCAACGGCTGACGCGGTTGATGGGGCAGCGCCGGGCGCTTGATCTGATGTTCTCGGCCCGCTGGCTTGAGGCGGGCGAGGCCAAAGAGGCCGGTCTGGTCAATTACATCGTGCCGGAAGCGGATCTGCACAAGGCCGCGCTGGAATATTGCCAAAAGATTGCCACCCGCTCGCGTCCCGGCATCGCCGAGATGAAGCGTTTGGCGCGGGAAGGTGCCGACCTTGGCATCGACCAGCAGATGCGGCTTGAGCGCGACGCCGCCGTGCGCGCGCTGCCCAGTGATGACGTCGCCGAAGGCCTCGATGCGTTCGAGAACCGGCGCAAACCCGCTTTTAAGGGCTGAGGAAAAACCATGGGTTTCACTTTGAACGACGAACAGCGCCAGATTTACGAATACGGCGGACAATTGGCGCAAAAGTACGACAATGCCTATTGGCTGGAGCATGCCCGCAAGCACGAGTTCCCGCACGAGATGTTCAAACAGATCGCCGACGACGGCTTTCTGGGAATCATGGTGCCCGAGGAATACGGCGGCGCGGGTCTTGGCATGACCGAAATGGCCCTGTTCATGGAAGGCACCGCCAATCACGGCATACCGCTTCTGATGATGGTGGTCGGCCCGACCATGTCGCTGGCCCACATCGCCAGCCACGGGTCCGAATTTCACAAGAAAGAGCTTCTTCCGGCCGCCTGCCGGGGCGATATCCAGTTCTGTTTTGCGATCACCGAACCGGGTGCCGGATCCAACACGATGAAGGCCACCACACTGGCCAAGCGCAGGGGCAACCGGTTCAGCCTGTCGGGCGAAAAGACCTTCATCACTGGTGCCGAGGTGTCGGATTATTGTCTGGTGGTGGCGCGGACCAAGCCGCACACCGAAGTAAGCCGCAAGACCGATGGCTTTACCCTCTTTGCCGTCGACCTGAAGAAAAAGGGCGTCGACAAGCAGCGGGTGAAGATCTCGATTCCCCTGCCCGAGGAACAGTGGACGCTTTTCTTCGACGACGTGGACCTGGGCCCCGAGGATGTTGTCGGCGAGGTGGACGAAGGATTCTCGATCCTGTTCGACAGCCTCAACCCCGAGCGGATTATCCTCGCCGCGCTGTGCTGCGGCATCGGCCGGTTCGCCCTGAACAAGGGCGTGGCTTACGCCTCCGAGCGCAACGTCTTCGGCCAGCCCATCGGGGCGCATCAGGGCGTCCAGCATCCGATGGCCAAGGCCCATACAGCGGTCGAGATGGCCAGCCTGATGACCCGTCGCGCGGCATGGGAGTATGACAACAAGCAGCCTGCCGGTGCCTCGTCGAACATGGCCAAATACGCGGCCGCCGAAGCCGGGATCGAGGCAGTGGACGCCGCGCTTCAGGCACATGGCGGATCGGGCTTTACCGAAGATACGGGGCTTTACGAAATGTATCCGCTGGTACGCCTGCTGCGGACGGCACCCGTGAACCGCGAACTCTGCCTCAGCTTCATCGGCGAAAAGGTCATGGGCCTGCCACGATCCTATTGATCGCGCTACCGTCACGGAGGACGACATGGAATTTGGAATGCGCTTCCGGCGGCAAGATGCCGCCGACAAGGTGAATGATCGCTTTTGGCACGAAATCGAGGGCATGCCTCTCGACGACGTTCGCCGCACCCAGGAAGAGCGGTTGCGCGCGCAGATGTCCTATCTCAAGGTGAACTCTACTTTCTATCAAGAGAAGTTCGCCGAGGCTGGTGTCGATTTCGACGACATCCGCACGATTGAAGATCTGCAGAAGCTGCCCTATACCTACAAAACCGAGATCCGCGATAGCCTCGCTGCGGAACCGCCCTTTGGCAAGCACCGGGCCGCGCCGATGTCGGAGATCGTCCAGATGCAGGCCTCATCGGGCACCACCGGCAGCCCCTCCTACGTGGCGCTGACCGAAGCGGATGCCGAAATGTGGCACGAGATGACAGCGCGCTGTTTCTTTGCCAATGGCGTGCGTCCCGGCGACATGGTCTTGCATGCGTTTTCGCTGGCCAAGGGTTTTGTCGGCGGCATTCCGGTGATGCAGGGTTTGCAGTACATGGGCACAATCGACGTGCCAGTGGGTGCGGATGGCGGTGCAGAACGGCTGCTGCGCGCCTGCGCCGACACGCGCCCGCGCTGCATCGTGGGCGCACCGAATTTCGTTCTGCATCTGGCAGAAAAAGCGCCTGAGGTGCTCGGCTGCAAGGCCAGCGAATTGGGCGTCGAACAGGTGATTGTCGGGGGCGAGCCTGGCGGCGGCATCCCGGCCATCCGTGCCAAGATCGAAGAAGCTTGGGGTGCGAAATGCTGCGAAATGCTGGGCGGCACTGATCTGGGCGTGACCTACTGGGCCGAATGCGATGCCCAGTCGGGGATGCATATGGTCAACATGGACTATATCATCACTGAATTGCTAAATCCCGAAAGCGGCGAGATCATTCCCTGGGAAAAGGGGGCCGAGGGCGAGATGATCTATTCCGCTATCGGCCGACAGGCGAGCCCGGTGGTGCGGTTCCGGTCTGGCGATTATATCGAGGTCATCGACACCGAGTGCTCCTGCGGGCGCACCGGACCCAAGGTACGCTGCACCGGCCGGACCGACGACATGCTGATCGTGCGCGGAGCAAATGTCTTCCCGTCGGCCATAAACAGCGTGATCACCGAACTGGTGCCGGACACCAACGGCGTCATGCGCATCGTGGCCGATTTCGAAGGCCATACCACGCAGGGCGCGCTGACGGTGATCGTCGAACGCGGTCCCGATCGCGACGCCGCAGATGACGGTGCCCTCAAAAAGAAAATCGAGCAGTGCCTGCGCGATGCGCTCGTCTTTAAGGCCGACGTTCACCTGGTCGCGCCCGACACCTTTGAAAAACCCGGCGCCGCCAAGGTCGCCTTTGTTCTGAGAGAATATCCCGACTTGCCATGACAAAAATGAAATCCCTCCTCGACACCGGGTCCGACGACTTCCTGGAAAACGATGCGCGGTATCGCGAGAAAATCGACGAATTGCATGCGCTTCGCCTGCAACAACGTGTCGGTGGCCCGGAAAAGGCGCGCGAACGACACGTGGAAAAAGGCAAAATTCTGCCGCGTGAGCGAATTGAGCGGCTGATCGACCCGGGCACGCCCTTTTTGGAACTTGGCGAGCTTGCGGGGCTGAACAAATATGACGGCGTCCCGCCCGGTGCTGGCATTATCACCGGCATCGGGGTGATCGAGGGCCGTCAGTGCATGATCATCGCCAATGACGCCACTGTGAAGGGCGGCACCTATTTCGGCATGACCTCCCGCAAGCATGTGCGCGCCCAGAAAATCGCCTGGAAAAACCGCCTTCCGGTGATCACTCTGGTCGATTCCGGCGGCGCCTTTCTCCCGGATCAGGAGAACATCTTCCCGGACGAAGGCCAGTTCGGTTCGATCTTCCATCAGCAGGTCGGCATGTCGGGTGACGGCGTGCCGCAAATCGCCGTGGTCATGGGCCCCTGCACTGCGGGCGGCGCCTATATTCCGGCGCTTTGCGACGAGGTGGTGATCGTGCGCGGTCAGGGCTTTATGTATCTGGGTGGACCGGAACTGACCTTTGCGGCCACAGGTGAAAAAGTCGATGCCGAATCGCTGGGCGGCGGCAAGATGCATTCGTCCGTGTCCGGCGTGACGGACCATCTCGCCGAGGATGATGCGCACGCACTGGCCATCACGCGCGATATCGTCAGCCACTTGGGCGAGAAGCCCCTGCCCCGCAAGACCCCCGCCGCACCGCGTGCGCCTGCCTATCCGACCGAGGAAATTTACGGCATCGTCAGCCGCGACCCCAAGGTGCCGAGCGACAACCGCGAGATCATTGCGCGTCTGGTGGACGACAGTGATTTCCACGAGTTCAAACCGCTTTACGGCGACACCATCATGACCGGCTGGGGCCGCATCCACGGTCATGAAGTCGGCATTATCGCCAATACCGGCGTGCTGTTCGTCGAGGCCGCGTTGAAGGCCACCCATTTCATCAATCTCTGCGTCCAGCGCGATATTCCGCTGCTGTTCCTTGCCGATGTGAATGGCTTCATGGTCGGCCGCGAGGTCGAGCAGATGGGCATTGCCAAGGCAGGTGCAAAGATGATCACAGCCATGTCCTCGGCACGGGTGCCGAAATTCACCATTATCACCGGCGGGTCCTATGGGGCCGGTTATCTGGCCATGCTGGGCCGCCCGTTCCAGCCGGACGCGATGTTCGCCTGGCCCACGGGCCGGTCCGCGATCATGGGTCCCGAACAGGCCGCGAGCGTGCTGGCCCAGGTCCGCGCGCAGATCCACGAACGTGAAGGCAAGAGCTGGACCCCCGAGGAGGAAGAAGCCTTCAAGGCGCCTATCCGTAAGGAATACGAAGATTTCCAGGGCGCCTACAATTTCGCCTCGAACCTCTGGATCGACAGCGTGATCGAGCCCTGCGAAACCCGCGATGTCATGGCGCTCATGCTGGATGTGACGTCGCGCAGACCCAAGGTCGAAACCAATTTCGGCGTGTTCAGGATGTGAGGAGCGAGCCATGAAAATCAAAACGCTTCTTATCGCCAATCGCGGCGAAATCGCCTGCCGGATCGCGCGTACCGCGCGGGCCAGCGGCATCACCCCTGTCGGCGTGCATTCCGAAGCCGACGCCAATGCCCTGCATGTCCGCGAGATCGGACACTCCGTCTGCATCGGCGCCGGACCGGCATCCGAAAGCTATCTGAAGATCGACGCGGTGATCGACGCCGCCAAGTCGGTCGGCGCGGATGCGATCCATCCCGGTTACGGTTTTCTGGCCGAGAACCCCGATTTCGCCCGTGCGGTCGAAGCCGCCGGCATGATTTTTATGGGGCCGACGCCGGAAACGCTTGAGCGTTTCGGCGACAAGGCCAGCGCCAAAGAGGCGGCCGTGGCCGCCAGCGTCCCGGTTATCTCGGGCGCGGAAGGCGCGCGGTCCGATCCGCAAGAGATTGCCGCAGAAGTGCGCGAGATGGGCCTGCCCGTCCTGCTCAAGGCGGTTGGCGGTGGCGGCGGGCGCGGGCAGCGGCTCGTGACCGATGAGACCACGCTTGTGGAGGACATCGAAGGCGCACTGCGCGAGGCAAAATCCACCTTTGGCTCCGAAGGGCTTCTGCTGGAGCGTTTCCTGCCCGAGGCGCGCCATGTCGAAGTGCAGATCACGGGTGACGGCAAGGGGCACGTGGTGCACCTGTTCGAACGCGATTGTACTCTGCAACGCCGCCATCAGAAGGTCATCGAAGAGGCCCCGGCCTGGGGCCTGCCTCGCACGCTTCTGGACGAGATCGCGCATGACGCGGTGCGTCTGGGCGAAACGCTTGACTATCGCGGCCTGGGCACGGTGGAGTTTCTTGTTGCGGGCGAGGAGTACTTCTTCCTTGAGGTAAACCCCCGCATTCAGGTGGAACACCCCGTCACCGAGGCGATCACGGGGCTGGATCTGGTCGCACTTCACCTGCGCATTGCCGAAGGCGCGGGCCTTGGCCTGGTGCAGGATGACCTGAAGATCAACGGCCACGCGGTCGAAGCGCGGCTTTATGCCGAAGACCCGGCAATGCAGTTCGCCCCGTCGACAGGCACGTTAACCACGCTCAGCCTGCCGGGTGGTCTGCGCATCGACAGCTGCGTTGAAGAAGGCGACGCGGTGACGCCCTTTTACGATCCCATGATCGCCAAGCTGATCGTTCACGCGCCGGACCGGGAAACCGCGTTGGCGCGGCTGGCGACAGTTCTGGACCACGTTGCAGTGGAGGGCGTGCAAACCAACCGTGCCTTTCTGACGGCGCTGGCGCGCAACCCCGAATTCGAGCGGATGCAGGTTCACACACGCTGGATCGACGGCAGGCTTGACGAGTTGACGCAGGCCGATGCCCCCGACCGGTCCGACCTTTGGAAGGCGGCTGCCGCCGTTCTTTTTGTGGCCTCGGGCCGGTGCGATCACAGCGCGGACCCCTGGACCAATCGCGACACATTCACCGGCTGGCGTCTCGGTCTCGGCGGCGACGCGCTCGAAGCGGGGCAACGCGTGACGCTGACCGACGCGGCTGGCACATCCGAAGAGTTGCGCGTCGGCCCGGTCAAGCCGGGCAGTCGATACACCGTGCGGTCCGAAGACGGTGCTGCGATCATTCTGACCGCGCGGGAAATCACACCGGGCCGCTGGCACCTGGGCGAAGGCGATGAAATCCTTCTGATCGACGCGCGGCTGCACGCCGGGGTTATCGAACTGGACACGCCCGGAGGCCGCCTTGTCTACCGCCCGGCGGCACCGCTTGCCTTTGTCGGCGGCGACGCGGCGGCGGATCGTGCCGTGACCTCTCCGCTGACCGGCATGATCGTCGAGGTCAAGGTTAGCGACGGGCAGTCGATTTCCGAAGGCGACGTGATTGCAGTCATGGAGTCGATGAAGCTCGAAATATCGATCCGCGCCACCGCCGCCGGTACAGCCAGCAATATCACCGTCTCGAATGGGGACATGGTCGATCGCGGCCAGGTCATCGCCGAGATATTACCATCCGAGGAGTGATGAGATGAGTGACTTTCCGAAATTCGTTGAGTTCAGAGAGGAAGGCCCGCGCGAGGGCTTTCAGATCGAAAAAAAGATCTATCCGATCGAAGAGCGGATCGAATTGATCGACATGCTCAGCGAGACCGGGTTGAAGCGCATTCAGGTTGGCAGCTTTGTCAGCCCGAAATATGTGCCGCAAATGGCAGACACCGGCGAACTTTTCCAGCGCATCAAGCGCAAGCCCGGTGTGAACTACACGTCGCTCTGGCTGAATGACAAGGGTTTTCGCAAGGCCCTGACAGCGCATGATGTCGATATCGACCCGCGCCTGTTGTTCTACCCCTCCGAGGCGTTTGCCCAAGCGAACAACAATTGTTCTTCGGCCGAAATGCGCGAGAAGCAACGCGACTGGGTCCGCCTTTACAAGGAAGAAGGCTACACGGTTGATGCGGCCTATGTGATGACGGCCTTTGGCTGCAACTTCGAAGGCACCATCCCGCAAGAACGCATCCTGAACGATTTCCGCTTTATCCTGCAACTTTGCGAGGAAGAACAGATCCCCGTGCCGATCCTTGTGGTCGCCGACACAATGGGCTGGGGCAACCCCGAAACGGTCAAGCGGATGATCGGCGCCCTGCGCGACATGGCACCGGAGGCCCGCATCGGCATGCACATCCATGACACGCGCGGACTTGGCATCGCCAATCTCCATGCGGCCCTGTCGATGGGGGTGGACATGTTCGAAAGCTCTGTCGCCGGTCTTGGCGGCTGTCCTTTCGCGGGCCACGGCCATGCGCGCGCCGCCGGCAATGTCTGCACCGAGGACGCGGTTTTCCTGTGCCACGAACTGGGCATTGAAACCGGCATCGATCTGGACAAACTGATCGCCGCCGCAATCAAGGCAGAAGAGATTATCGGCGCGCCGCTTATGGGCCGCGTCATGCACACAGGCGGGCTCGACAAATACCGCAAAGCAAGCTGAGGGAGTACGAAGATGGCAAAGGCACTTGATGGAAAAGTAGTTCTGGTCACCGGAGCTGGAGGCGGGATCGGCCGCGATATCGCGCTGATGGCCGCGTCCGAAGGCGCCGCTGTGGTGGTCAACGATCTGGGCGCGTCGCTGAAAGGCACCGGCCAGACCGAAACCGCAGCGCAGAAGGTGGTTGAGGAAATCAAGGCCGCTGGCGGCGATGCGATTGCCGATGGCGGCAACGTCACTGATCCCGACGCCGCGCGCGCAATGATCGAGGCCGGTGTCAAGGAATTCGGCCGCATCGACGCCGTGGTGAACAACGCCGGCATCCTGCGCGACGGTTTCTTCCACAAGATGACCTATGAGGATTTCGACGCGGTGGTGAAGGTCCATCTTTACGGTGCCTTCAACACTAGCCGCGCCGCCGCTGACTATTTCCGCGAACAGGAAAGCGGCGCGCTGGTGCACATGACCTCGACCTCAGGGCTGATCGGCAATTTTGCCCAGGCGAACTACTCCGCGGCCAAGCTGGGCATCGCCGCCTTTTCGAAATCGGTGGCGCTCGACCTCAAGCGCTGGAACGTCCGCTCCAATTGCATCGCGCCCTTCGCCTGGAGCCGGATGATCTCGTCGATCAAGACCGACACGGAGGAACAGAAGGCGCGGGTCGCCAAGATCAAGGAGATGACGCCTGCCAAGGTCGCGCCGATGGCCTGTTTCCTGATGAGCGACCGCGCGGCTGACGTGTCCGGGCAGATCTTCGCGGTGCGCAAGAACGAGATCTTCCTGTTCAACCAGCCCCGTCCGGTGCGCTCCGTCCATTCCGGCGAGGGCTGGACCGCCGATGAAATCGCCGAGCGCGCCATTCCCGCGCTCAAATCGCAATTCACACCGCTCGAAGTTTCGGCGGATGTCTTTTCGTGGGATCCGGTCTAATGGGCAAGCGCAAGGAAAAAATCAGCTCGAAAATCGGCTGGAGCACCCTGGACAAGATCAATGTGCGCGGGCTCGACCTGCCGAACGAGATCCTCGGCCACATGAACCTCGGTGATCTTGCCTTTCTGCAACTGACGGGTCGCAAGGCCACACCCGAGGAAAGCCGGGTCTTCAACGCTATCGTGATTACCTTGGTGGAACACGGCATCACGCCGTCCGCCATGGCCGCGCGCATGACCTATATGGGCGCGCCGGAATCGCTTCAGGCGGCGGTTGCGGCTGGGTTGTGTGGACTGGGCACGGTGTTTGTCGGCTCAATGGAAGGTGCGTCGAAGATGCTCTATGAGGCGCTGCCACAGGACAAGCTGGGCACCGGCGCTGACTTGGATGCGATTGCTCTGGAAACAGTCGAAAAGTTTCGCGCCAAGAAGACCATTGTGCCAGGGCTGGGCCATCCGGTGCACAAGCCGGTCGACCCGCGCACCCCGCGCCTGTTCCAAATTGCAGCCGAGAACGGCAAATCCGGCGAATACATCGCGCTTATCCAGAAAATTCAGGCTGTGGCCGAGGAGAAGTCGGGCAAGATGCTGCCGATCAACGCCACCGGCGCCATTGGCGCGATTTGTTGCGAATTCGGCTTCCCCTGGAAGATCGTGCGCGGCTTTGGCGTCATGGCGCGGGCCATCGGGCTGGTCGGGCATATCCTTGAGGAAAGCGAAAACCCGATCTCCTATGAACTGTGGCAGCGTGCCGAAGAGGAAATCCTCGAAACCTCCGGCCCCGGAGCAACCTGAGCGATGCAAACCTCGGCCCCCGAAACCCATACCGATCTGCGCGACGCCCTGCGTGCGCTCTGTGCGCAGTTTCCGCCGGAATACCACCGGAATTTCGGCGAGACCGAAACCTATCCCGACGAGTTTGTCGATGCATTGACCCGCGAGGGTTGGCTTGCAGCGATGATCCCCGAGGAATACGGCGGATCGGGCCTTGGCCTGACCGAAGCCTCGATCATCATGGAAGAGGTAAACCGCTGCGGCGGCAACGCGGGCCACTGCCACGGGCAGATGTACAATATGGGCACGCTTCTGCGGCACGGCTCGGACGCACAAAAGCAGAAATATCTGCCCGGCATCGCCAGCGGCGCGTTGCGCCTGCAATCCATGGCTGTGACCGAGCCGACCACCGGGACGGACACCACCAAGCTCAAGACCACGGCGGTCAAAAAGGGCGACCGCTATGTGATCAACGGCCAGAAGGTCTGGATCAGCCGTATCCAGCATTCGGACCTGATGATCCTGCTGGCGCGCACCACGCCGCTGAACGAGGTCAAGAAAAAATCCCAGGGCCTGTCGATCTTCATGGTCGATCTGAAAGAGGCAATCGGCAATGGTATGGAGGTCCGCCCCATCGCCAACATGCCCGGCCACGAGACCAATGAAGTGTTCTTCGACAACCTCGAAATCCCTGCCGAGAACCTGATCGGCACGGAAGGGCGCGGTTTCTACCATATTCTTGACGGCCTGAACGCCGAGCGGACCCTGATCGCGGCGGAATGTATCGGAGACGGCTACTGGTTCGTGGACAAGGCCCGCACCTATGCCGGCGAGCGCATCGTTTTTGACCGCCCCATCGGGCAGAATCAGGGCGTGCAGTTTCCCATCGCAAAGGCATTCGTGAATGTGGAGGCCGCAAACCTTATGCGCTTCGAGGCCTGCAAACGCTTTGATGCGGGGCAGGACTGCGGGGCACAGGCGAATATGGCCAAACTGCTGGCCGCCGATGCCAGCTGGGAAGCGGGCAATGCCTGTATCCAGACCCATGGCGGGTTCGGTTTTGCGCGCGAATACGATGTCGAACGCAAGTTCCGCGAGGCCCGACTGTATCAGGTGGCGCCGATCTCGACCAATCTGATCCTGTCTTATGTCGGGGAACATATTCTGGGCATGCCGCGCTCGTTCTAAGGTATTCGCGAGCGGGAATTGACTTCCATCATATGCGATAACAATCGAATCCTCCAAAGTTGCTATGACAGCAATTTTGGAGGACGATCGATATGAAACGACTTCAAGGAAAAACGGCACTGATCAGCGGTGCGGCCAAGGGTATGGGGGCCGCCGAGGCGCGGCTCTTTGCCAAAGAAGGGGCGCAGGTCATTGTCGCCGATATCGACGACGCGGGCGCAAGTGCCGTGGCGAAAGACATCGAAGACGCGGGGGGACACGCGGCGGCGGTGCATCTGGATGTGTCTGACGCCGCAAGCTGGCAAAAGGCCATCGCAGAGGGAAACAAGGCATTCGGCAACATCAACGTATTGGTCAACAATGCCGGTATCCTTCTCATGAAGCCCGTTCAGGACACCACCGAAGACGACTGGGACAAGATCTTCTCGATCAATGGCAAGGGAGTCTTTTTGGGCACCAAGGCCGTTTTAGAGAACATGAAGGCCGCAGGCGGCGGATCGATTATCAATATTTCATCGATCTATGGTCTGGTCGGCGCGCCCTCGGCGGCAGCATATCAAGCGACCAAAGGTGCGGTGCGGCTGCTTACCAAATCGACAGCGGTGGATTATGCCGAGTTCAACATCCGGGTGAACTCGATCCATCCGGGCGTGATACGCACGGCAATGACCGAAGACATTCTAAGTGATCCGGGTGTCGAGAAGGCCATGCTTGGGACAACGATCATGCAACGCGCGGGCCAGCCGGAAGAAGTGGCGCGGGCGGTGTTGTTCCTCGCGTCCGATGATGCATCCTTTATGACCGGTTCCGAAATGGTTGTGGATGGCGGATATACTGCGCAGTAGATCCAGCAACATCGGAAAACCAAAACAGATCGCCGGCTGTCAATCGCCCCTTGGGGCGTGGTGTGTTGGCGCGGTCTTGGCACGTGACGTCTCAATCTTACCGCAGGTCCATTGAATCCATCGCCCCGTCGATTTTCTGTTCGGGGATTCGCACCGCCGACACGACCTTAAACGGTGCAGATTCACTGCCTCGCAGATGGCGATGTGGGGGCTTCTTGGTGCTGCGTTGAAGTCGGAAGATGCGTTTTTCCCCTTATTATTCAAATGAATAGGAAATTCAAAATAAGAAATAGTCAACTATTGATTTAACTTTCTAACATGTGTTAGGTTTTCATTGTGAGTGCTTGGCAGAGTTGCCGAGTGAACCTCTGAAAAGAGAGGTGGGAGGAAAAACGATGCGAGGAACCCTCGACGCCAAGGGATCAGCGTTCGATCACGTTTTGATCGGTCACGTAAATTGTCGCGAAAAAGCACGTATTGAGTCATGACCACGACTACGGGAATTGCCTCAGCGCCGCTTGCGGTTCGCGGTGCGACATTGAAATTTGGCGGTGTGACAGCGCTCGACGATGTGAGCATCACCGTGAACGACAATGAATTGCTTGCAATCATCGGCCCGAATGGTGCCGGAAAAACATCTCTTCTGAATGTCACTGCAGGGTTCTATCGCCCGCAGAAGGGCAGTGTCGAATTGTCCGGGCAGGACGTGACCGGGCTGCGTGTCGACCAGATCGCCCGACGTGGAATGGCGCGTACCTTTCAGGGCACCCATCTCTTTGCTGGGCAGACCGTGATCGAAAACATCATGATCGGTCGTCACATGCTGATGAAGTCGAATGTGATCCAGGCCTTTTTCCAGTTTGGTCCAGTGATGCGTGAGGAATCCGAACATCGTGAGGCGGCCGAGGAAATCATCGACTTTCTGGAAATCGAAGCGATCCGGAACAGGCCCGTGGGCACTCTGGGTTACGGGCTGCGCAAGCGGGTTGATCTGGGGCGAGCACTGGCACAGGAGCCTTCGATCCTGATGATGGACGAGCCGATGGCCGGCATGAACTCGGAGGAGAAAGAGGATCTTGCCCGGTTCATCCTCGATGTGCGCGAGGCTCGTAAGATTCCCGTCGTCCTCGTCGAGCATGACATGGGTGTGGTGATGGATCTGGCAGACCGGATCGTGGTGCTGGATTTCGGGCGGGTCATCGCCGAAGGCACGCCCGAGGAGATCCAGAAAAACCCGTCTGTGATCAAGGCATATCTGGGGTAGCGGAATGGTCAAACAACGAACAGCAATGGTCTATTCAGACCCGGCCGTCACGCAGAGCGAAACCCTGCCACAGGTATTGCTGGCCCGGGCAAAATCCGCGCCGAACGCACTTGCCGAGCGCCACAAGCGCCTTGGCATCTGGCGCGAATTCACCTGGGCTAATGTGCTTGAAAGGGTCCGTGCCGTGGCGCTCGGGCTGGAGAGCAAGGGCCTGACAGCCGGCGATTCCGTCATGATGATCGGCGAGAACGAGCCCGAGCATTTCTGGGCGGAATACGCCGTACAGTCACTGGGCGGGAAGGTCCTGTCTGTCTATCCCGATCAAACCGCCGAGGAAATTCTCTATCTGGCAGAAGATTCCCAGACGCGGATATTTCTGGCGCAGGATCAGGAGCAGGTCGATAAATGCATCGAAATCGCAGACCGGTACAAAGGTGCCATAGCGATTGTATACTGGGATGATTCGGGCCTGTGGGGCTACGACCACCCGCTGTTGCATTCCTTCGAAAGTGTGAGCGAAGCCGGACGTCAGATCCACGCCACAGACCCGTCCCGCTTTGAAGAGCACGTCAAGCGCGGTCGGGCTGAAGATACGGCTTTGCTGTCCTATACGTCGGGGACCACGGGAAAGCCCAAGGGTGTTGTCATCAGCCATCGCTACCTGTTTGACAACTGCTCGCGGGTAATGGGGGCGATCGACATCGCGCCGGGCACCGAATACCTGACCTACATTTCCCCGGCTTGGGTGACCGAACAGATTTTTGGCTTGTCGATCGGGCTGATCGCGCCAATGGTCGTGAACTTTCCCGAAGGCCCGGAGGAAGTGCTTGATAATATCCGCGAACTGGCGGTTGACGCTTTGGTGTTCAGTCCACGGCAGTGGGAGAATCTCGCATCCATCGTTCAGGCCCGGATGCTGGGCGCAGGCAAGGTCCGCAATGCGATGTACAATTGGGGGATGAAGGTCGGTCGCGACGTTCATGTCGAACGGCTGGAAGGGCGCAACCCCAGCCTTGCTGCGCGCCTGCAACTTCCCTTGGCCGAGGCGCTGGTCTTGCATCACCTGCGCGACAATCTTGGCCTCGGTAAAGCCAGGAACGCGATGAGCGGCGGTGCCCTGATGGCCCCGGACGTTTTTCGCATGTTCCACGCGATGGGGATCAAGCTGCGCAACGTCTATGGGGCGACCGAGATCGGGCTTCTGACCGCGCATGTCGGCGAAAGCTATCAGCTTGAGACAAGCGGCAGCTGGATGCAAAGCAACACGACCTATGGCGAGCCGCTGGAATACCGGGTTTCGCCGGAAGGTGAATTGCAGGTGCGGGGCGGATCGGGTTTTGGCGGATATCACGACAAACCCGACAAGACCGCCGAGGCGCTTACTGAAGACGGCTGGTATGAAACCGGCGACGCGGTATCGATGACCGACGAAGGAGAGCTTTTGTTCTTTGACCGTGTCAAGGACATGCGCCGCCTGGCAAACGGGCACAGCTACCCGCCGCAGTTCATCGAAACGCGGCTGCGCTATAGCCCCTTCATCAAGGACCTCATGACACTGGGCGACGAAACCCGGGATTTCGTCAGCGCGCTGATCAATATCGATATGGAGGTGCTTGGCCGTTGGGCCGAAGAGAACAAGATCAGCTTCTCCACCTATACCGATCTGTCGCAAAAACCCGAGATTCTGGACCTCATCAAAGGTGAAGTGGCGCGCATCAATGCGCTTCTGCCCGAAGGTTCGCGCGTGGCGCGGTTTGCGAATTTTCCGAAAGAACTCGACCCGGACGAAGGCGAGTTGACCCGCAGCCGGAAACTCCGGCGCGCATTTCTGGAAGAGCGATATGCGAAACTCGTCGAGGCTATCTATTGCGGCGATGACGAGACCGACCTTGAAATCGCCGTTACCTATCAGGATGGCCGCCAAGGTGTGCTCAGGGCCACGGTTCGTGTGTCGGATGTCGAAAACGCATCGAAGGCTGCCAACCAGCAGTCGCAAACTTAAAGGAGGTCGGCGAAAATGGTTTATTTCATCAATGACATCATAACCGGGGCTTTGATCGGCCTACTTTATTCGCTCGTGGCCATGGGATTTGTCGTGATCTACCGCGCCAGCAAGGTGTTCAATTTCGCGCAAGGCGAACTTGTCATTATCGGCGGCTTCATCGTCTGGTACACAACCATGCAGGTCGGGCTTAGCCTATGGCTGTCGATACCTCTATCGCTGGTTCTGGCGGGCCTGGTAGGGTATCTGATCGAGCGGATTTTCCTGACAAAGCTTATCGGAGAATCGGTCTTTTCAATGGTCATGGTCACAGTTGGCCTGTTGATTTTGTTGCGCGGGCTTGTGCTGTTGCTGTTCGGCCCCGCCGTTCGGCCCTTCCCGATTATCTTCCCGCTGAAGCCCCTATTCCTTGGTGATATGCTTATCCCAATGAATCTGCTGATCGGCGGGATCATCACTATTGTCGCCGCCATCGGGCTGTCGTGGTTCTTCAACCGGACCCGTTCCGGCCTGCGGATGACTGCGGTGGCAGAAGATCATGTCGTGGCGTCTTCGATGGGAATTTCCGTGAAGGGCTCGATCGCCTTCGCCTGGGTTCTCGGAGCGATCTTGTCCACGATCGGTGCAATGATCTTTCTCAGCGGCAAGTCGCTGACCTTCCTGGCCTCGGATATCGGATTTGCTGCGCTGCCAGTGGCGCTTTTTGCCGGGTTGGAGTCGATCGGCGGGCTTATTCTAGCGGGAGTGATCATCGGCATCGTCCAGAGCCTGACCACCAATTACCTTGATCCGCTGATCGGGGGCTCGCTTGGCAGTGTCGTGCCTTACATTATCATGCTTGCCATTTTGCTGATCCGGCCAACGGGCCTGTTTGGCTGGCGCACCATCGAACGGGTGTAAGCCATGGATCCTTCCGGCATTTTCCCCACAAGCTATCGCACCGACAGACGCGTTGTCCGCACGCGCTGGCAGGTGGCGGCCCTTGCCCTGTTCGTCGTTCTCATGCTGGCGGCGCCCTATCTTGTGAGCGGGCGCATCATCGCGGTGCTGAACTTGATGATGATCAGCGCCGTCATCGCCGTCGGGCTTCAGATTTGCACAGGCTATGCGGGCCAGATCAATCTTGGCCAGGCAGCATTCATGGGTGTCGGTGCCTATACCGCTTCGATACTTGCCTCGAAAACCGGCATGACATTCCTGTTGACCATTCCGCTGGCCGGGTTCGCGGCTGCGGTGTTCGGCTTTTTCTTTGGCCTGACCGCGGCACGGATCAAGGGGTTTTACCTAGCGCTCACCACCATTGCGGCTCAGTTCCTGTTCCACTTTGCTGTCTTGAACCTGCCATCGACTTGGATGGGTGGATCAAACGGCATCACCGTGCCGCCTGCGGAACTTTTCGGACTGCGCATTGTTGGCGAAACAGCGCAGTTTTACATGAATTTTGCCGTCGCGGCGATCATGATCGCGGGTGCGTTCGGGATCGTGCGATCACGCTTTGGCCGCGCCTTTGTGGCGGTCAGGGACGATGACGTGGCGGCCGGTATCATGGGGATCAATGTCGCCGCCACCAAGGCGAATGCCTTCCTGATCGGCGCGTTCTATGCCGGCGTCGGCGGGGCGCTTTGGGCCTATCTGATACGCTTTGTCGGCGTAGATCAGTTTACATTATTTCACTCGATCTTCTTTGTTGCGATGATCATCGTCGGCGGAATGGGGTCGATCGTGGGGGCTTTGGTCGGTGTCTTCGTCATCCGCATCATCCAAGAGACCATCGCGACTGTCGGTCCCAATATCGCCGACTCGGTATCCTTTCTGGGCGGCGACATCGTGTTTGCGGGCATGAATGTCATTCTTGGCGGCGTGATCGCCTTGTTCATGATCCTTGAACCCAAGGGGCTGATGCACCGCTGGAATATCCTGAAATCATCTTATCGTATCTGGCCGTTCCCCTATTGACGAACAGGGCGGCTTCAAACTTGGGAGGAATTACAATGACCTACAAGACAAGACTCGGGCTTCGCGGCCTGCTGGCAGCGGGTGCCATAGCAGTCACTGCAGCCATGCCGATCAAGGCGCAGGCGGAAACGACATACAATCTGGCTCTGCTTTCGGACTTTTCTGGCCCCTATGCCGATATCATGCCCGTGCTGGCTGGTGGACGCGAGGCCGTGTTCACTTGGTGGAATGCGACCCGAGGCAAGGAACTTGGCGTTACGCTGAACTTCAAGAACTACGAAACCCGCTATGACGCAGCACAGGTGGCGAGCCTTTGGCCGGGGATCAAATCAGAACTCAACCCGATTGCAGTGGTCGGGCTTGGCGGGCCGGACGTTGCCGCCCTTTCTGAACGCCTGCCGGAAGACAAAATCCCGATGTTCATGGCTACGGCAGGCTACGGATTTGCCTGGAAGGCCGATGCCTGGATCTTCAACCCGCGTCCTACCTATTCACATGAAAGCGCAGGCTTCCTCGCATGGATGAAAGAGCAGCGGGGCGGTGACGAGCCGCTCAAGTTCGCAGTTATGGCCTCTGAGGCCTCGCCTGCCTATGTCGATATGGCGAAGGGTCTGGAGCTTCATGCCGAAGAGAACCCTGAAGAGCTTGAACTCGTCGAGGTCATCTATACCGAAGTGCAGCCGACCGACCTGACGGCGCAGATGCGCCGCGTCGCACGGTCGGGTGCCGAAGCGCTGATCATTCAGACAAACACGTCGATCGTGGTTGCAGCGAAACGCGGGTTGCAGGCGAACGGTGCCGACATCCCGATCATGATGAGCTCGCATAACGGGCTGCCTGCCTCTGGCGGCGCACTTGGCGGACTTGAGCAGCTCGAAGGCGATTACGAAGCCTACGGCATGGCGATTGCGGCCGAAGAGGATACCACCGCGCGGCAATTCTACGAGACACTGGCTGCGGATCATGGTCTCGAGGCGCCTTGGAACGTTGTGACCGCCATGGGTGTTTCTCAGGGTCTCTATACCGTGACCGTGATCCAGCACGCGATTGAAAAGAACGGTGCAGAAGGCCTGACCGGCGAGTTGGTGCGCGAGGCGCTTTTTGCTGCGCCGATCACCACCGAGGAAACTTTCGGGTTCCTGCCGACCTTGTCCTTCACCCCCGAAGCGCCTTTCCCGTTGGAAGGCCTTAAGGTGAATGTGGGCACCGTCAAGGATGGCAAGATCGTCATCGAAGCAACCGGCGTCGACGTTCCCAACATTCATAAATGGTAAATCGAATCCGGGCGCCGCAATCGCGGCGCCCGTCCTGATCCTCAGCCCCGGGCACAAAGACCATGCTGGAACTCAACAACGTAGAAGTGACCTATTCAGACGTCATCTTGGCGCTCAAAGGTGTGTCCATGACAGTACGCGAAGGTCAATGTGTTGCTCTTCTTGGCGGCAATGGCGCGGGTAAAAGTACAACGCTCAAGGCCATTTCCGGAACGCTAAAATCCGAGGACGGAACCGTTTCCGCGGGGTCCATCATGCTGAACGGCACGCCTGTTCAGAACATGGAAGCGTCGAATGTTGTGAAGAACGGCCTGATCCATGTGATGGAAGGTCGGCGCGTGTTGCGTCATCTGACTTCTGAGCAGAATCTGATCGTGGGCGGGCATATGGTGCCCAATTCCGCCGAACTGAAAAACCGGCTGGATCATGTTTATACCCTGATGCCTCGCCTTGCGGACCTGCGCAACCGCACCTCCGGTTTCATGTCCGGCGGCGAACAGCAACTGCTGCTGATCGGCCGGGCCATGATGGCGAACCCAAAAATCATCGCGATCGACGAGCCGTCGCTGGGACTGGCGCCCATGATGATTCGGGATGTCTACGAGGTGCTCAAGCAACTCAAATCGGAAGGCACAACGTTCTTCCTGGTCGAACAGAACAGCGCCGCAGCGCTGTCGATCGCCGACTATGCCTATGTGATGGAGAACGGGCGTATCGTGATGGACGGCCCGGCTGACAAGCTCGCCGATAACGAAGACATCAAGGAATTCTATCTCGGTGTCACCGCCTCCGGTGAACGCAAGAGCTATCGCGAGATCAAACACTATCGGCGCCGCAAAAGATGGCTGGGATAAGAAGGGAAATACAATGAGTGAACTACTCGACATCAAGGGACGCACCGCATTTGTAACCGGTGCAGGACAAGGCGTGGGCCGTCAGGTCGCGCTGTATCTGGCCCAGCACGGCGCGGGCGCCGTTGTAATCAACGATTTTCACGCCGAGCGCGCCGAAAGCGTTGCCGCAGAAGTGGAAGCGGCGGGCGCAAAGGCGCTGCCGCTGGCGTTCGACGTATCCGACTATGACGCTGTCGGCGCGGCTTTTGCCACGGCGCAGGAAACCTTTGGCAGTGTGGATATTCTGGTCAACAATGCTGGCAACGCCGGACCAACGTCGCGGCTTGACGATCTTGTGCCGTTCTGGGAATCGGATCCCGACGAATGGCGCCGTTGGATGGCCACCAATTTCGACGGCGTGCTGAACTGCACCCGCCACGCCATGCCGCTGATGGTCAAGGGCGGCTACGGGCGCATTGTGACAGTCATTTCCGATGCAGGCCGCGTCGGAGAGCCGCATCTGGCGGTTTACTCCGGTGCCAAGGCCGGGGCGGCAGGCTTTATGCGCGCCATTGCAAAGGCCGGCGGCCGGTTCGGGATCACCGCGAATTGCGTCGCCCTGGGCGGCACGAGAACCCCCGCTGTCGCCGATCTGATCCCGGATGCAGAGACCGAAAAGCGGGCGCTATCGCAATATGTGATCCGCCGCCTTGGCGAGCCGGAAGACCCGGCTGGTATGATCCTGTTCCTGTGCTCGGATGCCGCCAGTTGGATCACCGGACAAACATATCCGGTGAATGGCGGGTATTCCTTTGCCTGCTAAAGCCCTAAGTGGGCGGCTGCCGTTAGTCGGAGCCGCCCGCAAAGACGCTTTCATTGTCGGCCCCGATCTCGGGCGGCAAACCCGTTATTTCGGATTCGAAATTGTCGAACTTCAGCGGCTGCACCAAGAAGGTTTCTGTCTTGCCGCTGTCGTGAGCGATGGTGCGCAGCAACTGGCGCGCGCGCACATGCGGGTCATCCAGCGTTTCGACCAGCGAATTGAGCGGTCCCCAGGGCACGCCCGCCTTGTCAAACAGGTCGCCCCAGTCGGCGCGCGTCTTGCCGACCAGAACCGCCGCGATCTCTTCGCGCAACTCGTCCGTTCGGGCGACACGGTCGCGGCCTTTCAACCCGGCGAGGTCCAACCTGCCGATCACATCGCAGAGCGGTTGCCAAAACCAGTCCTCATGCGCGATCGACAGCGTCATCAGCTTGCCGTCCTTGCAAGTGAACACGCCATAGGCCGGCTCGGCGATGAACTCGCCCAGAGGCGTGCCATTGGCTGCGGGCACCAGAAAGGCGGTGAGCATCGAGACCACCGCATCGGACATGGAGACATCCACGTAACGCCCCTGCCCCGTTCGCTGGCTCGACAGTGTCGCCGAAAGGATCGCGATGGCCGCGAACAGCGCCGCGCCGACATCCGCCAACGGCAAGCCCGGCACCGGTCCCGGCTGTTCGGCTTCGGCCTGATCGGCCAACAGCCCGCCAACACCTTCATAGCTCAGATCATGCCCCGCCCTGTCGCGATAGGGGCCGTCCTGCCCATAGCCCGAAATCGAGACATAAACGAGCTTCGGGTTGACCTTTCTCAGGTCTTCGAATCCGGCGCCAAGCGCCGCGAGTTTGCCGGGGCGGAACCCTTCAACGATGACATCGGCAGATTCCACAAGGGTGCGAAACTGTGCCAAGCCCTCGGACGATTTCAGATCGAGCGCCACGCTGCGCTTGCCGCGGTTCAGCGCCCGAAACAACGGCGGAAACTGCCGGGCCGGATCGCCGCCCCCCGGTCGTTCAATCATGATGACCTCGGCCCCCATGTCCGACAGAAGCATCGTCGCGTAGGGGCCGGGAAATTGTTCCGCGAGGCTAAGTATTTTCAATCCGGCCAGTGGTGCATTGCTCATATCGGGCTCCAAGTCTCGTTTGTTTTTCCGCGTGCGGGTCCACCCCATAGCAGCGCAATCCGCCGCGGAAAGCAACCGCTAAATGCTATTATTCGTTTTATTTCAGGAGCTTACCTTGACTGAAGCACCCAAAACCCTGTCCGTGGAACGCCTGGAGCGGACCGAATGGATCACCTTCCAGCGGGCCGAACACTTGAACGCAATGTCGACGCAGATGCTGCGCGAAATGACCGCCGCTCTGGAAACCGCGATTGTCGACGATGCAGTGCGCGCCATTGTTCTGACCGGATCGGGCCGCGCTTTCTGCGCGGGTGCCGATCTGAAGGAAGTGGCAGGTGCCAAGCATGAACCCGGCGAGCCCGACCTTCTCGATCTCGTCGATCACACCTTCGGTCTGATGCGTCATGGCCCCAAGCCTGTGATCGCCGCCGTGAACGGGCTCGCCATGGCGGGCGGCCTTGAAATGGTGATGGCCTGCGATCTGGTCTTTGCCGCCGAAAGCGCGCAGTTGGGCGATGCCCATTCCAATTTCGGCGTCTTTCCGGGTGCGGGAGGCGCGGCGATCCTGCCGCGCCGGATTGGATTGAATCGCGCGAAATACCTGTTGTTCTCAGGTGAGAACGTGTCGGCGCGGGAAATGATGGACTGGGGGCTGGTCAACAAGGTCGTCGCAGACTCAAAGTTGCGCGATGCCGTTCAGGCCTTCACCGACAAGCTATCCAACAAGAGCCCCGCCGTGCTGCGCCGCATGAAGGCGGTCGCCAACCGGTCGCTGAACGTGGACGAAACCGCCGCGTTGGCCGAAGAAATGCTGAACCTGCGCGCGCATATGCGGTCGTGGGACATGCGCGAAGGGCTGACGGCTTTTAATGAAAAACGCAAACCGCAGTTTCGCGGTTACTGAATAAGGAGACTGTAGGATGCAGGATATTTATGTCGTTGGCGTCGGGATGACGCCGTTCGGGAAATTCCGGGACAAAACCATCAAGAACATGACGGGCGAGGCCGTCGCTGCCGCACTTTCGGATGCCGGACTGGCGGCTGATCGTATCGACGGCGCGTTTTTCTCGAACGCGGTGCAGGGCCATATGGAAGGCCAACACATGATCCGCGGCGAAATTGCGCTGCGTGAAATGGGCATTCAGGGCATTCCGGTGGTGAATGTCGAAAACGCCTGCGCCAGCGCCTCGACCGGGTTCAAGTTGGCGGTGGATTTCCTCAAGGCCGGCAATGGCGAGTGCTGCTTGGCCGTGGGCGCCGAGAAAATGTATTCCGACGACCGCGCGCTGATGTTTTCGGCCTTTGACAGCGGTTGGGACGTCAGCAACGGCGAAGAGGTCGCGCAGCGCCTCGCCGATCTGGGTGCCGGTATCGAGGAACCCGAAGGGTCGAAATCGCCCAAGCCCTATAGCGTGTTCATGGATGTCTACGCCGGTTTTGCGCGGCTGCACATGAAAACCTTCGGAACCACGCAAGAACAGTTTGCCGCCGTTTCTGCCAAGAACCATGCGCATTCTGCGCATAACCCGTTGGCCCAATACCGCGACTCCATGAGCATTGATCAGGTGCTGGCCGCGCCACCTATTACCTTTCCGCTCACGCTGCCGATGTGCGCCCCCATTTCGGACGGCGCGGCGGCGGCGGTGCTTTGCACCGGTGAAGGGCTTAAACGGCTGGTCCTCGATCCAGCCCGCGCGATAAAGGTCAAGGCCGCGATCTTGCGCTCCGGCACCGACCGTCCGCCCGAGGATTACAAGAACCACCTGACTCGCTTGGCGGCACTTCAGGCCTATGAGCAGGCCGGTCTTGGCCCCAAGGACATGTCATTGGCCGAGGTGCATGACGCCACCGCCGTGGGCGAGGTGATCCAGATCGAGAATCTGGGCTTTGTCGAATTCGGCGAGGGTGGCCCGGCCAGCCTGCGCGGAGAAACCACAATCGGCGGACGTATCCCGGTGAACCCCTCCGGCGGTTTGGAATCCAAGGGGCACCCGGTCGGGGCCACCGGGATCGGCCAGGTTTTTGAATTGGTCACACAGCTGCGCGGCGAAGCCGGCGCACGCCAGGTCGAAGGCGCGCAGAACGCCATTGCCGAAAACGGTGGCGGCCTGCACGGCGTCGAAGAAGCCGCCGCCTGCGTCACCATTCTAGGTCGCTGAAACAAGGAAAAGAAAAAATGGAAAATGTGATCGCCGCCGCTCAGGCAATCTATACAGACGAGCAACGCATGTTGCTGGAAAACTTCCGCAAGATGGCATTGGCAGAGTTCGCCCCGCTGGCCGAGAAATACGAACAACTTGGTCACCCGCCCGATGCGGAGACCCTGAAATCCCTGTTCGCCAAGGTCGAGGAATTCGGGCTGATCAGCGGCCTGATAACGGAAGAGGACGGCGGCGCAGGGATCGACCGCATGACCTATGGCATCCTTTACGAGGAACTGGCCCGCATCTGGGCCGATCTGGCGATTGCGGTGCTGATTCAGGGCCACGCCGTATTTGCGGTCAACCTTCTGGGCGACGCGGCGCAGAAAGAGGCGTATCTTGGGCCGCTCCTGCGCAGCGAACGCATCTGCGCCACCTGCATTTCCGAGCCGGAGGTCGGCTCGAACGTGCGCGAGGTCAAGACCCGTGCGGAACGCGAGGGCGACAAGATTTTCGTCACCGGACAGAAGCTCTGGATTTCCAACGGCGCGCAATCGGACTTTGCCATCGTGGTCTGTAACCTCGATGACGGGATTTCCATGGTCATCGTCGATCGCGACAAGGGCGGCTATGAAAGCCGCGAGTTGCGCAAATTGGGGCTTGTCGGTGCATCGACCTGCGAATTGTTCTTTGACCGGGCCGAAACGACAGAAGCCCACGTTCTGGGCAACTCCGGCGGCGGTCTGTTCCAGACATTGAAGCTGTTCGAAAGCGCGCGGGTTTTCGTCGGTCTGACGAGCATTGGTATTGCCCAGGCAGCGCTGGAATGCGCCGTCCGGTATTCCAAAGAGCGCGAGCAGCATGGCAAGCCGATCGGCGGGCACCAATTGATCCAAGGCTATCTGGCCGACATGGCCACCCATCTCGATGCCGCGCGGCTTCTGTGCCAGCGTGGGCTGCAACTTCTGGATCTGGGCGTGCGCTGCGACACCCAGACTTCGATGGCGAAATGGTATGCGACGGAGATGGCTGTCGAAATCGCCGGAAAGGCTGTGCAAATCCATGGAGGCAACGGCATCACCAAGGAGTTTCCTGTCGAACGGCATTTCCGCAATGCAAAGGTCATGCCGATCCCGGATGGTACCACCGAAATTCAGAAGCTGGTCATCGGACGAAACCTGACGGGTTTGAGCGCGTTCTGAAAACAGGTGCCCGACTCCGGTATTCGGTCACACCGCACGCAGGCAGTGGAGTTGCAACGTGGGTGGCCCCGTCATTTGGCGCGGCTCGCGGTTCATCGCGACGAGCGAAGCTGTCGCCGCGGAAACCTACAAGCAGATGATCGTGCACGGCGGGGCGATGACATTCTCTACGCAGCCACTTCAGCGGCGTGAACGTCAGTGATATCGAACCATCGGTCCGGGCCGTCGGGCTGGGTACAGACAACCAGACCGGTGAGGGCAACAAGCTCAATCCGGCCACCGGCGACATCCGCCCCAAGGCCTGCCTCAACATCTGGGGCAGCGCCCAGGGGGTTTGTGCAGTGCACGCGGTGACAACCACGGCGGACTACGTCGACCGCCTCGAGCGGGAATACCATGCTGTGAAGGATGCGCTCTGCGCCTGACGAATGAGGGCGGCAGGTCACCCCGCCGCCCTCTACTATTCCGGCCGCTGATCACGGTTGCTTCGGAAACGTTCTCAGCCGTCTTTCTGGTTGACGATCAGGTCAGTATTCTCAGGCAACTCCGCGACGACGCTTACCGCGTCGGCACGAATTCTCGAATACTGTTTGAAAGCTTTGGCGCCGGCGGCTTCGGCCGCGGCTGCGTCGGCGCTATCTTCAAGCACAAGGGAAATGCGGATCATGTCGCGATCGTTTTCCCGCGTCACCACGGCCTGCGCGGCCTTGGCACCCGGCGTGGCGATGACGACTTCCTCGATCGCGCGAGGATAGACAAATATCTCGCGAACCTTGACCGCCGCGCCGACCCGGCCCTGCAACGCGGAAATACGGCTGACGCGGCCATCCTCGTCGCTTTCCAGCGCAAATGCACTGTCGCCGGTGCCAAACCTGATCATTGGCCAAGTGGCGTCACGCGCTGTTACGACAACCTCGCCCGGCTCGCCATGGGACACCTGCTCTCCGTTGACCGGATTGCAGATTTGCACCACACGGTCGGGGTGGGCCACATAGCCTTCGCCGCCATCCTCATAGGCGACAAGACCCAGATCGGCGGTGGCATAGGCGGCCCAGGTGGACACGCCATAATCCGCCTCGATCCGGCGGCGTTTGGCCATCCAGTCGCCCATCTCGCCCCCGAGGAAGGCGGTCTTCACCTTCCAGGCGTCCCGGCCATAGGTCTCGATCACTTTGTCGGCCAGCGTCAGGAAGAACGCGGTCGAGGCGCAGATCGAAGTCACGCCGGTTTCGACGATGATCTGTGCCTGAAGTTCGGTGTTGCCTACGCCACCGGGAATGACCGTTGCGCCTGCGGCCTGCGCCGCTTCGTCAAACAACAGCCCCGCCGGCACGAGGTGATACATCCAGGTGTTCAGGATAATGTCTCCTGCGCCCACACCGGCCGACCTGAACAGCAGGTCCAGACCGTGCCCGCCGCCGCCCGAAAGCGACGGTTCGAAGATCGGGCCGGGTGAGGCGTAAATCCGCCCGACATCCTTCAGATCAGAGCCGAGGAACCCGCCGAAAGGCGGGTCGTCACGCTGAAGCTTCAGCAGCTCTTCCTTTTTCATCACCGGCAGACGCGTCAGATCCGCCAGTGTCTCAACGGCTGCCGGATCGAATCCGGCAGCCGCAAACCGGGCTTTCAGGCCCGGAGCCCTTTCGGTCGCTGCAGCATAGGCATGCGCGATGTCTTTATAGATACTTAAGGACATGTCTATGCCTCCTTTACCCAACGTTGATTAAAGTGGGCAGTCTTTGCGGAAGTTGGGCGCACGCTTTTCGCGGTGCGACAGCACACCTTCCTTGACATCTTCGCCCATGAAGCCGAGCATCTCCAACGCGGTCGAGGCGTCGAAAATCGGACCGGCCTGGCGCAGCCAGTTGTTCAGCGAATACTTGGTCCAGCGGATCGCGCTCTGCGAGGCGTTGGCCAGCTCGACAGCTGTGTCCAGAGCGATTTGCTGCAGTTCCTCATCCTCGACGCACATGGAAACCAGACCGATGCGCTCCGCCTCTTCGCCGGAAACCGGTTTGCAGGTCATCAGGTAGTATTTCGCTTTGGCCATCGAGGTCAGAAGCGGCCAGATGATTGCCGCGACGTCACCGGCGGCAACACCCAAGCGCGGGTGACCATCGACGATCTTGGCGCGCTTGCCGGCGATCGAGATGTCGGCAAGGATGGCCACGACAAGGCCCGCGCCCGCCGCCGGGCCGTTGATTGCCGAAATGATCGGCTTGTTGCAGTTGATGATGTTGTAGACGAGATTCTTGGCCTCTTTCCACGTCTTCATGATCTCATGCGAATTGCCGATCATGTTTTCGATCAGGCTAAAATCACCGCCAGCCGAAAACGCCTTTCCTGCGCCGGTCACGATCACCGAGTTGATGTCGGGGTCGCGGTCGATATCGATCCACATATCCGTCATCTGGGTGTGGGTTTCCGCGTCTACGGAATTAAACGATTCCGGTCGATCGAAAGTGATACGCAGGACTCGATCCGCCGGGTAGTCGAATTTCATCTTGTGGTATTTTGCATAGCGGTCAGACATGCTTCATTTCCTTTGTTGGATGTTAGTGTTGATTTAACCAGGCAATCCGAGGACGGCCTTGGAAAGGATGTTGCGTTGAATTTCGTTCGATCCACCGTAGATCGTTGTCGGCCGGGCCTTGTAGAAACTCGCCAGAGCATCGACGTTCACATTGCCGACCTGAAGCGGGCCTATCGTCCCGCCATCAGGGCCGGCTGCTTCGATCATCAGTTCGGTGATGCGCTGAAAGCACTCCGTCACCCAGATTTTGAGCATCGAGACATCCGCCCCCAGCGTCTCGCCACGTTTGAGCTGGTCAGCGAAACGGGCATAAAGCGCAGCATGATCCTCAACGTCGAGTGCGGCCTGCGCAAAACGGTCCCGGAACACGGGATCGTCGAAGGCGCCACGGCCGCGGGCAAAGCTTTCGAGTTGCCCAAGCGCGTTCTGCGCCAGGCTTGGCGATCCGATGAAGATGCGCTCGAAGCTCAGAAGCGCCTTGGCCATGGTCCAGCCCTTGTTCAGCTCGCCTACGAGGTTTTCCTGCGGCGTGCGGGCATTGTCGAAGAAGACCTCGCAGAACTCGGTTTCTCCCGACAGGGTGGTGATGGTGCGCACCTCGACACCGGGCTGGTCCATCGGTGCCAGTAGGAAACTGATGCCCTGCTGTTTTTTGGGCGCGTCCGGATCGGTGCGCACCAGCATGAAGATGTGAGTGGCGTCATGCGCCATCGTGGTCCAGATTTTCTGACCGTTTATGACGAAATGGTCGCCATCAACGTCTGCGCGTGTGCGCAGATTGGCAAGATCGGAGCCGGCACCCGGCTCGGAATAGCCCTGACACCAGATGTCCTCGCAGCTCAGAATACGTGGAAGCCAATAGTCTTTCTGCTTCTGCGTGCCGAACTTGATGATCAGCGGGCCCACCATCTGCACGCCCATGTCACGTCCGCGGTTCACACCCCAGCGTTGCTGTTCTTCGTAGAAAATCAGCAGCTTAGCCGCATTCAGCCCCATGCCGCCACATTCCGTGGGCCAAGCCGGAGCGACCCAACCCTTGGTGTGAAGCTTGGTATGCCACTGCTCGATCTCGGCGAATTTCGGACGGTGCGGCAGATGGCGGAGTTCCTCAGGATACTCCGCCTCGAAGAACTGGCGGATTTTCTTGCGGAACTCCGCGTCGGTCATTGCGTTCCAGTCGATCATTATGCTGCCCCTTCTTCTTCTCGCGCATCGAACCAAATCCGCCGGTGATAGGCATCGTCGCCCAGCCAGGCCGAGAGCACCAGTGCCCGGTTCAGATAAAGCCCGATATCGAACTCGTCGGTATAACCGACCGCCCCGTGCAGCTGGATGGCGTCGCGGGTGATCTTCTTGGCAGCCGTGACGGCGCGCGCCTTGGCACGGCTGGCGAGTCGCGCGCGAATCTTTGGATCCGTTTCGCAGTCCATTTGGGTCAAAACTTCGCGCACGCCGGCCTGCGCAACCTCACGCATAACATGAAGGTCCACAGCGCGGTGCTGGATGACCTGGAACGACCCGATGGGCTTGTCGAATTGCTCGCGGGTCTTGATGTAGTCCAGAGTGATTTCAAAGGCGCGATCGCTCAGGCCGACGAGCTCGGCCGCGGCGAGTGCCGTTGCGTCGCTGATCGCCTCGGCGAGCGCGTCTTGTACCGTGGGACCCTCGGCCATTTGCTCTGCCGGAGTTCCCGAGAACGAAAGCTCGCCCATGGAACTGCCGTCGGCCTGCGCGCGCTTGTCGATGGCAAGCCCGTCTGCGGTGGCCTCGGCCAAGACCAGGACCGGACCATTATCCCCCTTGGCCACAACAAGGAAACCATGCGATCCAGCCGCGCCGATCACCCAAGCCTTGCCGCCGGTCAGTTTTCCGTCTGCGTAGCGGCAGGTCGCATCGGCGGGCGCTCCGCCCGGGCCGCGTTCCTGCCAGGCAACAGCCAGTGATATTTCGCCGCTGGTGAGCTGTTCCATTTTGGCGTGATCCGGGCAAAGCCGCCGCAGAAGGCCGAGGCTCAGCCCGACTGTCACCACCACCGGTTCCGGGGCAATCACACGGCCGACTTCCTCGGCGATGACGCCCCCGGCGGCCAAGCCCATGCCAAGCCCACCATTTTCCTCGGGAACGGTCACTCCGAAAACGCCGGCCTCGGCCAGTTCGCGGATCATGTCCGCGTCCCAGCCGCCATCGGCATCGCGCAGTCTTCTGGATCTTCCACTGCCGCCCGCGCGCTCAAACAGGGTGCGCGCGCTCTCACGCAGCAAGCGAAGGTCTTCTTGGTCGCTGGAAAGCATATCAGTCTGTGTCATTTTGTTTTCGCTGGATCATAACGGGGGTGTCGGTTGTAAAAACGACCTCGCCCTTGGGGTTTTTGGCGCTGAGCGTGTAGTTCAAAACACCTCGGTCGGGCTTGCTTTTTGACGGCGTGACCGAATTGACCGTCAATTCGACATCAAGGGGTTCATTCGGGCGAACGGGCCGCAACCAGCGCAGATTGTCGAAGCCCATGCCACCAATATTGGCAACATCGACCATCATCTCCGTCATGACCGGCTTGAATACCTCAAGCATCGTCTGAAAGCCTGAGGCGATCAGGCTGCCATGTATGGTGGCTGCATAGTCTTCGTCGGTGTGCAGCCGTTGCGGATCCCACTCCTTGGCGAATGCCTTTATGGCCTCCGGGCTCATCGGGGCGCTGCGAAAGCGAAAGACCTGGCCCGGCGCGAAATCCTCCAGATACTTCAAAGCCCCCCCTCCTTAGAGAAACTGGAATCGTACCCACTCGAATCCTTGGAAATTCGGACGCGGTTGAACTCTTCCAGTCTTGGGTAGGTTTCCTTGAAAGCCACCAGGAATTCCTCCATCGGCGCGTCGAAATAGAGTCCCCGGTCATTCACATATTCCATGTGCCGGTGGTTCTGTTCGTCGAACTCGTGAAAGAGCGCATCGTGATACCCGTCAAAGACCAGAGGCTTGACCCCGAAACGCTCACACAGATCCATGTTGAACGCAGGCGTGACCTTGTAGGACTCACCGTCCAGCCACAACTGAACGTAGCCGTGATAGATAAACAGGTCGGTGCCCATCAACTCCTGCAGCTTGGGCGTATTCAGGTGGTTGCGCACATCCGCAAACCCCAGAGCGGCGGGGATACCGACAGCACGCAGGCAGGCCGCAAGAAGGATTGCCTTGGGCACGCAGAACGCCGCTTCTGCCCCGGCAATTCGACTGGCGCGATAAGAATCTTCATCCAGTGCGAAACAATAGGGATCATAACGGATATCGTCGCGAACCGCCTCGAACAAGCGGATCGCCTTGTCTCGGCTGGATGCATCCGCAGGGAGATCACGCAAAGCTGAAGACACGAAACCCTGCACTTCGAGGCTGTCGCTTTCGACAAAATGCGACGGCATGACATAGCGCTCTGCCTCTGCCGGCAGGTCATCTTTCGACTTTACCATTATTTCCCCCCCCCTCATTTTCTAACAAGTGTTAGATTAGAGACTGAAAGCCCGCGCGTCAACGGGATTCATTCTGTCTTTCGCGAATCCACGCCGAAGCGGGCGTTGTCTTCGCCCAAGTCAGCCGCGCGACCTGCCGAACCCGCGTGAGAGCGGAATTCCGGCGCAATCGGCAGCGGCAATGCAGGCACGTCCCGACCGGAAATATCCAATTTCCGCTCGAATACGCCACGCGCGATGAAATGCGGATCGGTCGCGGCTTCGGCGGGTGTTTTCACCACCGAACAACAACAGTCCGCCGCCATCAGCAATGGCTCCCAATGCGTCGACGGCTGGCTTCCCAGGCGGCGCGCAACCTCTGCGGAACAGGCAACGGGATCGCTCCAGTCGTCGCGAAGCTCCTCGGGTTGACCGATAACATCACAGAAAGCTTGCCAGAATTTCTCCTCCAGCGCACCGACCGCGATCTGCCGGCCATCCGACGCCGAATAAAGCCGATAGCGCGCAAGGCTACCGGTCAGACGGCTGGCGGCGCTGCCAATTTCCTGTCCGGCAATCACGCCTTCTGCATGCGCCCAATAGGCGAAGGCGAAGGCACCCTCGGACATCGCAATGTCGAGGTGAACCCCCTCGTTGGTCTTTTGTCGCGCCATCAAGGCAAGCAGGATGTTGACGACAGCTGGATAAGTGCCGCCCCCGATATCTGCGACCAGCCCGAACGGCATCGTTGGTTGCTCCTCCGGTCCGCGGCTCAGCGACAGAACACCCGCATCCCCCACGTAATTCAAGTCGTGGCCCGCTGCGGTGGCCTTTGGTCCGGTCTGGCCATAGCCGGTGATCGAACAGTAGATGATACCCGGATTGATCGCGCGCACGGCCTCATAGCCCAGTCCGAGCCGATCCATCACGCCGGGGCGGAACTGTTCTACCAGAACATCGGCCTTTTCAAGCAAGGGACGCAGAACATCGAGCGCGTCCTTAGACTTGAGGTCGATGGCCACCGATCGCTTGCCGTGGTTCAGCACGGCAAATCCGATGCTCTCACCGTCGATCTTGGGATCGGTGTGTCGCGCGTCCTCGCCTATGGCGGGTCGCTCGAACTTGACGACCTCGGCCCCGGCCTCGGCGAGCATGAGCGTCGCCATCGGGCCAGGAAGAAGGGTGCTGAAATCCAGCACCAAAATGTCCTTAAGAGGTTGCGTCATTGCCCTAGCCTCACGCGAAACGCGCGGCCCCGTTGTTCAGAACCAAGACATCGCGCGCCGGGACCGAAGCGCGGAACCGAGCCTCGCCGCCCTCTTCCCAGATTTCGAAACGCACGGTTTCGCCGGGATAGACCGGCGCGGAGAACCGTACATCCAGACCGATAAGCCGGGCGGAATCATAATCCAGCGACGCCTTGAGGATCGCCCGGGCCGCCAGACCATAGGTCGCCAGACCGTGCAGGATCGGGCGATCGAATCCGACTGAACGGGCGACATCCGGGTCAGCATGAAGCGGGTTATAGTCACCGCTAAGGCGGTATATAAGCGCTTGACGCGGCAGAGTTTCGATATCACAGACATGATCCGGCGTGCGGTCAGGCAGCACTGCGGGAGCCGGACCGGCCTTGTTCTCACCGCCGAACCCGCCGTCGCCTCGGCAAAAGGCCGACATCGCCACGCGCGCCAGCTTGTCGCCGCTGTCCGCATCGATAATCTCGCGGCTTTGGTAGATGACTGCGCCCTTGCCCTCGCCCTTGTCGGAAATGAAGTCGATCTTGCTGCGGCCAATGATATTGGCGTTCACAGGCAGCGGCTTGTAGATATCCAGCCATTGCTCGCCGTGCAGCACTTTCTGCCAGTTCACGCCGGTCTTGGGATTGCGCAGCCAGAAGCCGGGATACCCCATGGTGACGGCCATCGAGGGAACCGCCTTCAGGCCGTCCTCATAGACATAGGCCAATTCTTTCTTGTCGGTCGGATCCTCGCCGAACCCCAGCCCGAGCGCGTATAGGATGGTATCCCGCTCGGTCAGTGTCTGCTCGATCTCTTCGAAATCCCAATTCGAAAGTGCTTCGAAATCCAATGGCATGATCTTTCCTCCCTTGATTGGGGTCAGAGGGTGTTTTGTGACCCCAGAATTGCCGTGACCTGGCTGGACAGCACACCGCCGTTACCATGGGCCAGCGCCAAGTCGATATCGTTCAACTGAATACCGGGCGCGTCGCCACGGATCTGGCGGGCCGCCTCGATCACGGTGAAAATACCGTACATGCCGGGGTGCACACAGGACAGACCCCCGCCATTTGTATTCACCGGCAAGACGCCGCCCGGCGCGACACGCCCGCCTTCGACGAAGGCACCGCCCTCGCCCTTGGCGCAGAAACCCAGATCTTCGAGAAACAGAATGGTGTTGATGGTGAAGGCGTCATACAGCTCGACCGCCTGAATGTCGCCGTGCGACACCCCCGCCGCCGCAAAGGCACGCTTGCCCGACTCGCGGGCTGCGGTCACTGTGAAATCCCTCATCTGCGAAATCTGCCGGTGCGAACTTTGCGCCGCACTGCCCAGCACATAAACCGGCGCCTTGGGGAAATCCTTTGCACGGTCCGCGCGGACCATCACAATCGCGCCGCCGCCATCGGTCACCAGACAGCAATCGCGCACGGTCAGCGGGTCTCCTACCATGCGCGCGCCCAGCACGTCCTCGCGGGTCAGCGGACCGCGCTGGAACGCTTCGGGGTTGTGCCGCGCCCAGGCTCGCGCCGCCACGGCCACATCGGCCAGCTGTTCGCGGGTGGTTCCGTATTCATGCATGTGCCGTGCTGCCGCCATCGCATAGGCAGAAATCGGATAGCGCGGATTATACGGTGCCTCATAGGCCGGCGGGCGCGAAGCCGTCACCAACCTGCCCGATGCGGTGCGTTGGTTGGAACCATAGACGATCAGCGCAACATCACACAGACCGGCGTCAAGCGCCATGGTCGCGGATGTAAGGTAATTCACAAAGGACGACCCTCCCAGCATGGTGCCGTCGATGAAGCGGGGCTGAATGCCCAGATACTCAGCCGCCATGAGGGCCGGCATGCTGTCTTCCATCATGGTGCAGAACAGCCCGTCCACGTCGGGCAGCTTCAGCCCGGCATCGCCAAGCGCGGCAAGCGCGGATTGCGCCATGACATCATAGGCCGTCAGTCCATGCGCCTCGCCGAAACCGGCGTGCCCGGTGCCCACAATCGCGGATTTTCCCCGAAGTTGATTGGTCATGCGTTATGCCTCCACCGGCTTGAAAAGCACGGCCGGGGCACCCTCGGCCTCGCCCACGAAAGCGGTCACGGCCATGTCGATGATAACGTCACCGGGGGCGATACCCTCGACCCGGCTCATCATCCGAACGCCTTCCTCCAGTTCGACCATGCACACGTTGTAGTCGCCGCCGCGCTCGGGCTTCTGGCGCACGACAGTGGTGGTGTGGACCCGGCCCTTGCCGCTGGCCGGCTCCCAGGAGATTGCAGATCCATGGCAGTGCGGACACAAAACCCTGGGAAAGAAGTGATATGCCCCGCAGTCATTGCACTTGGGCAGCAGGATTTCCTTGTTGGCGAGTGCGCGCTGGAAAATCTGATCTGGTCCTGTGGCGTCCGGCACCTGCGTTCTCCTTAAAATGATCCAGTATCTGCTTGTGCGTGTTGATAACATTTCTAACATCTGTTAGAAATTGTCAAGCTCTTAGGATCACTTGCGAGAATTCCATGTCAGGTACAAACTCAGCCCCCCTCTCCGGCAAGCTTGTTGTCGCGCTCGAACAGGCGGTGGCAGCGCCCTTTTGCTCGTCGCGGCTGGCCGATGCCGGTGCACGCGTGATCAAGATCGAGCGCAAGGGCGCAGGCGATTTTGCCCGCGCCTACGATACCGCCGCGAACGGTGAAAGCGCCTATTTCACCTGGCTCAACCGCGGCAAGGAATCAGTCGCGTTGGACATTAAGGCCGACGAAGACCTGGAAATACTGCTGGGAATGCTGGAAAACGCGGATGTTTTTATTCAAAATCTGCTTCCCGGTGCGCTCAAAAAACTTGGGCTTGATTCGGCCACCTTGCGAGAGAAGTTTCCGCGCCTTGTGACCTGCGACATCACCGGATACGGCGAAGACGGCCCAATGCGAAACGCCAAGGCCTATGACCTTCTGGTGCAATGCGAAAGCGGGCTGGCTTCGGTGACTGGCACACCGGACGGGCCGGGCCGGGTTGGTGTTTCTGTCTGCGATATCGCCACCGGCATGACGGCCCATGCCGGGATCTGCGAAGCCTTGGTCGGGCGTGACCACACCGGCAAGGGACGCGGTGTTTCGGTGGCGATGTTCGACGTGATGGCCGACTGGATGGCGGTTCCGCTCCTCTTCCACGACTATGCCGACCAGCCCACGCCCAGAACCGGGCTTGGGCACTCTGTTATATGCCCTTACGGTGCATTTCGCTGCCGGGGCGGTGATCTGGTCGTCATATCGGTCCAGAACAGCCGCGAGTGGGACCGGTTCTGCGCGCAGATTCTAGGCGACCCGGCGCTGGCCAATGATCCGCGTTTTCATGACAATTCGGCCAGAATTCAGCACAAATCCGCGCTAGAAACGCTTATCACGACCGCGTTCGGTTCACATGACCGTGCCGAACTCTTGGAGTTGCTGGACGCTGCCGGAATTGCCTCGGCGGCGGTGAACGATGTGGCCTCTTTGTCAGATCACCCGCAACTCGACCGTTCGACCATCAACACCCCTTCCGGACCGGTCAGCGTCGCGATGCCTCCGATACGGCGCAGCGGCACCGAGGCCGCGCTTGGCCCTTCCCCTGCTTTCGATGCCGACGGCGCCGCCATTCGCGCCGAATTCGGCTCTCGTTCCTAGAACTGGAAATCAACCCAAATGACCGCCGCAAAGAACACCGCAATCCTTGATGGCATCAGGATCATCGACTTGACGTCAGTGGTTTTCGGCCCCCTGGCGACCCAAATGCTGGGCGACCTGGGGGCCGATGTGATCAAGGTGGAAGGCCCCGAGGGCGATCTTTTGCGCCAAGTCCAGCCGTCACGCAACAAGCTGATGGGGGCCGCCTTCCTAGGGGCCAACCGCAACAAGCGCAGTGTCGTGCTCGACCTGAAAACTCAGACCGGGCGCGACCGGCTGCGCAAGCTGCTGTCCGATGCCGATGTAATGATTTCAAGCATCCGGCCTGCGGCGCTTGCCCGATTGTCGTTGGATCCCGAAACACTGCGCCACGAGAACCCGAATCTGATCACGGTATCCGCAACCGGCTTCGGTCAGGACGGACCCTATGCCGCCAAGCCCGCATTCGACGACTCCGTCCAGTCGGTTTCGGGATTGGCCAGTCTGGCGACGTTGCGCGACCCCAAGGCCCCGCCCGCTTATGCCCCCACGATCCTTGCCGATAAACTCGGCGGCGTGACGGCCGCCTATGCCGTAATGGCAGCCCTGCTCCACCGCGAGCGCACGGGCGAAGCCCAGCATGTCGAGGTGCCGATGTTTGAAACGCTGGCATCGTTTCTGATGGTCGAACACATGGATGGTGCCACCTTCGAAGAGACCCCGCAGGATTTCGGCTATGCGCGGATGCTGGTTCCACACCGACGCCCTGTCCAGACGGCGGACGGCTATATCACAATTCTTCCCTACACCAACGTTCAGTGGGCGCGGTTCTTCAAGGCGGTCGGGCGCGAGGATATGGTCGACCATGCTTGGGTCACTGACATGGACGCCCGCAGCCGCAACATTGGCGCGGTATACGATATGGTGGCGCAGATCGCGCTGACGCGGACAACAGAAGAATGGCTTACCCTGATGGAGCAGGCTGACATTCCCGCCACGCCGGTGCGCAACCTGACGGATCTGCCAAGCGACCCCCATCTTGCCGAGACCGGTTTCTTTCAGCAGATTGATCATCCGACCGAAGGCGCTATCTGGACGACACGCCCGCCAATTCGGTTCTCAGCAACGCCCGCGCGACACGACCATCGCCCTGCTCCCAAGCTCGGGGAGCACAGCGACGAGATCCTGGGACCGGGTGAAGAGTAACCCCACCCGTTACAGGACGGATCATATATCCATCGAACGTGCGATCAGTTCCTTCATGATCTCGTTTGTACCGCCATAGATCATCTGAACCCTGCTGTCGGCATAAAGGCGTGCGATCGGGAACTCCATCATGAAGCCGTAGCCACCATGCAGTTGTAGACATTCATGCATGACTTCGTTCTGCGTCTGACTGCCCCACCATTTCGCCATCGAAGCCGTGGCCGCATCAAGCTCGCCGGCCTCAAGCCGGGCAATGCCGTCATTCACGAAGCTGCGCAGCAATTCGGCCTTGGTCTTGCATTCCGCCAGTTTGAAACGGGTGTTCTGAAAATCCATGATCCGGTTGCCGAAGGCCTTGCGGTCCTGAACGTATTTGACCGTCTCGTCGATGGCGAAATCAATGAAGCCAAGGGCGGTGATGCCAATCATAAGCCTTTCCCAAGGCAGTTGCTTCATCAGCTGATAGAACCCCTGCCCTTCTTCCGGGCCAATCAGGTTGGCCGTCGGCACGCGCACATCCTCAAAGAACAGCTCGGCCGTGTCCGAGCCCTTCATACCCAGCTTCTTCAGGTTCCGTCCGCGGCGAAAACCTTCCGCGCCTTCGGTTTCCAGAACGATCAGCGAAACACCCTTGGCGCCAGCGCTGCGATCCGTCTTGGCCACGACAACGATGATATCGGCGGTATGTCCGTTGGTAATGAAAATCTTCGAGCCGTTGATCTTGTAATGATTGCCGTCCTTTTCCGCGTGGGTCTGGACGTTCTGAAGATCGGACCCCGTTCCCGGCTCGGTCATGGCGATGGCCGCGACACTGTCGCCGCTGATCAGCCGCGGTAACCATTTTTTCTTCTGCTCTTCACTGCCATAGGCGTTGATGTAATGGATCACGATGGTCTGGATGCCATAGCCCCAACCGGTGTCACCTGTGCGCCCCTGCTCATATACGGTGATCGCATCAAACCCGATGCCGCCACCGAACCCACCATAATTCTCGGCAATGGATCCGCCCATGACACCCTGTTCGCCAACCGTCGTCCAGAATTCGCGGTCGACAATGCCCTGCTCTGCCCATTTTTCGATGTTTGGAGCCATTTCGGCATCAAAAAGCTTGCGGGTGCTGTCCGCGAACATCTTGTGCTCATCGGAGGCCCAGGTTGGGGAGTTCTTGATCAGAGACATGTTGTTTTCCTACGGAGCATTGCTTGCATCTCAAGAAATCTAACAAGTGTTTTATTTTTTGGCAACGATCCAAAGCACTTGCTAACGAAGCGTCATATACCTCCGAGTCTTGCGCATCAGGCGGTTCTCGGGCCGCTGAAAAACCAAACCCCCGCGCACGAAAAATGGCCCGCTGCGATCAGCGGGCCTTCTCTGGTTTCAATGTGATGCTTGTCAAAACTTTTCAATCAGCTCCGGCACAGCCGTGAACAGGTCAGCCACCAGTCCAAAGTCCGCAACCTGGAAGATCGGCGCTTCTTCATCCTTGTTGATCGCCACGATCACCTTGGAATCTTTCATGCCAGCAAGGTGCTGGATTGCGCCAGAGATGCCCACAGCCACATAAAGATCAGGGGCAACAATCTTGCCGGTCTGACCAACCTGCCAGTCGTTGGGGGCATAGCCCGAGTCCACAGCCGCGCGGGACGCACCAACAGCCGCGCCCAGCTTGTCCGCGAGGGCTTCGATGATCTTGAAGTCCTCTTCAGAGCCAACACCACGACCACCGGAAACAACCACACCAGCCGAGGTCAGCTCGGGGCGATCGCTTGCCGCGACCTTGTCTTCGACCCATTCGGACAACCCGGAGGCCGCCGCGCCACCGATGGTTTCGACCGAGGCCGAGCCGCCTGTGGCAGCCGCGTCAAAGGTCGAGGTGCGGAAGGTGATCACCTTGGTCGCATCCGAGGATTTGACGGTCTGGATCGCGTTGCCCGCGTAGATCGGACGCTCGAATGTGTCGGCGTCGATCACGGCGGTCACATCGGTCAGCACCATGACATCCAGCAGTGCAGCCACGCGGGGCAGCACGTTCTTGGCGTCGGTGGTGGCCGGGGCCACAATGTGGCTGTAGTCGCCAGCAAGGCCCACGATCAGATCAGCGGTCGCTTCGGCCAGACGGTGGCCAAGGGCCGCATCCTCGGCGCAGAGCACCTTGGACACACCTGCGATGGTGGCGGCCTCGGCCGCGGCATCTGCCGCAGTGCCACCGGCGCAAAGCACGGTAACGTCACCCAGCGACGCAGCGGCGGACACGGCCTTGGCCGTTGCGTCCATCGCCAGAGCGCCATCATTCACTTCTGCAAGAAGAAGAACAGCCATTATACAGCCCCCGCCTCTTTGAGTTTCTCTACCAGTTCGTCAACCGAACCCACCATGATGCCTGCGGCACGTTCTGCCGGCTCAGCGGTCTTGAGGATCTCAAGACGCGGTGTGACATCGACGCCGTAATCGGCTGCGGATTTCTCATCCAGCGGCTTTTTCTTGGCTTTCATGATGTTGGGCAACGAGGCGTAGCGCGGCTCGTTCAGGCGCAGGTCAACGGTGATGACCGTGGGCATCTTGACCGAGATGGTCTGCAGACCGCCATCAACCTCGCGGGTGACCTTGGCGCTGTCGCCGTCGATGTCCACCTCGGAGGCAAAGGTCGCCTGGGACCAACCCAGCAGCGCCGAAAGCATCTGGCCAGTGGCGTTCAGATCGTTGTCGATCGCCTGCTTGCCGCACAGAACCAGACCCGGCTGCTCTTCGTCAACAATGGCTTTCAGGATTTTGGCAACGGCCAGCGGCTCGACGTCGCTGTGTACGTCATCGGCGGCCACAGCCAGAATGGCGCGATCCGCACCCATGGCCAAGGCTGTGCGCAAAGTTTCCTGAGACTGCTTCACACCAATCGAAACAACAACAACCTCATCGGCCTTGCCTGCTTCTTTCAGGCGGATGGCCTCTTCGACTGCAATCTCGTCGAATGGGTTCATCGACATCTTAACGTTGGCGAGATCAACACCGCTTCCGTCCACTTTCACACGAACCTTAACGTTGTAATCGATCACGCGCTTGACAGGTACAAGTACCTTCATATTGCGATCTCCTTGATTTCTTGATGTTGTTTCGACCATTTTAGCGGTCTTTGAATTCGGGCTTTCTTTTTTCCGAAAACGCTTTCATGGCCTCGGGAAAGTCATGTGCGCACAACAGAATGCTTTGGGAATCCCGCTCGATGTCCAGCGCCTCAAGATAGCTACACTCCGCTGAGGCGCGCATCACGCGCTTTGCGATCTGTACGCCAAACATTGGATGTTGGGCGATCTCGCGGGCGATCTCAAGCGCGCGTTCTTCGACCTGTTTGGCCGGAACGCATTCTTCCACGACGCGCAGTTCTTTGGCGGTGCGCCCGTCGATCTCACGACCTGTGAGAACAAGCATCCGCGCCACCCCCGCACCGGCGCGCTGTTGTAAAAGCCAGCTCGACCCGGTGTCGGGACAGCCGCCGACGCGCGCAAAAACCTCGCAAAGCCGTGCATCTTCGGCCGCCACAACGATATCCGCAGACAGGGCAAGGCTGAGGCCCGCACCGAACGCGACTCCGCAGACGGCGGAAATCAGTGGTTTGCGAAAGAGATATGCAGCACGTCCGCCATCATGAACCTTGTCGACCATCTCGGAGGTGGCCCTGGCTCCCTTGGCGACCTCGGACTGGAAGCCGACAAGATCCCCACCGCTGCTGAAATGTTCGCCACCGGTCATGACCACGGCGCGGACCGTATCATCCTGTTCAGCTTCGCGCAGATGCGCCACCAATTCCTTGACGAACGCGATGCTGTAAGGGTTGCGCTTCTTGGGCTGAACAAAGCGCAGGATGCCGACAGGGCCATCTCTTTCAAAGCGAATAAGTTCGGTCATGCCAGCCTCCTTCAGGTTCCGGTCCAGATCGGCGCGCGCTTTTCTGCAAAAGCCTTGGGGCCTTCGATAGCGTCATTGCTGGCATAGACGACCTCATGCAGGCGCTTTCCCTCTTCCAGACCGCCTGCGCAGCCTAGGTCCATGGTGGCACGAACGCTGCCTTTTGCCGCCACGACCGAAAGCGGGGCCACCCCTGCAATCTGTTTGGCAAGGGCATACGCCCGCGCGCGCACAGCGTCCGGCGTTTCCTCCAGATAGTTGGTAAATCCGTAATCGTGCAGCCGCTCGATCGGCATCAGATCACCGGTCAGAACGATTTCCATGAGGATGGGTTGTGGCAGCATTGACAACGCAGGAGACGCCCATGGCGACCCGCGCCCGATCTTGACTTCGGTGATGCCGACCTTGGTGCCTTTGAGACCGACGCGAAGATCGCAGTTCAGCGTCAACATCATGCCTCCGGCCATCAAGGATCCGGTCATAGCGGCAATAATCGGCTTTTTGCAGGCCCGCATGGTTTCGTGAAACGGATCGCGCATCTTGGACAGGATATCGACACCCTCATCCCGCGCAATCTGTGTGGCTTCCTTCAAATCCAGACCGGCGCTGAAGATACCGCAGTCGGCCGAGGTCAAAATGGCCACGCGAATGCTGTCATCCGCTTCGATTTTCTCCCAGGCATCGGTCAGCCCATTGGTTGCGGCCACGGACAGCGCATTTTTTCGTTCGGGCCGATTGATGCTAACCGTAGCAATGCCGCCTTCAATCGTCACGTCGATGGGGTTCATGACTCTCGCCTCTTCTGGTCGGAATATTTTTACTTTTACGCCGTCTGGTTTCCCCCGCGGCATGATTGCCGCGGGGGACATGACACTCATTCGACGATGAACGCCTCTGAGCTTTCCTTGATCACTTCCCACACCACATCGGTATACTCGGCGCTCCAGTCGGTCAGCGGAACCCAGCTTTCGCCATCCCACTGTTCGACACGCGTCTTGCCGCCGCCACCGTGATCCTCGGATGTCACGGTTACTGGGGCCATCAGGCCATTGGCGTCGAAGCCTTCGATCGACTCATAACCCGCCTTCATGTTTTCGGGCGTCAGCGGCCAGCCACTCTCCTTAATCCCCAGCCGAGCAGCCTCGAAACCCGCCGAATAGATCGCTAGGCCCAGATTGTAATACACGTCACGGACCTTTTCTTCCGGACCGCTGCCTTTGCCGTTGGCATAGTAGGTGTCAAGCATCGTCTTGACGATCGGTACTTCCTGCCCGCCGGCCACGTTGGTCCCGCGAAGGACGCCCTTTGCTTCCTGCTCGCCAATGTTTCGGATGTCGACCTCGTTCATCCAGTTCACCGACAGGTAGCGGTCGATCGGGAATCGATTCCGACGCATTTCCTTGGAGGCGACCACATGTCCGCCTGCCAGCAACCAACTGATCACATAGTCAGGCTTGTCGCGGCGGATCTTGCTCCATGCCCCGGACTGGTCCGACCCCGGCAGCGGAACTGGATAGAGTTCCAGTTCAAAGCCCTCTTTTTTGGAAAGGGTTTTCAGAATCTCGATCGGCTCCTGACCGAACGGATAATCGAGATAAATGAATCCAATCTTGGCGTTATCGAGATTGCCGCCCAACTGGTCCTTGATGAAGGCAACATCATTGGCCGCCTGCTGCCAGTAGGTCGGGCCAACCGGAAAGACCCATTTGAACACTTCCCCGTCCACGGCGTCACCACGTCCGACAGCGGATTGCATCAGAATGTTGCTGTCTTTCATGACACGCGGCAAAGCTGCGTTCGTGACCGGCGTGGACAGGAAGTTGAAGATAAAAACACCTTCGCGCTTGAGTTGCTCATAGCATTCCACGCCGCGCTGCGGTTCGTTGCCGTGGTCGCGCACGACTATTTCGACCGGATGGCCTTCGATGCCACCGTTGTCGTTGGTATACATCGCGAGGTCCTGAGCGGCTTGGGCCACCTGGGGCGAAATGAAGGTGTAGGACTTACTGAGGTCGAAGCAGAGTCCAAACCGGATCGCCTCCTTGTCCTGGGCGGTCGCGACTGTCGCGCTTGCTGCCAACGCAGCGGTGAGTGCCACCGCCTTGATATGCTGTTTGATTTTCATCTTTTCTTTCTCCCGTTGATTGAGTTTATGGTGGCTTTATCGTTATTCGGGCGCGCTGCCGCCCCCCGTGACGCCGACCCTTCTGGTAACTGTTCGTCACTATCCGTATTTCGAGGAACTTTCCTTGACCACGTCCCACACGACATCGCTGTATTCGGCGATCCAGTCGGTTTGCGGAACCCAGGTTTCTCCATTCCACATCTCGATCCGTGTCTTGCCACCGCCACCGTGATCTTCTGCTGTCACGGTAATCGGCGCCATCAGACCGTTTGCGTCAAAATCTTTCAAAGATTCAAGGCCAGCCCTGTAGGATTGCGCCGTAATCGGCAGCCCTTCAAGCTCGACCGCCTTGCGCGCCGCCTCGAACACGATGGAATACATCGCCAGCCCGGTATTGTAGAAAACGTCCTGCGTCTTCTCCAGCGGACCAGAACCCTGCCCCTTTTCATAAAGCTCGGCCAAAATCTCGTGGCGCAAGGCCACGTCAGGGCCGCCTACCACATTGGTGCCGCGCTTCAGACCGATGGCCGCCTCGTTGCCGATATTGGCGATATCGACCTCGTTCAGCCAGTTGACCGAAATGTATTTCTCCATCGGGATGCGATTGCGCTTCATCTCTTTCGACGCGACCACATACGCCCCGCCCAGCATCCAGACGATCAAATGATCGGGCTTGTCACGGCGCACCTTGGACCACACACCGGCCTGATCCCTGCCAGGCAGCGGCACCGGATAGAGATCGAGTTCAAAACCCTCTTTCTCGGACAGGGTCTTGAGAATTTCGATCGGCTCCTGACCGAACGGATAATCGAAATAGACGAACCCGACCTTCACGTCGGACAAATCACCGTCATGTAGGTGCTTGATATAGGCAACATCGTTGGCGGCCTGCCCCCAATAGGTCGGTCCGATTGGATAGACCCAATCGAAGACCGTGCCATCCACGGCATCGCCGCGACCGACGAGCGACTGCATCAGGATGCGTTCATCTTCCATGGCCCGCCGCAGGATCGCCAGTGACACCGGCGTGGACAGCGTATCGAAGACAAAGACGCCCTCGCGGCTGAGCTTGGAATAGCATTCGATCCCGCGCTGCGGTTCGTTGCCGTGGTCGCGAACGATAACTTCCACCGGCTCCCCACCGATTCCGCCCTTCGTGTTTATCAGCTTTGCCAGATCCATCGCGGCCTGCGAAACCTGCGGCGAGGCAAATGTATATGCTTTGCTGAGGTCATAACAGACGCCTACCTTGAATGGTTCGGCCAGAGCCTGCGTCCCGGTGATCAGGCCGCCCATCATCGAAATTATGGCTAACGCCTTGGTAAGTTGTTTCATCTTGCCCTCCCTGAAGAATGTCTGTTGAAAACTTCAGCTCAGCCAACGCTTACGTCGGCTATAATGCTTGACGTTGTGAAAATCGGTGCCTTCCCCGCCGCCCAGATAGAATTCCTGAATGTCGGAGTTGGACTTCAGAGCCTCGGCTGTGCCGTGCATGACGACGCGGCCGTTTTCGATCAGATACCCTTGCGAGACAATCTCCAGCGCGGCCAGGGCGTTCTGTTCCACAAGAAGAACCGACATACCGTCCTCCTGGTTGATCTTTTGAAGGATGCCGAAGATCTCTGCCACCAGGAATGGTGCAAGGCCAAGACTTGGTTCGTCGAGCATCAACAGTTTCGGCTGGGTCACCAGCGCGCGGCCGATGGCCAGCATCTGCTGCTCGCCGCCCGACAGATAGCCTGAAAGCGAATTGCGTCGCTCGGCAAGCCGGGGGAAATAGTTGTATATCTTTTCTTTTTCCACATTCAGTTCTGATCGGGACATTCCCATCGGTGCAGCTGCCGTCAGGTTCTCGTCCGGAGTCAGATGTTCAAAGACACGTCGTCCTTCGATGACGTGACAGATACCCATTTCCACGCGCGTTTGAGCGAGCATCTCGGTAATATCGGTTCCTTCGAACTTGATCTCACCCCGGCTGACGCGTCCGCGTTCCGCTTTCAGAAGACCGCTGATCGCTTTCAGCGTCGTGCTTTTTCCCGCTCCGTTCGATCCCAAAAGCGCGATCATTTCGCCCTTTGGTACCTGAATCGAAACACCTTTGATCGCCAGCATCACGTTGTCGTAAAGAACCTCGACACTGTTCATCGACAGAATGGGCTGGGCTTCGACCTTTTCTTGCATCGGCATTCCTCTTTACTTTCTGAGCTGATCGAAGGGCCAGACCAGCAGATAGTCCCTGATGTTGCCGTAGAGCTTTCCCAGCCCCAACGGTTCGATCAGAAGAATTATGACAATCAATGCGCCATAGACCGCGTTTGGGATATGGGCGAGCGTTTCAACATTGATCTGCATTCCGAGCGATTGGCTTGCCGTGGCGACAAATCCGTTCACCAGGCCCGGCACAAGCAGGATCAAAGCAACGCCGAAATAGGATCCGATGATGCTGCCAAGCCCTCCGACGATCACCATCGCCAGCACTTGGATCGAAACGGCCACCGAAAACTGCTCCGGCGCGGCCAGGAAGAAGAATGTCGCAACCAGCAAGGCACCACTAACGCCCGCAATAAAGGACGATGTCGCGAAGGCCAGAATTTTGTAGTAGAAACTGTTCACACCCAGGATCGCTGCGGCAAAGTCTTTTTCCCGCACGGCGACCAGGGCGCGCCCCAGCCCGGTGCGTTTGAGATTCAGCATGAAAATCGTCACCAACACGCACCATCCGAAGGCGACATAGTAATAGCCGGTATCAGAGGTGATCTCCTGCCCAAGCAGCGCCAGTGTTGGAGACTGGAGCGATGCGTGTGAGCCTCCCGAAATCGCTGGCGAGTGGGTTAGCACCCAGTCCATCACGAATTGCATCGCGAGCGTCGTAAGCGCGAGATAGAGACCTTTCACCCGCAATGCGGCAAAGGCGAACAGGCTACCGATCACCGACGATGCCAGCCCGCCGATGATCAGGGCGAATTCCCAAGGCACCCCGAACCGCGCGGCGTGGATCGCCGAATACGCTCCAACGGCCATGACCGCGGCATAGCCCAGATGAAGTTGGCCGGCCCAACCGGTCACAAGGTTCAGTCCAAGGGCGGCAGCCGTCCAGATCAGCCATGGTAGCATGTAACTGTTCAGGTAGAGGGACGGTAGGATGAATGGTGCCGCAAGACCAAACAGGAAGACGAAGGCAGCCAAATTCCGGTCAGCAGGTACCTTGAAGATACGGCTGTCCGATACATAGTTAGCGTGATGGATACCGGAAAGTCGATAAAACATCCCTTACACCCTTTCAATGTCGTGACGACCAAACAGTCCGTGCGGACGGATCATGACCGTAAGAATGAGAACAGCTGCGACGATAAGCTCCCGGCTTCCGCCCCCGACAAGCGGATCGAGGAAGTCAGAGCCCACGTTTTCTACGATGCCGAGAATAATGCCGGCGACCACCGCCCCAAGAATACTGTCGAGACCACCCAGAACAGCGACCGTCAGACCTTTGAGAAGCAACAGTGACAGCGCCTGGTCCACACCCTGGATCTCGCCCCAGATGACGCCTGCGGCCACGGCAACGACCGACGCCAGCGCCCAGGACAACCCGACGCCGCGCTCGACCGAAATCCCGACCGACCAAGACGCCATGTAGTCGTCTGCGATCGCCCGCAATTTTATGCCTGTCCGGCTGCGGAAAAACAGCATGAAGGCGACAAAGAGACCGATCGCGACCCCGGCACCGACGAGATGGATACGACTGATGAAGATGTCGCCCATGAACAGTGGTTCATAGCTGACTCCCAACTCCATCGAACGGGACGTCCCACCCCAGATCGCAAGCGTTGTGCCGCGCAGGAAAATGTCGAGGCCCAGTGTCAACATCAGGATCATGACGACAGGACGACCAGCGAGACGGCGCAGAGCTACACGCTCAATGCCAAATCCCAGACCGAACATGATCACCGCAGCAAGCGGAATGGCGAGCCACAGCGGCAGACCCGCATCATGCGACAGAGCAAGAACCACATAGGCCCCGACCATTGTCAGCCCGCCTTGCGCCAGATTGGGCACCGAGGAGGCTTTGTAAATCAGCACGAGGCCGATGGCGAAAAGCGAATACAGAAGACCCGTTAAGGCACCGTTGATCGCAAGCTCTGATAAAAAGATCCAATCCATTTACACCTCCCTGATGGGAAGGCTTTTTTCGACCTTCCCTACTTCCCCGGTCTCGTAAGTCACCTGAGCACTTACATGGACCTCTTTTGAACCGTCGTAGAGCGCGGCGATAACATCGGCATAGCGTTCCTGAACGACCTTACGACGCAGTTTTCGGGTCCGTGTGATTTCCCCATCATCCGGGTCGAATTCCTTCGGCAGACTGACAAAACGCTTCAACTGCAACGGCTCTGTGACGGCCTTGTTCACCCGCTGGAAAGCTTCGTGCAGCAGCGTGGCTACTTCGTCGCGCTGGGACAGATCGGCATAAGACACGTAAGGTACGCCGTTCACCTCGGCCCAGTGACCCACCGCTTCGAAATCCACGCAGACCATCGCTGTCAACTCATCCAGTCCCGCACCGAGAACAGCCGCATCCTTGATGTACGGGCTGAACTTCAGCCGGTTTTCGATATAGTTCGGAACATAGCGTTCACCCCCGGCCGTATACATGACCTCGGAGACACGCCCCAGAACCACAAGCTGGCCGTTTTCCTCCAGATAGCCGGCGTCGCCGGTATGCAACCACCCTCCTTCGAGGGCCTCGGCGCTTTCTTCCGGCTTGTTGTAATAGCCGGCGAACACGCTGTCCGAGCGCAACAGAATCTCGCCGCTGTCAGAGATCTTGACCTCGACACCCGGCGCGGGTTTGCCAACGGTATGAAGCCGCACTTCGTTGGGTGCCTGCATCGCGCTGATCGCGCTGATCTCGGTCTGACCGTAGAACTGGCGCAGTTTGATCCCGAGAGCGCGATAAAAGACAAAGGTGTCTTCCCCGATCGCCTCGCCGCCAGTAAACGCGTTCTTCAAGCGGCTCATGCCGAACTGGTCTTTGATCGGACCGAAGACGAACGTCTCGCCCAACAGTCTGCCCAACGGTTCCAATGCGCCGCCACTCTTGCCGTTCAGCTTGCGTGTTTCGGCAGCAACGGCCCGGTCCATGAAGAAATGGTACAACCACTTCTTCAACGGGGTTGAATCCTCCATTCCGACCTGGATCGTCGTCAGCATCTGGTCCCAGCTTCTGGGTGCCGCCAGATAGAAGGTTGGTGCGATTTCGCGCATGTCCCGCACGACGGTTTCCTGCCGCTCCGGCACGTTCACGGTAAACCGGTACAAAAGCGCCGCCGCGACCGTAATGGCATAGTCCCCGACCCAGGCCATCGGAAGATAGGCGAGAATTTCCTCATCCTCTCCGTATGCACCCGCTTCATGGCCGTTCTTAGCCGCCGCCAGAACGTTCTTCTGGCTCAGAACGATACCTTTCGGCTTGCCGGTCGTTCCCGACGAATGCAGGAAAATCGCTGGATCGTCGGGTTGAGTTCTGTTCAGAAGCTCATCGCGGCGGCGCGGATCTTCGTTGAGATCGTGCTGGCCGACTTCGATCAGGTGATCCCATGACATAAGGCCATCGTCTTCATAGAATCCGAGCCCTCGCGTTTCATCGTATATGATATGTGCGATGCCGCTCGCGCCCGCATCCCGTAACTCAAGGATCTTGTCGACCTGTTCCTGATCTTCCGCGATGGCCGCAACGATTTCGACCTCGCCAAGGAAATGCTGAAGCTCTTCAAGCGTCGCGCCCGGATAGGCCGGCATCGCGTAGGCCCCGAGTAGCGAAATCGCCAGCATGCCACCGTATAGGCGCGCACGGTTGTCGCCCAGAATCAGCACGGCTTTGCCTGGCTCTACACCAATTTTCTCAAGACCGGACGCGCAGGCCAAAACCTCTTCTACGTACTCGGCCCAGGTGCTCTCTTTCCAGATTCCACGCTCTTTTTCGCGTATCGCGATACTCGCCCCGTGGCTGGACGCGTTCCGCCCCAGCAATGTGCCGATCGTCTCGATGGTTGATGATTGCAATGTTGCCCCTTCAGCCATGCGACCCTCCAACATATGCCTCAATGACTTTTGGGTTCTGGATAACTTCCTTCGGAACGCCGCTGGCGATCATTTCGCCGTAGTTCAGCGCCAGCATGCGGTCGCAAATGCCGATGATGACATCCATATGGTGTTCGATCAGCAGAACGCTGACGCCACGTTCGGCTCGAGCGTCCAGAATGAAGCGGGACATATATCCTTTCTCCTCTTGGTTCATTCCTGCCATCGGCTCGTCGAGAATCAGCATTTCCGGCTCCGCTACCAGTGCGCGCGCAAGCTCGACCCGCTTTTTCAGGCCAATCGGAAGACCATCGACCATCTCGTGCCGAATGCTCTCTAACTGCAGAAACTCGATCACTTCCTCGACGATTTTTCGGTTTTCGATTTCTTCACGCTGTGCGGCCCACCAATAAAACGCCGTGCGCAAAACGCCCGGGTTCATGTGAATGTGCCGCCCAAGCAAGATGTTATCCAGAACGCTCATCCCGTTGAATAGGGCGAGGTTCTGAAACGTTCGGGCAACCCCGAGCTTTGCAACCTTGTGCGGCGCCGTGCCCGTGATGTCCTTCCCAGCAAGCCGGACGGTCCCCACATTTGGAGGGTAAAACCCGGTGATCGCGTTCGTAAGCGTTGTCTTGCCACTGCCATTTGGACCCACGAGTCCAAAAATTTCCTTCGGGCGAATGACGAGATCCACACCTGTGACAGCGACAATGCCGCCAAACCGCCGCTCGATCCCGCTGCACTCCAGTATCGCCCCATCATCGGAACCGATTGCTTTTTTACTCTTCGTCGTCATCTAGATCCTTTGTCCCCACTAAGGTTCGGAGCATGCGTCAGGATATCCGGAAATAATCCGGCCGCCCTGTTGGCCAGGGATCCCCCCACAACTGCTGCCCGCCATCGATGTTCAGAACTTCACCAGTTACGAATTTCCCGGAATTGGCCGCCATATAGACAACGCCTTCGGCGACATCCCATTCGTCGCCTGCGTGCCGCATTGGATTGGAGTCTTGAAAGGTTGCCGCGCCCTCCTCGGGATAGTTCCCAAAACCGTTGCTTTCGCAACAGCCCGGCGCCACGCAATTCACGCGGATGTCATGCGGCGCCCACTCCACGGCGACCGACTTGGACAGGTAAATCACCCCTGCCCGGGCCGCACAGGTATGCGCGATACCGGGCATACCGCGCCAGATGTCGGCCACGATGTTCACGATTGAACCCGGTTGCTTATTCTCAACCCAGTGGCGCGCAGTGGATTGCATCATCCACCATGTGCCATTGAGGTTGGTGTCTATGACCGCGTTCCACCCCTTCGGTGAAAAATCCAGAGCGGCCTGTGGAAACTGCCCGCCTGCATTGTTCACCAAAACGTCTAAGGAACCGAATTCCTGATTTACCCCACTGACGAAATTCTCGACCTGTTCGGGGTCCCGGATGGTCATGGGCATGGCAAAGACTTTGGCACCCAGGCCTTCGAGAAATTCCTTGGCCGAAGCCAGTTTTTCCTCGTTCCGTCCATTGATAGCAAGGTTAGCGCCCAGCTTGGCGAACAGGGCCGCAATCGCCAGACCCAAACCACCGCCTGCGCCGGTTACAACAACGGTTTTGGCTGCGAACAGATCGCGTGCAAAAACGGTTGAGCGTGATGACAAGTCTTCTCGCGAAGACCCGAACTGCGTCTTACTCATGACGCCTCCTCCCTATGTGTCCCCATTCGGGGTTATTCACTTAATCTAACGCGCGTTAGAATTTTAATCAAGGCAACAATGCCTGATTTTTTGGCACATCGTCATCACTTAGTAAGACTTTGGAAGTCCAAGAGCTTTTTCAGCTATGAACGACAAAAGCATCTGCGGCGTCACCGGCACGATTCGGAACAGCAGCGCCTCTCTCACCAGTCGCTCGACATGATATTCCTTGGCATATCCGAATCCGCCAAAAGCAATCTGCGCCGCCTCGGTCGCCTCGACTGCGGCATCGGCTGCCAAAAGCTTGGCTGCGTTCGCCTCTACGCCGCACGCCTCTCCCGAATCGTAAAGCGCGGCGGCATGCATCACCATGAGATTGGCAGCCTCCACCCGTGCCCAGGCCTGGGCCAGCGGATGCTGAACCCCCTGATTCTGACCGATCGGCCGCCCAAAGACCACGCGCTCGCTGGCGTATTGCGCTGCGCGTGTCAGAGCGTTGCGCGCAATCCCGATGCATTCGCCGGCCACAAGGATGCGTTCGGGGTTCAGCCCGTGCAGGATCTGCCGGAAGCCCTTGCCCTCTTCTCCGATCAGATCGTCGACCGGGATCGGTAGACCGTCGATAAAGACCTCATTCGAATCGACCGCCTTTCGCCCCATCTTCTCGATCTCGCGCACATCCACGAAATTGCGGTCGAGGTCCGTATAGAACAGACTCAATCCTTCGGTCGGGTCCGTCACATCCTCAAGCGGTGTCGTTCTTGCCAGAAGCAGCATCTTGTGCGCAACCTGCGCCGTCGAAATCCAGACTTTCTGGCCATGCACGACATACCGGTCACCCTGCCGCACCGCCATGGTCTTTAATTTGGTCGTATCTAGGCCGGTCGTTGGCTCGGTCACGGCGAAACAGGCCTTTTCATCACCGGAGATCAGGGGAGACAGCATGCGGCTACGTTGCTCATCTGTCCCGAATTTCACGACTGGGTTGAGGCCAAATATGTTCATGTGGATCGCTGAAGCACCGCTGGCACCGGCCCCCGACTCCGCGATCGCCTGCATCATGATGGTTGCCTCGGTGATCCCGAGACCGGCACCGCCGACCGTTTCCGGCATGGCGATTCCAAGCCATCCGCCGTCGGCCATCGCTCTGTGCAAATCATGCGGAAACCCACCGATGCGATCCCGCTCCAACCAGTAATCATCGTCGAACTGCGAACATATTCGCAGAATCTGGTCCCGAATTTCCCTCTGTTCATCCGTCATTCGAAATGTCACGGTGTACCCTCCCCGCTATCTAGACTCACAAGCCCCGTCTCGCAAAGGGCCGTGATCCGTTCATCGTCAAAACCAAGATCGCGCAGAATGCTGCGAGTGTCCGCGCCAGGCGGTCGCCCCAGCCAGCGAAGTTCGCCCGGCGTGGCACTCAGATGCGGCACCGGCCCGATGACTTTCGTCTGCTCGCCCTCGACCGATACGATGTCGCCGCGATGGCGTATCTGCTCGTTCGTCGTGATCTCCTCGACGCTCAGCACCCGCGAGGCAACCGCGTCATGGCGGGCGAATTCCGCCTCCACTTCTTCAACCGTGTGCTGCGTGACGAAATCATTGATGGCATCGAAGACCACGGCCATATGCTGCGACATCTCGGCAAGGGTCGCGAAGCGCGGGTCATCCGCCAGCGCATCTCCGCCGACCGCCCGCAGCAGGCGTTGCGCGGTTTCCGCGCTGCCTGCGGAGACGGTCAGCCACACCCCATCGGACGTACGGAACATGCCCCCCGGCGCAAAATCCATCGGCTGGCGCAACCCGTTGCGCCGAGGCGAATGGTTTGCGCCTGTCAGTGCGGGGACGGGATAGTCCATCAACCGAAGCAGAGCCTCGAACACCGCAAGATCGACGACCTGACCGCGCGCGGTTCCCTTTTCGCGGGCAAGCAGCGCGATCATGATGCCCAAGGCGCCCATCAGCCCTGTCGTGCTGTCGGCGGCCGGAAACCCAGGATGCATCGGCGGTCCGTCGGCGAAACCGGTCAGATGCGCCAGACCGCTCATGGCTTCTGCCGCGCGCCCGAAGGCTGGCACGTCCCGCATCGGGCCTTTCTGTCCGTAGCCCGACACGCGCAGAATAATCAGATCCGGGTTCCACTCATGCAGGGTTTCCGGCCCGACACCGGCACGCTCAAGCACGCCCGGCCGGAAATTTTCGACAAGCACGTCGGCACCTTCAACCAACCTGTGCAGGATGTCCCGGCCTTCGTCCAACTTCCAGTCCAGGCCCAGAGTTTTCTTATTGCGGCCCAGAGTCTTCCACCAAACACCAACCCCGTCCTCGGCCTTGGGTCCGAGGTCACGCATCATATCCGTTCGGTTGGGCGCCTCAACCTTGATGACTTCTGCACCGAAATCAGAAAGCAAGGCAGTTGAAAGCGGTCCGGCAATAACATGACCAAGTTCGATGATTTTCAGGTGATCAAGTGGTCCAGTCATCCGCTCTCTTCGCCATCATTCTAACATACGTTAGATTATTAGCGATGTAGAAGGCAAACCTCAAGACATGAGATAAGGAAGCTGGATTGATTCGTCCCGGCACACAGCGTCAAGCTGAGACCATCTCGAATTGCGAACTGTTCCGCTCCTGCTCTGGCTTCAGAGGCTTGATCCGAAACAAGAGCGCATAAAGCACCGGAACGGCGACAAGCGTAAGCACCGAGGCAAATGCAAGACCGCCCATGCCCGTCACGGACATCGGGACGACGAGCCAAAGGATCAGCGGCTGGCGGACCTTGTTGAACATCAGAATCGAAATCGTCAGCATCACGAGGAAGCCCAGCGAAAGCTGCTTACCGAGGCTTGCCTGAAGACATCATTGTTTTCACGAAAAGTGCTCAAAAAAATTGATGAAATCGGGCTGTACATCGCTGATAGCAAGGCCACTTTGCTGGCCATCCAGCAGAAAACGGTCGCCGCTCAATGCGCAGCGTTCTGTGCAAAAAGTACCCGCTGCCCATGCTGCGACCGAAGGTTGCGCGGCAAGGCACTGCGGCTGGTCCGCCCCGAACCTTCTACCTTCCTTGGCGACCGCCTGCCCAATCATGTCACGCCAACACCACCTTGGCTGAAAACGAAATGGCCTCACTTGTGTCGCTCGGCATCACGGCCGGCTTGCTGAAGGACGTGTTGCCCATCGAAGCAAGGCCCGGCCCCGACACCGTTCGCAGGCATTGGGGCACCTCGCGTCCCGGATTGCAGACGAGCTTACTAAAGAGCGCACCAGCTTTATTGACACCAGCCCGAATCAACGGACCGCGCTTCCCAATCCCGAGGGCCCAGTCACCGTGCGCATCGACGGCGAATAGACGATTGCCTTGCGCTTGAGGAGTGGCGTGTGGATCAGTTCGACGCTGGAAACCGTCAAACTCTTCCACGATGAGGCCTGCAGCATATATCAAAATCAGGGCAAGTGTGGTTGTCGCTCGCACTCGCTCCACATCGGTCATTGCCTCCACTTTGCTAGGTTTGACCATCAGGCTCATCTGCCTGCCCGAGGTCGGCACTGGCGCAATATGCCGTTTCATCAGGTTTCTCCCTTGCAATTCCATAATCGTGCAGAGAATTTGTGGGAACAACAGCACCCTTGACCAGAACTACAATTGCATTCAATTGCGTACATCATGCACGAAGTCTCGCCGTTGTTCAGGATTTTTATAACACTTGCGCATGCCTGAACGACGATCATTCGGTTTGTAAGTCAGAGTCAGAAAACGAGTTGAGGCGCGCCAAAAGACAGCGCGCGTCAATGGACCATGCGTTGGGCCAGGCCAGTCCGTGAAGCGAAAACGGCAGGTCGCGCACGGTCTTCCCGGTAGCCCGGCGTACGGCATTGGCCACGGCGGGACCGATGGGTGGTGTGCCCGGCTCGCCTATGCCGGTTGGGGCCTCGGTCGATTGGACGATATTGACATCCACCTGCGGCATATCGGTGATCCGCAGGGGCGTGTAGTCGTAGAAGTTCGACTGGTTTACCTCACCCTCGGTCAGAGTGATCTCTTCGCGCAAGATGGCCGAGAGGCCGTAGCCCAGGCCGCCCTCGATCTGCGCTTCGATGTTCGAGGGGTTGATCGGCACACCACAATCGACCCCACAGGTTACGCGCTCGACCTTGACTGTGCCGTCCTCACGCATACGAACATCCGCAATCTGGGTGACGTATGAGCCGAAGCTCTTGTGAACCGCGATGCCCCGTGTCAGGCCGTCCGGTATCGCACCGGCCTTTTCGGCCGCCAGTTGCAGCACGCCGCGCGCGCGGGGGGCGGTGAGATAGCGCAGGCGGAATTCCACCGGATCGGCACCCGCCGCCTCCGCCAGTTCGTCCATGATTGTCTCGACCACATAAGCCGTGTGGGTGTCCTATGTCCCGGCGCTGCCGAGTGACGCCGTGGCCGCGATGGAGAACATTCCGACCTGGATGGCAGGACAGGCAAAAGCCGTTGCCGTTTACAACCGTCCTTTCTGGCGCGAAGCGGGCCTGTCGGGAGACGCGATGAGCAGGTCCGGCCCGATGGTGGAATGCCACGATGCAAGCCCCGCCGAGGGTGGGCCTTACGCCATATTCGGATTTATTGGCGTTCCGTCCGCGAGCAGGCTCGATACCCACGCCCTTCGCCAGCAGTTGTGCATGCAATTGTCCCGACTGTTTGGCCCCGAAGCATACGAGCCCAAGCATCTTTTTCTCAAGGACTGGGCGGTCGATCCGTTCACGGCAACCGATCTTGATCACCGGCCTGTTCATGCGCACCCCGACTACGGTCTTCCGCAATTTCTGTCCCGGCTTTGGGACAATGCGTTGATCCTCGCCGGCACCGAGGTCGCACCGAAGTTCGGAGGCTTTCTCGAAGGAGCGCTTGAGGCGGCGGAACGCGCTTATTTCGCTCTCAATCGAAATGGGGATTGAGATTTGATGGCAGCCGACGCCAGAACTGCGTTGACGGATGCCGCCGAGCACGCCGTCTGGTCGCGAGGGTTCGACGGGTTCAGCTATGTCGATCTTGTTGATGTCGACGGTATCCCCAAGGCCTCGACCCCTTTGCCATTCCCAACAACGAAGGACTGATCGAAGGCTCTGGTAAAAGTCTGCGCGAACGACTGGCGATGTCACCACCTATGACGCACTGGCGGAAATGCTATCCATCCCGAGCCGATAGAAGGCTCTGCGGCTTGAGGCGATGCCCGCCCGCCATAATCTGTAGGGTCAGCCGACCGCTGCTGCGCCCTCCGAAGCGATGTTCTGCTTCGGAGGCTTGATCCGAAACAAGAGCGCATAAAGCACCGGAACTGCGACCAGCGTCAGTACCGAAGCGAATGCGAGACCGCCCATGATCGTCACCGCCATCGACGCAAAGAAGGCATCCGGCAGAAGCGGTATCATCCCGAAGATCGTCGTACCGGCTGCGAGCACCACAGGGCGCAAACGGCTGACCGATCCGTTTATAACCGCCTTGTAATCGGGCACACCCTCCGCGCGTTGCAGGTCGATCTCTTCGACCAGAACGATGGCGTTCTTCATCAGCATGCCCGAGAGTGACAGGAAGCCGAGCAGGGCCGTGAACGTGAAGGGCAACCCTGTGAACAGCAGCCCCAGGACCATGCCCGTCACGGACATCGGGACGACGAGCCAAAGGATCAGCGGTTGGCGGACCTTGTTGAACATCAGAATCGAAATTGTCAGCATCACGAGGAAGCCCAGGGGAAGCTGCTTGCCGAGGCTTGCCTGCGCATCTCCGGCGCTTTCGAATTCGCCGCCCCATTCCATCACATAACCCTCGGGAAGCGGGATGGCCTCGATATCGGCCCGGACACTTCGGAAGGCTTCGTCCGCGGTCAGGTCGCTGCGTGAACCGCCAAGGGCGGTGATGGTCCGCTCGCGGTCGCGCCTGTGAATGAGCGCCTCGACAAGGCGTGTTTCGAAACGTTCCACGAGGTTGGCCATTGAAACATAGGACCCGGCCCCATCGGACCACACAGACAGGTCACGAAGGCGGTCAACCCCGTCGCGTTCGCTCTCGGAGAGGCGGAGATGGATCGGGATCACCTCGTCGTCCTCGCGTAGCTCACCGACACGCAAACCGGACGTTCCGTAGCGGATGGTGTCCGCGATCGCTCCGCGCGTTGCGCCGGCCAGACGCAGACGTGACTCATCGACGATGGGTTCGACAAGGATCTCTCGCTGGCGCCAATCGGTGCGCGGATTGGTGATCGTACCGGCATCCTCGTAAACCCGCGTTGCATCATCTGCGAGCTGGCGCAGAATGACCGGATCGGGCCCCGAAAAACGAACCGCCACATCGGCACCGGAAGGCGGTCCGAACACGATCTGTTCGACGCGGATCAGAGCGTGCGGGAATTCGGCAGGCAGATCTCGGTTCAGCCGGCTCGCGATAGACGGGATTGCCTCGGCGTCGGCAACCCGGACGATAAGCTGGCCGTAACTGGGATCCGCCTGCTCGGGATTATAGGTCAGCATGAAGCGGCTCGCGCCACGCCCCACAAGCGTTGTCACATCCGTCACGTTGTCCTCCGCCAGAAGCATTTGCTCCAGCCGCTTCATCTCATCGTCCGTGACGTTGATATCGGTCCCCTGTGGCATCTGGACCTCGACGTAGAAGATCGGAGTGTTCGACGCTGGGAAAAAGGCCTGCTTAACCTGCCCGAAGGCCATCACAGACCAGACGGTAATTCCCACGATTGTCAGAACGACCACTACCCGGGTACGCAGAGCCAGCCAAAGGAACCCGCGGTAGATCCCGTAGAACGCACCTTTGTAGGGATCGTCCGAGGTCTCTTTTGGCGCGCGAAGCAGCAGCTTGCCGAGATAGGGCGTGACGGAAACGGCGAGCGCCCAGCTCATCAGCAGCGAGATCGCGATGACCGCGAAAAGCGAGAATAGGAATTCGCCGGTCGCGTCAGGCGACAACCCGATTCCGGAAAACGCCATGATTCCGATAACTGTCGCACCAAGCAAGGGGATCGACGTGGCGCTTTCGGTCTCGGCCGCGGCGTCTTCCGCCGTCTTTCCACGCGCCATCCCGATAACCATCCCCTCGGTGATGACGATGGCGTTGTCGACAAGCATCCCCATGGCGATGATCAGCGCGCCAAGACTGATCCGTTCCATCGCGATGCCGAAGACCGACATGAAGAACAGCGTCGAGAAAACGGTCAGCCCGAGAGTCACGCCCACCACCAGGCCCGCGCGCCAGCCCATGGTCAGCATCAGAGCAGCAACGACAATGCCGACCGACTGTCCGAGACTGACGAGAAAGCTCGAAACGGCCTCGTCTACGACGACGTGCTGTTCGTAGATCGGAATTATTTCGACACCGTCCGGCAATTCTGCCTTGAGCCGTTCCAGACGGGCTGAGACCGCCTCGCCGACCTCTACCACGTTCCGGTTTGTCAATGCCGATACGCCGAGGGTGAAGGCCGGGGTTCCATTCTGCCGAATGACCTGGCTGGGCTGTTCGGCCTCATCGCGGGTTACTCTAGCGATGTCATAGACCGCGACCTGACCAACTTCTCCTGCTACGCCGAGCCGAAGTTCCCCGATCCCTTCCGGGCTGACATACCCCGGTGGAACCGACAGGCCGATCCTCGCGGGACCCTCGGTAATCTCACCGTTAGAGAACACCTGGTTTTCGTCGGCAAGAACGCCCAGGATCTGGTTCGGAGGAAGACCCAGCTCTGTCAGGCGTGACGACGGGATCGAGATGTTGATTACCTCTTCGGCGAGACCCTGAACCTCGACCTTGGCGACGCCATCCACAGTGACCAGCCCGAGCCGCAGAGTCGTGGCCAGATCGCGCTGTTCCGATGGGTTCAAACCTGCGGTAGTCACCGCATAAAACATGCCATAGACGTCGCCGAAATCGTCGTTGATGATGGGCGCGCGCGCCCCTGCGGGAAGGTCCCCCTCCACGTCGCTGATGCGGCGGCGCATCTCATCCCAGACCTGCGGGATCTCGTTCGGACCGTAGGTCTGCTCGATCTCGACGGTGATCTGAGCCATGCCCGGCATGGACTTTGATTCCACTCGATCAAGTTGCTTCATCTGCTGCAGCGCGTTTTCGACGACGTCGGCGACCTCCTCTTCAACCTCCACGGCCGTGGCGCCCGGGTAAGGCACGAAGACAAGCGCCGTTTTGAGGGTAAAGCTGGGGTCTTCGAGGCGACCCACAGTATTCAGCCCCCAATAGCCGCCGACGAAGCAAAAGATGATGGCCAGCCAAGCCGCCACCGGACGCTTGATGCTCGCACGTGAGATACTGAGTGCCATGGGTCTGTACGTGTCCTATTAAATATGGGATCAGAGACCCGAAACCACCACTGTCTGATTGTCCCTGAGCCGCCACCAACCGCCGGAGACGACCAATTCGCCGCCTTCCAGGCCTTCCAGAACGACAATCTCGTTATCGACCGGAAGACCCAACCGGACCGTCCTGCGCGTGACTTGGCCGGAGGATTCCTGATAAACCCAGATGGACGGCTCGGTTCGGCTTGTCGTATCCACTGCCGAAACCGGAATGATGACAGATTGCTGGCGATCTTCCTCGGCTGCTACCGAGATGCGCACATCCGCCGTCATCCCGGACAGGAGGCGCGGATCGATATCACCTTTGATTGCAGCCTCCAGGTCGTAGGTCTGCGCCGTCGGATCGGCATCGGTCGCAAACGAGCGCAGGACGAGCGGCGCGGTGTAACCCGGCACTGCAGGAAAACTCGCGACGATGTCGAAAACGTCGGGCGCCGACCGTGCAATAGCCGCAAGTTCTTCCGGCAGCGAAATCATGATCCGCATCTCGCTGACATCTTGCAGGCGCGCGACCGGTGCGGCCGAGGTGACGTTGACGTATTCCTCAACGAAGGTGCGCGCCACGATCGCGTCAAAGGGCGCAGCGATTTGGGTCTGGGAAAGGCGCCGCTTGGCCTCGCGAAGAGCAACGTCTGCCTGTGCGAACTGGGCGCGCGCAGTATCGAGGCGCGCATCGGCTGCGACCCCCCGCTGGGCAAGACTCGACGCGCGCTCGAGTTCGGAATTCGCAAGGTCAAAGGAGGCCTGAGCCCGATCGACGGCAAGATCAAAATCAGCTTGATCGAGTTCCGCAATCAAGTCGCCCTCGCGAATTCTGTCGCCCGGCTCGACGTCGAGAGAAAATATCTGTCCGGGTACCTGAAACGCAATGTCCACCGTACGGGCAGGTTCGACACGGCCGGCAACCGCGCGGGATTGATTGACCACGCGGCTAAGCGCACGGGCCACTTCGACCGTTACCGGTCGATCGTATTCGGGTGCTTCCCCCATGCCGGTCTCAGTTTCCCCGGCGTCTATTTCCGTCTGGGCCAATACATCAGTCAGGGACCCCGGAAGGAACGGCAAAGCCAAGGCTGCCGCAGCTGCCAGCATGATGACTGAAGCGATCCGCTTCCATCTTCGGTTGTCTCTATTCGAGTTCATCGATCATTGTCCTTAATCGTTCGATGACGCGTTCTCCGATATCCCCGCCGCCCTCCGGCAGCCGCAGAAGTCTTTGGAACCGCAACCCCTGGATCGCCAAGACGGCAATCATGGCAGCCAGGGCATCTTTCGTGTCGGTTAGGATACGCTCAAGCTCGCCGGTCAGTTCAGTCCGCAGCTGCTCGATCCGCTGCGGCGGCCGCGAGTATCGCCATGGACAGGTCATCGTCCACGTCTTGCAATTGCAGAACCGTTTCAAAATACCCACGTAAAGTGCGTGATGGATGCCCCTCCGGCACTTTCGCGAGGAACTCCCGGTGCGCGGCTAGCATCTGATCCAACAGGCCGGGAAGCAGGGCCTTCTTCGTCGGAAAGTTGTAGAGCACGCCACCCTTGCTGAGGCCCGCCTCCTTTGCGACCCCCTCGATCGTTATCTTTCCCGCTCCTTCACGCGCGGCGATCGCGCGCGCCGCACCGAGAATTCTCGGAGAGGCGTTTCTGGATCCCGCTGCCTGCCTTCGCTCATTCACAACTGTACTGTCCGGTCGGTTTAGGTTCCGGCAAGAGGTAGTCCGAGGCATCAGCAAGGTCAAGCGTTCGATCAAGCCCACTCTGAACAGGGGTGCCACCGCGTCTGTAGAACCATGTGGATGCGGGCGGCTAACCCCTTTACGCCAAGGTATTACCCGCTGAGTAGATCCCTAGAAACGCGTCAACCGCCCTCTTGGAATGCTCTGACGCATCGATCGGCTGGTCGACGGCTAGCAGTCGCGGCATGATGACGCCGGAGACAGACAGATGAATAAATTGACTTGCGGCGCTTTGAGCGTCTTGCACTTTCAACGATCCCGCCTTGTGCAGGCCTTGAAGGACTTGCCCGACAATTCTGGTGGCCCGTCTGGGACCCGCGTCCATATATATTTCGCCTGCCTCCGGCAGTACCGCAACCGCGCCGATGCAAGTACGCAAAAGACGAATGTAGTCATCATCCAAGACCAGCCTGATCATGCGCCGTGAGAGTTCCTCCAAGACGGCTCGCGGTGCGTGGTCGCCTGAAAGCGGCCGGGAAATCTCAGCCGAGAGCCTATCACATTCAGCTTGCACAACGCTCAGAAAGAGCATGTTCTTGCTCGGGGAATGGGCGTAAAGCGTCGCCTTAGACACTTTGGCTTCCTCGGCAATCGCATCGACGCTGGCTCCCTCGAAACCACACTTCAGAAAGACCACCTTGGCTCCGCTCAGCACATCGGCAACTTTACTTTGCCTCATGTCAATCACCTGATGCCGAAACGTGATATCGAACGCGTTGTGTCACATGTCTGGCCTTCCTCAAAGCTTGCACACTCGCGCATTTGCCGAGTCGGCACATTCAAACAGTCCCCAATTCATCGTCTGCAAAGACACCCTCATCCTTCCATCGTTCCGCGATATGTCCCAGTGTGTCCAGAACGCCTCGCAGGTCGTTGCCACGCGGCGTCAAGCCATAGGTGACTGCGGGCGGAATCGTCTCCGCCTGTTCGCGCCAGATGACTCCGGCGCTTTGAAGCATCCGCAGGCGTTCGGTCAGCATGCGGGTCGATATTCCCGGCACCGCGCGTTTCAGCGCACCGAACCTTTGCGGCCCCTGATCGCTCAGGACCCAGATGATATAGGTCGTCCACGGTCCCATGAGCAGACGCAGAATCGAGTCCATCGGGCACTGTGGTGGGGTCTTGGGCATCGGTGTTCGCTCTTTCGAAGGGTAGTTACTTTTCCGTACCTACTTTATTTTATGCCGCTAGTCAACTATTTGACATGGCGTAAATGCTACCCGGAGGTTTCCTGCAAGGCCAGAAGGACAAAAAATATGAATCGCATGCCAACTCTTTTCATTCCTCATGGGGGCGGCCCTTGCTTTTTCATGAACTGGGATCCGCCTGATGCATGGGACAGGCAGCGCAAGTTTCTAGAGAACTTCCCCGCCAGCCTCCCCGCGAAGCCAAAAGCGCTGCTGGCGATCTCGGGTCACTGGGAAGAGCGGGAGTTTACCGTCCAGTCCAATCCCGCGCCGCCCTTGCTGTTCGATTATAACGGCTTTCCGCCGCACACCTATCAGCTGACTTGGCCGGCACCGGGTGATCCCGCTTTGGCCGCCCGTGTGGGTAAGCTTTTGCAGGGCGCGGGCTTTGAGGCCGGGACCGATTCCGCGCGCGGCTTCGATCACGGCGTCTTCGTGCCGCTGAAGCTGGCCTTCCCTGGGGCCGATATACCCACCGTCCAGCTCAGCCTGCGTGCCGATCTCAACCCGAAGGCGCATCTGGCAGCCGGCCGGGCACTGGCGCCGCTACGCGACGAGGGCGTTCTTATCATCGGATCGGGCAACACCTATCACAACATGGGGGTGATGATGCAGAGCATGCGCGGCGAGCCGCGGGGCGACACGGCTGGGACCGCGTTCGACACCTGGCTAACCGAAGCAGTGACCTGCCCCGATCCCGACGAACGCAACCGCAGGCTCGCGCGCTGGTCGCAAGCACCGGGCGGTCGCGATGCACATCCACGCGAAGAGCACCTGATCCCGCTTCATGTCGTGGCGGGCGCCGCGGGCACCGATATCGGTCGGAAGACCTTGGAAGATCAGGTTCTTGGTGCGGTCGAAAGCGCCTTTCGCTTCGGCTGAAAAGAAACTCTGGAAAGGAGAACACAACATGTCCAACGCAATCAAGGGCCCCTTCATCGTGACCGGCGCATCCGGTCAACTCGGCAGTCAGGTCATCGACAATCTTCTGGCGCGCGGGGCCGAACCCATCGTCGCGATCACCCGCACACCGGAAAAGCTCGCCGCGCTGCGGGAACGGGGAATCGACGTTAGGGCGGGTGATTTCAATGACCCGGCCACACTCGGCGCAGCCTTTGATGACGGCGGGCGACTGCTGATCATCTCGACCGACGATCTCGAGCCGGGCAAACGGCTCGCCGCGCACAGCAACGCCGTCTCTGCCGCCAAGGAGGCCGGTGTGTCGCACATCGTCTATACCTCTCTGACCAACCCGGACGAGAACAACCCGATCGGATTTGCGGCAGATCACCGCGAGACCGAGACCTTGATCACGCAGACCGGCATCCCTCATACAATTCTGCGGAACTGCCTTTATGCCGATCTCTTGCTGATGAATGGGCAACAGGCTGTCGGCGCGGGCGCGCTTTATGCCGCGGCGGGTGACGGCAAGGCAGGGTATGTGACACGCGCCGATTGCGCGCGCGCCGCCGCCGCCGCCCTTATGGCCGAGGCCGGTTCGACAGTCCGCGATGTCACCGGGCCCGAAACCGTCGGTCAAGCCGACATCGCCGCGACCCTGTCCCAGATTGCCGGGAAAGAAATCCCTTATGTCCCGATCACCCGTGACGCCTTGCTGTCCGCAATGGTCGAGAATTGCCTGCCAGAGTTCATGGCGGATGTGTTCGCGTCCTTTGACGTGGCCATCGCCGAAGGCTATCTGGACGTGACCACCAGCGACGTGGAGGGCCTGACTGGGCAAAAACCGCAGTCGGTCCGCGATTTTCTGCTGGCGAACAAAACCGCTCTGACCGGCCAGGAATAACCAGATTTACGGAGGCACTGTCATGCTGAAGATACCGCCACGCATTGGGCCAAAGCCCGTCACCACGCCCTGCGCCCCGCATACGCAGGTCAGTCAAAACCCGGACGCCGCGTCCTATCGGGCATTCAAGGACAGGGCCTTCGATTTTCCCTTTGTCACCCGCCAGCCATCGCGGATCTCGGTACCCGGTGCCGAGGCGTTGTGCCTCAAACATGGACATGGATGCGGTTGCCGCGAGGCTTTCATGATCGGAAATGAGTTCGCCCACATCCACCCACCGCGGGACGGCAGCCTGCATATGATGCTGCCGGAGGATGCCGTGCCACAGATCGTCGAGCTGGGCTGGGCAGAACCGCACCCGATGGCTGCGGCGGGCATAATCCCCTCAACCGCAGTCATGGTCTACGCGCCAAGGGACAATGCGGAAATCGACACCGTTCTCGATCTCCTGCGCCTGTCTTATGATTTTGCGTGCGGGAAACTCGGGCGGGTCGACAGCGTCGTTCTCTAGCGGGATGGACCGAACAGTAACTATTGCGGGCTCCTAACTCGGTTTCAGCCTAACAGTCTGCTGAAGAAGTCGGCCCTCGACCGGGTTTGAGGGCCATGATTCACCGGGTGTACGGTATGCGTGCATGACGCGGCCTCTCATCGTCGCGCAACCAGCTGCCGGGGCAACCGGAACGAGTTGTTGGCGGCTATCGTTGGAAACAAGGCCGAACGCGTTCAACGCCGCGACAGACTGTCTGCGTCATGCACGCATACCATACGCCCGGACGCGAAACCTAGGAGATAGCGGCGATGGGAAACCGCCCCGCATTGCCGACTATTCAGAAGCCTGTTAAAAAACATAGCACCTTCAAAGATTGGAATGAAACATCCAGCTTGCTCAGGTGGCACCCGATCGGTCATTAATGCACCAGGCGGCGCCCGCGATGCGAGCAGGAGCAGTTTAATTGACGAAGCCGAGGGGCAAGGCGAAACCGACCACTCAAGCAGGGCCGATTGACGCGTTTACAAGATTGCGAGCAGAGGGTTTATTGGTGAAGTCTTTGACCGATGACTTCTCGAAATCCGGCCCATAACAGCAATCGAGCACAACATGACAAACACCAGATATTTTCTCTTCACAGCGATTGTCGTGGCCGCAGCGGTATTGGGCTTCCTGTTCTGGCAGGACAACGGCAACGGCAACGGCGCGGTCCCCGAGGGTTTCGCGCGCGGCAACGGGCGCGTCGAAGCGGTCGAGATCGATGTGGCCTCGAAGCTTCCCGGACGGATTGAAGCGATCTTGGTGCGAGAGGGCGAGCTCGTCGAGGCTGGACAACCGCTGGCCGCGCTTGACATTCGTCAGCTGAAAGCCAACCGCCACCAAGCAGAGGCGGAACTGCGCCGTGCCGAGATCGCGGTCAAGAACGCCGGGCTGATGATCCAGCAGCGTCAGGCCGAAGTGCGCGCGGCCGAGGCGGTTCTGGCGCAGCAGCAATCGGCCCTCGATGCCGCGCAGCGCCAGTTCGCCCGCTCGAAGGCGCTGGCGGGAAGCAGTATCGCGTCCGAGCGGCAACTCGATATCGACCGGTCGAACGCGCTTGGTGCCGAGGCCGCGGTCGCCTCGGCCGAGGCGAGGCTTGCGGCGGCGCGGATCGGGGTGTCCGCAGCCAAAGCGGCAGTGGTCGGGGCCGAAGCGGCGGTGGCGGCGGCAACGGCGACGATCGAAGCGATCGACGTACAGATCGAGGACAGCACGCTGAAAGCGCCCCGGCCAGGACGGGTGCAGTACATCGTCGCACAGGCGGGCGAAGTGTTGGGCGCCGGCGGGCGCGTGATCAACATGATCGATCTCAACGACGTGTACATGACGTTCTTCCTGCAGACCGCCACGGCGGGGCGTGCCGGACCGGGGACCGAGGTCCGCCTGATCCTGGATGCCGCACCGAACATCGTCATTCCCGCCGAGGTCTCCTTCGTGTCGGACGTGGCACAATTCACTCCGAAAACGGTCGAGACCGAGATCGAGCGCGAGAAGCTGATGTTCCGGGTCCGCGCACGGATCGCGCCGGAACTGCTGGAGAAATACCTTGATTACATCAAGACCGGTCTGCCCGGCGTCGCCTGGGTTCGGCTGGATCCCGCGCTGCCCTGGCCGGAGGCCGCTGACGGCAGGGTGCTGGAATGACGGCCTCCGGACCTGTGGTGCGGGCAGAGGGGCTCTCGCTCCTTTATGGCAAGGTCCGGGCACTCGACGCGGTTTCGATCGACCTGCCGGCGGGCTGCATTGTCGGCCTGATCGGACCTGATGGCGTGGGCAAATCTAGCCTTCTGGCGCTGATCGCCGGGGCGAGGAAGATGCAGGCGGGGCGGCTTGACGTGCTGGGCGGCGACATGCGCCGCGCGGGGCACCGTGCCCGGATCTGCCCGCGGATTGCCTATATGCCGCAGGGGCTGGGGCGCAATCTCTATCCCACGCTCTCGGTGCGGGAGAATGTGGACTTCTTCGGCCGGCTTTTCGGCGAGAGCCGGGACGA
>JGI24025J20009_10000056_pt1 | contig 85901 bp, 67 predicted proteins | sample Cruoilmetagenom3_FD_20009 | JGI IMG/M metagenome (IMG submission 20009)
TTAGCATGATTAATGACATGGGTATCAAGGTTAGCGAAAACGCGCCTGATGCTGATGAATTAATGATGCAAGAAACCACGACAGACGAAGACGCAGCGGAAGCTGCCGCTGCAGCCCTTGCTACTGTAGAAAAAGAAATCGGCCGTACAACAGACCCTGTTCGCATGTACATGCGTGAAATGGGTACTGTTGAACTTCTTACCCGTGAAGGCGAAATTGTTATCGCTAAACGTATTGAAGAAGGCATTAACCAAGTACAGATTTCGGTTGCTGAATACCCAGAAGCGATCACTTACCTACTTGAACAGTGGGATAAGTTTGAAGCAGAAGAGATGCGCCTTAGCGACATTATCTCTGGCTTTTTCGATCCTGATGCAGACGAAGCACCACCAATTGCTGCCACTAACATTGGTTCTGAATTAAGCGAAAAACAGCTTGATGACAGCGACGATGATGATGACAGCGATGATGAAGACGAAGAAGAAGTAGATACAGGTCCAGATCCTGAAGAAGCGCGCATCCATTTCGAAAACTTACGTGATTTATACACTAAAGCACGTGAAACATTCGATAAAAAAGGTCGCTCTCATCCAGAATCTCAAGCCGCTATTTTAGAAATTGGTGAGCTGTTCAGAACCTTTAAACTTGTGCCTAAACAATTTGACCGCATGGTTAATAACATGCGTGAAATGATGGACCGAGTTCGTGTTCAAGAACGTCTTATCATGAAGCATGCAGTACAAGTTTCAAAGCTTCCAAAGAAAACCTTTGTTAAGCACTTTGCAAACAACGAAACTGATACAGCATGGCTTGATATTGAAATTGCAGCTAACGAAAAGCATTCAGCTAAACTTGAAGAAGTGAAGCCTGAAATACTTCGTTGTATTAGCAAACTTTCTTCAATGGAAGAAAGCACTGGCTTAAGCATTGAACGTATTAAAGATATAAACCGTCGCATGAGTATTGGTGAAGCGAAAGCGCGCCGTGCTAAAAAAGAGATGGTAGAAGCGAACTTACGTCTGGTAATTTCAATCGCTAAAAAATACACCAACCGTGGTTTACAGTTCTTGGATTTAATTCAAGAAGGTAATATTGGTTTGATGAAAGCAGTTGATAAGTTTGAATACCGTCGTGGTTATAAGTTCTCAACTTATGCTACGTGGTGGATTCGCCAAGCAATTACTCGCTCTATTGCTGACCAAGCAAGAACGATCCGTATTCCAGTACATATGATTGAAACGATCAATAAATTGAACCGTATTTCACGTCAAATGTTACAAGAAATGGGTCGTGAGCCAAATCCAGAAGAATTAGCTGAACGCATGATGATGCCTGAGGATAAAATCCGTAAGGTACTTAAGATTGCAAAAGAGCCAATTTCAATGGAAACACCGATTGGTGATGATGAAGATTCGCACTTAGGCGACTTCATTGAAGATACTACTATTGATTCGCCTATCGATTCGGCAACAATGGAGTCTCTTCGTGGCGCAACAAACGATGTGCTCGCTGGCTTAACTGCCCGTGAAGCGAAAGTACTGCGTATGCGTTTTGGTATTGATATGAATACCGACCACACGTTGGAAGAAGTAGGTAAGCAGTTTGATGTAACACGTGAGCGTATTCGTCAAATTGAAGCGAAGGCACTACGTAAATTACGTCACCCTTCTCGCTCTGATTTACTGAAAAGCTTTTTAGACGCTAAATAATCTAGCGTTACATTATGAGTTAACTCAAAAGGCCGCTGTAGCGGCCTTTTTTCTATTTCAAGGAAATAAACATGGCTTGGATCCAAATCCGTATCAATGCCAATGCTGCAACCGCAGATGCAGTTAGTGACTTATTAATGGAAGCTGGTAGTGCTTCTGTTACTTTTATTGATGCTAAAGACACCCCTATTTACGAACCCAAAATTGGCACTGTCGTTTTTTGGGCTGATACCACCGTAATTGGTCTGTTCGAAGCTAATCACGATATGAACGCCGTGGTTGCGTTATTAAAGCGCCATGATGAGCTCAAAGACAATTTAGTTTACAAAATCGAGCAACTCGAAGACAAAGATTGGGAACGTGAGTGGATGGATAACTTCCACCCTATTCAATTTGGCGAAAAACTATGGATTTGCCCTAGCTGGCGCGATATTCCAGACCCTGACGCAGTCAATGTGCTACTTGATCCTGGCCTTGCATTTGGTACTGGCACGCACGCCACCACCGCGCTGTGTTTAAAGTGGCTTGAAAGCCAAGACTTAAGCGGCAAAACGGTAGTCGATTTTGGTTGTGGTTCAGGCATATTAGGCATTGCAGCAATTAAACTAGGTGCAGAGCGAATGATAGGGATAGACATTGATCCGCAAGCGCTAGAAGCAAGCTTAGATAACGCTAACCGTAATGGCGTTGCTGACAAGCTTGAAGTTTATCTACCAGAAAACCAGCCTGAATTTACAGCCGATATTGTTGTGGCAAATATTTTAGCGCAACCTCTGCGTGAGCTTCATGGTGTGATTTTAGGATTATTAAAACCAGGCGGTAAAATTGCCATGTCGGGCATTTTAGAAGAGCAAGCAAAATCGGTTGCCGATATATATGCGCCCTTTATTGAACTTGATGAGATTGCCATTGAAGGCGACTGGACCCGAGTCAGTGGCATTAAAAAAGCATAATAGTGCGTTTTTTCAAAGTTTAGAGTATTAACTCAAAAGTCGTTTCTAGAGCCTGTATTTAACAGGCTTTACTATTTTTTTACATAATAAAAAATAAAGATTTTTTATTATAAAAACAACGACCGTTCAAAATTCACACAAATAAACCGTTTCGTCATACGGTTATCAAATGTCAATACGAAAAGAGCAAAAAAAAGTCACTTTTGTTCAATTTATAGCCTTTGATTTTTGCGCAAAAAGCCGTAAACTTAGCGCCCCTTGAAAAGAGGCCTATTGAATATCGTGCGTATCGGTTCATACCAACTTGAGAATAATGTCATTGTCGCGCCTATGGCGGGCATAACAGACAGACCATTTAGACAGTTATGTCGTCGTTTAGGCGCTGGCCTTGCTGTGTCTGAAATGCTGTCGTCTAATCCGAAGGTTTGGAAAACCGAAAAGTCGATGAACCGAATGGATCATTCTGGTGAGTCGGGTATACGTGCGGTGCAAATTGCAGGAGCAGACCCTGAGCTTATGGCACAGGCCGCACAATTCAATGTTGCAAACGGTGCACAGATCATAGATATCAATATGGGGTGCCCAGCAAAAAAAGTGAACAAGAAACTTGCAGGCTCAGCCTTATTACAGTTTCCAGAACTCGTGGAAGAGATTATTGATGCCGTCGTTAATGCGGTTGATATACCTGTAACACTTAAAATCCGTACTGGATGGGATCAGGACAACCGTAATGGTGTAGAGATTGCAAGAATAGCTGAACGTTATGGCATTGCATCACTGGCTGTACATGGGCGCACGCGCGCATGTATGTACAAAGGTGATGCTGAGTACGCCACAATTAGGGATATAAAACGTTCAGTGTCGATACCTGTGGTTGCTAATGGTGATATTACATCACCTGAAAAAGCAAAGCAGGTTTTGGACTATACGGGTGCAGATGCCATCATGATTGGTCGAGCCGCCCAAGGTCGCCCTTGGATATTTAGGGAGATAGACCACTATTTGCGAACTGGTGAACATATGCAGCCACCTGCTATTGCAGAGGTGCGCAGTATTTTAATGGAGCATTTAACCAACCTCCATATGTTTTACGGTGAGCCAATGGGAGCACGAATCGCTCGCAAACATGTATCTTGGTATTTGCAAACCCATGACAGTGACGGTCAGTTTAGGCGAGTATTTAATGCGCTCGACAATTCCGAGGAACAGGTCGTCGCATTAGAGCAATACTTTAAAACACTAGCAGCTAACTAAGAAAGAAAGAGACTTTATAATGTTCGAACAAAACGTGACTTCTCCATTTATCACAAACCCTCATGTTCAGTCACACGAGAAACCGCAGCCATTGCGTGATGCAGTAAAAAAAGCTGTTCACCACTACTTAAAACAGCTTAACGGTCAAGATGTGCAAGACGTTTACGACCTTGTTCTTTCTGAGCTAGAAGCGCCATTGCTTGAAGAAGTAATGACTTACACACGTGGCAACCAGACTCGTGCGGCAATTTTACTAGGTATCAACCGTGGTACTTTACGTAAAAAGCTTAAAAAATACGGTATGAACTAATACCTAGGGTATTGATGCCGTAATTGCTTTACCGCGCTTACTGATTCAATACACCGAGTGTTTTATAAAACGCTCTTAAAAAGCACCTTAGGGTGCTTTTTTTATATGCAAAATTTATTAACGAAATTGCAAAATGCTCACGCTTTATGGGTCGTTATAAGTCGTTTTTTGAGTCGGAATCAGTTAAAATACGCGCTTCTAAGCTAGCTCATTAACTGAGGAAATCAAACTACAATGGATACACATCGTCCTATACGTCGCGCACTTTTGAGTGTGTCAGACAAAACCGGTATTGTTGAATTTGCCCGTGCACTAGAAGCACAAGGTGTTGAAATACTTTCAACTGGCGGCACATGTAAACTACTTGCTGATAATGCTATTAAAGTGACTGAAGTATCAGATCACACCGGTCACCCTGAGATCATGGATGGTCGCGTAAAAACCCTTCACCCAAAAATTCATGGCGGTATCCTTGCTCGTCGTGGCCAAGATGAAGACGTAATGGCAGATAACAACATTGCTGCTATCGACATCGTTGTAGTTAACTTATACCCCTTTGCGAACACTGTCGCTCAAGAAAACTGCAGCCTTGAAGATGCTATTGAAAACATCGATATTGGTGGCCCAACCATGGTGCGTGCAGCAGCTAAAAATCACAAAGATGTGACGATTGTTGTTAACGCAAGCGACTACGACCGTGTTATCAGCGAAATGCAAAATAATAACGGCTCAACCACCTACAAAACCCGCTTTGATTTAGCTATTGCCGCCTATGAGCACACAGCGCAATACGACGGTATGATTGCTAACTACTTCGGTAAAATGGTTCCTGATTACACAGAAGAAGCCGCTGAAGATACTAAGTTCCCACGTACTATTAATATGCAATTCACTAAAAAGCAAGATATGCGTTACGGTGAAAATTCGCATCAAGATGCCGCGTTTTATGTTGAAAACGACATCACTGAAGCGTCTGTGGCTACAGCGACTCAGCTACAAGGTAAAGCATTATCGTTTAACAATATTGCCGATACCGATGCCGCACTTGAGTGTGTTAAAGAATTTGATGTACCTGCGTGTGTTATTGTAAAACATGCTAATCCATGTGGTGTTTCAATTGGCGACAATATCTTAGAAGCGTACGATCGCGCTTTTAAAACAGATCCAACGTCAGCGTTTGGCGGCATCATTGCTTTTAACCAAGAGCTTGATGCCAACACCGCACAAGCGATTGTTGAACGTCAATTTGTTGAAGTTATTATCGCACCAAGCGTAAGTGCAGAAGCGGCTCAAATAGTCTCGGCTAAGCAAAATGTTCGCTTATTAGAGTGTGGCGAGTTTTCAGCTAAAGGCACAGGCCATGACATTAAACGCGTTAATGGCGGCGTTCTAATTCAAGACCGTGATTTAGGCATGGTAACGCAAGGCGACTTAACGGTTGTTTCTAAGCGCCAGCCTTCTGAGCAAGAACTTAAAGACTTACTGTTCTGTTGGAAAGTGGCTAAATTTGTTAAATCAAACGCCATTGTTTATGCCCGCGACGGTATGACTATTGGTGTTGGCGCAGGCCAAATGAGCCGTGTTTACTCAGCTAAAATTGCCGGTATTAAAGCCGCTGATGAAAACCTTGAAGTTAAAGGCTCAGTCATGGCATCAGATGCATTTTTCCCATTCCGTGATGGCATTGATGCTGCAGCCGCAGCAGGTATTACCGCGGTTATTCAACCGGGTGGTTCAATGCGCGATGAAGAAGTAATTGCCGCAGCTGATGAAGCTGGTATGGCAATGGTGTTTACGGGTATGCGCCATTTCCGCCATTAATCGCTTAAAGAGCTAACTGCTTCAGTTAGCTCTTTTTGTTTGCATCAAATTCACGTATTCTGCTTATTCTATAACCATGACTAACAATTATAATGTGAAGGATTAGACGATGAAATTTGCACTAAAATCTCTACTGGTTGCCACGCTGTCATTAAGTTCAACAGTGGCATTAGCACACAACCATGGCCACGACTCAGCATTAACAAATGCAGTTAAAGCAAGCGAGCGCAGCAGTGAACGCGACCAATACCGCAATCCTGTAGAAACCCTCGAGTTTTTTGGCTTTAAACCAACAATGACTGTGGTAGAAATTGCGCCTGGCGGTGGTTGGTATAGTGAAATTTTAGCGCCAGCATTAAAAGAGCAAGGCACCTATTATGCCGCGCATTTTCCTGCTGATTCATCGGTAGGTTACTACCAACGTTCTCTTGCTGGTTTTAAAGCTAAAATCGCTGAAGATGCCCGCTTTAGTGACGTTAAACTTACTGAGTTTGCTCCTTCTACTCATTTAGATATTGCTCCTGCAAGTAGCGCCGATATGGTACTTACTTTTCGTAATGTCCATAACTGGTTCATGAGTAAAGATAAAAAAGCTGCAAGCAATGCGTTTAAGTCATTTTATACAGCACTTAAACCTGGCGGCACTTTAGGCGTAGTTGAACATCGCCTACCCGAAGAGCAAGCCGATGAAATGCAAAAGTCATCAGGTTATATGAAGCAGAGTGTGGTTATTGCACTTGCTGAACAAGCAGGTTTTGAACTTGAAGCAAAAAGCGATATTAATGCAAACCCTCTTGATACAGCCGATCACCCTAAAGGGGTATGGACCCTTCCACCGAGCCTTAGACTTGGCGAGCAAGATGCCGCTAAATATAAAGCTATAGGTGAAAGCGACCGTATGACGCTGAAATTTAAAAAACCGCTTTAAATAGGATATTCGCCATGAATGTATTAGTCATTGGCAGCGGCGGCCGCGAACACGCACTTGCGTTTAAGGCCGCTCAAAATACAAAAGTAAACACTGTTTATGTTGCTCCAGGTAATGCGGGCACAGCCCTTGAGCCAAAACTTGAGAACGTAGCAATTAACGTTGAAGATCTTGATGGGCTACTTAGCTTTGCACAACAAAATAATGTTGAGCTAACCATTGTTGGTCCAGAAGTGCCGCTAGTATTAGGTGTTGTTGATAAGTTTCGTGAACACGGCTTAGCTATTTTTGGCCCAACAGCAGGTGCAGCCCAGCTTGAAGGGTCTAAATCGTTCACTAAAGACTTTTTAGCACGTCATGCTATCCCAACCGCTGATTACCAAACGTTTGAACAAATCGACCCTGCGCTTGCCTATTTAAAAGAGAAAGGCGCACCGATTGTTATAAAAGCCGATGGTTTAGCGGCAGGTAAAGGCGTGATTGTAGCTATGGATGAACGCGATGCAGAAGAAGCCATTCGCGATATGCTTGCGGGTAATGCCTTTGGTGAAGCTGGCAGCCGCGTTGTCATCGAAGAGTTTTTAGAAGGTGAAGAAGCGTCGTTTATCGTAATGGTTGATGGTGAAAACGTACTGCCATTTGCAACTAGCCAAGATCATAAACGTGCTTACAATGGCGATGCTGGCCCAAATACTGGCGGTATGGGCGCTTATTCTCCGGCACCGGTAGTGACTGATGAAATTCATCAACGCATTATGAATGAAGTGATTTACCCTACGGTAGAAGGTATGGCTAGCGAAGGCCACCCGTACACTGGCTTTTTATATGCAGGCTTAATGATAGATGACACCGGCACACCAAAAGTAATTGAATATAACTGTCGTTTTGGCGACCCTGAAACACAACCTATGATGCTACGTTTGCAATCAGATTTAGTTGAGCTGATTGAAGCTGCTAACCGTGTAGAGCTTGATAAAACTACCATTGAGTTTGATTCACGCGCTGCTGTAGGTGTTGTTTTAGCTGCCAAAGGCTACCCAGATAGCTACCCGAAAGGCGATGCGATTAGTGGCCTGAAAGTAACTTACCCTGAAGGCGAAAAAGTTTTTCACGCAGGGACTAAGCAAGATGGCGATAACGTAGTAACTGCCGGTGGTAGAGTATTATGTGCAACGGCACTAGGTAATACCGTTACACAAGCGCAACAACGTGCCTATAAACTGGTTGATGAAATCAGCTGGGACGGCATGGAATACCGTACAGATATAGCCTATCGTGCAATTGCTCGTGAACAATAATTATTGAGTTTTACTCATTAAACTTTATAAGCGCAGATTATCTGCGCTTTTTACTGCTACACTATAAAAAAACAATCAGGGCACAGGTTAATATTGGAATTTAAAACCTTGCGCTATCATGCGATAGCGGTCGTAATACTTATTTTTATCTTTTTTATTATCAGCACATTGGCAACAAACTTTGTGATGCCATCTCGCTATACCATAGATAAAATAACCCCTGTTTATCTTGATCATGCATATTACATAGACAAGAGTAAAACACAAAACTTCGCAGAAGTAATGAGCAATAAAGCGCAGTTTATACAGCAAAAATTTAACGATATTCCTTGGAGTTTTCAACAGCAAAATTATTGGTTACGCCTTGATTTAGAAAACAAAAGCAGTCAACAAGAAGATGTGGTGGCGCATTTTGATAATCCGATGGTGGATCACCTCACTATATATAGGCTCAATAGTAATAACCAGCTACTCGACACTTATAAGCTTGGTGATAAAGAGCCGCGTCTTACTTTATTTAAGTACAGCGTGCCCCACATTCGCTTTAAACTAGATGGTCAGTCTAAACAACAATTAGTCATAAAAATAGATACCGTGGGGATCAGTAAAACCCCAATTCACTTATATCGCCATACTGTATTTGTTGACTTAGTTCGCTCACAAACAGGCATTTGGGGAATTTTTGCTGGCGTACTATTAATGGCCTCGCTATATAACCTATTACTTTATTTTGGTATTAAAGACCGCGTATATTTAGTTTACATTGGCTACATTATTAGCGCTATTGCATTAATGGGCACCGTGCTGGGGTTTGGCTTTTATTTATGGCCGCTTGAATGGCAGTTATTTATTCACGAAAAAGTCATTGTGGTCAACTACACCATTGCATTTTTTACCCTCGCCTTTTGCACACTGTTTTTACGTTATCATAAAGACGGTTGCTGGCGGTATAAATTAAGCATCGGCTTATTAAGACTGATGCTAGTTCTAGGGACATTGAGTTTTTTCATTCCTGAAAATATAGCCGCACCGATATTTTTTGTGATTTTAGGATCGCTCTATATTGTCTGCTTCATTTTAATTTACAACAAATTAAGAAGCGGTTTTCGTTGGGCTAAGTTTTACGTATTTTCGTGGGTGCCACTGATCATTGGCGCAGCTATCCAACCTCTAGAGCTCACAGGCGTTATTTCCTATAGTTTTTCAATACGCCATGCTTTTTTAATGGCCATTTTGTGTGAAATTGTCCTAATGGCAATGGCACTTGCTGATCGGATTCGTTATCAGCGTGAGCAAGCGCTATATCATGCAACACATACCCAACAAACCAAGCTACTCAATAGCGCCAAGCTAAAATATACCTTTATGGCACTCAAAGCCCAGCGACGCTCTACCACTTTATGCTTGGTGAAAATACGTCATTTTAACTCTCTAAATACCATTATTACGCCCTCGCAAGGGTATGAGCTAATTAAACATGTTGCTGACGAACTTGAATGCCAATTAAGCTTTGAACGAGAGTTTTTTCATCTCAACAGTGGTATTAATCAGCCAGCTAAAATTGCTGATTTAGGCAGTGGCGTATTTGCCTGTATTTCCACTAAAAACCAGAGTCAGCATACGCTCGAAGAATTACTCAAACAGATCTTAAATAAGTTACCAAAAACATATCAAATTAAAGGTCTAGACTTACAACTTAATTACAGTGTTGGCATTAGTGGTTACGGTAAACGTGATGATTTTGAGTTTTGGTTAAAACGAGGCTATTTAGCATTACACGACGCTAAACATAACCTAAGCAAAGTAAGCTCATCACTTGCGCATGACAACCTTACCATGGACGTTGCTCTAGCAGCCAAGCTACAGCAAGCGATAAGAGAGGATCAACTTGCCCTTTATTATCAACCACAAGTGAGCTTAGAGGAGTGCAGTATACACGGCGCGGAAGCCCTACTACGCTGGCCCGATGCTGACTTTAAAAATATTTCGATAGAAAAGCTAATTATACTCGCCGAACACACTGGTATTATTAATGAATTAACAATTTGGGTTATTGAACAAGCCTGTAAAGACATTGCGAAGCTGGCATCCGATGGCATAAGCAATCATAGTATTAGTATTAATTTAAGTGCAAAAAATCTAGCCATTACTAATTTGACCGAAAAAGTAGAGAATATTTTGATTAAGTATCAGGTTGCTCCTCACTTATTAAAGTTTGAACTGACTGAGTCTGCTTTTGTCGAAAATCAAGATGCATTAGTCACCCTAGTTGATGAGCTTGCTACTTTGGGCGTTAAAGTAGTACTAGACGACTTTGGCACTGGTTATTCATCGCTTAGCTACTTGGTTAACTATCATTTTAGCGAACTTAAAGTAGATAAGTCATTCGTGTTTGATTTAACTGATAATCGTGCGCATCAGGTTATTGTGCAAACAGCCATAGATATGGCACATAATCTGGGCCTAACTATCACGATTGAGGGCGTAGAGACTCAAGAGGTTCATCAGCTACTTACAACTATGAACGCCGACCGTACTCAAGGCTACCTGTATGCCAAAGCACTCTCTTATGATAATTATTTAGACTTCTTAAAAAGCCAATACAGCCTAAAAATGTTAAACTCCCCTTTTTAACATCTTTGGGGCCAAGAAAAGATGCAAGGTACACTGCGTAAATTAAAGTCGAGCTTAACAGAGCCGGTTCAATACCACCTACCTATAGGTGATGAACTGGTTGATTTAAATGCCTTAATTGGCAAACAGCTGACCCTTACTTTTAGTGGCACAATTTTGTGCTCTAACTGTGGTAAAAAAACCAAAAAGAGCTATTCTCAAGGGCACTGCTTTGTGTGTATGCGCAAACTTGCCAGTTGCGATATGTGTATCATGAAACCGGAAACCTGCCATTACGACCAAGGCACCTGTCGCGAGCCAGAGTGGGGCGAAGAAAATTGCATGATCCCGCATTATGTTTACCTAGCAAATACCTCAGGATTAAAAGTAGGTATTACTCGCCATACACAAATTCCTACCCGTTGGATTGACCAAGGGGCAACCCAAGCCTTACCTATTTTTAAAGTGCAGACTCGTTTGCAATCGGGCTTAGTTGAAGTAGCGCTGGCACAGTTTATTGCTGATAAAACCAATTGGCGTAATATGCTTAAAGGGCAAAACGACACGCTTGATTTAAAAGCAGCAGCCGCCGAACTTATTCCACAAATAAGCGAAAAGCTTACAGAGCTGAGTGAGCTGTTTGGCGCAACCGCCATTGAACAACTTGATGAAGACGTAGTAAACCTTGATTTTCCAGTTAGTGAATACCCAAATAAAATTAGCTCATTTAACTTTGATAAAAACCCTGTTGTTAGCGGTATTTTACAAGGTATAAAAGGTCAGTACTTAATTTTTGATAGCGGTGTGATTAATATTCGAAAATTCACCTCTTATGAAGTGAGCGTAGACTCAGAGTAACCTTTTGCTGCTTGGTTATAAAATGCTATCCATTGCTGTCGTGTTAATGGATAGCAATAATGGTAACCCTGAATAATATTACAGCCTATCGTTGCTAAGTGTGTCTCTTGCGAGGCATGCTCAACTCCCTCAGCAACCACATCTAACCCTAAACTTGTCGCCATGGCTATAATAGCCGCTACAATTTGGCTATTGCCGTATTCATCAGGAATTTTAGCAATAAAACTGGCATCAATTTTTAACGTGTTAAAGGGCAGTTTGGTTAAATAGCTTAATGCCGAATACCCCGTGCCAAAATCATCAAGCGCAATATGTACACCTAACGTTTTAAGCTGTTGTAACTGTTCTTTTGCCTGTGAAAAAGAACCTATAAAGCTACTTTCGGTCAGCTCTATTTCAAGTAAACTCCCAGGTAATTGATAGCGATTAAGCATGGCCTTAATGTTATCAGCTAACTTACCTTGGCTTAGGTGGCAAGCAGATACATTAATCGCTAAACGTCCGGGATTCATTCCTTGTGCTTGCCAAAGAGTTAACTCCTTACCGGCTTGGTTAATAACCCATAAATCGAGACGAACAACTAAACCTAACTCTTCAGCAAGCGGGATAAACTGCGCTGGCGAAATAGTGCCTAAATCAGGGTCTTGCCAACGCAGTAGTGCTTCAGCCCCCATAATCGCCCCTGTTTTTAAACACTGTTTAGGCTGAAAATGAAGCTCAAACTCATCATTTTCAAGCGCATGTTGAAAGCGGCTCATCATTGCCAAGCGCTCAAGGGAGCGGGCGTTCATAGAGGGTTGAAACAACTGAAACGAATTACGCCCCACATCTTTTGAGCGATACATGGCAATATCAGCATGCTTTAATAATGTTTCACTGTCTAAGCCATCATCTGGATAAACCGCTGCACCTATAGAGGCGGTAACACCCACTTCAAATCCTTCCAATTTAAAGGGGGTATTTAAGTGATTTAAAATACCCTCTGCAAGTCTGATAACAGCTGCTACGCTTTCAACCTCACACAAAACAATAAACTCATCTCCCCCTAATCGTGCCAGTGTATCCCCCTCATTAAGGGTGTTAATAATGCGCTCAGAGACTAATTTTAATAAGGTATCACCGGCGTTATGGCCCAAGCTGTCATTTACCTCTTTAAAACGGTCAAGGTCAATAAACATTACCGCTAACATTTGTCTATCTCTGTGAGCAGAGGCCAGTGCCATAGAGAGCCTATCGTTAAATAAGCGCCGATTAGGTAAACCGGTTAGTTCATCAAAATATGCTAGCTGCACCACTTTTTCTTCTGCACTCTTTCGCTCTGTTATGTCACTAAAAATAGCAGCATAAGTAACATCACTATGACTTGGCTCTTTTATTTCTATAATACTGAGCCACTCAATATAAATATCGCCAGATTTTTTACGATTATGAATTTCCCCCTGCCATACGCCTGTTTTAGTCAGTGAATCCCACATTTTTATATAAAAGTTTTTATCATGACGTCCTGAACTCAACATATTAGGCCGCTTTCCTATCACCTCATATTCTTTGTAGCCGGTTAAATGAGTAAATGCAGGATTTACTTGCATAATCACCCCATTCGAGTCGGTGATCATGATGCCATCTAGGGAGGAGTCGATAATTTTATTGGCTAAAAATAAATTACGCTGTGAGTGCTGCAGTGCAATATCACGCTGCTGAAGTACCTTTTCAAGCTCACAACAATAAGCGGTTTCAATTTCATTAATTAAGTTTTCAAGTGATAATACGCCGTTAATTTGATTATTTTCGCTTACCACTAAATGCCGAATATTACTTTCAGACATCAACCTGTAAGCATCAAAAAGGCTGTCTTGAGGACTTATTTTATAAAGAGGACGGCTCGCTAAATCCCAACAAACAAGATGGTTATGCTGCTCGGTGATGAGCTTTAGTAAATCACGTTGGGTAATAATACCATGGACATTTTCATCTTCATTAAAGACTAAAATCACTTTTTCAGCGTATTCGCGCATTAAGTTAACCGCGTCATTAATTGCTAATGAGCTGGGGACTACCCTAATATTTTTATTATATTGCTCGTTTATCGGTCTAAATTGTAGGTAATGCTCTAATCCTTGATTACTCACAATATCAGTAATACTAATCACCCCGCTTGGGTTATCATTCGCATCGGTTACCAGTAAGTGTCTTACGCCATGCTTATTAAACACCATGGCGGTATCGGTTAATAATTGCTGGCTGGGTACACTCAATACCGGGCTCGACATCACTTTCTCAATCATTACTTGTCTAAGTGTCTGATCAGAAAAGTTAAGCGTTAAGCAATCAGTTTCAGTCCACACCCCCACTATTTGCTGCTGATGTTTAACAAAAATAGCGCTAACATTGTGCGCACGCATTAGTTTCACCGCTTCAATTAAAGGGGTATCCTTGGTACAGGCGATCACCTTATTGGTAAAAACATCGCATACTTTTTGATAGCGGCTAGTGTGGGGCATTGCTTTTACTTCCAAAATTAAACCAATGCACGATTATAAATTATTCAGTAAATGACAATTTGATTTAGGACAATATATGAGCATCAGTTACCCATTAATTATTATTTATAATAATGAGATTGAGCTATTAGAGCATGCAGATGAGTTACATGATTTTATTTATACTATGGACGTGAATGAGCAGAAAAACGTGGTTATTTTAGATAAGGTAAGTGGCTATCAAGGTTTAAATGGCGATGCGCATAATGCACTCAGTGCAATACAATTAGCGCAATTGGTAAAGGAATATTTAGCAAAAGAAGGACAATGTTGCCTCAGTAAAATAGAGCAGCTTACTCCTGATCAGGCATTTGCTCTATTAGGAATAAAATAAAAATAATTTTTTACTGCCACTTTTTTAACTAAAACGCGTAATTGCTCTTCGATACATAACAATTAAGAGAGTAATTAATGAAAATGAGTAAAATAGCATGTTTAGTTATATCAGCTGTTTTATCCATGAGTTTAGTTGCGTGTGGCGGCAACGATAGCAATAAAGAACAGCAAACCCAGCAATTACAATTTATTTATTTCAAATAAACTAAAAGGTTACTATCATGTACACGCCTTTAATATTGATTTAACGCATATCGTTTACAGTGATAAAAATGATATTATAAACATCTTGTTATACTCAGCTCAGTAAGGCAGATAGCAATGAGTACACCTAATTTATCAAGATGTGTGCGCAGGCTTTGCCACAGTGACGCAATGCGACAGTTAGTACGCGAATTTGATTTTAATATTGGCGATCTTATCCATCCTATTTTTATCGAAGAATCGTTAACTGAGAGTCTAGAAGTATCAACTATGCCTGGTATACAGCGCATTCCTGAACATGCATTGGCCCAAGAGATTACTGAACTGCATAGATTATAAATTCAGTATGTTATGTCTTTTGGTATATCGCATCATAAAGACAGTATTGGCAGTGATACATGACACGATAATAGTTTACTGGCACGTATGATTAAAAAATCAAACAAACATGCTCCATGATGATGGTAATACCCGACATTTGTTTTTGTGAATATACAGCTCATGGACACTGTGCGTTGTTGAAGATAATCAAGTTTGTAACGACGAAACTGTTGCTAAACTTGTAAAGCAGAGTGTATGCGCAGCAAAGCAGGTGCCGATATGCTAGCCCCATCTGCGATAATGGATGGTCACGTTAAAGCTATTCGAGCAGGCCTTGATAATGCAGGGTTTGAACATATTGCCATTTTAGCTCACGCTATTAAATTAGCTTCACCTTTCTATGTCCATTCAGAGCTGTAGTTAATTGTGAATTAAGTGGTGACCGCAAAGACTATCAAATGGATTACGCAAATATTCGTCAAGCGCTTCAAGAAGCCCTCCTTGATAAAAAAAAGTGGTATTTGAAACGCTAACCGGCTTCAAACGTGCAGGCGCTGACTTAATAGTGAGTTATTATACAAAACAAGTTGCACAGTGGTTAAAAGAATAAACGTTGTCATTTTTTGGGCATGTCCTATTTTGGTTTAGTTTAAAGCTACATAAATATCTTAACGTGTTACATGCGCGAAAATTAGAAAGTAGCGATAAATCATCCACTACAAGGCATTTTTAAGATCATAATACACATATTATAGTCACTATCATTTCCTAAAATATTATAAAATCCTGTCGCAAACAACTTGGCTATAATACTGAATGTATAATACTAATAGTTCGTTAACTGTACTGACTTAAAGATAAGTGCAAAATTCGATCTATCGTATTACTGACAACAATTCACAATTATTTTTACTCTTTAAGAGTGTTAACATAGCCATTCTAAATAGTATGTACTAACAAAAAATGCATAAAAAGAAAACAAAAAGGCTGACTTTTAACATCAATTAAGTTCATTAAGACTGTTATCTCATAATCAATAACCATCTCAACTTTGCGCAATCAAGGAAGTACTATGATTAAAAATCATATCGGCAAATTACCAGATAAAGATAAAGAAGTAACCATCAAAGATTTATTAATGGTTGCCTGCCAAGGCTATAACCGTACGCAAGCAGGCTTAGCCGCAAACGTTGCGAATTACTTAGTAACAGGCGAAGGTGCTGAATGCCTTAATATATTAACGACAATGAGAAATTTACGTGGTTCACACTATCCCGGGCATTATAGCCCAGATAATGATAATCAATACGATAAGCGCTCTCTCATGGCTATGCAGCATGTTTTAAAGTCAGCCTCCGGCCATCAGCACGACTTTTTACATCGCTTAAGCTTAGTGTGTGAAGCTGTTAATCATCATCGTAATCTTAATAGTATGGAATCTGAAATCTCTGGTTGGTTTGCGCACTTGCTTTGTTTTTTTAATGAACAGCTTAATTTTGAAGGTATCGCGAATGTTGCTCAGCTACCGACTCGTGCAGAACTGCTGACACTGCTACAAACGTATGACCAACCGCAGTGGTACGTTGACGCCTATATACTTGAGCGTTGCTATACACAAACAGACCTTATCTATCCAGATCATTTGCTAGAAAATAGTGATTGGATAATGATTTGTTCAACACCTGAAAATTACCAACAGCTACAAAAAATAGCTGCCAGTGGGCGTAATACGCTTTGCCAGTTTCTACTAAAGCAACCCGATATTCCAGCGTCATTATTACCCTTTTTAGCACAACTAAGTGCTGATAAGTCTAACTTAGTTCGCCTCTCAGCGAACAGTGTACTTCGTAAAATCAATGAAACACAGTGCCTTGAATTTTTCTGTGAACATTATGAAAAGGCGAATGCAACCACGCGCGCACACTGGATAGATTGTGTGGCTGAATGTAGTAATGCATTAACATTGCTCGAAACATGGCAAACCTCTGAAAAAACAGCATCAGTACAAAAAAAACTCGCGCACGCTATTGAGCAATATCGGTTAAAACAGCAAAGTGACAACTTCGACTGGCAACTGCCAACATACGCAAACATAAACTTTCACGGTGAGTTTCCAGCTCATTGGGTTGAAGACTGCATGCAAACCTTAGAAAAGCTCATTACTCGCTCTGAAGGATATATAAAGAACCGCAAGCCCGAAGCACCCGGCAGCTATTGGGCAAAGGCTATAGAGCGTGAGAAAGAGGAGCTAGCAGTTTATAAAGCAATCACTAAAGATGACATTATTCACGCTTTAAAAACCTTAGAAGCTGGCCAACAACTTAGTAGTGATATCATTTATGACATTATAGATGAAGCCAAATTACACAAACAACCAAACATCGCAATAGCGCATTTTTTCCAATTGCGAGAATTTGAAAGACGCCATATTAGTAATCTGTTAAATGCAGCCAATACGAGCAAATTATTGCAAGAGAATCTTAGTGATGCTCGCCAATTACTGCCATTACTACAAGAGTTTAACTTTAGCGTTTGTGACTTAACGAACATACTTGTGAGTTCCCATGGTGAAGAGTTGGGTACTCTCCCATTGGCGTTAGAATCAATTGATGTTTGGCCTTTATTCGCCGAGTACCCAGAAACAATCGATTATGCACTTGACGGCCTATACACGAAGCTCATCCAGCAAGGAGATGGCACAAAGCCAACGATTATCGATCGTCTCGACTCTCAGAATAACTATGATAACTACATGGTTATCAATCAAACGCTGGTTTTATTAGCTGATTTTCCTAAACTTCCTCCCCACTGGTTACAACGCATCTATCAATTAGCGTTTGATAGTCGTAAATCAGTGCGCTTCACGGCCCAAGCGACCGCACAAAAGCATGGCATCGCTGTTGAGCTAATCAACAAAGAATTACTATCAAGCAGCAATGATTCTCGCAGCATTGCTGCAAAATGGCTGCAAAGACTGGTGCTTAGTGATGCCCAGCCAGCTCTAAAACAAGCAATTAAAAAAGAGAAAGACACCGCAATTCGTGCGCAAATGTTAGAGGCCTTGCAGCAATGTGGCGGCGATATTAGTGAATTTACCTCTCCCACCGCATTGGCTGAAGAAGCCGCTTTAGGACTCAAAAAGGCAGTGCCTAAAAATATGCTGTGGTTGCAACAAGATAAGCTACCGAGCTGCCAATTCGCTAATGGTGAAGCAGTCGATATGGATATTATTTATTGGTGGTGCGTGCTCGCCGTTAAACTAAAACAGCCTGAAGGCAGTAACTTACTACGCTTGTATTTATCACTCCTTGACGATGAGAGCCAAGCACAACTTGCTCACTGTTTACTATCAGCATTTATCACCCAAGATACACTATGCCCAACCGATCAACAGGCGCATGAATATGCGCAAGCGCATAAACAGCAAGAGTTTGATATGTATCAAAACTGGGCACAGCGTGACTGGGGTGCACAATACCTAACCAGCACACTTGAAGATGCCTATAATGCGTGTTACAAACAGAAAAAGTCAGAGCTATTTGGCAGCGCTATCAAAGAAAAAGGCCTGCTCGCCTTAATTATTGGCGGTAAACCGAATGAGCTCTTAGCCCTATTACAACCCTACATGAAGCAGTATTATGTACGTCGTGCGCAGATTGAAGCAATATTGAGTGCTATTGCAAATATTAATGATCCCATCATTATTCAATTTATTCTGTCGCTATCACGGCGTTATCGTACTAGATCAATTCAAGAGTTAGCACGTCAGTTAGTTGATAAAATTGCCCAGCGTAATGGCTGGACTACGGATGAATTAGGCGATCGCACCATTCAAACTGCAGGCTTTGAAAACACCCAAGGACCCACCCCTTTTAATTTTGGTCTGCGTACATTGCAGCTCCAGCTAAGCGATGATCTTAAATTTCAATTGCTCAATGAAGAAGGCAAAGTACTTAAGTCACTCCCCCAAGCACGTAAAGATGATGACGAAGCTGAGATTAGCGACACTAAAAAGTGGTTTAGCAGCTGTAAAAAAGAGTTAAAACAGGTAATAACGCAACAAACAAGTCGTCTATATGAGTCTATGGTTACTGAGCGTCACTGGCCTGCAAGCGACTGGCTAGAATATTTACACCAACATCCAATCATGTTCCGCTTATTACAGCGTACGCTTTGGCAAGTACAGCTTGATGGTGGTTGGCACAGCTTTCGCCCCACAGAAGATGGCGCTCTGATTGATCTTAACGATGATGAAATTGAGTTACCAAACCAAGGAGCTATCCGCTTACTCAGTGGTAATCAACTCAATAGTGAAGCAAGCAAAGCTTGGCAAGTTCATCTAAAAGATTACAAAGTTAAGCCTTTATTTGAACAACTAAAATCAACTTCGATCAATGTAGCTGCTGAGCAATTAGCGTTGGATCATCATAAAGGCTTGATGACTGATACCTTCACACTACGCAGCTTATTGACCAAAAAAGACTACAAGCAAGGCGACCCTGAAGACGCAGGATTTTTTGATCATTACTATAAACTGTTTGATCAATTAGGACTTAGAATTCAATTTGACTTCAGTGGAAACTGTGTCCCCGAAGAGAATGTTTCGGCTGCTATTTATAGCATCACAGTATGGCAATTTAATCCAAAAGCACGTGGCTGGAACCGCTATGATGCATTGCTGCTTACTCAAGTCCCTGCTAATCTGCTTAACGCTATCGCCTTGGATTACGAAGAGGTAGCGAAAAAGTGCCATGCAGATCCACAGTGGCAGCAAAAGCTACCGTTTAATTAGACAACACACGAGTAGGTGCTGGCTATAAAATGATGGCCAGCGTTTAATAATCAAGATGATCTATCTAGCAAGGACGTTTTATGCTTAATACGTTACCCCCCCGCTCAGATGCAGATATAGCTGAACTGTTAATTCTTGCCTGCAAAGGCTATGAAATAGCAGAGTTAGGCCTAGCTCATAAAGTTACGCATTACTTACTCAGTGGTCAACATGCCAGCTGTTTAACTACCTTATCACTGTTGCCTAGAACTAAAAGCGAACAAACGCCAGGCTCCTACGCGCCTAATGATAACTATGTTTATAACCAAGAAGCAGCAGACGCCATGTGGCAAGTACTCATGTCACCGCAAAGCCAGCAACTGGACTTTTTGCATCGCTTAGGTTTAGTCGTTGCCTGTTTTAACGAGCCCTATTTTGATGCGTTTAGCCATGTACTTTCACGCTTTGATAACTGGTTTGCCTATCTTCTAAACTTCCTGAGCAGGAAATTTAAAACGCATACAGCGTCATCTGTAGAGCAATTACCCAATCGACACACACTGCTGGAATTATTAAGGGTATATCAATTACCTAGCTGGTATATTGATGCTTTCATATTAGAGCGTAACAACAAGTATGTCCCAGCAGAATATGCTCAATACTTACTTACTCATACCAACTGGGTGAGTGTCAGTAACGAGACTGATTTCGACCAACAGCTACAACAACTTCATAGCGAAGGTCGTTACATTTTCTGTTGCCAACTGACGCAGTACTGTGAACTACCCAACACCTTACTACCGCTAGTAATGACATTAGCAGATGATTCCACCAGCAAAGTACGCCAAGCAGCCTCGCTTGCCTTTGCACGCCTTGATACCGCAATGTGGGTCGACTACCTTAAAGAACACTTTCATGATGCAAGCACCACCACCCAAGCCCATTGGATTACGCTTATTAGCCGTTATAATGCAGCGCAGCCACTTTTAACGCAATGGCTTAGTGAAACAAACAGCAAGGTGTTGCAACAACAGCTCACGCAGGCATTGCATGAATATCAGCTGATACAAAAAAGTCAGTATTTTGCTTGGCCACTAGCAAACCTTTCCCCCCTTTCTATCAGCCATGATTTTCCAGAGCGTTGGCTTGATGTTTGCCAGCAAGTATTAAGCACTGAAATAGCCAAAGCGGAACAAGAAATTGCAACGGCGCAGCAAGCACTTTTGGATTATCCGCAAAATTGTCACCAAAGGCAGCAAAGTTTGGCATCTGATCGTGACGACTTACAAGGGCTGCGCTCACTTACGCCAGAACAACTTGCCCAAGCGCTTGCGCAACTACAGCAACGCCAAATACAAACACAGCCCGGCTATGATATTATTTATAGGCTAGTTGATAATAAATACGCAGCCCAAATTATTGGCGAAGCTAAACTGATGAACCAAAGTGATGCTCAACTAGTGCACTTTTTCCTATTAGCTACTGGTTTATTTTATGGGCTTTCAACGGTACTCGAAGAGCCTCACCCTAGTAAATTGATCCAACGTGATATCAAAGATATACGCCAGTTACAGCCAGTACTGCACCCTTTTGGTATTAGCCCTAGCGATTTAACTAATTACATCCTTGATATTAGGCATGAACCTATTGGTAATTTACCTTCGGCTTTAGTGCCGTTTGAAATATGGCCGCTATTTGCAAACTATCCACAAACCATGGTACTAGCACTTGATGGTCAACTGAGCAGCGCAAAATTTAGTTCAAGTACCGACTCATGGATCATTGAGCCACGTCTAAATGATCGTATCGATAGCACGCGCACTACTGAACAAGCCTTGGCCCTATTAGCTGATTTTCCAGCGATACCCCCCTATTGGCTCGAACGCATATATCAACTCGCCTTTGATAGTCGCAAGCACGTACGCAAGTTAGCGCAATACGCCGTGCAGCAGCATGAATTGCTTATTGAAAAAATAACGTCAGGTTTAGCATCAAGCGATAAAGAAACCCGCAGCCTCACTGCGCAGTGGTTAACTCAACTGCAAAATCCTGATGCGAAGCTTGCTCTGCAAGACGCAATCACCACAGAAAAAGATACTACAACCCGCAATCAACTATTGGATGCGCTTCAACAATGTGGCGGTGATATTAGCCATTTCATCACCCCCCCTATTTTAGCTGAAGAAGCAGCTATAGGGCTCAAAAAAGCAGCTCCTAAACATATGGCGTGGTTACAACAAGCTATGTTACCCAACTGCCACTTTCGTCATGGCGACCCTGTGGAGCCAAGCATTATATATTGGTGGTGTGTGTTAGCCGTAAAGCTTAAACAACCCCAAGGGAGCAACCTATTAAGGTTATATTTATCACTACTCGATGATGACAGTCAGGCTCGCCTAGGCCACTTTTTATTATCAGCTTTTATAAGTCAAGATACGCTTGCCCCTTCTGATCAACAGGCGCATGACTATGCGCAAGCGAATAAGCAAAGCGAGTACAACTGGTACCAAGATTTAGCGCAATATGATTGGGGCCAAGAATACGCTACACGCACATTACTCGATGCTTATAATGCATGTTACAGCTCATATAAATCTCAATTACATGGCTCGGCTATTAAAGAAAAAGGCTTACTGGCATTAATCACTGGTGGCAATCCTCAAGCGTTGCTAGCACTGATCCAGCCGTATATGAAAAAGCACTATCTGCGCCGTACACAAATAGAGGCGATGATCAGCGCTCTTGTTCACATTAACGATACGGTGATTATTCAATTTATGCTGTCGATAGCTCGCCAACATCGTACTAAGTCTGTACAAGCGTTAGCTCGCGAGTTAATTGACCAAGTTGCAAAGCGTAACAGCTGGACGACTGATGAATTAGCTGATCGCACGATTCAAACTGCTGGCTTAGAGCATATACAAAATCCAACATCGTTTAGCTTTGGCAATCGCACTTTACAACTGCAACTGAGCGACTCACTTAAGCTGCAACTACTAAACGAAGAAGACAAGGTGATTAAATCGCTGCCACAACCACGCAAAGAGGATAGCGAAGAGCAGATCAACCAAACTAAAAAATGGTTTAGTAGCTGTAAAAAAGAGCTAAAACAAGTGATTGAGCAGCAACATGCCCGCCTATATGCTGCCATGGTCACCGAGCGTCACTGGCCTGTTGATGAGTGGCATGAATATTTGCATCAACATCCGGTGATGTTTCGCTTACTACAACGCACCTTATGGCAAGTACAACTTAATAATGATTGGCATACTTTTCGCCCGACTGAAGATGGTAGTTTAATCGATGTAAATGATGACGAGGTTACGCTACCATCGAAAGCAAATATCCGCTTGCTCAGTGCTAATCAGCTTGATAAAACCGCTCTTAAAGCATGGCAGCTACACTTAAAAGATTACAAAATAAAGCCACTTTTTGAGCAGCTAAAATCCGCTGATATTAGCCTCACACCAGAGCAAATTTCATTGGAGCATCATTTGGGCCTTATGAGTGATGCTTTTACTTTGCGCAATTTACTCACCAAACTCGGTTACCAACGCGGTGAAACAGAAGATGGGGCGTTTTTTAATTACTACGAAAAGTCATTTGAGCAGGCAGGGCTTCGCGTTCAACTAGAGTTTAGTGGTAACTATTTACCAGAGGAGAATGAACCTGTTGCTATTTATGGCTGCAAAATATTGCAGAAAATTCAAGGTTCGCGCGCGCGTAATCGCTATCAAATCATACCACTTGCGAAAGCGCCCGCAAGCCTGCTCAACGCAACGGCACTGGATTATCAAGCAATCGCTAAGAAATGCCATGCAGATCCACAATGGCAGTCAAAATTACCTTGGTAACAACATTATTTATACAGCCTCTCAGCCGCTGGGTTGCTAAGAGTGCTCATAATAAAATTAGGACCGTATTAAAGGATATACCTAATGAATGAACCTATTATTCGCGCTCGCGCCGAACAACGCTATCAAGTTGAATTAGAACAGCTCATTGCCACTGATAGTGGCGCTCGCCCAAGCGGCTGGCAGCTTTCAGCAAGTGCCGTAAAACGCTTTATTTGTGGCGATAAACAGCACAACATCAGTCGTAAATATTATGGTGATGATGCGCTTGTTGAACGCGCGATTGTAAGTCTAATGGGCAACAACGGCTTGATGATGGTCGGTGAACCCGGAACAGCAAAATCAATGTTGTCAGAGCTACTCGCAGCGGCGATAAGTGGCACCAGCGAGTTATTGATCCAAGGTACTGCGGGGACGACTGAGGAGCAAGTTAAATATAGTTGGAACTTTGCCATGCTGCTCGCCAATGGCCCTAGCTTTGATGCGCTACTAAAAAGTCCTATTTATACTGCTATGGAGCAAGGTAAATTGGTACGTATTGAAGAGATCACTCGCTGCCCGCAGGAAATCCAAGATGTGCTTATTTCCTTAATGTCGGAAAAAACACTCACAATCCCAGAGCTGGGGATCGCCATTCAAGCCAAACCGGGATTTAATGTAATTGCCACCGCCAACTTACTCGACCGCGGCGTTAATGAGATGTCGAGCGCCCTTAAACGTCGCTTTAATTTTGAAACAGTGCCAGTACTTAATGATGTAAAACTAGAGCAAGAGCTTATTTTATCTCAGGTCAATGCCCGCTTTATTAACGAAGCACAGCAACCACAAATTAATGAAGAGTTAGTACAGTTATTAGTACAGGTATTTCATGACTTGCGTAACAACCTTGGTGCACAATCTTTAGATGCTACTTTATCAACTGCCGAAGCGGTCAATATTGTGCATTCTTGTACCTTACATAGTCTCTATTGGCATCAACCCATGAGTGCTGAGCAGTTAGTACAACAGATGCACGGCACCTTGATTAAAGATAAACCCGATGACATTAAAAAATTAGCGCATTATCTTGATGCCGTTGTGCGTGAGCGCAAAGAGTGGCGCGCTTTTTTTGATGCAGGTAAAGCGCTGTGGATGAAATAACACCAGATAACAGCAATTTTAGCCGCGCATTAGCACAACTTAGCCAACAGTTTTTGCAAGATGAAAAGATACGCTGGTTGCCAGTACGTCATCACAGCCCTGCTTGTGCGCATTTTGCTTTAGCTCAATTAAACGCTTGGCAACCAGATGTTGTATTGATTGAAGCACCGCACAGTTTTGGGCAACACCTTGGCCTATTGCAAAACAAACATGTGGTGCCACCGATTGCAGTTTATCAACAGCAAAGCTATTTTCCTTTCGCTGAAAATAGCCCTGAGTGGCAAGCACTGCGCTGGGCTGGCGACAACCACGTGCCAGTACAATTTATTGACTTAGACAGCACTGACGAGCAGCAAGAAGAACCACTTGATCGCTACAGCGATGCCCGTATTTTAAGCTCAAGCTATTGTCGTCAGCTACAACAAACCATGGGTTGCCGTGATGCCGATGAGCTTTGGCTGCGCTTATTTGAGCTACAAAATTTTGAAAGTGCGAATGACTTTTTTGAGCAAGTATTACTATTTTGTGCTGCTAGCCGCCTTTATTATGATCAAAAAAGTTTGCAGCAACTAGGCGATCTAGACCGCGAGAAACAAATGCGTGCCTGCATTCGCACAGCTAGTCATGATTATCAACGCATCGCGGTAATGACCGGCGGTTTCCATACCAGTGCACTGTTTGATTACGAGCAAGAATCAACTTCTATTCGTAAAAGTACTGAGAATAGTTTTGTGATCCGTTACAGCGATTCTTTACTTGATGCTCATCAAGGCTACCAAGCGGGAATGCCCTACCCTGCGTTTTGCCGTTGGCTGTTTGAACAACGTTCATTATCAGCCAGTGATTGGCTACTGTATTTATTAGCACAAATGCCTAAGTTAACGCTTATAGCTAAACAAAATGTTTTTGAGCATCTAAGTCAGCTCTGTCAGTTGCGGGGAATTGTGCGCGCTGGTTGCTATGATCTACTCGATTCTTTAGGAAGTTGCCAGTTTAAACAACAAAGTAGCTCGCGCGACTATCGACCTTGGCAGCAGTTGTTGCGTGGCGAAAACATGGGACAACTACCAGCAAATCAACGTAATTTGCCATTAGTCGATGATGTATTAGCCCATTGCAAACATGTACAGCTGACAATTGGTACAGTTAATCGTAGCCATTTTTCTTTATATGAATTAACCGAGCGGCAACGCCAGCGCCGCCAACTATTGAGCCAATTACTATTTTTAGACATCGGCTTTTGCCAATACGAACAAAGCATGCATGCCTTTTATAATATTCATACAGCCGCAAAGCATGAGAGCTGGCGCTACCATTGGACCCCTTCAGTAGAAGTGGCATTAATTGAATTAAGTACTTTAGGCGGCACTCTCAAAACAGTTGTACAGCATCGCTTGGCGCAACAAAGTGAAAGCGATTTGCCACACATGCTTGATAAATTAATACTGTCACTTCAATTAGGCGTGCAATATCAATTTAACTCGGTTGCAATAACCCGTGAAATAAACGATTGCAGTACCATAAAAATACTATCAGATAGCTTCATTAAGTTATATCGCACCAGTAAGCACCCGTTTTTTAATGACTACCACCAGCAACTCGACGCATTAATTACACCGTTGTGGCGTCAATTAAGCTTTCACTTGCCCTCGTTAAATCAACTACCTGAAGATGAAGCGCTACATGTACTGTTGTCATTACAAGCTATTGCACGCCAACAAATGCAAGTACTTAAACAACCTTGGCGTGAGCGTTTACACTGGCTAATAGAACACAATGAGCACACCCCTACTCTTTGGTTTGCGCTTAAAGCGTTGGCTGTAGACTTAGATGAGCTAGATCCTGCCTCTTTATTAAATGAACTACAACGCTATAGCGGCGATCGTTTTACTATTTTGCGCACACTGCTGACGGTTGTGCCCCATTGGCTCAATCATCAAAACGGGCTATTGTCATTACTCAATCACAGTATTGAGCAACTCGATGATGAGCAGTTTGTTGAGCAGTTACCGCAATTACGTGGGCTATTTTGTGATAAAGATGCACGGGAAATTGATGGTATTAGCCAGCAACTCGGTACACTTAATCAATGGCAACAGCAATTAAATTGGCTCAATGAAGATATCAGCGAGCAAGATGTAAACCAAGCAATGTTATTAGATAAACAATTACAACAGCAACTGCTTGAACAAGGATTAAGTGCATGGACTACTCGCTAAAACAGCGCTGGCGTCTAATATTAGGGCGCTATGCTGAATCACTCGATACCAGCTTATCTAACGAGCAACAACAGCAAGATCAAATCCTTGAGCAACTCTACCAACACGGTTTAAAAGAGCGTGGCTTTCAAATCTCGGGCGGCTTAGAAGCAAGCCAGCCATCGGTAGTGCAATGGCTCGATAACGCTGAAAAGCTGTTTCCTAAAAGTGTTAATGACACCTTGCAACATCAAGCGCTAGAGCGCTTTGGTATAAAACAACTGTTAGAAGAACCGAGGGTACTAAAAAATATCACCCCTTCTATGGCATTGCTAAAGCAATTAATGCGGATCGATGCACATACCAACCCTAAATTACAGCAGCAAGTGCAGCAAATCATTACAACTGTAGTAGAGGATTTGCTAAAGCAATTACGGCCACTGTTTAATAACAAGCTCAATGGTCGGTTAAATCGCCAAGCACACAGTCCACAAAAACGACTTGCTAACTTAGATTGGCAAACAAGTATTCGTAAGAACCTTAAACACTTTGATGGCAAACGCGTACTCTTTGAGCGCATTTACTTTCATGCTCGTCAGCAACCACAATTGCCTTGGCATGTTGTTTTATGTATCGACCAATCAGGCTCTATGTCCAGTTCTATGGTGTATTCAGCGGTGATCGCGGGTATTTTAAAACAACTACCGTGTATCAAACTCTCGCTGGTGGTATTCGATACACAAGTCGTCGATCTGACCGAGCAAGCTGACGACCCAGTGAAAGTATTGCTCTCGACTCAACTTGGTGGTGGCACTTTAATTGCTAAAGCATGGCAATATTGCGAGCAGCTAATCGAGACCCCTTCACGTACCATTATTGCTACCGTGTCTGATTTTTGTGAAGGTGGTCCTGAGCAGGCCATGTATCAACAGGCAGAGCACCTTATTAACAGTGGGGTAAGTATGTTAGGTATGACCGCATTGAGCCCTGAATCAATGCCTTTTTATGATAGTAACGCGACAGCAAAACTTAGCCGTATGAAAATGCAGATTGCTTCACTCACGCCTGACCACTTTGCAAATTGGCTAGCATCCACGATGGGATTACAAAAATGAGCAGCATGAGCATAAAACAATAATGGATATCAATATTTTTGAAACCCTAGCCAGTACGGGGTTAGTCCGCCGAGCACAAAAAGCGCTCGATAAATCCAGCCCACATATAAGTGACACCTCGCCAATTCAGTTTATATTCGAAGGTCAGCAAGGTGTATTAGACTTACATAATCCTAATAATAGCCAATGTGATTGCGCCGCAAATGGTATTTGTAAGCATATCATTGCAGCCAGCATATTTGCTTGGCAACAAGCGCCAATATCTGCAGCAACGATTGAAGAAAATAAAGTGCCGCAAATCGATACTAATACGTTATTAGCCAGTGCTGGCAAAGTAAAAATACGCCAACTTTATCGTCAAGTTCAGCGTCGTTGGCAAGCTGACATCGTGCAACAAGGCGCGCAGGTTTGCATTACTATCAAGGAGCACACGCTCCATTTTACTAACGTAACCACAATTAATGATATTATCTGCAATGAAGATAGCCAAGCATACGCACTACTGGGCGTTTACTTGTGGCTTGAGCAACAAGGTGAAATGCTGCAATGGCCCGACTGGTTGCAACAAGAACAACACCACCAAAAAACATTATTAAACCAAACACAAGCACAGCTTAAGCAGGCATGCTACGCTGAACTCATTATGCTTGAAGGAGTACCCTTAGCGCAGCTGCGCAGTGAATCACTGCTCACTATTGAATTACTGCAGATCCCGATGGAAAAGGCAGGCTTTAACATTGCACCACTAAAACGTTTATGCGGCACACTTGCCCGCTATCTTAGTGGTGAACATCTGCGAGACAAACGCACTGTTTTGATTGAACTAGCACACGTTTTGGTGATGCTTGAACGCCAAGAGCAAACACAAACGCAAGATGCTGAACATATTTGTCCTCCACAGCAGTTGTTATGTTTAGGCGGTTATCCGTGGCGTCGTAGCAGTGGTGCACATGGATTGACGTTGGTTTTACAAGACGAATACGGCCGCTTTATTACGCTTGCCGAAAGTCGCACGTCAACCGAGCAAACACTTAACTATAGCCAAATCTGGCAAGCAAACCAATTACTTGAAGGTGCGCCTTCTGGCTGCAGTTGGTTTGGACAAACTCAACGTATTTCAAACGCTCAGCTCAATGGCTGGCAACGTCTTCGCCAACTTAAAAAGACCTATGTTGGACCAAGCGAACAGCCACTCAAGCCACAGGCTATTAGTGATATAACCGAAATTGATTGGCAAAGCGACTATATATGCTTTGCTCCTAGTTATGTTCACCAACACACATTTGATGAAGCCACGCAATGCATGTTGCTCAGTTACCAAGATACGCAACGCAATACGCTCTTTTTTAGCCTGCCCTACACTAAGCTGACACACCATGCGATCAATAATATGATGCTATTTAAGCAGCAATTACCACAACTTATTGTGGCACGTATTGAGCGCGATAGTACGCAGTGGTACCTACGTCCGATTGCTGTAAAACTGGATCGTTGGATTAATCTCTATTTTGATGATTTAACCAACAACACAACTAATATATTTAGCAACTGGCTTGCAAAACAATCTCCACAGCCGCAACTGTCATCGCCAAGGCGAGATAAAGTGCAGCAATTTTTGCTAAAAGTGCTCGATGAATTAGCACAAAGTCATATCATGCCTCAGCAAATGCTAAGTGAAATGGCGCAAAAATTAGGACTACGTACGTTGAGTCATTTTTTAAATAACGCGGGGCCTGAGCATCGTTTAAAAGCAGCTTACTGCACCGAGCAGATATTACAATTAAGCAGTATTAAACCTGTAAAGCTCAATGAGCTGCAAAATTAAGTGCTAATTAAAGTTCAGCTATATTATGCATGTTATTAGGGAGTATTATTGAGTATGGCAGAGAACACTTTCTGCTTATTTTTCATCGCGCCAGGGGCACCGAACATCATCGGCGACATCATCATTATGCTTCCCCAAAAGCACAGTGCCAACGTGACTAAGATATTAATTACCAAAGACATTATCTTCCTTGTTTAATTAGTGGTTCTGGTATCATACAACAACCATTTTACTTAATTGTAGAATGAATATAAAACTACTCTTCTGCCTGTGTAAACACTCTAATATGTTCTATAGCGCTGCGCCCTAGCGCCGATAAATTGTATCCCCCTTCTAAAAAAGAGATAATCCCTTTACAGCCAGTACTTTTTACCATGTTACATAGCTGCTGTGTCAACCAGGCATAATCGGTCTCAACAAACTTAAGACTGGCCATATCATCTTCAAGGTGCGCATCAAACCCTGCACTTATAAAAAGTAGCTCAGGCTTAAATTCTGTTAATTTTGGTAGCCACTGCTGCTCATAAAGCGCTTTTAAATCAGTACCATCACTAGCAATAGGCAAAGGTGAATTTACCAACGTGGCGTTATTTTTAATGGCGGTATTTGGATAAAATGGATATTGAAATAACGAGCACAGCAACACATTTTCATCATCCATAAAAATATCTTGCGTGCCATTGCCATGGTGTACATCAAAATCGATAATGGCAATGCGTTTCACTCCTTTGCTTTGTGCATATTTAACCGCAATCGCAAGGTTGTTAAACACACAAAAACCAGAAGAGCTATCTCGGTTAGCGTGATGCCCTGGCGGGCGCACTGAGCAAAATGCAGCATCCAATTTACCCTCTAAAACCTCATCAACAGCGAGTAACCCTGCACCTACTGCACGCTCAATTGCTTTCAATGAATCGGGGCATAACCAGGTATCGCCGTCCAAATCGCTAAGCCCTTCGGTTGGGATCATACTTTCTACATGCTTGATGTGTTGTTCACTATGCGCCAATAAATAGTGCTCACGCGAGGCCTTAGGTGCTTGTTTCTGCTCGATAGCGACATCCAGCCCACTTGCAAGTAGACGGTCGTTTATCGCATCCAAACGCTCAGGGCACTCTGGATGATCGTCAATCATTTTATGTTTACGGCAGTGGGGGTGAGAAATAATCGCAGTGCGCATAGCTAACTCCAAAAATAAGTTGCTTAACGAGTATAACAAAGCCACCTGAGGGTGGCTTTGCGACTTTGGTTGATACTAAACGACTATTTAACCAAGGTTCTGGTTATTTAGATTTTAAGTCAAGATTTCTAAAATCAAAGCTAAAATCGGTCACCTGCGTTGAAACTGCGTTCATTTTCGCCGATTCTACACGGTTATCTGCACTCATAGAAAAACGAATAAAGGCATCTGCCTCTAATAGCTTTTCATCCCATTTAACAATAAAGGTATTACCTGTGTAATGCTCCAACTCACCTTTGAGGCGCTTTGTATGGGTAAAATCAATGCGTAATTTACCATCTAACTCTTCAATTATTACATCGCCATACCAATCATCATGCAAAGTACCGGTGTAATTAATGGTTGGCAATGCCGGCTGGATATCTGCAGGCACTGATGGAGCCGCGTTAGCATAGGCTTTTTCTTTACCTGCAAAGTGCTTTTTAGCTAAATCTTCAACCCAGTCTTTATCTTCAAGCTCTAGTACATCTTCAAGTACTTCATGAGTCACCGCCGATAATGCAGAAAACGCTTGTTGGTTGCTTAATATCACAATTCCCACATTTTTCTCTGGCAAAAGAGTAACCTGCGAGACCATACCTAAAATACCACCACCATGTGCCAGCTTCTTAACGCCGTGGTAATCTTCTATACTCCAGCCCAACCCATAACCTCTAAATTGTTGATGGTACGCTTCATAAGCACTTTTGGATGCTAGTGAGGTAATATGTGGGTGCCACATTTGTGCTTGCTGCTTTTCACTAAATAGCTGCTCGCCATTAGGCATTTTGCCACCAGCAAGTTGAGTACGTAGCCATTGGCTCATATCATTTACGCTTGATGCAATGGCTCCTGCGCCTCTGAAGTCTTCAAGGTAATTAACAAAAAAGGGATACAATTTACCGTCCATTGGGATGTGCCCAATTGCCCAGTTTTTGTTATTTTTAGCGATACGCGAAAAGCCAGCCCGTGAGTTGCTCATATTGAGCGGCTGTAAAATATTTTTTTCAATGTAGTCGTTCCAGCTCATCCCCGATATACGGGCAACAACTTCACCAGCGGTAACAAACATTAGATTGTTGTAAGCATATTGGCTACGAAAACTGCTAGCAGGTTTTAAATATTTCAGCCCCGATAAAATATCGGCTACCGATTTATCAGTACTTGGCCAAATCATTAAATCACCTTGACCAAGCCCTAAACCACTGCGATGACTTAGCAAATCGCGAATTCGCATTTCACGGGTAACGTACGGGTCATGCAATCTAAATTCAGGGAGATGATCAATTACGCGATCATCCCAGCTTAATTTGCCTTCATCTACCAGCTTAGCCAGTGCTGCACTGGTAAATGCCTTGGTATTTGAAGCAATGCCAAATAAAGTGTCTTTATTCACCTTGCTATTTGTATTGAGGTTGGCAACACCAAAGCCTTTAGCAAATACTACTTTGTCATTTTCAACAATAGCAACGGCCATTCCGGGTACATCAAAACGTGTCATTGAGGTATTGATCACCTCTGCTATTTTATCGGTATCAACCGCTGCAGAGCTCGTGAACGTCCAGCCAACCAATAATGCGGCTGTGGCTAATTTTGTTAGTTTCATAGTGTTACCTTAGGTTATTATTTTTGTTTAATCTTGATGAACCGCAAATTCTATGTCGGCGCGCGCTTTATTCGTATCTTGCTTACTAGGATAAGCTAAAATACGTTGACTATAATGCTCTGGCACACCGGCCTCAAGCGCACCACGATATACATGCTGCACGTACCAGTCATAAGGTAGCAGTGTGTCGTCATGTGTGTTTGCTATGTAGCAGTGCACATTAATGTCATCGTCATCTAAAAGGCTCACGGTTAAATCAACACAGTCGTAATTAGGGCCTTCAATTTTATCTAAGATCTCTTTTTCGGCCTCATTAAGCTGATACACCACCCCATATACAACTGCATCGGGTTCGTTGGTGGGCACAATAGTGCATTTACCTGAACCATCAGCAAAGGCCATATTAAAGGTTAACTTATAGCCTTTTAAAAGCGCCGTACCCACACGTTTTGCGTTAGGTAAACGTGCCAATAAACGATTAGATGACATATTGGAGCCAAACGAAAAATTATATAACGCCATACTATTCCTTAGGGTCTATCAAATAACAACTCGCACAGCCAGTGCGATTAAAATAATGCCAATGCCACGATCGAACCAATAGCCACTTTGTTGAAAAAAGTTTCGCACCCGTGCTTTTGATAACAATAGCGACAAAATAGAAAACCAAGCCCAGGTAGCAAGCGCCATATAAACACCATACCCCACTTGCACTATTACTGGTGTTGTAGGGCTAATCACCAAGGTAAACAAAGACATAAAAAATAGCGTAGCCTTAGGGTTTAATGCATTGGTAAAAAAACCACGGCGAAACGCAAGCCATGGTGACTCAGGTACAAGGATGGGTTTTGCAGTCTGTTCTGATGAGGTGTTTGAAGGTTTAGCAGCGCGTAGCGCCTGCACACCTAAATACGCTAAATAAGCACCAGCTATATATTTAAGTGCCATAAACAGCGAAGGCGATTGAGTTAACACCAACGCGACTCCCAACACACAATAAGCTATGTGTAATAAAATAGCTGCGCCTACACCTGCACTGGTCCACAGCGCATTATGCCTGCCGTACTGTACACTTTGCTTAAGTACCACAGCAAAGTCCGGCCCGGGGCTGGCCACTGCAAAAAAGTGAGCAATGGCAATTAATAAAAACTCATCAATATAGATCATGATTAACTGGCTTGCTCTGGCGAAAAAGCCAACAACAATGGGTTAGCCGACTGATTAACCAACGCTTTTATTTCTTTTTGCGCTTTTTTAAATTGGCCTCTTAAATGCGGTTTTAAATGTTTTTTAGAGTGTTTATCTTGCTTAAAGTAGCTTACTAAAGCATGCATAAATACAGTATGGGTTTCACTGAGCGTGGCTTCGCGATTGGCATATGGGTTGTAACATGAGCCACAACCCCCCTTAAACTGGTACACGGTATTGCTCATCATCACCCCAAAACCTAAAAAGCACGCTAAAGCATCCGTTGCTTGAGGTAAGAACTCTTTACCACCTGGAGGTAATACGCCTACATGATGAATTAAAATAGTAGCAAGAGTACCTGCAAAGCTAGCTACTAAATCTTGTGGCTGATTAATTTGGTTGGGGTTAAACGACACATTAATTGTATGGCTTGGTGGCACCATTAAATGGCAGTGCTCACCACGTAGATGCTCACTAAATTCAAAATGTGGAAACACCTGAGGTTGTAATTGTTGCGGTGCAACAAGTGTTATAGGCCACTCATCCATACCAGCATAGTGTTTAACACGCGCAAACACTTTACTGGCCATTTCTTCAATGCTTGAAACCGAATCAGGAAAAAACTCGACCGTTGGCAAAATAATTTGGCTGTGCTTAGTAAAAAAATTCAGGTCAAAGTTTTCTGCAGCCCAAATAAAGGTATCAACTAGCCACTGTTGTTCTTGTTCTGCCAATAAGGGCTTTGATTTAAATAGGGTTAACATAAACTATTCTTGCCCCTTCGCCCATTGCCATGCTTGTGTATTGTATAAAGGCACCGTAGAAAGCGCGTGATGATGACTGCCCGTAGATTCTTTCGTTGAGTACGATAAATACAATAACGTATGGGTTTTAGCATCATAAATGCGACGAACTTTTAACGACTTAAACAAAATACTCTTAGATGATTTAAACACGACTTCACCCGACTTACTACGGTCAATAGACTGTAATTGGTCTGCGGTAATTGGCCCTGTTTGGCGACAAGCAATCGACATATCTGATGGGTCTGAAAAGTCTAAATTAGCCTCAATGTGACTAATATGACAAGTAACCCCAGTCACTAGCGGGTCTTGCTGAGAGTTAACTACCACATCTTTAGTGGTAAATAACCCTAAACTCACTGAAGCAACATCATCAGAACACCCTGTAAGCCCTGCTAAACACGCAATTAGACTACCCATTTTGAGATACTTCATAGCAAGTCCTTCGTTCATATTAAAATTAAGTTATGCCTTATACTAAACGCTTTCACTGCGATAAAACAAATTTTATAAGTAATAAAAAAGGCACGCCCGAAGGTGTGCCTTTGCAAACAAATACAGCTAAAAATTATTAAAAGCTATATTGTGCACCTAGATAAACATAACGACCAGTACCGCCGCCGTAACGGCTATAGAAGTTGCCTCGGCCACTTGGGTAAAATGCCCCTTTGTCGTCAAATACATTATTAATCCCGCCAAATACACGCAAGTCACTCTTATCAGTCAGTGCCATAGTGTAAGACGCTGATAAACTATGCTTTAAAAATGAACCGTAGTTTTGGTATGCCAGTGGCTCAGGGTTAGCAATACAACCGGCATCGCCCTCAGCACAGCGCTCATCATTTGCAGCAACATACTCAAGGTAGTCTTTCTCATCTTCTTGGCTTGCTTTAAATGCGCCTACGTAATTCGTACGCCAGCGGATACGTAAGTCATCCATTTTCCATACAATCGACATAGCGGCTTTATCTTTTGAACGGCCATAACCTGCATACTGTGAAGTAACACTGTTACCATCTAACCCTTCATAGGTTTGTGAGTTTTCAATAATGTGATTGTAATCAAGCTTAAATGACAAATAGCCATAGCTGCCTATGTCATATTTGTAAGTTGCAACTATATCGTAACCGCGCGCTGTTAACTCATCTAAGTTATATTCACGCTGTAGTATTTTTACAATGTTACCTTCGTCGTTACGGGTAATATCGTTACAATATTCGTTATCACTACCCCACGCAGCCTCTGAGTCATAACATTCACGCATGATGTTTTCGTTACTTATTTCATCAATTGCATCAACAATGGCAATGTCGTAGTAATCAACCGCTAAGTTAAAGCCATCTAAAAACTCAGGTGAAACAGTAATACCAAAGGTATAGGTATCGGCTGTTTCTTCTTTTAAGTTTGGATTACCCGTATTTGGTGAATAGTTATTGTCTTCACTTTCAAATTCAAAGTTAGGATCATCAGCCAGCTTTTGTGCCAAGGTTGGCTCTAAGCGGCAGTTATCGTGCCCTGGGTTTGTTGATGTTGCAGTTAAGCCATCACAAATATCATCAAATGAATCAAAATCGCCGCGAGGGGGCGATAATAGCTCTGTAATAGTTGGGGCACGCTGTGCACGCGCATAGTTAGCACGTAGCATGTATCCATCAATTGGCTGCCACAATAATCCTAACTTATAACTGGCTACGGTGCTGATATTATCAATACTGTAATTTGCTAAACGCAACGATGTTTCTGCCGATAAGCTTTTAGCAAATGGCACATCTTTAAGTAGTGGCACTGCAAGCTCAGCAAACGCCTCATACACTTCTACTTCACCATAAAAAGAAGGCACAACGTTAAACGTAATACCGCCCGCTTTCATATCATCACTGGTATCTAGGCTTTGCGAGTCTTTACGATACTCTGCACCAAATACTGCAGACACATTGCCTGCTGGTAATTCATATAAATCACCGGTGATATAACCCATTACCGTATACTGTTGAATCTCAGTATCAATAATTGGATTTGTACGGATCCAGTCAGCCATTTCAGGGGTAATAGACCCTTCACCAAATAAATTAAGCGGGACACATCCTTGCGCTCGCGCTTCGGCGTCTTTACATTGAATAGTGCCATCGGCTAATTTTTCAGCTTGCAGAGCTTGGTTGACACGTACCGTGTTTAGCTCGTTACTGCGGATTTGATGCTGTTTAAATTGACCATATCCGGCAGAAATATCCCAATCCCATGTATCATCAAACATCATACCTTGCAGGCCAGCCCAGGTACGAATAGTCGTACGGTCGTTATCGGTGCTGATATTACCTACTTCACCAAAACGACGATCCCAATAAATACGGTCTTTGTATGGGTTACTGTCAATAATTTCTTGTGGCACATATGGGTTATCAATAGGAATATAACCTGGCGCAATATCATCGATAGGATCCCCTGTCACTGGGTCGTAGCGAGGTACGTAAGCCCCTTCGTATTCATCTTCTGGTGACTTATCGTTGAACGAGCCACTCTTACTGTATTGAATTTGGAAATAACTCATGATGTCGTCTGTTACATCATAATCGACTTTTATTGCAGTCGAAAAGTTATCACTAGGTACATCAAGCATAACGTATTGCTGTGAATTAATACCATATATCTCTTCATTGCCTTTCCAATCATCACGTAGCGTTTGGCCGTCGTACCAAAACTGAGTGTCGTTATTATTATTCTCTAAAAATACACCACCTAAGGTACCATCGCTTTTGCTTGCCCAATCAGCTTGTGTAATACCGCTCATACACTGATAGCCATCGGCGGTGTACATTTGATTACACATCAGCTCATCATCGTAACTATGCGCCGCTTCTATTTGTGCACGGTCGCGATCGTAAAAGGTCATACCAAAATCACGATCCCAGTTTGAGCTGACAAACACGTAACCGCGATCATCAGCAAATGACGTTCCGTAGTTTAAATCAAGCGTAAATTCGCGACCGCCACCATCGGTTGTTTCACCGCCACGGGCTTGAAATTCAAAACCTTCTTTTTTTGACTGGGTAATAATATTAACAACACCGGCTACCGCATCGGCACCATAAGTGGCCGACGCACCACCACTAATAATTTCAACGCGTTCTACCATACCACTAGGAATGGTATTTAAACTGACATAATTACCGCCGTAACTATTAGAGACAACACGGCGGCCATCAATCAATGTCAACGTTCTATTAGCGCCTAAGTCACGAAGCTGGACTGTTGATAAACCAGTACCCGAAATGCTTGATTGGCTGGTTGTGTTGCCAATACTTTGGCTCAGTGCAGGCATATTATCGATTAATACATCTGAAAGATTGCCTAAGCCTGTATCCTGAATTGATGCTCTGTCCATGGTAACCAGCGGAGTTGTGACCGAAAAACTATCACGCTTTAAACGCGAGCCTGTTACTGTTATTTTCTCTGGTACTTCTTGTACCACTTCTTCGCTTGCCTTAGCAGTTGATTGACGATCAATTGCCTCGTCATTTGCTATTACATGCCCAGATAGACTCGCTGTTATAGCCAAAGCTAAAGCGCATTTTTTGGTTGATATTTTACTCACAGACTTCCCTCATTTTTTATTATCCCATTAGTAGCTTTTTTATTAACTTTTTAGTTATTAAATCTGTTTTGTACTAATTGGTTTGTTTTACTAATAACAGGTTGTAAGTAATCGTGAATAAAAGCACAATGAGAGGTGTCTCGTTTATATCCCTATTTTACATCTATTTAACATCTATTTATTTATAATCATGGACTTATACTTATTGTGTTAGAATGTTGTAAAATTGAATATTAACTAATTATCGTGTTACTTTGCATTAAACAACACGTACAAACATCGCTAATAACTCATACTAGGAAGAGGTTTAAATACACATACTATGAATACTCAACAGCCTTTTTCAATTGGAAATTGCCAAATATCGGCGTTTGAAAATAAGCTGTTTTGTGCTGATAAAGCCTGTATTTTACAACCTAAATTTATAGAGCTGCTGACCTACTTAGTAGCGTGTTATCCAAATGCGGTGAGTCGCGAACAACTAATCGAAAACGTATGGGATGGTAATCAATATGTGGGTGAGAAAGCACTCACTAATGCCATATGGCACCTTCGTAAAAGCTTTAAAGAGCTTGACCCCGACAACACCTACATAGAAACACTGCGTAAAACAGGTTATCGCTTAGTGCAAAAACCAATAATGCCAAACGCGCAGAACAGTATTAATACATCCTCTACTCGCCCTAAATATATTTTCGCTGTAGTCATGGCTATCGTGGTCTTGTTATTCGCTGGAGTCTGGGGTTACAACGCTTTTAGCAATGAAAATAAGCCACTTGCGCTATCGCAACAAGCAGAGCGCTTATACGATCATGTTGAAACCATTACTACCAGCCCTGGACGAGAGCTATTCCCTGCTATATCCAGCGACAGTCACTTTTTAGCATATTCTTGGCGCCGCCCTGGTCATAAAGCAAATTTATACTTACGTGATTTACATTTACCCGAACAAGCTGCAATAGCACTTACCGACACCCCATTCATTGAAGGGCGAGCGGTATTTAGCTCTGACTTAACCTTTATTTATTATTATCGCCGTATATCTGGTCAAAGCTGTGAGGTTATTCAGCAAAATATTGCCTCGGGAAATACCACTATTTTAGGGCAGTGTGGTAACAAAGCGAGTACCGATATAGACATAAATGCCCTAGGCACTAAACTGGTTTATATTAGTGAAGATGATGAAAATAATCTGACTCAACTTAACCTTGTTGATTTAACCTCATCGCCATACACAATTACTCAAATACCTTGTATTTCAGCATGCCAATATAACGATGAGTCGGTTGTGTTCTCCCCAGATGCAACTCAACTTGTAGTATCTCGTAACTTACCAACGGGGTTTGAAGAATTATTTTTAATCGATATAAAAACAGGCAATGCAAAGCAGTTAACTACTGGGTTTATTGATATGAGAGGCGTTGATTGGCACCCCTCTAAGGCGCAACTCGTTTTTTCTGGTGTAAAAAAAGGTAAACGCCAAGGGTACTTTTACAACCTTAAAACACAACAAATGATCAATGCCCGCATAGATGGCTTAAGCTACCCAGAATTTGCCAGTGATGGCAGTTTGTATTTTCATCAGTGGAATATAGACTCGGCTTTAATGCGTTTAGAGGTTAATAATGCGGTTGCAAGCTCTCCTTTCCCAGTGTTATCGAGCCATTTTAGTACCCGCTTCCCTAATTACAATAAAGCCAGAAACAAACTCGCGTTTGTCTCTAATGAGTCGGGCTCAATGGAATTGTGGACCGCAAATAAAGACGGTACGTCTCGAAAGCAGCTCACTAATCTCAATGCCAATATTTACCACCCAGTATGGTCGCCTGATGGTGATTATATTGCTTTTGTTGCCTCGCACCCTAGCGGTCATGCGTTATACCTGTATGACTTTAATAAACAAACCAGTGAATTATTACCTACGGGTTTTAGCGATCATGGTAAACCGAGCTGGGCTGCAGACAGTAAAAGCGTATTAGTCTCTGATGATCAGCACGTGTATCGCTTCGATTTAAATGGTAATAAACTCGAACAAGCCATAGACTCACCAACATTATATGCTTATGAAAACAAGCAAGGCGCTTTAGTTTTTGCCAACCAAGCAACTAATCAATTATGGATCAAAGCTCCTGATAGCCAAACTGAGCAACCACTGGTTAGCGAAATTAATTTATCTAATCATAATTCGTGGTACTTTTTTGAAGGCGACACCTTAGCGACATCGCGTATTTACTATTTTAATGTAAAACAAGGTGATTACCGTTTGAGTTATTACGACTTTTCAACCAAAAGCCATCATGACGTTATACGCCTTCCCGAACGCGCATTTAGTCGTACCTCTGGCTTAACCTATATTTCAAATACCAACTGGCTGGTATACTCTTCGTATAAGTCACCACAAATTGACATAAAACGTATCAACCATCAATATTTGCCCTAAAAGCAACAGCCTGAACTATGCTAAGCCAAATTTTTAAAAATTAAGTTCCATAGGGTTAGCGTGTACAAACCCGTTTGGTATAATTAAACAAACCAATCTAAAGAGGATACGCTAAATGCCACACATTATTATTGAACACTCAGAAGATCTGCCTTTATTACCTCAGGTTCTCGTGGAAAAAATCCACACAACAACATTTGAAAGTGGCTTATTTGATTTAGAAACAATAAAAACTCGTGCTATTGCGTATCAACATTACCAATTAGGTGTGGGTAAAGAAGGGTTTATTCATATTGCTGTACATATTATGGCTGGGCGCTCTATTGAGCAAAAGCAAAAGCTAAGTGAGCAGTTACTAGCGTGCCTACAAACATATTGCAGAGCCTCTGATAGCTTAAGCGTTAATATTTACGAAATGAATCACGAGATTTATCGTAAAAATTAACGGCTATTAAAACATCATAGTTATAGGCAAGTGCTCTATAACTATGATGGTATCCCCGCTCTGCTAATTTTTATAAAACCGCGGTTAAAGCGTAAACTTACCTAGTAAATCCCTTAAAATATTCGACTCTTTATTTAAACCATTACAAAGCTGCTCTGACTTTTTCATATTTTCTTTGGTTTGCTCTGCCGAGTCGGAGATCATTACAATATTTTGGCTAATTTCTGAGGTTGCTAAAGTTTGCTCTCGCGTTGCTGTAGCCACTGAGTTATTTAACTCGCTTAACAGTACAATTTCCTGTGAAATACCATTTAATGTATGGCCTGTTTCTTTTAATCGTTCGGCATTTTCTAAAGTGTTTTTGCTGCCCAATTCAATCGCAGTTACCGTGCTTGAAGCTTTAGCATTTAACGAAGCAATCATCTCATTAATTTGCTCTGTAGACTCCGCAGTACGCTGTGCAAGCGTTCTCACTTCATCAGCAACTACTGCAAAGCCACGCCCTTGCTCTCCAGCTCTCGCCGCTTCAATTGCCGCATTTAACGCCAATAAGTTAGTTTGCTCAGAAATCCCTTTAATGACATCCAATACATGAGAAATTGATTTAATCTCTGTCGAGAGCTCTAACACCGAAGCCACAGAATTGGCCATCGATGCTTCTAACTGTTCCATTTGTTTAATTGTGCTTTGCACAAAACCAACGCCTTTATGCGTCGTTTCTTCGGTTTTAGTCGCAATATCTGCCGCATTGCTGGCACTGCCAGAAATATCCTGAACCGTAACTTCCATCTCATTAACCGCTGCCGCCACCGTTTGTGTACTCGATGACTGTACCTCAGCTAAATTAGCTGCTCCTTGTACTTGCTCAAGTACATCTTGGGAAATACCTTTAACATGAATTGCCGACTCAGAAACCTGTTTAAACATATAATGTAACTGCTCTAAAAACAGATTAAACTTAATCGCCAAGTCTGAAATTTCATTATTATCGTCAGTAGGAAGTCGCGCTGTTAAATCGCCATCTTTTTCTGTTAACGCATTCACTGCTGAAGTAATGTTTTCGATTGGCCTAAATATTTGTCCTACCAACACGCGTGCTGACGCTAAACCGACAAGAGCAATAATTACACCAAAAATGATATTAGTATTAATAGCACTATTAATTGGGCCATATAATTGCTCTTGGGGAATTTCAGCAACTAGATGCCAACCTAATGAGTTTACAGGCGTACTTGATACAACATAGTCATCACCATCAATTACTTTACTTTGAATTGCCCCATTTTTAATCGGCGCCAAGTCAACAGATTGCCCTATTTTAGTTTTATTACCATGCAGCATAATCTCGCCACTACCAGAGACCAAATAAACAATGCCGCCCTCACCTATCCTATATTCACTTATGAGATCCACCATAGAATCGAGCGAACGGCCAATTCCGGCAATTCCTTGTCGTTGCCCATCAAGCTCAATAGCATAATTAATAAATACCATCACCTCAGAGCTACCTTTATCTATGTCGAGCGCTACTTCAAATGGTCTATCCGATGCTAAAAAAGCATCAAACCAAGTATCACTACTATCTATTTGCCTGGAAATACCTTCATCGGTGTAATAGTTACGGGAGTTTTTAGAAATAATATATGCGTTACTGGCTTGGTTTTTATTTTTTATATGTTTGAGGTAATCAATGAATTTACCTCGACTTTGCGCATCTTCATTATTATTCATCCATTGCTGCACAAATAAGTTTTGCGCTATTTCTTTGCCTACAACAATAGGTGTAGAAAGTTCCAGCTCTATTTGGCTTTTAACTTCACTAAGCGCAGTCGGTAAATCTACTTTTGCTAGTTTTTCTTCTGTATTTGAGCGAATACTATTGGAAAAGATTAGAGTAGATATTGCTAAAGGAGCAACAACAGCCAGAATAAGGCTGAGGTATACTTTTCGTTTTAATAACATAGAGCACCTAAGGGGTAACTAAGCAGTATTTTATATACCGCACACAATTAACAGTAGCGACATTAAAGGGCATAAAGTAAAGATTTTTATAATAAAACCCCATAACACTTTAATAGTAGATTCAACTGTGTTTATTGCAATGTATTCAATAGAATTAATAAAAAAATCAGTGTACTGGTGAAAATACGATAGAAATAACAAAAGCGAATTTTATAAACTAGGAAAATGAGTTTTTATTTACTTGGAAAGCTTTGAAAAGTGGTGGCCCCTCCCAGACTCGAACTGGGGACCTAACGATTATGAGTCGTGTGCTCTAACCAACTGAGCTAAGGGGCCATCTTTGTATAACTGTAAGCAGTTAATTTTTGAAGCGTTTAGCCACAGAGCGACTAAAGCGGGTTGCAGTATAAAAAGTTTTTAGGGGCTTGTCACTAGCAAAAAGCTTTATTTTAACAATCAAAGGGCTAACTGCTCAAATAGTAAGCTTTTAGATTTATTGATGATGACTTCGAAGAAACGAACTCATTAAATAATAGTAGTCTGAGTAACTAATACACATACCTTACGATGGCAATTAGCAACTCAGTATTAAATGTATTACTGCGATGTGGTGTTATTTTTTGGCGATAATATAAATCGCATGAATTAATCCTGGGAAATAGCCGAGCAAGGTTAGCAGAATATTTAACCAAAAGTGCATCCCTAGCCCCACCTGTAAAAATACACCCAGTGGTGGTAATAAAATAGAAAAAATAATTCTGATGATATCCATAATTTAACCCTTCTAACGTTAGCAAAGCAAAAAGCCCAGCAAGGCTGGGCTTTTAGTATAGTGTATTATTCTGCAATAACAGTTAATTCATCAACTACTTTGCGAACATCTTCAGCGTTCTTAGCAATTTCCATCGCTAATTGCTTTTCAGCATCAGACTCAACTGAACCTTTAAGAGTTACTACACCATTATCGGTATCAACATCAATGTCTGTACCACCTACTTCAGAATCAAATAAGTAACGCGTTGTGATCACTGTTGTGATTTTGGCATCGGTTAAATCACTTTCAGTATCGTTACCCATCATTTTAGAATCATGCTTCTTCATGTCGGTGTTTTTTACCACAGTTAGACTGTTTTCAACGTCAGTTACACCATCTAGGCTTAGCACGAGTTCTTCAGCAAGTTCTTTATCTACATCGCTGTTTACTTTACCTGTTAGCATTACCTTGCCGTTTTTTACGTCCGTGTTGATATCAAAGTTGTTTAGATTGGTGTTCATCAGCAGTACTGTTTCTGCCTTTCCATCAATCCAAGCATCTTTGCTTTCGTTTTCCCAGCTGCTTGCTTGAGCGCCCATTGCGGTTGTTCCTAATACTAGGGCTGCAATCATAGACTTATTAAATGTTTTCATAATCGTTCTCCTTTTGATTAAAGACACTTAAACTAATGCGAACATCGGGCCAACTATTTTTACACTTAAATTTCAATGGCTTAAATTAAAACTACCGATACTGACTTAAACCTACAAAGTAAACATTTACAGACCATTGCGTAAAACTTTCTCGAATAGCGAAACTTACTAAATAATTGTATATTTGGTTAATCTGTCGTTAATATAATAAAGGATGAAAAAACAAAAAAACATAAAGCAATGATTTTAAATGAATTAATATTTGGTATAAGGCTTGCTTTGAACTAGCCAGCAACCTTAAAAGGATAATTTAAATGTCTGTTAAAATTGAAGACCGCCCTATCGAACCAGTTCGTGAGCAAGTAATTGATCAACTCATTTATAATTACAGCCATGGTGCCATTTCTGTAGAAGCATTTGAGAGGCGCTTAGACGATGCAATGGCAGCGAGTGACAATAGCGCGCTTATGGCCCTTGTTGAAGATTTAACCTTAAATACTGACCAGCAATATAAGGCACAAAAGCACTCGCAGTTTGCACCTAATTATAGTGCGCAGCATGAGACTGATGAAGAGCCACTTACATTAAGAAGCATTCTTGGTTCAAGTGAACGAAGCGGCCAATGGGTGGTGCCTCAAAACATTTATATAGAAAACTACATGGGGTCAATCAATCTTGATTTTACGGATGCTATTTTTACCCACCAACATGTCACTATTCACGTTAATTGTTACTTTGGCAGCGAAGAAATATATGTACCTGAGCACGTTAATGTAGTTTCTAAAATGTTTTGTATTTTAGGCAGTTTTGAAAATAAAACAGTTTCACTCAATAAACGCCAAGGGCCAACGATTCAAATTGAAGGAAAAACTGTTTTAGGCTCTGTAGAAGTTAAAGTTAAGCGCACTATTAAAGAAAAATTTATTAGCTTTGCAAATGATCTAAAAACTCAACTTGGTATGAATGGTAAACATTATTAAATATGCTAAACATTTGATGAAGCCAAAATAGTTGGCTTCATTCATATTATAAGTCGTTATTTCGCTCACTAGGTACATCACTCATATACTCTACAAACTCAACCTCAAACCCTGCGGGATCAATATAATAGATGTTCTTTCTAAATGGATTTACAGCGCCTTGCTTACTTATTGCAAAGCCCGCATGCTTTAAGCGCGCTATTACTTCATTTAAGTTATTGGTTACATAGGCAAAGTGTGCCAAGCCAATTTGATGCCCTGATAAGTCACGATTTTTCCCTTCACCGTGATTGCTTATAGCAATATATTGATCGTTATCACCAAAATGTACCCAGCGCCTTGCTTTACCATACCAAGTTCCTTCTCCCTCACTTCTAATTGACCAATAGGGAAACGCTGCTTGGTAAAACTTAAGCATGGCGTCTATATCACTTACAACTAAATTTACGTGTTCTAATTTCATAATTTTCTTCCTGTTAATTGAATATAGAACATCATAAAACCTCAAGCTCACTTTAGGTAAAGCGCTAATTTACAAATTTATTGCTTGTTTTTATTTCGATAAATATATCGAAAGATCATACCTGTACAAAAAACACTCAAAAGTATTTAGGCTTTATGGTTTACTTTATGGCAAAAACCGCTAAAATACGCCGGCTTAAATATATAAACGTTCTTTTACAACCCAAAGGTAATACCATGCATCCAATGTTAAACATTGCGGTTCGCGCTGCGCGTAACGCAGGCAAACTTATTCTTCGTGCAAGTGAAGATTTATCAAAAGTTGAAGTGCAACAAAAAGGCACCAACGATTTAGTTACTAACATTGATAAAGAAGCCGAAGCCGTAATTCGTGACACTATTTTACGTTCTTACCCTGATCACTGCATCGTTGGTGAAGAGTTAGGCGAACACAAAGGTAAGGATGCTGATTACCAATGGATTGTTGACCCACTTGATGGCACAACTAACTTCATCAAGGGTATCCCTCATTTCGCAGTATCTATTGCACTTAAAGTTAAAGGTCGTTTAGACCAAGCAGTAATTTACGATCCAATTCGTGGCGAGCTTTTCACTGCTTCTCGCGGTCAAGGCGCACAGTTAAACAGCAAACGTTTACGTGTATCTAAAACTGTTGAACTTGCTGGTTCAGTTCTTGCTACAGGCTTTCCTTTCAAACAAAAACATCACTTAGATGCATACTCTGAAGCGTTTAAAGCGTTATTTGTTCACACGGCTGATATTCGCCGTGCAGGCTCTGCTTCACTAGATATGGCGTATGTTGCAGCGGGTCGTGTTGATGGCTTCTTTGAAATTGGTTTAAAACCTTGGGATACAGCAGCAGGCGAGCTATTAGTTAAAGAAGCTGGCGGCATGATTGTTGATTTTGCTGGCGGTAATAACTACAACGTGAGCGGTAACGTAATCTGTGGTGCACCTAAGCTAACACAGGCGATTGTTCGCGAAATGCGCCCAGTATTATCTGAGTCGTTATTACGTTAATCGTAATTACGTACTAAAAAAGGAGCCTAGGCTCCTTTTTTGCTTTTTGTTAGCCACTTTTTTTACTATTGGATAAACGTACAATAGCAGGAGCCGGCCTTCTTCGATTACATATAAATAAGTAGCTGTGACGATAACGTTTTGCTTCTTTTTTAGCATCTGTCGCTAATGCCGCTACTTGATGGCTATTTTTACACTGCTGCAGGTCCGGCTCAACTAAACCTATCGATAATGTAAGTAAAGGTACAAACTGCTTTTCGCCCTCTCGATTAGTTGCCCAATACCCTTTTCCAGCAATATGCTCTGGCGTAAAAAATACGCGTGACTGCAATTCAAATTGCGTGATAATAGTATTACAAATCTCCACCGCATCTTTTTTTTCAAACACCACCATAAAGTCATCACCGCCAATATGCCCGACAAAGTTAGCGCTGTGCGCACACACTTTTACAGTCACATCGGCCAGTAGTTTTATCACGCTGTCACCACTGGCATAACCATATAAATCGTTAAATTGTTTAAAGTGATTTAAATCGATGTAGGCTAGTGAAAATGGCTGTTTATGTTGTAGACGCTGCTCTATTACCTCACTAATTGCCACATTACCCGGTAACATGGTCAAAGGGTTAGCATGTTGAGCGTGGCGGATTTTTTCTGCTGTAATGTGCTTTAGTATGTCTCTGAGCGGTGCCAAGCCTAAATATTTATTGTTGCAGGTGATAACAATATGGCGACGAATATCAAAGTCTTGCTCTGTTATTTGCTGGGAGACAATATCAAGCATTTGATTTTCATCAACCACCAAAGGTTGTTTATCCATTAACTCAGTGACTTCACATTTATCATAAAGTGCATGCCCATAAGGCGCGGCAAACACTTCTGTTAGCTGATCTTTGTGTAACAGCCCTATTGGCTGCTGACTGCTATTTAATACCGGTAAGCTGATTATACTTTTGTCTTGCTCAAAAAGTGCATGAGCTTCTTTACAACGCGTATGACTGCTAATAGCAGGCTGAGCAACAGCAAGCACACCTATTGCCATTGATTGTTCAAACTTTGAGGCGGCTTGGGTCGAAGTGAGCGATTGTAACTGTTTACAGTTGTAGTCATAACTTGGCTGTTGACTCGGTCTTTCTAACAAGAACCCCTGAACATGACTTATGCCTATACTTTTAACTAAATCTAGCTCTTCGGAACGTTCGATTCCCTCTGCAATCACCGCTGTATTTGTTGCCCGTGCTAACACCATAATTGATTTTAGAAATTCTTTTTTAACTTCGCTTTGATCGCAATGATCAATAAAGTAACGATCAATTTTTACAATATCTGGGCATAACTGCGACCATTGCTTTAGTCCTGAATAACCTGCACCGAGATCGTCAATAGCAATCGTAAAGCCTAGCTCTCGATAATGAGCGATGGTTTTTAACAGTAAAAAACCATCATCTACTTTTTCTTGTTCAGTTACTTCAATCACCACTCGATTGGCAGCAAGACCAAACTGTTCAATTAAATGTAAGGTTTCGCCTTTAGGGTGGCTCGGATCAAGTAGAATTTTTGGGCTGACATTTAAAAATAACTTCCCTTGCAGGCTGAGTTTTACAAAATTTTCAATGGCGCGAGAACGGCATAAAAGCTCAAGCTCTGAAATCAATTGGTATTTATGAGCCGCTTCGAATAGCTTATTTGGCATGGCTAACGGACCATTTTTAGGGCCGCGGCTAAGCGCTTCATACCCAATAATAGATTGCTTAGCTATATCGAAGATAGGTTGGAACAAGGTTGTTATTGCTCCTTGTTGTAAAATTGACTCTAAGACTTGTCGTTGCTCAGTCACTACTAGCTCAAATAAAAATTTAATAAGAGCAATAAAATACCAACTGAGTATGACTATTATGTGACTTATCTAGGAGGCAATAAAAAACCGCTCACTAGGAGCGGTTTTGTTTTAAGAATAGTTTAATCTCAATTAAGGCATTGGATCTAAATCAGCGCCTTCTTTTTCAATCACTTCTGGTATTAAATCTTCTTTACTTACGCCCATGGCAATAGCCACCGAGCTGGCAACGTAAACTGAAGAGTAAGTACCAATAAACACACCAAATAGTAGTGCAGTAGCAAAGCCATGAATGGTTTGACCGCCCCATACAAATAACGCAATCAGTACTAAAATAGTAGTGATTGAGGTTACTAAGGTACGGTTAAGTGTTTGCGTAAGCGAGATATCAATAATTTCAATCGTGTCGTCAATGCGCACTTTGCGGAAGTTTTCACGAATACGGTCTGATACAACAATGGTATCGTTTAGTGAGTAACCTATCACGGCAAGTATTGCTGCCAAAATAGTTAAGTCAAACTCTAAACCAAGCACCGAGAATAAACCAATCGTAATGATTACATCGTGTAAAAGCGCGCCAACTGCGCCCACAGCAAAACGCCATTCAAAGCGAAACGCCACATAAATTAAGATACAAATAAGTGCAGTTAACATGGCAAGGCCACCCTGCTCTTTTAAGTCTTCACCTACGCTTGGGCCTACAAACTCAATGCGGCGCATTACTACGCTATCATCAGCTTGTTTAAGGGCAGCAATTACTTGGTTACCAATTACTTCTGCTTTTACATCATCACCGCGAGGGGCCAAACGGACCAGTATTTCTTGGCTTGAGCCAAAAAGCTGTACCGATGCATCAGCAAAGTCGTTTTCAGCCAGTACATTACGTACTTTTTTCAGATCGGCAGGTTGCGAAAAACCCACCTCAACTGCTGTACCGCCGGTAAAATCTAAACCGAAATTTAAGCCTTTAACAAAAAGTGACGCCAGCGACGCTATGATTAATAACGTAGAAAAGCCCATTGCCACTTTTCGAAGAGACATGAAACGAAGGGTTTTTCCGCCCAATCTTAAAATTTGCATGTCTGCTCCTTAAATTGAAAGTTTATCAACACGTTTACCACCAATAAATAGGTTGATCACCGCACGGGTACCTACAATTGCTGTAAACATAGAGGTTAAAATACCAATTGCTAGGGTTACCGCAAAGCCTGCAACAGGACCGGTACCAACAGCAAACAAGATAATCGCCGCAATTAATGTGGTGATATTGGCATCAAAAATAGTACTAAAGGCGCTATCGTAACCAAAATGAACCGCTTGTTGAGGGCTGCGGCCATCGGCTAGCTCTTCACGAATACGCTCAAATATAAGTACGTTCGCATCAACAGCCATACCAACGGTTAATACAATACCTGCGATACCCGGTAGAGTAAGCGTTGCACCTGGAATTAACGACATTACACCAATAATAAGTACTAAGTTGGCAGCCAGTGCGATATTCGCAACAAGACCAAAACCTTTGTAGTAAATAAGCATAAAGGCCAGTACAAACGCAAAACCTAAGGCTACAGCGGTCATACCTGCTTCAATGTTTTCTTGACCTAAGCTTGGCCCAACCGTACGTTCTTCTACAATTTGAATAGGCGCAACCAGTGCACCCGCGCGAAGTAGTAAACTTAAGTTATGTGCTTCAGCTGGGTTATCAATACCGGTAATGCGGAATGAACGGTCAAGACGCGCTTGAATGGTTGCTACGTTAATAACCTCTTCCACTTTAATTGGCGGAAGTGCTTTACCGTCACTGTCTTTTTTACCTGATGGCTTGTATTCAATAAACACGGTAGCCATACGTTTACCGATAGCACGCTTGGTAAAGGCATTCATTTTTGCCCCACCTTTACTATCGAGTTTAATGCTTACTTGTGGACGCTGGTACTCATCTGCACCTGACTGCGCACCAGTAATATGGCTGCCTTCAAGAATAATGCGTTTTTTTAGTACCACAGGATAACCATCACGGCTCATGATCATTTCAGTACCCGGTGGGATACGACCTTGAGCAGCGGCGCTTATGTCAGCATTTTCGTCAACTTCACGAAACTCAAGCGTTGCCGTAGCACCTAAAATTTCTTTAGCGCGAGCGGTATCTTGAATCCCTGGTAATTGCACAATAATACGTTCAGCACCTTGACGCTGTACGTTTGGCTCTGCAACCCCAATTTGGTTGATACGGTTACGAATAATAGTTTCGTTTTGCTTGATAGCATAGTCACGAATTTCTTTTAGCTTTAGCTCACTCATAGTGGCAAAGAATGCGTTATCGTTACTGCTATCATCAATGTAAACGTTTAATGGATAACGGCTTTCTAAAAAGCGCTCTGCAGCGTCTTTATCTTCTTCGTTACGCATTTCTACACGCATGCGCTCAGAACCAGCTACGCGGCGCACACTACGATAACGTAGTTTTTCTTCACGCAGGTCGCTACGGAAATCTTGCTCCATCTGCTCTAACTGATTATCCACCGCAGTGACCATATCGATTTCCATGGTGAAATGTACACCACCACTTAAATCTAGGCCTAACTTCATAGGATTACCGCCCAGCGACTTTAACCACGCCGGTTGTGCAGGAGCCATATTAATAGCTGAGATATAATCGTTACTTAGCGAGTTACGCAGTAAGTCTTGCGCTTTTAGTTGGTCTTCAACATTTTTAAAACGAACAAGAATTTGCCCATCTTCGAGCTTTGTCGATTTAGCGCTTACGTTATCTTTTTTGAGGATTGCGTTTACTTTGTCTACAACACTGAGGTCAACATCGGTGCCTTTAGCGCCAGAAACCTGTATGGCCGGATCGCGGCCATACAGGTTTGGTGAAGCATATAAAAGGCCAATGGCTAACACAGCTAAAACAAGTAAATACTTCCAAATTGGAAACTTGTTTAACACGGGGTCGTCCTTATTATTTTTATAGCGACTTCATTGTGCCTTTAGGCAATACAGCAGATACTGCTGATTTTTGTACTGTTACTTCTGCTTGCTCATTTAATGAGATCACTATGAAGTCTTTATCTTCAGCAATTTTTACGATTTTACCCACTAAACCACCTTGGGTTAGCACTTCATCGCCTTTTGCCATCGCGCTCATTAAGCTTTTATGCTCTTTTACGCGCTTTGCTTGCGGGCGGTAAATTAAAAAGTAAAAAACCAAACCAAAAATCGCTAACATAATTAGCATTTCCATACCGCCGCCTGCTGCAGGTGCACCAGCGCTTGCATGCGCGTTTGAAATAAATAAACTCATAATACTTCCTCTTTAATTTTTAAATTTTAATTTGTTGTATCAGCTAGCTCTGGCACTGCTTGGCCTCGGCGAGCGTAAAAATCGTGGACAAATGTCTCTAGTTGACCTTCGCTAATAGCATTACGCAAACCTTCCATAACACGTTGATAGTATCGTAAGTTATGGATAGTGTTTAGTCGTGCACCCAAAATTTCGTTACATTTGTCTAAATGATGCAAGTAGGCGCGCGAATAATTTTTACAGGTATGGCAATCACACTCGGGATCAAGTGGACCAGTATCTGTTTTATGCACTGCGTTACGGATTTTAATGGTACCCGTTGTAATAAATAAGTGACCATTACGTGCATTACGCGTTGGCATTACACAGTCAAACATATCAATACCACGACGAACCGACTCAACTAAGTCTTCTGGCTTGCCTACACCCATTAAATAACGTGGTTTGTTTTCTGGCATTTTATAAGCACAATGGTCAAGAATATTAATCATTTCATTTTTAGGTTCACCAACCGATAAACCACCAAGTGCATAGCCATCAAAACCAATTTCTTCAAGGCCCGCTTGTGATTGTGCACGAAGCTCAGGATACATACCGCCTTGAATAATACCAAACAATGCTGATGGGTTGTCGCCATGCCCTTCTTTTGAGCGCTTAGCCCAACGAAGAGAAAGCTCCATAGAGTCTTTGGCTTCTTTTTCAGTGGCAGGATATGGCGTACATTCGTCAAATATCATCACGATATCTGAGCCAAGATCACGCTGCACTTCCATTGACTTCTCTGGCGACATCATAATTTGATCACCATTAACTGGCGATTGGAACATTACGCCTTCTTCAGTGATTTTACGCATTGCGCCAAGGCTAAATACTTGGAAACCACCTGAGTCAGTAAGAATTGGGAAGTCCCAGTTCATAAAATCGTGTAAATCACCATGCTGTTTGATGATTTCAGTACCTGGACGCAACATTAAGTGAAATGTATTGCCTAAACAGATTTGTGCACCCGTTGCTTTAACTTCATCAGGTGTCATGCCTTTAACCGTGCCATAAGTGCCTACAGGCATAAACGCTGGTGTTTCTATTACACCTCGGTCAAAAATCAAGCGACCGCGGCGTGCTTTGCCATCGGTGCAGTCTAATTCAAATTTCATAATATCCTCTGTGTCGGAAAAACAGTCCAACAAGCTATAATTTAACCGCTCGATTCTACCCTTTTTACCACCCTATTACTATTAGCAGTGATAAATTCACTGTGCTTAGGAGTAAAATAAAAACCGATAACGCTGTAAATTATTTACGGGTCAAAAACATCGCATCGCCATAGCTAAAAAAGCGATACTGTTGTTCAATCGCAGTATTGTAAGCACCCATAATATTGTCTTGCCCTGCAAAGGCACTGACCAGCATAATTAGGGTTGATTCAGGTAAATGGAAGTTGGTGACCATGGCATCAACAACGTTAAATTGATAACCCGGAAAAATAAAGATATCGGTATCACCAAAGTAAGTATCTAGCTTGCCGCCATGTATTTTTGCTGCCGACTCTAGTGAGCGAACTGAAGTTGTACCTACCGCAATCACACGCCCGCCTTTGGCTTTAGTGCTTGCAACCGCATCCACCACAGCTTGCGGTACTTCAATATATTCAGAGTGCATGATGTGCTCATCAACACTTTCTACCCTAACCGGCTGGAATGTACCTGCGCCAACATGCAAGGTAACAAAGGCCATTTGTACGCCTTTATTTTTAAGTGCAGCCATGAGTTTATCATCAAAATGAAGGCCTGCTGTTGGTGCTGCAACGGCGCCTGGCTTTTCACCATATACTGTTTGGTATCGCTCTCGGTCCGCTTCATTATCTGGGCGATCAATGTAAGGAGGAAGCGGCATATGGCCAACATCATTTAAAATGTCGAGCACATTTTCACTGCGGTCAAACTCAAGCTCAAATAACGTATCGTGGCGTGCCACCATAATGGCTTTTGCTTTGCCCTCTAAAATGAGTACATTGCCCGGTTTTGGCGATTTACTAGCACGAATGTGCGCAAGAACGCGGTGTTCATCTAATACACGCTCTACCAGCACCTCAACTTTACCGCCAGATTCTTTTTGACCAAACATACGCGCAGGTATTACTTTGGTGTTGTTAAAAACCAATAAGTCGTTTTCGTTAACAAGTTCGAGAATGTCACTAAATATTTTATGCTCAACAGTACCGCTCGGCCCGTCTAAGCTCAATAAACGGCTACTAGTTCTGTCTGCTTTTGGAAAACGAGCAATTAATTCATCAGGTAAGTCAAAGCTAAAATCAGCTACGCGCATTGTTAGAATTCCACATCATTTAAAATCGCGCCAAGTGTATACCCAAACCACCTCAAAATGCGAGTTTCAGTTGGAATTAAAAGCGATTTAGGCAAGGCATTGATTGCAAATAATAGTGGTTCTATTATTAATATCAATAACGCAGTATAAATCGCTTTTAAACCAACCCGTGGGCGTTTCACAGGGGCATACTCTCATCGTTGCTACTTCTTGAAAGGGACTATGCAAAGTATCGCCTTGATATTAAGCCCCTGTGAAGCGCTGAATTCTGCATTTTGAGGTGGTTTGGGTATTTAACTATTAGTAACGAAGCTCAAGATAACCCCTATATTCTCCCTAATTACTATTATTAATGAAGCTCAAAATATCCCTTATATTCTCCCTAATTGGCCACTAATGAACTACATTTAAAATAGCGGTTAAATACGCTTGTTCTTATGGCTAAATATCATTACTCTTACAGTTTTATGATCTGCATTTCTCGGAGTGGTACCTAAGTGGCGAAACAGCTTAAATTGCTAATATTAAATGCAAGTAATGATGAGCGCCAGACTATTCGTGCCACGCTGGAGAGGCTTAATGTGTTTGAGTTTATTGAAGCCTCAGACAGCCAAGATGCGTTAAAAATCTTAAAGAATCAAAGCGTAAATATAATCATAACCGGCTTAGATGTAGGTAAAATTGATGGTTGGCGGTTTTCACGTATGATCCGCTCTGGTTTACTTAAAACGCCGAAAAACACGCCTATTTTGCTAATTCCGCCCATTTATTGTGAGCGTATCGCCGAAACTACCGCGCGTAGCTATGGTATAGATGCGGTACTGCCTTTTGAACGCCAAGATATATTGCCGCAAATACTAGCAAACGTGTTGTCGAGCCATTTAGAAAAAAGTAGTCGCTTAAACCTATTGTTATTAGAACCCTTTGCCAGCAGGGCAAATGATATGAGTGAACAGTTAAAGCTAAACTTTTCAATTACTCATGTTACTAACGAAAAAGCCGCGTTAAGTGCCTATAATCAGCAGCCGTTTGCTATCGTGCTACTCGATGCCACTGCAGCACAAGCTGAGAGTTCAAATCAATTAGTTGAAAAGATTCTGCAGCATAACCCTCAACAAGCCATTGTTACTATTATTGATAAAAACGATGCCGATTACGCTGAGCAATTATTACTTTCTGGCGTTACCGATTTTATTCGTGCTCCTTACGATCCCTCATTTTTAAATAAAGTCTGTGATCATGCTGCTCGTCGAGAAGATTTTATGGTGAGCTATGCTGAGTTTGCTAATAAGGTACAGCAGCTAAGTATTAGTGAAGTTAAATATCGCGACCTATTTTCAGCGCATCAGCGTATTTTATTGCACTTAAACACAGTTGTACTTGAACTAGACCAACAAGGGAATATTCGCTTTATAAACCCTGCATGGGAATCTCTGAGCGGCTTTGGAGTTAAGTCGACCTTACAACAACCACTCACTGCGTTTTGTACCACAGAATATAAACAGTCATTACAATCAACAATTAATGATATTTTACAAGGTGGTGCGAACAAACAAAAAATAGAAGTTAAACTGAGCCAAAAAAATGGTAACTCAGTATGGGTAGAATGTCGGCTTCAGTTAATAAAAAATAGCAGCAACAACGCCACTATCACCGCCACACTCGATAACATTCATGAGCGCAAACAAGCAGAGTTGCAATTACGCCATTTAGCCCTGCATGACACCTTAACAGGACTACACAACCGTTATTATTTTGACCAACAGCTTAACTATATTTGCCAGAGCGAAAACACCCATACAAATATTGAACATGCGCTTATTTATATTGACCTTGACCACTTTAAAATAATAAATGACAGTAAAGGCCACCAACAAGGTGACATTGTTTTAAAAGAAGTGGCGCAGCTATTTATTGCCAATATTAGTAATGAGCATCTGATCTGCCGTGTCGGTGGTGACGAGTTTGCGGTGATACTTAAAAATACCAATTTATTGGATGCACATTTAATTGCAGAAGGGATTTGTAGTGCCATTGAAGGCAACCAATTTAAATCTGAAGAGCAAATCTATTCAATTAGTTGCTCGATTGGTTTAACCCAAATTACCGCTGATAACTGCGATCCAAATGAATGCTTAAAGCAGTCAGATATTGCGTTATATATTGCTAAAAATTTAGGCCGTAACTTAGTACATTGTTATTCAAAACAAGATGGTGAGAACAATGCGCTGCAAACGGGTTTAGAGTGGGGCCATGGGGTACGTCAAGCACTCCAACAAGACAGCATAGAGCTTCATTATCAACCCATTTGGGATTTTAAAACTAATCAGGTTGCCTACTTTGAAGTACTGCTAAGGTTAAAGCTAGACGACGAACTTATTTACCCTAATCAATTTATTCCCTCATTGGAAATGCTTAACGATACCTTTTTAATGGACCAATGTGTTATTCGTAACAGCATTGCGAGTGTTGCTGCACATCCAGAGCTTCTTCAAATTGCAATAAACTTATCGGCACAGTCATTTTTAGATGAGCGTTTGCTGCCATTAATAGAGTCGACCCTTGAGAAGTATCAAGTGTCTCCTGCGAAAATTATTTTTGAAATAACCGAATCGGCCAGTATTAATAATTTAGCGGCGACACGAAAAATGATTGAACGACTAAATAATTTAGGTTGCCACTTTTCAATTGATGACTTTGGCACCGGCTTCAGTACCTTTAATTACCTTAAACAATTACCAGCCCAACACGTAAAAATTGACGGCTCATTTGTTCGCGATATGCTCAATGACTCCATTGACTTAGCGCTAGTGAAAGCCATAAATGACATCAGTCGCTCACTAGATAAGCGCTCTGTTGCCGAATATGTAGAAACTGCAGAAGTATTTTTTGCACTTAAAGAAATTGGTATCGACTATGGGCAAGGCTACTTTATTGCTCGCCCTGTACCAATTGACAAGGTACTGATTGAGTTAGAGAAAATTAAAAACAACCCTATTTTTTATCAAGACACCCTCACGTCACTATAAACATTAATAAACAAATTTAAGCAATTTATTACTTCCAAATTTGCCCATCTAACCTATACTTTGCTTATCGGCAGCACAATGTCATGAAAATTAAGTGATTACCTTGATTTTACGTGACATCTTTATTTCTTATCGTCTAGATGTCTATACTGTTAAAGGTGGACATAGGGGCATAAGGAGGATGTTTATGACGCAACTAATCACGTTATTATTGTTTATACACTTTGCTATTGCGCTTCAATGTTACAAGTATGCCCAGATTAAAGGCTACCCTGTAAAAACCTTTACAGTGCTTGGGCTAGTCCCGTACTTTAATGTTGTTGTATGGGTTTACTTACTATTTTTACCGCCGCTAGAGAGCTACCACAGCCAGCATAAGCAGCCTCTATAATTCCCCGTGTTATTTAGCGTATTAATTAAAATACGCTTTTTTTTACCTATTTAAAATCAACACTGCACTGCTTTTTCAAAAAGACCTCTAGTTGTTGGCTAAACAATTTAAAGTCACGAATGCGCCCTGTTGTTTTACGCCACAATACACCAATATCGCGATAGGCATCGCCTTGCGATGGCGTAGCTAGCATGTTTTTGTTTTCTAAAATACCCGCATTAATCGCCATTTGCGGCAAAAACGTCACGCCAAGTTTATACTCAACCATACTCAATAAAGTATGTAAGCTAGCCGCCTCAAAGGGATTTATACAGCTAGAGCGATTTAAGTGGCACGCACTGAGCGCATGCCCTGTCATACAGTGTTCTCGCTCAAGTAAAAATACACTGGCTTCTGGTAGTAAATTAAAGTCTTCAATGCCTTTAGCTGGTGTGTAGTCTTTATGGTGCACTAAACTAAAGTGATCTTGCGCTAATACTTGGGTATGAAATTTATCGGTTTCGTAGGGCAGCGCTAATAATGCTAAATCAATTTGACCATGCTCTAACTTATCAAGTAACTTATCGCTGGTGTCTTCAATCAGTACCAACTCTAAATTTACAAATGTTTGCTGACAAAAGTGATACAAAGGCGCTGCAATAAAGCTCGCAATCGTAGGAATAACACCTACCGTTAATGTACCACTAAGCGGTGTTAAAAAGCTTTTAGTTAACTCTTTTAAACTAATAGTATCGTTGATTATTTTTCTTGAACGCTCAACCACCTCTTCACCAATAGTGGTAAACATTAGGCTGCGATTTTCTCGCTCTATAAGCTGACATCCTAAAGTTTCCTCTAGGTTTTGAATCGCAGTACTCAGCGTTGACTGACCAATAAAACAGGCACTTGCTGCTCGGCCAAAATGTTGATGTTGATGTACAGCTAATAAATACTGCAGCTGTTTAATACTAGGGAGATTGGTCATTTTTCTTTCCACAAATAAAAAGACCCCAACACCAAGGGCATTGAGATCTTTTCAAGCTAAAAGTCTTTTAAGTACTTTTTATTAAACCCCAAAGGCGGTTCTTAGTACGTAGAAAATAACAATAGCAAGGGCAGCACCAACTGGCAATGTAATTACCCAAGAAACTACAATATTTCTTATTACACCCATGTTAAGTGCGGCAATCCCACGTGCCATACCTACACCCAACACAGCGCCTACTAGGGTTTGTGTGGTTGAAATAGGTAAGCCTGTGCCCGATGCAATAACAACGGTAGAGGCAGCAGCTAATTCAGCAGCAAAACCACGGCTTGGTGTTAAATGAGTAATACCTTCACCAATGGTTTTAATTACTTTTTTACCTAAAATAGCAAGACCGGCAACAATACCTAAACCACCTAGTGGTAATATCCACCAAGCAATAGCGGCTTTCTTCGCAATTTCACCATTGTTTTCAACAATGTTTACAACAGCAGCTAGAGGCCCAATTGCATTAGCAACATCGTTAGAACCATGAGCGAATGCCATACAACAAGCTGTTAGTACCATAAGTACCGCAAATACTTTTTCTACATTGTTAAACTGCATTTCTCTATCCGCTTTAGGATCGATATTTAAACGAGAAATAGCAATTTTACCAATAACAGCAACCAGTACCGCTATACCAATAGAAATAGCAAAACCTTCAATAGTACCTAAATTAATACCAATGTGCTTTAAGCCTTTTTTAATGGTCACAAGTGCCATGATAAAGCCAGCTAAACCCATGTATATTGGTACAAAGCGCTTTGCATTTTTAAGTGGAGCGTCGGTGTCAAAAATCAGCTTTTGCGCACTCATAAATATTAAGTAAGCTATAAAACCTGATATCGCTGGCGTTACAACCCAGCTACCTACAATACCGGCAACTTTACCCCATTGAATAGCCTCTGTACCTACTGCAACTAGAGCAAAACCAATAATAGCGCCAATGATTGAATGAGTAGTCGATACCGGCCAACCTAAAAATGAGGCCATTAATAACCAACTGCCTGCGGCGAATAAAGAGGCGATCATACCTAAAACCATCAGCTCAGGAATATCGGCAAATGGGGCCGCATCAATAATCCCTTTACGAATTGTTGATGTTACTTCACCACCCGCTAAATAAGCACCTGCGAACTCAAAAATCATCGCGATAAAAATCGCTTGTTTAATGGTAAGTGCTTTTGAACCTACTGATGTACCCATCGCGTTGGCAACGTCATTTGCGCCAATACCATAAGCCATAAAAAAGCCGACTGCTGCGGCAATTAAAATTAATACCGTGCCGTAAGATGCAATGATATCCATTGTGTAACCTTAATCTTTCGTGTTTGAACTGATTTTAAATTAACGAGCTAACATCAGCTCAAGACGTGATCCTACGCGCTCTGCAATATCTGCAAGCTCGCCAACCCATTCAATGATTTTGTATAAAAACATCACATCAACTGGATTTAGCTCACTTTCTACTTTACGTAGTTGGCGGCGTATTCTAATTTGCATTTCATCCGTGTCTTGTTCTATGGCATCCAATTCTACGAGCATTTTTTCAACCAGAGTTACTTCTCTGCCTTTAAAGCCCGTTTCTAACAATTCTTCTAACTCATTGATCGCTTTAGATGCTTGTTTAGTTGCATCAACACAACGAGTTACGTATGCCAAAAAGTCTTCTTGAATCTCTTTTGGTATGATCATCTCACGACCAATTACACGCCCAGCAATGTCTTTTGCCTTGTTAGCAATTTTGTCTTGTTGGGTTACTAATTCGAGCAGATCTGTACGCTCTACCGGCATAAATAATCCGCCAGGTAATTGTAAACGTATAGTTCTTTTCATTTCATCAGCTTCACGTTCTATATTACGAATGGTTAAACGTAGCTCTTCTGCTTGTTGCCACTCTTCTTTAAAAACATGATTAAAAAAAGGTATCAAACTTTCGCTAGCTTGATGAGCCTTTCTGATGTGTTCTTCTATTGGCTTTATAGGTGATTTTGCAAAAACACCTAAAAAATTTGTTGGCATAACTGACCCTTTAATCAATTCAATATGCTGTTCAACCTGAATTTTACAGCATTAAGCTAGATTGTGAACGCTTTTTCTTATTCAATTATTTACAAAAAATAAAAAAGGCAGTGTATTACTGCCTTTGATATTTTTTAGTTATTCGTATCACTACAGTGATTTTTCAATATCTTCTTGAGATGTATGACGAATATCTTTGCCGTTTACAAAATAAATGACATATTCAGCGATGTTTTGACAACGATCACCGATACGCTCTAATGAGCGAACAGACCATACTAAATCCATAATTTTTGGAATTGAGCGCGGATCTTCCATCATGTAGGTCATTATTTGACGAGTAATTGCTTCATACTCTCTATCTACTTTAGCATCCTCTTTATGCACTTCAAATGCGCGTTGCACATCCATACGTGCAAACGCATCTAAAACGTCATGCAACATTTTAGATACTTGGCGACCCATATTTTCAATGTTTACTAATAAATCTTGTTGATCCTTAGTAAATGAGTCTAGTGCAACTTTAGCAATTCGCTTAGCTTCATCGCCAATTCTTTCTAAATCGGCAATGGTTTTTGCTATTGCAATAACCAAACGTAAATCACTGGCTGCTGGTTGGCGCTTAGCAATAATACGGGTGCAATCTTCATCAATACTGACTTCCATTGCATTAACCTTGTAGTCGTTTTCACGTACTTTTTGTGCCAATACCGCATCGTTTTGGCTTACTGCATCAAGCGCGCTATTAAGTTGTTGCTCAACCAATCCACCCATGCTTAATACATGGTTACGAACATCTTCTAGCTCTTGATTAAAACGACCAGAAATATGTTTATTAATGTTGTGTTCCATAATGACCTTCTTTAATAATTCATTGCTTTCGCGTTTTAACCCGACTAGCCGTAACGACCAGTAATATAATCTTCTGTTTTTTTCTTCGTAGGCGTCGTAAATAAGGTATTAGTATCAGAATACTCAATCAGCTCACCCATATACATAAACGCTGTTTGATCAGAAACACGAGCCGCTTGTTGCATGTTGTGAGTAACAATAACCACGGTAAACTTATTCTTTAAATCATTAATTAGTTCTTCGATAACTAAGGTTGAAATCGGATCGAGTGCTGATGTTGGTTCATCAAGTAGTAATACCTCAGGTTCAATAGCAATAGAGCGGGCAATAACTAAACGTTGCTGCTGACCACCCGATAAACCAAATGCGCTATCGTGCAGTCGGTCTTTTACTTCATCCCAAAGAGCCGCACCACGTAGCGATTGCTCTACCACTTCATCTAGTTTACGCTTTTCTTTAATGCCTTGCAGGCGAAGACCGTAAACCACATTCTCATAAATTGATTTTGGAAATGGGTTTGGACGCTGAAACACCATGCCGACATTACGACGAAGGGCTGCAACATCAACGCTTTTATCGTAAATATTTTGTCCATGCAGCATGATTTCGCCTTCAATACGACAAATATCAACCAAGTCGTTCATGCGGTTAATACAACGTAATAAGGTTGATTTACCACAACCTGACGGGCCGATAAATGCCGTTACTTGGCCTTTAGGAATATTCATATTTACTTTACTCAGTGCTTGTTTATCACCGTAGTAAAGGTCGAGATCTTTAATTTCTAGCGCTTTTTGTTCGTCTGTTAAATTATTTAAATCTAACTTCAAGCTTGGCTTTGCTTGGTTTACTTTTGGAGCGACTGTAATCATGTTTGTTACCTATACTAAATTAATGCTCAAGCGATCTGAATTTTTCACGTAAATGGTTACGTATACCAATGGCTGTGATGTTAAGGGTAATAATAACCGACACTAACAAAAAGGCCGTTGCATATACCAGCGGACGCGCCGCTTCAACGTTCGGACTTTGAAAGCCAACATCGTAAATATGAAAACCTAAGTGCATGAACTTTCTGTCTAAATGTATATATGGGAAGTTACCATCAAGCGGTAACGTTGGCGCCATTTTTACCACACCCACCAGCATAAGCGGTGCAACTTCACCCGCAGCACGAGCAACCGCTAAAATTAACCCCGTCATAATTGCAGGGCTGGCCATAGGAATAATGATTCGCCATAGCGTTTCTACCTTAGTCGCACCCAGTGCTAATGAACCATCACGCACTGTACTAGGAATACGAGATAAACCTTCTTCGGTTGACACTATTACCACAGGCAACGTTAATATAGCCAAGGTAAGTGCCGACCACATCACACCAGGTGTACCAAATACAGGGGTAGGCGATGACTCAGGATAAAATAATTGGTCAACACTACCACCAACCATATAAACAAAGAAGCCTAAGCCAAATACGCCGTATACAATAGACGGAACACCCGCCAAGTTAATAACCGCAATACGGATCATTTTAGTAATTGCGTTTTTAGCCGCATATTCATGTAAGTAAATAGCAGCAACCACGCCAAATGGCGTTACAATCACAGCCATTAACATCACCATAAATACCGTACCAAAAATAGCAGGAAATACGCCACCTTCGGTATTGGCTTCACGTGGGTCATCTGAAACAAACTTACCTAACTGCACAAAGTAATGACCTAGTTTAGCAAAAAAGCCCATATCGTTTGGAAACCATACATCCAACACTTGATATAGCGGGATTGTAACAACCTCACCACGCATATCCTTTACGGTTACTTGGTCACGTTTAGCCTGTTTACGCAGTGCGAATAACTCTTTTTCTAATTCGCCATATTTCGTACGTAAATCAGCACGCGCTTGAGCAAGTTCAGCAACACGTTCGTCGGTTAGCTCGTTATCAAGCAAGTAGGCTTTTTCCTGTAAACGTAAACGCTCTAGCTCATAGTTAATATGCCCTATATCGCCATTTTGTAAATCAAGCGCTTCGTCGTTTAAGTCAACCGCACGCTCTACAAGGTCATGTAAGGTTTCAACTTTATCTGCTGTTACCGTCTGACCGTCTTTAATGACGCTTTCTACATACCCGTAAAAATTACCGTTTTTGCTGCGCTCAAACACCGCAAGTGCTTTAGGCGCTGAGCTTTGTTTGATATCGGTTTCGAGTATCCAGCGAAAATCTAAATCAACATACTCACGGTTACCTGTTTTAATTAGTAAACGCTCAACCTCGTCTTTTTCAAATTTAGAAACATCAATACCGGTTGCCGCTAAACGCGACTTAGGTACTAATTCACGGTCATAAATTTCACCAATAACGGTTTGCTTAGCAATTGAACCTTCAAGCTCATACTGCATAACTTGAGATGGCCAAAAAAAGCTTAGTCCCTTCCATGCAATCATGGCGAGTAAACCAATTACTGAAATTAAACTGATGCTGACAGCACCACCGGTCATCCAAATCCAAGGAGAACCAGACCTAAACCACTGCTTTACCATGTCGTGTTTCTCCACTTACATTGAGCTGTATTTTTCACGCAGCTGCTGACGAACAAACTCAGCAACTGTGTTGAAAATAAAGGTGAATATGAATAATACAAAGGCGGCTAAGAATAGAATTCGGTAATGCGAACTCCCTACTTCCGACTCAGGCATTTCGACGGCGATATTAGCGGCTAAGGTACGCATGCCTTGGAAAATACTCCAATCCATAATTGGGGTATTACCGGTAGCCATAAGTACAATCATAGTTTCGCCTACGGCACGGCCTAATCCCATCATTACTGCAGAAAAAATACCTGGGCTGGCGGTTAATAACACCACACGAATTAGGGTTTGCCACTGCGTAGCACCTAATGCTAACGAGCCATTTGATAAATGTTTAGGCACACTAAATACCGCATCTTCGGCAATTGAGAAAATAGTTGGAATAACCGCAAAGCCCATCGCGATACCCACTACTAATGAATTACGCTGATCGAAGGTCATGCCTAATTCATTAGTTAGGTATTGACGCACATTGCCATCAAACATCCATAACTCAATACTTTCGCTCATCGCAAACGACAACCAACCAATAAATAACACCACTGGTATTAATAAAATTGAATGTGAACCTTCAGGGATTTTATGGCGAATAACCGCAGGTAATTTATTCCAGCCTAAAGCGGTTGCTAAAATACCCAATGGCAGTAACACCAGTAAACCAACAATAGCCGGCAAGTGCTCTTCAATTAAAGGCGCTAACCACAAGCCAGCTAAAAAGCCGAGTATTACCGTAGGCAGAGCTTCCATTATTTCAACCGTTGGCTTTACCACACGGCGCAATTCGCTCGACATAAAATAAGCAGTATAAATAGCGGCTGAAATAGCAATAGGTACAGCAAATAACATTGCGTACATAGCAGCTTTTAAAGTACCAAATGAAATTGGCACTAGTGAAAACTTCGATTCAAAATCATCACTGGCAGAAGTAGATTGCCAAATATAGCCGGGCTCAGGGTAGCCTTCGTACCATACTTCTTGCCAAAGCGCTGACCACGTTACTTCTGGATGCTCGTTATGAATTTCTAAAACCGTCAGCTTGTTATCAGCTAAAATTAGCGCCGCATTTGAACGCGGAGCAATAGCAAACTGTTCAATTTCACCATCACTGACTTTACCTTGCCATAACTTTGCTTCACTGGTGGTGTAATAAAGCCCTAATTCACCATTTTGACCCGTTGTAAAAAAGGTACGACGATAAAACTCAGTAAAAATATTCAGCTTGCTTTGTTTGGTAGTTTCAAACGAACGGATTTTTTGAAATTCACGCCCTGAGTCTGTATTGATTTCAAACCACTGGGATATTTCACCGTTATCATTGGCCAACATCAGTGAGTTTGCACCAGCCAATAGTTGCGATGACACTATATTCGCGTTTTCTTCATTGGCAGATAATAATTGAATTTGCTCAACTTCACTTGGGTAGCGGGTATCGAATACGTAAATTTGATTGGCAGAACGAACAAATGTGCGGGTGGTATCTGGCGACATTAATAGCTCATCTACGCGACCATCAACGTTAAGCTCGGTGCGTTCTACTTGCCATTCAACTTCACCGGTAAACATATTTTCTTCGGCTACAAAGCTACTAAATACCACACGTTTATCGGCAGTAAGTGCCACAACGGCTGTTTTGTCTTCATAATGGCTAAAGGCAAAACGTTTAATAGCTGTACCTTGCTCATCAACTTCGAGTGCCATTTCACCCAGTGGATAACCTAAACGCGGAGTTAGCTTACGCTCATTATTAGGGAAGGTGACTAAAAACTTAGGCGCTACAATTGTCACTGTGCCATTTTCTAAACCATACGCATAATGCCCTTGAAAGGGAGCACTATTTGCAAAACTGGTTACCTGCGCGGGTAAAGTAGCATTAAGTGTTTTTAGTTTTTTACCAAACTTTGCTTTATCAACACTGTAGAAGTTAACTTGACCTTGATCATCAAGTAAATAAGCAACCTCAGTTTGCTCCTCAACACCAAGCCCTACTATTTGCTCAGCATTAGCAACATTAAAGCTAGCGCGTTTTTCAACTTTAGCTGACTCGAAAATAGGCTGCACTACATAAAGAAGGTAAAAGAAGATCAATAGCAGTGCTATCAATACCATTATACCGCCTGCGGTTATGCCAAACTTAGCAAACCGGTCTTTAAATAGACGGCTTCGATCCGTATTAAAAGTCGGTTTATTCGGATTTGAAGTCATCAAAACACCCTTATATCTTAACGTTGGGCGCATTATATTTCATCAAAGTGACAGTAATGTTACAGTCGTAATAATTCTTTACTTATATAGAGTCTGTTTGTCTTTGCAGATTAAACTTTCAGCTTTATGAGTGGATTTTAAGCAAAATCACGATTTTAAATAAGATTAAAGTATTGTTTGTAGTAGTGATTGTATTTATTTATACGTTCTTAATGAACTAAATCAATTATTAATTGGACAAACTATTTATCCAAGACAATACTCTATGGGCATCTAATATAACAACAACAAAGTAACCTCTTAAGATGTAACAATCCTTTTGTGGTTAGCTTTTACATACATTTAGAATCACATACATTAGATAGCATCACTTAATGCCTATGCATTTATTTTTTCATTTGGGCTTAAAAAGAGAACTATTATGAAGCAGTTGGTAATAACTATTTTAGGGGAAGATCGCCCCGGTTTAGTAGAAAGTATTTCATCGGTTATATTGGAAAACCATGGCAATTGGTTAAGCAGTAATTTGAGTCACTTACTCGGGCACTTTGCAGGCATTATACAGGTTGAAGTGGCTGAAGAGCATTTACAGACATTTCAAAATGCGCTCAATGGGCTTCCTAAGTTAGATGTTCGCATTGAAAAGGGCAACACTGAAATTGAGCCTGTAGAGCTTGAGCAACTTAACTTTGTGATCACCGGTAACGATCGCCCTGGTATAGTGCAAGAGCTAGCAAGTGTTATTCGCCATAAAGGCGCGAACATTACAAACTTAAACTCTAGGCAGCAAAGTGCGCCAAACTGGGGAGTGCCTATATTTAGTGCTGTTGCCACCGTGAGCCTGCCTAACGGATTGAATAAAGAAGAAGTTATTAATGCACTTGAGTCAATTACGAGTGACTTAGTGGTTGATGTAGAGCAAAGTTAAATCAGCTCTATTATCATGAACACGAAAAAGGCGCTAATTATAGCGCCTTTTTTATGCATAACACCCAGTGCTACATGTCTGCATGACGATTAATACTTTGCATCATCTGCTTCAAACCTTGCTCTTCGAGCTGTAAGATCTCCCCTAGCTTTTCTTGAGCCTCTGGTGACTGCGCTTTATCTGCTAAATAACTGTATGCATTTAATACTTTTTGATGCTGCTGAGATAAATACTCTTGAATCGCTAGTTCATCTAGCTCATTACTGCGATCTAAATCAGTAAAGCTGATGATTTCTGAGTGCTCTGAAAAATATTCATAGCAGTATGTATCTAAAGTATTTATTTCAGTGATTGCTTTAAAGCCAATTAAATCCTCAGCGAGTTTTTTTTCATACTCAACACAATAATCGATTAACTGTTTGTTATGCTCTCCAAGTAAATCCCTTACGCTAAAAAAATTAGCCGCCATTTGTGTATGAAACTGAACGGTCCAATCGAACACTTCTTGAATTGTTTTAACTTGCATGTGCGTTCCTTACTTTTTAAAACCTATTGATTAAATAGATGCGTGAATCATGCCAATAAGAAATGCAATAAAATCAGTAGATAAAGAAAGGGTTGCCTAACTTGTACTGATATTTTCAGTACAAGTTACACAATCAGTGTAAATATTATAGGTTGCGCTTTCGCCACAATAAATACACAGCAGGCAATACCAGCAATGTTAAAACAATGGCGCTAAACATACCGCCAACCATGGGGGCGGCTATTCGGCTCATTACTTCACTACCCGTGCCTGTGCCATAAAGCACCGGTAATAAGCCAATCACTATGGTTGCCACTGTCATCATTACCGGACGTACTCGTAGACCCGCACCTTCTAGTATCGCCTGTTTAAGCTGCTCTATACTCAAGCTTTTACCCATTTTAGAAGCCGCCTCTACCTGCGCTTTATAGGCTTGGTTTAAATACACCAACATTATAACGCCTATTTCTACGGCCACCCCAGCAAGGGCAATAAAGCCGACCCCCACAGCAACAGAGAAGTTAAAGCCTTCTAAGTACATTAGCCAGATACCGCCTATCATCGCCAGTGGTAAAGTCGCCATAATAATAAATACCTCGGTGAAACTTCTAAAGTTAAGGTAAAGCAGTACTACAATAATGGCTAAGGTAAGCGGTAACACATAACTCAGTTTGGCTTTGGCACGCTCCATGTATTCGTATTGCCCTGCCCAAGTTATAGAGTATCCAGCAGGTAAAATTAGCTGCTCGTTTAGTAACTGCTGGGCATTTGCTACATAGCTACCAATATCGGTATCTTTAATATCAATAAAGCTCCAACCATTTAAACGGGCATTTTCACTTTTTATTCCAGGTGGGCCATCACTAATAAATACATCCGCCACATCAGCAAGTGCGATACGTTGACCCGTTGGAGTAACAATAGGTAAAAGCATCAGTTCTTCAGGGGAGTCACGGTACGCTTGCGGATAACGAAGATTAACCGGGTAGCGCTCTTGACCCTCAACCGTTTCAGTCACGTTCATACCACCAATAGCGGTTGCGACTACTTGTTGCACATCAGCAATATTTAAACTGTAGCGCGCTGCTTTTTCACGGTTAATATCTACCTTAATATAACGTCCACCCGCTACACGCTCTGAATAAACAGACGCCGTACCGGGAAGATCTTTAAGTAACACCTCTATTTGTTGACCTATTTTTTGAATCTCATTCAAATTAGGGCCCGCGACTTTTATACCCACAGGGGTTTTAATCCCAGTAGCCAGCATGTCTATCCGCGTTTTAATTGGCATTACCCAAGCGTTAGTTAACCCAGGAAACTTAACTAAAGCATCCAGCTCTTGTTTGAGCTTTTCAGTGGTCATGCCTTCGCGCCACTGAGCCTTAGGCTTAAACTGTATAAAGGTTTCAATCATGGTCAGTGGTGCCGGATCGGTTGCCGTTTCCGCTCGTCCAATTTTACCAAATACGGTTTTTACCTCGGGCACAGTGGCAATCAATTTATCGGTTTGCTGCAATAGCTCGCGCGCTTTACCTATTGAAATTCCTGGGTAAGTAGTCGGCATATACATTAGATCCCCCTCATCAAGAGGTGGAATAAATTCACTGCCTATTTTATTTATCGGATAAAAGCCCACTAAAGTGATAACTAGCGCAATCAGCAAGGTGCTTTTTGGAAATTTTAATACTAGATTTAACAGCGGCTTATAACTATTTACCAGTAAACGGTTAACTGGGTTTTTATTTTCAGGTATCACCTTACCACGAATGAAATAACCCATCAGTACGGGTACTAAGGTAATTGCTAATCCAGCAGAAGCTGCCATTGCATAGGTTTTTGTATACGCTAATGGCGCAAACATTCGTCCTTCCTGAGCTTCTAAAATAAATACCGGCATAAAACTCACTGTAATTATTAATAAGCTAAAAAATAACGCAGGCCCAACTTCACTGGCAGAATCAATCACCACTTGCCAACGGTTTTCATCTGTTAGTGGCTGTTTCTCCATGTGCTTGTGCATATTTTCAATCATCACAATCGCACCATCGGTCATAGCACCAATCGCTATAGCAATCCCGCCTAATGACATGATATTGGCGTTAATACCCTGCCAGTACATAATAATAAAAGCGGTGAGTATGCCTAACGGTAAGGTAATAATAGCCACCAAAGATGAGCGTACATGAAATAAAAACACCACACACACTAAAGCCACTACAATAAGCTCTTCCATTAATTTAGAGGTGAGGTTATCAACTGCGTCTTTTATTAAATGAGAGCGGTCGTACACAGGTACAATTTCAACCCCCTCTGGTAGCCCTTTTTTAAGTGACTCTAATTTAGCTTTAACGAGCTCTATGGTTTTTTGCGCGTTTTCACCAAAGCGCATAACCACTACGCCACCTGCCACCTCGCCTTCGCCGTTAAGCTCGGCAACACCACGGCGCATTTGCGGACCTAAACGCACATTAGCAACATCACGTAACTGTAGTGCAGTACCGTTAGCGTTTATACCTAAAGGAATGGCTTCTAAATCAGCAACACTTTTTACGTAGCCAGTACTGGTGACCATGTATTCAGCTTCTGCCATCTCAACTACCGATGCACCCATTTCTTGATTGCCTTGCTTAATGGCAGTTTGAATAAGACTTAGCGGAATACCATAAGCACGAAGCTTATCGGGCTGAACGTTTACTTGGTATTGTTTGACCATGCCGCCTACCGATGCCACTTCGGACACACCGGGTACAGTTTGCAGTTCAAATTTTAAAAACCAATCTTGTAAACTGCGTAATTGGCTGATGTCATGCTTACCGGTGGTATCAGTGAGTGCATATAAATACACCCAGCCAACGCCGGTGGCATCGGGGCCAAGCTCTGCAATTGCCGTACTAGGCAAACGGGCAGATACTTGACTTAGATATTCCTGAACACGACTTCGTGCCCAGTATAAATCGGTGTCTTCGTCAAAAATAACGTACACATAGGAGTCGCCAAAAAACGAAAAGCCGCGTACTGTTTGCGCCCCAGGTACCGATAGCATTGCCGTGGTAATTGGGAATGTAACCTGATCTTGCACTACTTGCGGCGCTTGCCCAGGATAAGATGTTTTAACAATAACCTGTACATCTGATAAATCGGGTAAGGCATCTACAGGCGTATTTTTTACAGAATACAAGCCACCACCAATCAGTATTGCGGTCAGTAATAAAACAAAAAAACGGTTAACAACAGACCAGCGAATAATTGCAGTAATCATAACCACTCCTACTCATGTTGACTGTGCGAAGCATGCACAGGCGTTATTGTATGAATCACAAACTCACCTTGCTCAATGCTAAAGGTAAAAGTAACTTCATCATTAGGCTTGAGCATCTCAGTCATTACATTTTTTGCTAGCATAAAGTCCATTGTTGCAGGTCCTCGGCCCCACTTTTCAATTGCCTCACGGCTGATATTCACAATTCGATTATTAGCATCAATACTATTAATTACTCCATTTACAGTTGCCGTATTTGGGTTGGCATCACTCATTTGCATACTGTTATGCGAAACTGCTTGCATACGTTTAAAGTCAGAGTTTTTACTCGACTCTGAATCAATTAAAAACTGTGCTGAAGTAACCACTTCATCGTCTGCCATAACACCTGATAAAATTTCGGTATTAGCCGCATCACTTCGCCCTAAAGTTACCTCGACCGATTTAAAACGACCTTCCCCAAGTGCAACTACAACACGGTTTTGGCTACCAGTGCGAATAACAGCTTCTTTAGGTACGATTAACTGTTTTTCAGCTACTTGACTATGAATACTGACTTGAGCAAACATATTAGGCTTTAACTGATGGCCTTGGTTATCAAAGCGCAAACGTACTCTTAAAGTACGATTTTTAGCATCTAAGGTAGGGTAAATATAATCCACTTGCCCTTGCCAGCGTTGGCCACTTAAATAATCGAGTGTCATGGTTACAGGCAAGCCAACACGAATAAGTTCTGCTTGGCGCTCAAATACCTCAGCCTCAACCCATACTTCATCAAGCTGAGCAATACTCATCATTGAGGTATCAGGTTTAACATAAAATCCTTCACGAATATTAAGTTCATCAACAACACCACCTTGGCGGGCATAAAACGTTATGTTTTGCAGTACTTGCTGACCTTTTTGCAGACGTGAAATAAAGCCATCAGACACATTGAGTGATTTTAAACGGGCTTTAGCGGCACGAATTAGCACCGGATTATTGCGCTTTAACGCTAACACAAATTCTTCTTGTGCATTCACTAGCTGTGGTGAATATAAGGTATAAAGTGGCTCATCTTGTTTAACCTGATCACCCGCGGCTTTAACGTATAAGGTTTCGACCCATCCCTCTACGCGCGGATGAATATGAATTAGCTGGTCTTGGTTGTATTGCACATAACCTACCGTGTTAACTTCATTTTCAAGTGCAGCAAACGCAACAGGGGCGGTACGCACACCTAAATTATTAATCACTGTGGGTGAAATTTGAATACTGCCAGGCCCTTCATTTGCGCCACTGTCTGACTCTTCGTAAACAGGCACTAAATCCATGCCCATGGGCGATAAACCAGGTTCATCTCGGCGATAATTACTGTCCATAGGTGCGACCCAATAAAGCGGCTCTTTTTTACTACTGGCTTTACTGTCAGTTGGCATAGAGTGCTCACTAGGTAAGCTTAATAATATCCCCGTAGTTAATGCCGCACTACATATAGCCACCAGTAATAATTTTAAATTAGTATTCATAGCTCGGCTCCTGCTGTGGTGTGTTTTTTAAGCTGGTATCATCAGCACTGGCGTAATAATTTAACCTTGCGATAATTATCTTTTGATCAACATGAATGTTTAGGGCGTCTATCTTGGCATTTAATTGACTAATACGCGCTTGCATCACATCTGAGAAATTACCATCATCGCGAGTGTAGGCATTTAGGGTCGCTTGAGCTTGCTCAGCCATTTGCGGCAGCAGCTTGGCTTGATAAAGCTCGGCGCGCTGATGAAGCCGCGCTAACTGGCTAACTTCCTTAAAGTACATCCCTTGTAGCTTTTTAAGGGCTATTAATTTTTGTGTTTTAGCTTCTTCGCTATCAGCAATGGCAGCATTTACTAGTTGGTCTTGGCGGTTATCGGTAAACAGCGGTAAATCAATACTTATACCCACAGAGAAAAGGTCTGCTCGCGAGCCACCCATTGGCATGTCATCACGATAACCGTACCCCATATTAACGCCAATTTGCGGTTTATAGCCTTGCTCAGCCACACTAATTTGAGTTTGCTTTGCCACTATTGCATTATCCATTGCCATAATTGCAGGGTGCTTTAATAGCATGGTCATTAATTGCTGATACTCTAACTCGGTGTAGATTTTTAATGCTGTAAGCTCTGAAAAGTCATCACTGACAGGCAGGCTCAGCATAGCGATAGGCAACCATTGTGTTAGCCGCTTTTTAGCACCTTGTAGCTGCTGCTCCAGTTGCATTAATTTATCTTCAAGGCGGGTTAACTCTAATTGCGCTCGAATAATATCTTGTTGGCGTGTTTTGCCCACCGAGCTTACATAGCTTGATTCTGTAATATCAATGAGCTGAGTAAACAAAGCTTTATCTTGCTCAATTAGTGCAATGCTTCGTTGCGCTCTATAAGCATTGAGCCATGACTCAGTAACTATGGTTTTTACTTGCGCGAGTCTATCTTTACGCAGCCAAGGCTCTGCTGCAGCTGACTGAGAAAGGGCCTTTTGTTGAAGTGCTAGGCTATCGCCTCGGCTCAGTGATTGGCTAATTCCCACTTTAAATTGGGTCATATTTTCTTGATCAAAAGCAAAACCATTAGTTGGTAGGTTCATTAACCCTAATGTAAGCACTGGATCGGGTAAGGTTCCTGCGGCAATACTTTTTGCTTCAATTGATGATTGTTTTTGCTTGCTAGCTTTAAGCCAGGGCTCATGGTTTAAGGCATAGTTAATTGCCTCATTTAAACCTAGTTCAGCACTGTGTATAGAGACACTAATACTCAACAAGCTACTTATACACACGGATTTTAATACTGCGAAGTGATTCATCACTTGCTCCACTTAAATTTAAAAATAACGAATGAAAAAGATTAAATTTATAAGCAGATAGATGACAATAAGCTAAATAACTAAATTTTAAATACACCTACCCTGCGATTATGCAGGCATAGGAGGACGGTAAAGAGAACGTGCAAAGTTAGCTTGATGCTGTACTACAGCATGTTGCACTTTTTCAGAGGATAATTTGGAGGCTATAAATAGTGAGTTTACATGCAAGGCTGAATGCGAACTACAAGCACTCATCGGGCAACTGCAATCTTGGGTTAACGTGCTTTGCTCACTACAGCAATCCATAGACATGGTTGTTGTATCAGCTTCGTCACTCATTGCCATCTCACTATGCTGCATCGATGCATTGGTTGCCATGTTCGTATGCGGCATATCACATACCATAGATACAGACGCAACGGCTTGACCCACAAAAGTGAGTAACAAAGTTAGCGTGAGTAAAATACAGTAAATACGTTGCAATGAATTAACCTAAAAATAAATAGACGTTTAAAGTTTATGGGAACTGTGTTTAAAACTCAATAATTAACTGGTTTTTACTACTGGCTTTATGAAGCTACTGGCCGCAATGGCGAACAAGCAATAGCCGGTAAAATACCAAAAACCAGTACCAAACTCAGCATGCATATTAAGTAAATCTTCTGAGTTCGCGTTTGCATTACCAGCCATGTAAGCCACTATTAATGCAATAACAAACACATCCACCATACTCCATTTACTTAAACCGATAATCACCTTACCAAGATTGTGCTTAAACGAAGTCTCCTTCAGCACACAATACAACAATTGAAGCAGCAGCTTAATTGTTGGGATCACCATTGAAAAAAACGCCACTAATATCGCCACTAAGTAGTTTTTGTTATCGGCCAGTTCGTTAACGGTGCCCCAAATACTGCGCGTTTTTTGATAAGCGCTGATCTCGCCTTCAAGTTTATCTAACCCTAACATACTCGAGATCATCATTAGCATATTACGGGTGTTTTGATTTCCTTCATCTGCCAACATTTCAATGCCCGCCTCAGCAAGTTTAGACTTATCAATTTTACCTTCCATACTCAGTACGGGCTGAGTCACCCCGGGAATTAATAAAGCTAAGGCAATTAAAATAGTGGTAATAGGTAAAAATAAACGCATGGTGTAATACTAAGTAAAATCAATATGTGCCAATCATACCCAAACGTTTTGCGTTAGTCTTGCTCAATAATAGTGGCCAATAGTTCATCCGCATACTGGCGTGCATCCAACATGGCGCTAAATACGGTCTCAATATTCGAGGCTGGGCGAATAGTTTCTAACAACTTTTTAGCCAATTGCCAATTATCTTCCTCTACCGCTTTTATTAAATGTAAAGAATTACCCATCATGCCTTCAAAACTTAATAGTGCACCAGATAACTCAGCCCCTAAACTAAACTCTTTAGCAATAGCTTCCAGCTCCATATCTAAAATAGCATCAAGCACCGACATTAAGCCGACTAAATAACCTTGTTCTGCAATGACTTTTCCGCCTGGTTCTAAAATTATTTGCATGAACTGCGCTCGACATAAGCCTAAACGAGTAAGTTCACTGGGCTTATCTGAGCCAAGCTCGCTTAGCGCCAATACTCGTACAAACTTTCTAATAGAATCTTCCCCTAAATACACAACCGCCTGAGGAATAGACGTTATCACTAAATTTTTATTAGCAGAGCGAGCATTCACTAGTTTTAGGACGCGTGCAGTCAAACCGACATCTTTAGAAATGCGTAGATTAATTTCATTAAAGTCTAAATCTGTGCGGGATGTGCAACGCAGTAAGTCTAAAACAGCCATTTTTAGAGGTTCGATACTGTTGTAACTTAACATTTCTGGATGTGCAAAAAAGAACCCTTGAAAATAATCGCATCCAGCCTCTTTAAGCTGCCTAAATTCATCATAGGTTTCAATTCGCTCTACCACTATTTTAATATTAGGAAAATTGCGTTTGAGCTTTTTCAGCAACATGCTGGTTTTTATTACGGGCTCTTCAACTTCAAGCTTAATATAATCAACCAAACTGAGTAATGGTTGCCATTTTTCATGTGAGTCGTAGTCATCTAACGCAAATACATATCCTGCTTTTTTTAACTCTGTCACTCTCTCAACAACAAGCTCTATATTTTCAGTGCGCTCAACAATTTCAATTACAGTATTCTCAGGCTGTAATAATTTAGGCAAATCCTCTAAAAGCCCCTCGCTCGATAAATTAATAAACGCAGTTTGATTGAGCGTTAGCTTTTCTATGCCAACCAGCATTAGCGCATTAAAAAAAAGTCGCCCAGTGGCTTGCCCGTCAGTTGTTCCTACAGGAAAAGCATTATTAACTGAATCGCGATAGAGCAACTCATAAGCAAAAATACTTTTATCACCGTCAAAAATTGGTTGCCTAGCAATATATTGAGTAACCAAAATAGATGAATTTTTTACCTCTAGATTATTTGGCATTAACCTTCCTACTTAACAGTGATGTCATCATTATTCTTTATTATTTATTATTTAACCAGTATAGTGAAACTTTAAAGACTTGCTGCAATTTTAATTAGATTAAAAACAAACAAATAAGACTAAATTTATAACCCTAGAGCAGAGTTATTAGTATCCTCATTTTTTATAGGGTTTTTTAGTTTACAACTGCTCTAAGCATACCCAAAGGTTATGGTTATAAGGTATAATGCGATTATTAATTTTTTATAAACTCACAAAAAAGAGTCCCTTATATGAGCATTGAACAAGCCTTAATAGAACGTAGCAGTAACCAATGTGAACTCTGCGCAGCAACAGACAACCTAACTGTATACGAAGTTCCTCCTGTTACCGAAGCTCATTCAGATAAATGCATCTACACCTGTCAAACATGTAAAGATCAAATTGAAGGCAATAGCGATTTAACCCCGACCCATTGGCATTGCTTAAATGACAGCATGTGGAGTCAAACACCTGCGGTACAAGTTGTTGCTTATCGCATGCTGACTCAGTTAGCAGCTGATAACGGATGGGCACAAGACGCGCTAGATATGATTTACCTTGAAGAAGACACATTAACATGGGCGCAGCAAGCGCTTGCTGAAGATGATGATATTAAACACATTGATAGCAATGGTGTAGTACTACAAGCTGGCGACACCGTCACGTTAATAAAAGATTTAGATGTGAAAGGTAGCAGCTTAACAGCAAAGCGCGGTACAGCCGTGCGCAATATTGGCTTAACCAGCAACCCTGAACATATTGAAGGACGTGTTGATGGACAGCGTATTGTAATTTTAACTAAATACGTAAAAAAATAAGTAATAAATCAAGGCGCCTAGCGCCTTTTTTATATCTCGACTTTCTTTATTTGCTAGTTAAGCAATGATTAAGCAATTCAACCGTATGCTAGCGACCTCATACCATACTCCATCAAGGAACTCTTATGTTCTCATCGAAGCCAAATTCAATGTTAAAGTCGATTGCAGGCTTGTGTTTTCTAGCAAGTGGCACACTTATGCTGAGCGCATGTAACGATGACGCAGCACAACAAAATAGTGCTGTGGCGCAAACAATGACCACCTTACCTGTGCAAGTTAGTTACTTAGATCGCAGCCTAATTGCGCCTAATTCACAGCTAACCGTTACCTTGGTTGATGTGTCAAAAATGGATGTGGCAGCAACGGTTATCTCTGAGCAGGTAATTGATTTAGTAGGCGCACCGCCTTATAAAGTAGAGCTTGAGTATAACCTTGAAAAGATTGACCCAACTCACCGCTATAGCGTGCGTGCAACCATTAATAATCAAGGAAACTTGCTATACACCAGCACAACGAGTAACTCGCCTTTTGATAATACGGCCTCATCAGAGCCTTTAGAAATTATTGTTTCAAAAGTAGCGCCAAAGCCAGACGTTGACTTAGTAAACACCTATTTCAAAGCCGTTTCAATCGATGGCAACCCCGTTGTAGTGAATACCAAAGAACCATTTATTCAGTTTAATAGTGATAACACCGTACACGGCTTTTTAGGATGTAATAACTTTAATGGCGGTTATGAAATATCGAAGCAAGCAGTGACTTTTACGCAGTTAGCTACCACGCAAAAAATGTGTCATGACAATATGGAACAAGAAAGCGCGATGGCGGCTGTGCTTCAGGCAGCAACGCAATGGCAAATTAATGGTGAAAAATTAGTATTACAAAATGAGGCAGGCAACCAACTTGCTACCTTTAACGCTGTTTACTTTTGATTAAGAACGTAATAATACCCCACATCTAAGCAAATAAATAAGCCCAGTTAAACTGGGCTTATTTATTTTTATTCGGCGACTAACTGCTCGCTACGGTAAAAACCACTAGGCTTACTCAACAAGCTTACTAGTTCAGGTAACACGTCATCCATAGTTTGTTTCAGCTTCCATGGTGGATTTATCACTATCATTCCAGAGGCGGTCATACCATGTACTTCTGTATCTGCTTCGGTACCTAATTCAAATAATTGAATATTTTTAATTCCCGCGTCAATTAAACCCTGCTCCATATTATCAATACGTTCTCTGTCCACAACCGGATACCAGATCATATATGTACCCGTCGCAAAGCGTTGGTGGGCTTTGACAATGGTTTGTACTACCGTATTGTAATCGTCTTTTATTTCATAAGGTGGGTCTATTAACACACAGGCTCTGCGCGAAGCTGGCGGTAATAAACCAATTAAGCCCGCAAACCCATTTTCGCCGCGTACTCGAATAGAGCGCTTACCTTGCATGTTTTCTTCAAGTAATACCAAATCTCGCGGATGCAACTCAAAAAACCAGCCCTTATCTTGGCGGCGCAAAAAGTGTTCGGCGATTTTTGGTGAACCTGGGTAAAACGCCAGAGACGAACTTTCATTAAACGATTTTATTAACTCAATGTAGTCGTTTAAGGCACCGTGCTGACTGGTATGTTGCCAAAGTTTTTCTATGCCATCTTGGTACTCTTGGGTTTTTTGCGCGTCTGGTGCTGCCAGCTCAAAAAAACCAGCACCCGAATGCGTATCGATATAGTCAAGCGGCTTATCTTTTATTGTTTGATAACCCAGCACTTGCGCTAACACTAAATGTTTAAGTACATCGGCAGGGTTACCCGCATGAAAGGAGTGTCTGTAACTAAGCATTATTTATTTTCGCCATACGCTGTTTAATAAAATTAGTGAACCATAAAGCACACTGCTTTGGCAATCGTCACAGCAAAAGCGGGTGTTTACGTGAACCATTTCTGAATGAAAAAGCCAATAGCATGAATTATCCCTTAACATAGAATAAAAATCACCTAAAACCAGCGTAAATGCTGGCAAATAAACACACTTTGCTTTACATTTGCATGACATTAATTACAGTTATATGAGCGCATTTATGAACAACAATACTCTTCAACAACTCGAACAACTGATCGACCAACTAATTACCCGTAATAATCAGTTGCAAACTGATATTACAGAGCTTAAAGAGCAAAACAGTAAACTGCTTGATGAAAATGAGTTATTACAGTTAGAAGCCCTTGAAAATGAAGAAAAACAAAAAGATGCAAGCACCACCTTGTCGTCATTATTAGATAAATTACAAAGCGCACAACAGGCAAGCTAATGTCTGAGCTGCAAAACCAGCGAGTCACTGTTGAATTGCTTGGTAAAGAGCAGCAATTTGCTTGTCCGGCTGGGCAAGAAGAGGCACTAAAAGCGGCCGCCAAAAATCTGAATGATTTAGTTGAACAAATGAAACAACGTTCAACTGTCAGAAACGATCAAAAAGCATTACTTATGGCTGCTTTGAATTTAAGCCACGAATTGCTTGAAGCAAAAACTCAAAAATCAGTTGAGCTTGAGCATCAAGATCAATTGATTGATAAGCTGAGTCAATACTTAAGCTCAAACTCTGAACACACTAAATAAAAGCGCATTTTGCGCTTTTATTGTTTTTACCGTCAAAATATAATTAGAGAAAAAGATGCAACCACTTTTAACTAAAGCTCAAAAAATAGGTAAGTGCTTACTCCCTTTAATCTGCCTATTTATACATACAAAAAGCAATGCAGCAGTTGAGTGGCAATCGTTATCGGCTAATATTCAATTTATCAAGCAGCCAGATAGGTTACGTTTTTACGACTCTAATCAAGTGTTAATTCAGGGTAGTGAGTGTGCCTTACTGGTAGATGCCAGTGGTAACTTTGCAGCAGTAGAACAACTGGTTACCGAACTAAAACAACAGCTAAAGACGCCTTTATGTTACTTAGTTGCCACTCATTTTCATGACGATCACTTGCTGGGCATGGCGGTTATGCAGCATTACTTCCCAGACGCAAAACTGATTTCTCACCAACAAGTCGCTAACGACTTTTCGCGTTATCAGCAAGCATTAACAGATAAGCTAGAGGGGTTCGAGAAAAGCATTGAGCTGAGCTATCAGCGATTAGCCACCTTACCCGATGCAGAGCAAGCTCAATGGCGAGAAAAGCTCACTCGCGCTAAAACACGCTTATTTCGCTGGCAGAATTATCAACTAACACCACCAAAAATGAGTATTAGTGAGCCTAAAACATTAGATTTAGGAAATTATGTATTAACTATCAACCCGCATCAGGCACATACTAATGGCGATCTAACACTGCTTGCCGACAAAGGTAAAACCTTAATAGGTGGTGATATCATTGACTGGCTTCCCTACCCTGGACATGGCGAGCTTAAACAATGGCAAAGTTTATTAAAAAAATATATAAATAATAATTCGCTGTCACTTTTTGTTCCTGGCCATGGCAATTTAGTCGATAAAGTTAAATTAAAACAGTCACTCACGTTTTTAGAAGCAATTACGGAGCAGGTTAAAAATAACCCTGAAGCCAGTATTGAGCAATTACAAAAAAAATTCCCAAGTGAAGTACTAAAACCTTACCAACAAGAACCACTTGATATAAAATCAAGTAACTTATTTTTGCAATCGGGATTACTTCGCGCTAAAAACAGTCAATAACTGAACACAATGGATTGTGTTAAAATATGGAAATATATTTTTTAAAAAGGAACAAAATGCGTCACCTGATCTTATGCTTTGCCATTGTATTGCTATGTAGCTGTAAAACCACACAGCCAGAGATCATTGCGCCTGTAGTCCCTGCACCTGTAGAGCAAAAAACCGCACAATCAAACACGCCGAACTCTACAAACACCAAAAAAATCATTAATAAAAAAACAATACCTAAAGCCCTAAAAGTAACTCAACCAACTGACTTATGGGCACATATTGCTGATAACTTACATTTACCGGTTGAGCAAAATCAGGCGTTAAAGAAACGCATTAACTGGTATTTAAAACAACCGAATTATTTAAAAATAGTGTCTCGCCGTGCAGAGCCTTTTTTATATCATATCGTAAAAAAAGTAGAGCAAAAGCAGCTCCCTATGGAACTGGCATTACTGCCATTTGTAGAAAGTGGCTTTAGACCTACCGCCCGCTCAAGTGAGCACGCTGTGGGTGTGTGGCAACTGGTTGCAGCAACTGCACATCATTTTGGGGTTAAATCAGATCAATGGTACGACGGACGCCAAGATGTATTGGCCTCAACCGATGCAGCACTAGATTACTTAAGCTATTTACATAAACGTTTTGATGGTAATTGGTTGCATGCACTTGCGGCCTATAACACCGGTGAAGGCCGAGTTAAACGTGCTATAAAACGCAATCAAAAACGAGGGAAGTCAACTGACTTTTGGGCACTAACCCTACCAAAAGAAACCGCTGACTATGTACCAAAACTATTAGCATTAAGCTATTTAGTAAAACACCCTAAGGCAAAATTTAAACGCCCAAAGCTTCCTTATAAAGCACTGACCACCTCGTTAAATGTGGCAAAACAGTTCGATTTTTCAATTATGGCCAAGCTCTCTGGTATGGGTGTAAAACAGCTACATGCTCTTAATCGGGGTTATTTAAAAAACCAAAGTTCCCCCCATGGCCCGCATACTTTGTTGCTTCCTATTGAGCAACAAGCTTTACTAAAAAACCGTTTTTTTAAAGCCAATTTTGCAGGCGAATACATAGTCAAAAAAAATGACACACTATACGGTATTGCTAGGCATTTTGGCTTGCCTTTAAAGGCACTAAAACAGCTCAATAATAAGCAAAATAACTTTATTGGTGTTGGCGAAAAACTTATTTTAGGAGAGCCTCAAACGTTACCTGAATCGCTCACTATTAACTATAAAATAAGCCCTTACCTGGAACAAAAAGAGCCCGTCATTCCAACCATCGAGGTAGATTACCACGTTAAACCCGGTGATAACCTGTGGAATATAAGTCAGTTGTATGGCGTTGCTCATAGCGATTTAGCACGTTGGAATAAGTTATCAGCATCTAGCGTATTAAAGCCTGGGACTCAGTTAGTTTTATTTATACCCCAAGCTGCGACACCTAAAACCACACCGGCTAAAAAAGATCTGTTACTCGACTTACAAAATACATTAAATCATCCCCGTTAAGTTTCTAAAGCGCAGTATTTCGCGTAAAATTGCTTTTTAATTTATTTAAATCTTAAAGAGACATGCATGCAAATCAGTAAAAATTCGGCCGTTGAATTTCATTACACCCTTAGCGAAGCCGGTGAACAAATAGAAAGTAGCCTTAACGACGCGCCATTAAGTTACATTCACGGCAGCGAAGGCATGCTACCCGGTTTAGAAACCGCACTTGAAGGTAAAACTGCTGGTGATAAATTTAGCGTAACGTTATCTCCAAGTGAATCATACGGCGAGCGTGTTGATGATTTAATTCAGCGCATTCCGCTTAAGCATTTACAAGGCGATGTAAAAGTGTGGAAGCCAGGTATGGCTGCAATGGTGCAATCAAATCAGGGTCGCCATCAAGTGACTATCGTAAAAGTAGGCCGCTTTAATGCTGATTGTGATTTAAACCACCCATTTGCTGGTAAAACGCTGACCTTTGATGTTGAGGTTGTATCAGTTCGTGAAGCAACAAGCGAAGAAATCTCTCATGGCCACGTTCATGCTGAAGGTGGTTGCGGCCACGCACATTAATTGCTAATTAGAGGAACAAGTATGTCAAAAGTTGCAATAGTAACCGGTGGCTCTAAAGGCATTGGCTTTGCTGTAGTACAGCGATTATTAACTAACGGCTATCAGGTTCATAACTTAGATATTGAGCCCAGTGAGAGTGGTGTTTTTCATCAATGTGATGTTAGTGATGTAACCGCCGTACGCCAGTGTATACAGGCTATTATTGAAAAAACACAACGTATTGATGTACTTGTTTCAAACGCTGGTAAGCATCTAAGTGCCACAATTGAGCACACCGATGAAGCGACATTCGATGCGTTAATGGCACTGAATGTTAAAGGTGCGTACGCGGCTATACAAAGCGTATTACCAGCTATGAAAGCACAACAAGATGGCGCTATTGTGTTAATTGCCTCAGATCAGGCCATTATTGGCAAACAAAACTCATTTGCTTATAACTTAACTAAGCACGCATTGGCTTCAATGGCTAAAACCACCGCCTTGGATTACGCAAGCTTTAATATTCGCGCTAATGCAGTGTGCCCTGGCACCATAGAAACGCCGTTATTTCATAATGCAATTGATGCATATTGTAAAAGAAGTGGTGCTAACAAAGCCGATATTGTTGCAGAAGAAGCCGCATTACAACCGCTCAACCGTTTAGGTCAAGCCGATGAAGTTGCTGCACTGGTAAGCTTTTTAGTAAGTGCAGATGCCAGCTTTATTACTGGTAGCTTACAACGTATTGATGGTGGCTACACAGCACAATGAGTACTAAAATTATTGACCCGCATCTGCACTTTTTTAATTTGCCGGAGGGTCAATACACTTGGCTACAAGGTGCGAACCCACCAGCTTGGTCTAACTTAGATAAAATAAAGCAGCCCATCAGCGTTGCTGAACTGATCAAAAGTACTAACTTTGAACTCGCAGGTTTAGTGCACATAGAAGCTGGGTTTGATAATAACCAGCCAGTTAAAGAATTAAACTGGTTAGCCAAACATATTAAAACTATACCTTATAAAGCAATTAGCTTTGCAACAATTAACCAGCCAAATAACGCATTTAAACTAGCACTTCAGCAGCTAGATCATCACTCTCTTGTAGGAATTAGAGATATCACTGAAGGTCATGATGCCGAGCGCTTATTGAGCCCTCATTGTCTCGATAACCTGCGGCACTTGAGCCAATTAAAGCTGCATTTTGAAGCCCAATTTGAAGTAGAAAACCTCAACATCACTGAGCGGCTCATTTCTTATGCCAACCAAGTTAGTGACTTACAAATAATCATTAATCACGCAGGGCTTGCACACAACCTTGCAAACTGGGCAACTGCAATTGAACTACTTGCAAAACAGCCTAATGTTGCGATTAAGTTTTCAGGTTTTGAATTACTCATGCTTAATAGCGAGCAGCAAAACCAATGTTTTAAACATATTTTAAAGCATTTTGGTATGCAAAGAGTGATGTTTGCTAGCAACTTCCCCGTGTGCCAAATTAATATTAACTACAACGAGTTATGGCAACATTATCGCAGCCTGTGTAGCGACGATCTTACATGGCAATATTTGAGTTACAAAAATGCTGCAAGCCTCTATCAACTCTAAATGAAAACCGCTATATTTAGCTCAACAGTTTAAAAAACGAGCATGCGTATGGCCATTTTTAATTCATCTTCTCTTAAATACACATTACTCCCTTTTTCGCTAGCCGCTTTATTAGCAGGTTGTGGCGGTGGAGGTAGCGACAATGCGACCAACCCAACAACGGATAATAGCGGCTGGACTTCAGGTGTATTTGCTAGCTCAGGACAATTTAAAGGTCAATGCCAAGCAATTAACGAAAAAAACTGGCTGCGCTCTTGGAGTAACGAAACCTACCTATGGTATGACGAAATTATTGATACCAATCCGGCATTAACGTCAGGGGTTATTGATTACTTTAATACTTTAAAAACGGAGCAACTGACTGAGTCAGGTGCGAAAAAAGATAACTTTCACTTTAGTTTGCCGACCGATGAGTGGCAAAGACAAAATCAATCCGGCCTAAGCTTTGGTTATGGCTTTAATATAAAAATAATTGCCGGTAGCGCGCCACGCCAAGCAGTTGTTAGCTACACCGAACCAAATACCCCAGCTAGTAATCAAAATATTATTCGTGGTTTTGAGCTTTTAGAAGTTGATGGTGTTGATTTTATTAACACCTCCTCATCAAGCGAGGTGGGGATCATTAATGCAGGTTTATTCCCCGAGCAAACGGGTAAAGTTACCGAGTTTGTATTTAGGGATATCAGCACTAATGAAAACCGCACAGTGACGCTCACGTCTCAAAACATCGAATCGCAACCAGTAATGAATGTTCGTACCGATTTAGCCGCTGGTGATGTTGGTTATTTTCAATTTAATAGCCACAACGCCATAGCCGAAACACAGCTTTACAACGCCTTTAACCAACTCGCTGCCAGTAGCATTAAAGATTTAGTCATTGACGTGCGCTATAACGGGGGGGGGTTATTACAAATGGCTAGCCAAGTAGGCTACATGGTGGGGGGCAGTAACACGC
>JGI24025J20009_10000057_pt1 | contig 85308 bp, 75 predicted proteins | sample Cruoilmetagenom3_FD_20009 | JGI IMG/M metagenome (IMG submission 20009)
TATCTAGGAATAGAGGTAGATGATGCGTTGGAAATGGCAGAACAGACAGAGGTTTGATAAGGATAAACGACGGCCTATTTCAGGTCGTCGTTGCCCGGCCAGAAGCCGCCATTGAGACTTTCCTGATGTAACGCCAACATTCAGCAGCGGCCTTTACGTAGCGAAGCGGAGAAAAGGCCATCCGGTGGAGGGCCGAAGGCCCAGAACGAACTAGAACTAATGGTTAGATTGAAACAATATCCGCACGGCCTGAGCTGCCTGATGGGGAATCAAAACCGTAAGAGGTGGAGCCTAATGAGGTTTCGCGAGCAGGTGCTGAAAGTCGCCGCCACGCTCACCATGCATGCATTGCGGGTGACCTTGCACCTGGGAGCCGCCGCCGACAATTGGTGGCCAACCCTGATGCGAGGAGGGCCAAGATTGGCCGCATTGTCCTAACCGCCACCACGACCGCCTTTCTTAAGGCATCGTCCAGTGGTCGAGGGGGCCGTGAGCAAGCGCCCCGCCCTCTTTACTTGATATTATAAGCGACAAGTATTTAGAGAATAAATGAGCATATGTGGCGGTGCTGCCATGTCGTTGGCAGAAGAATAAGAGCCGGAAGCGTGCGATCAGCCACTTTAACAAGACCGTGATGAATCACACGGGTTACCAGTTGACGGTTATGACCACGCTGATCATTGGGGTGAAGAAAACAGGTCTGTCCCCATTTTTGTCCCCCATTTTCGATACCGGAAGCGAAATGCGGCCGTTGGTCTAATGTTAGAAGAATGGGTATGTGATTTTCGACCTACGGACATGACTGATGACTGACTACTTTGTTCAGGCGTTTATCTACCTGGTGGCAGCGGTAATCGCGGTGCCACTGGCCAGACAGTTCGGGCTGGGGTCGGTACTCGGTTATCTGGTGGCCGGTGTGGTCATAGGACCGGTGACAGGACTGGTGGGCCAGGAGGCCCTCACTCTTCAGCATTTTGCTGAGTTCGGCGTGGTAATGATGCTGTTCCTGGTGGGGATGGAGCTTGACCCCAAATCCCTTTGGGCCATGCGGGTTCGGCTGCTCGGTCTTGGCGGCCTGCAGGTCACACTGACTGCAGCCGCAGCCACCTGTTTTGCCTGGTTCCTGGGGATGGCCTGGCAAACAGCCGTGGCGGTAGGGTTTCTCTTCTCCCTTTCCTCAACAGCGATTGTCTTGCAGACACTTACCGAAAGGGGCCTAGTCAAAACCGAAGGTGGGCAGAGTGCCTTCTCAGTGCTGCTTTTCCAGGACATTGCGGTGATTCCCATGCTGGCCGTCATCCCGCTGCTGGCCGTGTCCGGAATGTCCGGTAGTGGCAGCGAGGGCGGGCATAGCAGCCTCAGCCTGGTTGAGAACCTGCCGGGCTGGGCGCATGGGCTGGCCGTTGTCGGTGCGATCGTGATCGTGATTATCTGTGGCCATTACCTGAGTCGGCCACTGTTCCGCTACGTGGTGCGATCCGGCATGCGGGAAGTATTCACCGCCGCGTCCCTGATGCTGATTATCGGCATCGCGGCGCTGATGAGCTTGGTGAATCTGTCGCCTGCGCTCGGCGCATTCCTGGCCGGTGTGGTGCTGGCCAACAGCGAATTCCGGCACGAACTGGAAGCCAATATCGAGCCGTTCAAAGGGCTGCTGCTGGGGCTGTTCTTCATTACCGTGGGCGCGGGAATCAATTTCGGCGTTCTGGCGGAGTCCTGGGATATCGTCCTGCTTCTCGCCCTGGCAGTGATCATCGGCAAGGCCCTGATTCTGGTTGGTCTGGCCCTCGCCTTCCGCATCCGCAGCAGTGATGGCTGGCTGTTCAGCCTCGGGCTCGCCCAGGCCGGTGAATTCGGGTTTGTGCTGCTGACCTACAGCACCCAGAACCGTGTGATCCCGGCGGACACCGCGCAAATGCTGTCACTGGTCGTGGCCCTGTCCATGTTCCTGACGCCGCTGTTGTTCATTGTCTATGACCGGGTGGTGCTGCCGCGCTATCAGAAAGCCTCCAATGAAGAAGCGGAGGCGGATGAGATAGAAGAGCAGGCGCCGGTGATCGTGGCAGGGGTCGGCCGCTTCGGGCAGATCGTCTGCCGGTTGCTTCGCGCCAACAACATTCCGAGCGTTGCCCTGGACCAATCCCTGGAGCAGATCGAAAACCTGCGCCGAATCCAACTGAAAAGTTACTTTTGCGACGCCACCCGCATCCAGCTACTGGAAACGGCCGGCATTGCCGAGGCACGCCTGCTCGTTGTGGCCATTGATGACCGCAACCGGGCCGTTAATCTGGTGCGTCATGTCAAACAGCTTTACCCGCAGGTCTGGGTACTGGCCCGCGCCTTCGACCGCGGCCACGGCTACGAACTGCGCGAAGCCGGCGCCGACGACGTGGTAAGCGAAACCTACTACTCCGCCCTGGCACTCGGCGGCGATGCCCTCACCGCCATGGGCGTCCACCCAGAACGCGCTCGCCGGATGACCCACTCCTTCGTTGCCAGCGAAAAAGCCAACGAAGACCAACTGTTCGAAACCTGGCGCAACATCGAGGAAGGCATCCACTTCGGCCTCGGCCGGCGCTACGGGGAGTTGTTCGTGAAGCTGGAAGAGTCACTGGGGCACGCCATGCGCGAAGACGCCCGGCGAATCGAGGACGAAGCACCGGCGTGGACACCACCAAGGAACAGTGGTTGATCGCGAAAACAAAGAGATACTAGAAGGCCGCTCCACGTTTAGTTGCGTCTTTTAATTGTCGCCGCGCATCAGCGCTTATCCGCTTCTTGGTTGCGGCGTCGCTGCCGGTAGCCATAAGTAGCGTTTCTGACGGTTTCTTCATCTTCCAATCCGGCCCCCAGGGCACCAGCGATGGTGGCAACCGAAGTCGCGAGCCAAGCAAGGGCAGCATAATCTAAAAGGCTGGCCGCTTGGCCGAGTTGCTCTTCCAGCATGTTGGCCGGAATGAAAACGAGGACCGTGAAACAGAACAGACCCAGTAGGATCGTATAATAGAATATGACCCCAGTACTTAGCGTCAGTACAGTGACCGTATTGTAGAGGCGAACCAAGTGTGGCAATGGGGAGTTTCTTATCGACTCCCAAAGAGAATGCGCAAGTATGATCCAGGCGATCATCGCCACCATGGAGACTCCCATCAGAAGAACAAGGCGAGGCCAACCATAATTGGCGCTGAGCTGCCAAAGGGTGGGAAACACCAGACCATAGGCGCCGGTCGCGAACGCGACGGCGATGACGCGCTTGAAAGCAGGAAAGATGGTCGAGGGGCGGTTGGCGCGCACCATGCCTGCCAGGATGCGAAGGTTCCCGTTGATCCACGAATCGGCAATGAAGCGCACGTCAAAGGACTCTCCCTCGCCCGATAGCGTTAGCCGACGTATCGGAAACAGCTTCTCGTAGAGGTGCCTGCCCAATAGTTGCCGCGCACCTTTGCCACGCAGACTCTCGTGGACTTTATCGGATTGCTGGGTACGCTGCTCCTGACGAGTACGGTCCTCTTCGGAACTGCCATGGTGCAATTCGTTGACCAGTTGCAGGATCGCTTCGTTCAGGCGACGACGTATTGCGGTAATGCCGAAGGCAGGCAATGAAATCATCGCAACGCCATGCACCGTGCTGGTTTCAGCGATTACGAAGCGCCCGTCCTTAAAGATCGGCAAATCGGTAATGCAGATCGCGTAGTCCCACTGCTGGTCCCGCTTATACTCGAGAATACTCCCAATAATATCGTTGGAAGCCTCTGCAGCACCGATCAACGGATCAACGATCAGTTGAACCTCCCAGCTCAACCGGTCATCGACGTAGTTGGCCAGAAGTTCGGGTAACTGGTCGATTACCTTTTCGGCCATCTCAGCGGACATCTCCGGAGCAGGTACTAGGCCCACCACTTTTCGGCATGGGTTAACCGTCTGGATCCCTTCCGCTGCGGGTTCCTTGATGTAGACCTCGTTCCGAGCCTTGGTCATAAGCGCTCCTTGACGACGTAGCTAGCGGACTTAGGAGTGGGACCCTGTAAAGCCCGCCTAGTATATCCAAGCTTAGATGAAGATTAGCATAGCGCGACTCTCGCTATAGTCATTGGAGAAATTGAAACCGAAAATTGAAGCCGGGACCCCCATCAGCCGGCCTTGCTCGCTGCCCTACCCCTACCCCAAGAGATTAGATGACTGGGTCCATTAAATGCTGGCATCCCTACCGGACGCTCCACGATTACCCCATTCCGCGCTTCAAGCCGGTAGATCGTATTAAGACTTTTACAACGCCGTGGAATCGTCGGGGGCATGCCTGATCCGACGAACTTTCCACCAGATCGACAGCATCACGACGGGCACCAATACCGCCAACACCGGTGCGACAACATCGTAAAAGAATGGGATACCCTTCAAGAAACAGCAAATGGAGCCGCCCAGCGCTTGACATATTCCCCTATCAACACGCCGTGCACACCAGGCATGTCTAGAGCTTGGGGTAGGTTGACCAAGTATGCCGTGCATGGGCATGCGGTGAGCGCAACACTGCAGCATGCAAGGTACCCGGAGGTGTAGCGAGATCACCACCATAGCGTCCAAGCCCCCTCAGCAGGGCTTCGTCTTCGACGCGAGCTTGGCTCTTGCCAATAAAGTTGCTGCGCTTACTATTAAGTCCGGTTGGCTCAGGCGCGGTCATGCTCTCCTCCTTGGTGGCGTCATGAAGGCCGACCACCTGTAAGGGAGTCTAAGGAGCACACGTGGGGAAGCCTTGCCTCACAAAATGAGAACTTCCCGAATTGTACTGAGATTTTCCCGAGAGTCTGATCCGTGCAATAGCCCCCAGACACAACGCGCCGCGACAGGGTGGTTCAACACATTAATAGAAGGCAATTGACCTTCACTGCGCTCGGCGAGCACTGCCGTCTGGCAGGCGTGCGAATCGAAGAAGGCTGTCGAGGGTTGCTAAGATAGTTTTGGAAACTGTTTCACACCTAGGGTGCGAACCGCTGAAAAATATGACATTTCCAGATGAAAGCTAAGCATATCGTCTTCGCTTGCATCGATGCCTGATTCTTACTGAGTCGGGTTAACAATGCTTTTCAAAACCTGCCTCGAAGCTTGTTCAGACAGAACAGCGAGCATCCCAGCAGCGTAAGGCATAATGAATATCGACACGACGCTGATAGAGTATCGCCATCGTCTCACTCAACCTAGCCAGACAAAGGTTCTCTCGACAAGCCAGCGATGGCGTCCGAGTCGCTGATCACCCTCTATGCCCCGGCGAGCGATGCGAGGCTGGATGCCGCGAGCCTGATATGACCGGCGGCAGCGAGAACGCTCTGGTCGGCCCCATGAAACTGCTGAACACTATCGAGCATCGAGCAGAGCCATCAAAAGCAAACTGTCATGCATGTTGACCCTCGACAGTAGGATGGCCAACGGAACATGCGTTTACCATTTATTGATAACGGCCATGGTCAACCTAGAAACGCAAACCAACCTTTCATCGTTATTTTTGATATGTATTTCCCATATCTGAGTAGATCCGCCGATATGTAGCGGCCTCGCTGTTCCATAGCCCCAGCCAGACTGCATTGGCCTCACATGGTTCGCATTAATCTCCTGGCCAACGGCGATCTTGCTGCAGTCTTTCAGACAGAAGTTAGCAGCTATACTACCTAGGGTTTCAGCAAGTACTACCGATGCACCACCATGCAGTATGCCGGCAGGCTGAATGGTTCTTGCATCTACTGGCATCCTTCCACTAAGAGAATCATCCCCAATTTTAGTGAACTCAATTCCGAGATGACTTATTAGGGTCTCGTTTGCACTCAAGCCAAGCTCATCAAGAGTTATCTGTTTTTGCCAAATCATAATTCATACCCTGTTATAATAACCAATCACACGATTAATAAAAAACCGCAGATACAAGCGTTGCTATACTATTAGAAAGAATCTACGTCTTTCCTGCCGTTGAACAACAGCTCCTCCCTAGCCGGCAGTTCCGCGTCGGCACTTTCTTTGCCACTCCCCAGCCGGCTATCAGCCCATTCATGTTCAAGCCCCATTAACTTAAGCCAGTTCGGCTTATTAGTGAAGTCGAGCAGCCCTCTTATTAAGCGGCATGCTTGCGAGGATGTAGAGCCGAAGGAACAATATTCAGGCGCTTTCGCTATCGAAACCTTCTTATTAGTGAGGAGCACCCAAAGGTATAGCGATTCCTCACGGGAGCGGTGCCGCCGGACTGGTATCGCCAAAGCGTCGTCGAACCAAGTCCTTCCCATGCGGTCAACATGGACTTCACCTCGCAACTGTACGAGCGCCTATTCAGACCCGGCGGATTATTCACACGGAGCCTAACCGGAAGGCTGGAAGTGCCAAATGACCTTTTCAGTAAGCCTCTATTAATATCCGTAACCATGTTTGCATTACCCTCTCTATGGTCGAGTCCTGTCAAAAAAGGAAACCTGCATCGCTTGTACAAGCGTAAGGCCCTGGGCCGTGCTCAGAGCGAGGAAGTGCTGGATACACTGAAGCTATATGTCGAAGCCGGAAAGGTCTTAGGTGATCGTGATAGCGCCCAGGAGTGGCTGCACAGCGAGGTTCGAGCGCTGAATGGGTCTCAGCCCATCGATATTTTCGATACCTTTGCTGGCCGCGAAATGGTGAGGGATGTACTAGGCAAGATTGAGTTCGGGGAGTTCGGCTAATAATATTTTGGATGCGGGGAGGCAATCATCTCGCAAAGCCACATAAATGCCCTTAGCACTTACCAACACTAAGGGTACCCGAGTCAAGTTATATCGAATCACCTAAGTACGCTATTCGACCACCCTTTCTGGCCAGGGCGGAAGCTGCCGAGACGGTGGACGCTGGAACAAAACCGGCCATTCTTTACTGTATTTCGGCCTGTTAGCTGCGACCGTCATGCTCGAAATGGGGAACTACACCTCGAATCCCCGGCGGCGTTGCCAAAATCATGCACATCACCGCGCCAAGTAGTGACTTCTTCAGGCTACCGCCCTCGGTGAACACCACGAATAAAGCCCATCGTGAACGTAAGCATGGCCACCAAAGTGATGGGCAAAAAAATCCAGCAGCCCATGCCAGAAGTTGGGGTCTCTGCCATTCATAGTGCGTTTCTCTTTTCGTCTTGGGTTCATAGCGCACCTCTCGGGCGGGCCTCGTCAGTTAGGCGATGGAAATACCGCCAGCCGCTTCATAAACACTCAGCAGCTCATCTGTCGCCAGCTCCCGCTGGCCATAGCCAGCATCTGGGACGCTTGCCAGATGCGCCGACACGTATGAGTCGCTTCTTTGATGCGGCCATAATGAATTAGGGAAAATGCCTTGCATTAGCGTATTAGTTGAATAGCTCCTAGACTCAGTATTGAGACTGACTATTGCTGAGGAAGGCCACTACACTCACCGTACTATAAGACTCCAGGGCAAATAACCAGACTCTAAGGCATGAATGCATATTTCCGGGCAAAGCGTCGCGCCGGGTAATTGGCGAGAATTAGCTTTGAATGTTCGTGCATAAAAACAAGAGCTCGCCATGTATATGCAAAAAAGTATTGCCGAAGCCACCGTCGGTCATATCGGAAGTCGTCAGGCTCGAGTCGAGGATGCCGCTCTGCTTCAAGGCCAAGGTCGCTACGCTGACGACATGGCGACACCACCAGGGACCCTGCAAGCCGCTGTTGTCCGTTCTCCCCATGCCCACGCCCGTATCCGTTCGGTGGATGCCTCACGCGCTCTGACTATGAAAGGCGTACATGGTGTGCTCACTGGCGATGACGTCAAGCGCTGGTCTAACCCGTTTCCGGTGGGCGTCAGAGCACCTATGGAGCATTGGCCTCTGGCTGTCGACAAGGTGCGCTACGTTGGCGAACCGGTCTGCGTAGTGATTGCCGACGACCGCTACCTAGCCGAGGATGCTCTGGATGCCGTTCAGGTCGAATACGAGCCGCTGACACCGATCATCGACCCCGAAGCGGCCACCCTAAATGATGCGCCGATTCTGCACGAAGCCGTAGGCAGCAACGTGGTAAACGAACGCAACTTCCGCTACGGCGACCCGGAGCGGGCTTTCGCCGAAGCGCCACACCGCATCACACTGAAGGTTCAGTACCCGCGAAACTCCTGCACGCCGATTGAATGCTACGTGGTACTGGCGCAGTACCTGCCAGCCTCGGAAACCTATGATGTGATGGCCAATTTCCAGGGCCCCTATGCGCTGCACTCGGTAATGTGCCGGGCACTCAACGTGCCGGCCAACCGCCTGCGCCTGCGTACCCCGCCGGATTCCGGTGGCAGCTTCGGCATCAAGCAGGGGGTGTTCCCCTATGTGGTGCTGATGGGCTTGGCCTCGCGCAAGGTCGGTGCTCCGGTGAAGTGGGTGGAGGATCGCCTCGAGCATCTACAGGCCTCTTCCAGCGCCACCAACCGCGTCTGCGAAATTGAGGCCGCAGTGGAAGCCAATGGCCGCGTCACAGCCCTGCGCTACGACCAGATTGATGATTGTGGCGCTTACCTACGGGCCCCTGAACCAGCCACCTTCTACCGCATGCACGGTAATCTCAGTGGCGCTTACACCATCCGAAACCTGGCGGTGCGCAACCGGGTGGTGCTCACCAACAAAATGCCTACCGGACTGAACCGCGGATTCGGGGGCGGTCAGGTCTATTTCGCCCTTGAGCGGCTGATGCAACACGTCGCGGCAGAACTCGGCCTCGACCCGCTCGAGGTCATCCAGCGCAACCTGGTTCCCGCTGGCGTGTTCCCCTACCGCGCAGCAGCGGGCGCACTGCTCGATTCCGGCGACTATCCTGCTGCTGTGGAACTGGCGCGCCGTAAAGGCAATCTCGACGAGCTCCTACAGCGCCGTGACCAGGCCCGTGCCGAGGGACGTTTGTATGGCATCGGCTATGCCGCTGTGGTGGAACCCTCAATCTCCAACATGGGCTACATCACCGTCGCCATGACGCCCGAAGAGCGTCAGAAGGCTGGACCGAAGAATGGAGCAGTGAGCACTGCCACAGTCAGTGTCGACCCGCTCGGCAGCGTGACCGCTCACGTGTCCTCGACACCGCAAGGTCAGGGCCATCAAACAGTGGTGGCGCAGATCATTAGCGAGTTACTAGGTGTGAAGCTGGAAAGCATCAGCGTGAATGTCGAGTTGGACACCGGCAAGGACGCCTGGTCGATAGCCTCCGGCAACTACTCGAGCCGCTTCTCGGGCGCCGTCGCCGGGTCGGTGTATAACGCCACCTTGAAGATCCGTGAACGCATGGCCGCCATCGCCGCGGACATGTGGCAGGTATCCTCCACTGACGTCCGCTTCGCCGACGGCAAGATCTTCGTAGAGAACGGCCCTAGCCAGCCCTTTCATCGTGTGGCTGGTACCACCCACTGGTCTCCGGGCCTGCTGCCGGAAGGCGAAACGGGCGGTCTGCGGGAAACTGCCTTCTGGACGCCTCCCCAACTCGAGGCGCCGAACGACCAGGACTGCATTAACAGCTCTCTGTGTTACGGCTTCATCCTCGATTTCTGCGGAGTAGAGATCGATCGTGTCACCGGTCAGGTACGCATCGACAAGTACGTCACTACCCATGACGCCGGGCGCATTCTCAATCCAATGCTGGTCGAGGGACAAATCCTCGGTGCCTATTCCCAGGCGCTGGGCGTGGCGCTAATGGAAGAGTTTGCCTACGGCGAGGACGGCAGCTTCCTTTCTGGCACCCTGGCCGACTACCTGATCCCGACCGCACCGGAGGTAGTCGACCCGGTGATCCTGCACATGGAAACTCCCTCGCCCTTCACCCCGCTGGGGGCTAAGGGTGTCGGTGAAGGCAACAACATGAGCACTCCGGTGTGCATCGCCAATGCCGTAGCCGATGCGCTAGGCCGCTCTGACATCAAGCTTCCTCTGACGCCGTCGCGGGTTCGCTCAATGATCGGCATCGACGAGCCGGCGGCGCCAGAAGGTCTTGTCATGGATGCACCGAAGGTAGCCGGCGGTTCGGCCCTGCAGGCTAACGACTTGGTTGAGATTCCCGCGCCGCCGCAGCAGGTATTCGACGCCATCCTCGACCCCGAAACGCTGAAGGCCATCATCCCGGGTTGCCACGCCTTGGAACTGGAAAGCGAAAACCATTACCGGGCCGACGTCACCGTCGGCGTGGGCATGATCCGCGCGCGCTTCGCCGCACGGGTCGCCCTGACCGACCTCGATCCACCGCACTCGCTACGTCTGTCCGGCTCCGGCAACAGCCCTATGGGCTCGGCTACCGGTAGCGCAAATATCAATCTGGTGGCGCTGGAGAACGGGAATACACGGTTGGAGTACGCCTATCAGGCCGCAGTGACCGGTAAGGTCGCCGCCGTCGGCGGGCGCATGTTGCAGAGCGCCTCGCGCGTAATCATTGGCCAAATATTCACCCGTCTGGCCCAGCGGCTTTCCGGCAAGCCTATCGACACCAGCCTGTGGCAGCGCCTGCGCGCCCTGCTCGGCATGGGAGGTACGAAATGAAACCCGCCGTATTCGACTACGTCCGCGCGGCCAACAAGCGCGAGGCCCTGCAGCAGCTTACAGAGCACGGTGAGCAGGCCCGGATCATTGCCGGCGGCCAGTCACTGATGGCCGTTCTGAACATGCGCCTAGCCCAGCCGAAGGTGCTGATCGACATCAATCAGGCCAGCGATCTGCATTATCTGAAGGTGGAAAACAACTGCCTTAAGGTCGGTGCGGCGGTGCGTCAGGTCGAACTGCTCGACCGTACAAGCTTAGTCGATGAAGTCCCCCTGCTGGCCCAGGCGATGCCTTGGATCGGCCACTTCCAGACGCGCAATCGCGGCACCGTGTGCGGCTCGGTCGCGCATGCCGACCCGAGCGCCGAAATTCCGCTGTGTCTGGTCACTTTGGGCGGCACTGTAGTGCTCGAATCGCTCAAGGGCAAGCGCCGCGAGGTTCCCGCCGCCGAGTTCTTCCAAGGCGTGCTAACCACTGAGAAGCGGCCGGACGAAATGGTCGTGGAAGTCCAATTTCCACTGCGTGAGGCCGACGTGATCTACCGCTTCTACGAGGTCGCCATGCGCCACGGTGACTTCGCCCTGGTGGCGCTCGCCGCCTGTATCCGCCAAGGCGAGGTGGACCTGGGTGTCGGCGGCGTCGCCGACCGGCCAACGTTGCGCCGCCTGCCCTTGGGGGCAGAACTGAAGGATTCACTCAATACCCTGGCCTGGTCGCTTGGCGCCCAAGACGACGTGCACGCCAGCGCACCCTACCGCCGCCAGTTGGTACGGGAACTGGGCCAACAACTGATCGAGGACAACGACCATGCACGTGCGAGCTGATCAGCGCTTCCCCATACAGATAGAACTCAACGGCCGTCAACGCGAAGGGCTCGCCGAGCCACGCATGCAGCTGTGTGATTTCCTGCGACACGAATTGGGCACCACCGGCGTGCATGTCGGTTGCGAACACGGCGTCTGCGGCGCCTGCACCGTGCTGGTCGATGGCGTTGCCTCACGCTCCTGCCTAATGCTCGCCGTGCAGGCCCACGAGCGCCGGATCGACACGGTGGAGTCGCTGTCACGCGACAACATCATGAACGACCTGCAGCAGGCCTTCAGCCGCCATCACGCCCTGCAGTGCGGCTTCTGCACCGCGGGCATCCTAATGTCCTGCGTGGAATTCCTCGAGCGCGTCCCGAGCCCGGACGAAAACCAAGTTCGCGACATGCTCTCCGGGCATCTGTGCCGCTGCACCGGCTACACCGGCATGGTCCGGGCGGTGCTAGAAGTGGCGCAGCAACGACAAGAAACACTTGTGGAGAACAACAACGATGTTTGACCTTGGACGCAGCTTTCTCGCCGCGGTCGAGCGGCGCCCCAATGCCATAGCGATCAGCGACGGCGACCTGAAGAAGAGCTACGAGGCTTGGTTCAGCGACATCCAGCGTGCCGCGCACGGCCTCGAAAGGCTCGGCCTGAAAAAAGGTGACCACCTCGTGGCGGTGATGCAGAACCGCTGGCAGATGGCGACCCTGCACTGGGCCTGCCAGTTCAGCGGTATCATAATGACCCCGCTCAACTGGCGCTCCTCCGCCGACGAACTCGCTTGGTGCACCAATGACGCCGAAGCGCGTGTGGTTATCCATGACGATTCAGCCCAAGAAGCCGTTGCCGGTTGCGGCAGGAGCACCTGGCAGTGCGTCAGTGTTGGCCAGCCGGGCAACGATAGCGCGATCAGCTTCGAAGAACTGTGCGCCGAAACGCCGAGCGAAATCATCCTGCGCGCCGACCCCGAGGACTGGTCGTTGATGCTCTACACCTCCGGCACCACCAGCCGGCCTAAGGGCGTGCCGCGCCGCCACCGCGCCGAGCGCGCCGCCGCGGTCGCCCACGTAGCGCAGAACATGTACGGCCAAGAGGAATGCACCCTCGGCGTGATGCCGCTCTACCACACCATGGGCGTGCGTTCGCTACTGTCGATGGCATTGCTAGACGGGCATTTCGTCTGCGTGCCAAAGTTCGATGTGGAAGCCACGCTGGACGCCATCGAGCGCGAGAAGATCACCAACCTGTACTTGGTGCCGACGCTCTACCACATGCTGATTGAACATTCGGCCTTCAGCCCCGAGCGGGTAGCCAGCGTCACCAAGCTAGGTTTCGCCGGAGCGGCCATGAGCGATGGGCTGCTGCAACGTGTCGAGGCCGCGTTCAAGCCGGAGCTGTTCGTCAACCACTATGGCAGCTCGGAAATCTACACCTTCACCATCGACCAGAAGGCCAGCGCCAAGCCTGGCTCGTCTGGCCGCAGCGCGCTGAACCAACGCATTCGCGTGGTGGCGCTGGGCAGCGAGTCGCCGGACGACCTCTGCAAGTACAACGAGGAAGGCCAGATCATCGCCGACCTGTCCAGCGACGAGGCCTTCGAAGGCTACTGGAAGCGGCCCGACGCCGATGCCAAGTCGATCCATGAGGGTTGGTACTTCACCAGCGATACTGGCTTCTTCGACGAGGACGGCGACCTGTTCGTGACTGGCCGTGTCGACGATCTGATCATTACCGGTGGCGAGAACGTCAGCCCGGCGGAGATCGAGAACGCCCTATCGCTGCACCCTGCGGTCGAGGAAGTCGCCGTGGTCGGCCTACCCGACGAACAATGGGGCAAGCTGGTCGTCGCCTTCATCAAGCTGCGTCATCCGATTACTGAGGAAGAGCTGGACGCCCACTGCGTATCCTCGGGTCTGGCGCGCTTCAAGCGCCCGCGCCGCTACGAATTCGTCGACCAGATCCCCAAGTCCCCGGTCGGCAAGATCTTGCGCCGCGTACTGGTGACCGATTACGGCCACCCCACTTCCGCCAACTAACACTATTGCTTTACACGAGGAAAGAACTTACATGAATACTCAGCAGATCGAACAATTCCTGAGCACTGAGTTCGACGGCTTCACCGTGGAACTGAACCTCGAGCACGAGCGCGGGGACATCATCCTCGGCCGCCCGCCGTTCAACGTCATCGCCATGAGCCAGCGTGACATCCTGCGCCAGGTCTTTGAAGCGTTTGATGCCCATTCCGGGATCCGGGTGATCGTGTTACGTGCCCAAGGCGAACACTTCTCCAGCGGCGGCGATATCAAAGGCTTTTTGGAGGCCTCGCCGGAGCACGTTTCTAAGCTGGCCTGGAACGTCGCCGCGCCGGAGCGGTGCACTAAGCCGGTGATCGTGGCCAACCGCGGCTACACCTTCGGCGTCGGCTTCGAGCTGTCGCTGGCCTGCGATTTTCGCATTGCGTCGGAAACCACCCGCTATGCTCTGCCCGAGCAAAACCTCGGCCAGATTCCTGGCTCTGGCGGCTCGGCTCGGCTACAAAAGATGATCGGCATCACCCGGACCAAGCACATCGTTATGCGCGCCAAGCGCATCTCCGGCCAGCAAGGTTATGACTGGGGCTTCGTCACCGAGTGCGTGCCCGACGCAGATCTAGAAAGCACCGTCGATGCGATGGTCGATGAACTGCGCCGATTCTCGCCGCTCGCCCAGCGTACGGCGAAGAAACTGATCAACGACAACGAGGACGCATCACTAAAGGTCGCCATTGAGATGGAAGGCCACTGCTACAGCCGCCTGCGTAGCTCGGCGGACTTCAAGGAGGGCGTCGAGGCGTTCCACAGCAAGCGTCCGGCCGTATTCCGCGGCGAGTAATACCTATGTGACTGCGACGGTTGCACGTCTGGGCAACCGTCGACCTAGCACCTGATGGCCTGTATGGGCTAAGCGCTAAGCGCCCCGCCACCGTATGCCAAACCGCCCTGGCTCTTATAAAACAATTAACTAGCGGAGCACACCCATGTCTATCCCCGTCGCACCCGATGCAAACGCTTCCCATGCCGAACCAGTTACGAAGACCCCCTTGCGCCATGCATTCAACTCGAAGTCCATCAGTGCAGGTGTTGTCGCCGCGCTGTTCGGTTGCACTGGCCCTGCGCTGGTCATTATCAATGCCGCCGAAGCAGGGGGCCTAACCAATGGCCAGACGGTCGCCTGGCTGTTCGCCGTGTACGTGCTGGGCGGCCTGATCAGCCTTTTCATGGCGCTGCGTTATCGTCAGCCGATCTGCGGTGCCTACACCATTCCCGGCGCAGCGATCCTGGTCGGTTCGCTCAGTGTCATTCCCTTCAGCGAGGCTATCGGGGCCTTCATCATTAGCGGCCTGCTAGTGCTGATCCTCGGTGTCACCGGGTTGATCGGCCGGTTAATGCGCTGGCTACCGATGCCGATCGTGATGGCGATGATCGCCGGTGCGCTGATCCGCTTCGCCACCGGTGCGGTGGACTCGGTTGTCACCGCGCCCATCATCGCAGGAGCCGCGGCGCTGAGCTTCTTCCTCGTTACTCGGTTCGCCAAATCGGTACCACCGGTGCTGGTGGCTGGCGTTGTTGGGCTGGTCCTGGCCTTCGCCATGGGCCAACTGCAGCCGGCCGACGTGAATATCGGTTTCGTCATGCCGGCTTTCACCCTCCCTAGTTTCTCTCTGGACGCTTTCCTGGCTATCACCATCCCGCTGACGGCACTGGTGATTGGTGCAGAAAACGCTCAGGCGACCGGTGTGCTGATTACAGAGGGCTACCGCCCTCCGGTCAATGCAATGACGGTAATCAGTGGCATCGGAGGCATGCTCGCCGGGCTACTCGGCGGTCACAACGCTAACATTGCCGGCCCGATGACCGCCATATGCTCCTCTGAGCAGGCCGGTGAGGACCGCAACCTGCGTTATGGTGCAGCCTTGGTGAACGGTGCGCTGTTCGCGCTGTTCGGCTTATTCGCCGGGCTTGCCGTACCCTTCATCCTGGCTTTCCCCAAGGCGCTGATCGTCGTGATCGCTGGCCTGGCCATGCTGGGCGTACTGCTCGGCGCACTGCAGCAGGCCTTCCAAAAGGGCGGTTACTGCCAGATCGGCGCCTTTATTGCGCTAGCCGTGGCGATGAGTCAGTTCTCCTTCATGGGCATCAGCTCGCCGTTCTGGGCACTGCTATTTGGAGTTTTGGTGTCCGGGCTACTGGGCGAAATCAAGCGCTGATCGGATGTGACTACCGTGCCAATCGCACGGTAGTCACCTATAGCGGACTGTGATGAGGTGCATCAAAATTCATTAATGGACAGGGCTTAACCGCAACTCCTAACTTAGGCTCAAGCCAATCAGGAGAATAGCCACGCCCTGCAGCGGCATTTGCGGTGTCGGCGCGTCATCAAATTCGATTCCAGCTATCAGTACCTCGAGGGTTAACTGACTGGAACAGTCCTCTTATAGTGCAGCCATTAAAAGAATAAGATGAAAAACGACATCACCACTACCGAGGTCAAGGGCTAAACCTAGATAAAGGAGGCACAGCGCAACATAAAAAACTGATTCAGGGCAAGACCTGTTGCCCTGAGAGCAGCATGATTCTGGGCTGCGGGAAAAATGGGGGCCTTGGGCCAAGCCAGAGCAATTATCAGACGCCGCTAGAGCCGGTGCTACAACGAAGAACGGTCATATTGGTCTCTTAGCTATAAAATCCGGGCATACTCTTCAGTAGCAACGTGAATGTGCAGAACCAGATACATTACAGACTTACGCGGCGCCTCATGCGACTGCGCCTATAACGAGGATGCTGTTATGCGTCAACTCGACCTTCAGGTCATTCACACCGCTTTGCAGTGGGCTCGCAAGGGTCACTCCTTTTGGCTGTGCACGGTGCTCTCAACCTACGGTTCGGCACCCCGTACACCCGGCGCGATGCTGGCCGTGCGGGCGGAAGGCCAGCTCATCGGCTCCCTTTCGGGCGGCTGCGTCGAGGAGGCCTTTCTCGAAAGTCTCGCTGACGGCGAGCTGCGTGCACCGACCCAGATCGTCCTGTATGGGGAGAGCGATGAAGAGCGTCAGCGGCTGCAACTGCCGTGCGGCGGTGTTCTTAAGGTACTAGTCGAGCATCGCGCACCGGACAAAACTTGGGTCGACCATCTGCAGGGCATGTACAACGCACTGCTCGGCCAACGTCGGTTGGTGCGTGAACTCGACCTGTCCTCCGGTGCCTTCGTGCTCATGGCGGACGACCATGGCGGCGAGATTGCGCAGCTCCTGAACGAACGCGTGCGAATACGCATCGGCCCTGTACTTAGGCTGATTCTTGCCGGGTTGTCGCCGGTGGCCGAATACTGCGCCAGCTTCGCTCGTACCATCGGCTGTGAGGTGATTGCCTGTGATCCGCGCGAAGAGATGCTGCGACGCCCACCCGAGGGAGTTCAAGTACATCCAGTGCTGCCTTCCGAATTCATCGCCGCTGGCCATTGCCACGAAGCTACCGCTGTGGTCGCACTGACCCACGACCCACGCATCGACGACCTGGCGCTGATGGAAGCAGTGCGCTCTCCGGCCTTTTACATCGGTGCTATGGGCTCACGGCAAACCTCCATCCGGCGTGCTGAACGGCTGATCCGGGTCGGCGGACTGTCTTCACAGCAGATCGCGCGTATCCACATGCCCATCGGGCTTGACCTCGGCAGCAAAACGCCTGCCGAGATCGCCTTGTCAGTGGTCGCCGACGTACTGCGCGTTTATCACGGGAAAGGTCGCGATGCGCTCTGAAACGAAAGTAGTAGACTTGGCGCTGGTCAATCTACACCTGCCGCGGCAGGTTAGGTGATAAACTTCTTGAGCACACCAAGCCTGCCACTACACTCCGCGACCATAAGGAGCTAGCGATGTCCACCGCACAACGCGTCTTCCACGGCAAATTCGGGAGAGTCGCCCTCCTCGATATGGACCGACCACTTGTAACTCATTCGCACCACGAATGCCATGTGCTGGTGAAGGTCTCAGGCTCCGACACATTTTTCAACGTCAATGGCCATCAGGTACCTCTTACTGACCGCAATGCGGTACTGATCAACGCTTGGCAGCCGCATTTCTTTGATTACCAGCCCAGCGCCGAGCAGACGCAGATTCTTGCGCTCTATATCGAACCGGCCTGGCTGGCTGAAGCCCAGCATACGTTAGCCCTGAGCTCGCATCCGGGATTTTTTGCCCAGCCTAGTATCGAGCTTAACAGTAAGAAACGGGCGATTGCCGACCGGTTAATAGCTGAGGCCTATAGTTCAGGGCTAATTCCCCGTGAGCACATTGAATTTTTACTATTTGATTTTCTAATCGAGCTTATCGAGGATTTCTCGCAATGGAAGCACCTGTGCCGCCTCGGCACTCAGATGCGCCAAGGATTCAATGATGCACGCATCCGCCGTGCTTGCGCCTACCTGCAAACCCATCTTGACGACCCTGATTGCGTTGCCAACGCTGCGAAGGCCGCCGGGTTATCCCGTGCGCACTTCTTTACCTTATTTCGCAAAGACACTGGCATGACACCAAGGCTCATGCTCAATGATGCGAGAATGCGGCGGGCCTTCATTTGGCTTGAGCGAGAGCGCAGCGGTACTCTAGGCCAACTCGCTGAGAACCTTGGCTTTACCGAGCAGGGTCACTTTACTCGATTCTTCCGCCAACACATTGGCGCATCTCCTAGCCAGTATCGATGTGTAGTGGACAGTTATTGGACAGGAGATATGTGACCACGATAGCGTGGCCCACAAGGTCTTCGCGAGCCTAGCTCAACGAACATAAAGATAAAAGAACTTGCTCTTTGTGCGTTTAATATGAGCTTGTACAAAAACACCGGCAAAAACTGAGACTAAAATCGACACTCACCGCAATAAGCCTACTTATCTAGGTTGGTAAATATCTTAAGGAAACGTTGAACAATTCGTCTCGGAGCAACAGAAGCATTAAACGTGGACTTTATTATTGTCTCAGTCATAGATATTTAACCACCTCAAGTAGCCTGCTTACCTGGCAGCCGTGTTATCCGGCTGGCAATACTGAATCGCCCCGGGTTTTTTAGACACTACCTGGTCTTATACTTGGGGTTTGAGAGGGTAGCCTGAATGGTCGATTTGAGTTCTTGGATAGATTATGTGGTGTTACATTAGCTTTAATTAATTGACCGCTTTGGGTCGATTGCGGACTATCCCCAACGCTTTTTTAAAGAAACACACCTTGCACAACTACCCAACCATCAACCAGTACTCAAAATCTTCTTAGCTTTACGCTAGCAGACTATGCTTACCGGCGTCACTATCCAATAGTCCCTTTCCTAGTGCTTTTTTCTACCTTCGCCTCCTTACATTGAACGCGGTAAGCTTGTCGGCATTCCCGCTGATGATAATGTTTAAACGATGACGACCCACTGGATCCTTGGCCCTGGCGCGATTGGCCGATTATTGGCGCATTCGCTGGCACCATTTGCAGAAGTGGCGCTGATCGGCCGCCGTGACTTGCCCGCGCAGCAGAGGTTAATGACGCCGGAGGGCGACGCGCGTTTGCAGCACTTAATCTCGCTGACTGCTGAGCAGTTGGCGGCTAATACGCCTGAACCTCCTTCCTTTGTGCATATCACCACCAAAGCGATGATTGCGGAGTCAGCGCTGGAAAGCGTTGCTAACGCCCTTCCCCCTACGACCCCGCTCGTGCTGTGGCAAAACGGATTTTTAGCACAACCGCGGATCAGCCAAGCGTGGCCGGGGCCGGTGCTGTGCGCGACTACCACGGAAGGGGCTTACTTAACCGGTGATGATGGCGTGGCGCATGCGGGTCGCGGGCATACGTTTGTCGGTGATTTGAATAATCAACACGGTGAGTTGGCGGAAACACTGGCGCAAACGCTCACACAGGCAGGGCTTAGTGCTACGGCGGTGACTGATATTCGCCAACGGCTGTGGCAGAAGCTGGCGGTGAACGCAGCGATTAACCCGTTGGTGGCGTTGAACGGTGTGCGTAACGGAGAGTTGCGCGGTGAGGCGTATGCGGGCCGTGTCGTGGCCGTGGTGAAGGAAGTCGCGGCAATTATGCTAGCCGAGGATATTGCACCCCCCAATAACGGCCAAGGTGAAGCAGCGTGGTTGGCATTGGTGTGGCAGGTGATCGAGAGCACCGCGAACAACAAAGCCTCGATGTTGCAGGATGTGGAGGCCAAGCGCCCCACCGAGCGTGGGGCTATTTTGGGGCCGTTGATTGAGAGCGCCGAGCGGCATGGTTTGGCATGTGATACGTTGCAGGCGCTCAATGATGAAATAGCGGTGTTAGAAGCGTCTTATTCATGAACGCTTAATCATTGAGAAGGCATGCTAGGCACCACAGAACCCAATTACTCCAGAATTGACATGACCTTTTCGGCGACGCCGACGCCAATCGCATTGTGTGTTTCCGGAGAGAAATGAACGCCGTCTATTCCATCTGTGGTTGCCAGCGTACCAACGTCATAAAACTCCGCGCCAGCCGCCTCAGCAATTGCCTCGTACAGGGGTGGAAGTGCTTCCGTTTTCTCGACGCCGCCAGCGAATCTTTCAGCGCGCCCCTCAGGCGCCACATCTCCGAGTGGCGGCGGAGAGAGCACCAACACCTTTGGAGCTGGATAAGAGGTGCCAACCCCACCGCCTGTCTGTTCCACTATGTCGATCAGCTTTCCCACACCGAGTGCGATTCGAAACGGTGAGCGATCAAACATTGCCTTAACATCATTCGTGCCCAGCATGATCACAACTAAATCAAGCGGGTGATGAGTTGCGATAGCAGATGACAAATAGGCAGAACCATCAAGCCCAGCGCCGGATATATGAGGGAGTGAAGGATCAGGTACATCTGTTGTGCGTGCGCTCAAGCCTTCCTCGATCACCTCATAATCATCGCCAAGCTCGGCTTCCATGACGCCGGGCCAGCGTACATCAGCTGGGTAACGCGTTGTAGGGCCACTTTCTACGGGCATGTAACCCCATGTATTGGAGTCTCCATAAACCATAATTCGCTTGGTAGCATCGTCGGCAGCGTAAGCTATGTTTCCAGCGAGTAACGCGATGGCTGCCAAGCCACTGATGAAGCTGAGTCGTGTAAGAAGCATGTGATTTCCTCTATTTTTGTTCTTCCTACGTAAGACTAGGCTAGTAAGTGTCTACTTGCCACGGTGCCTAAATCTTATCTAACCGGGAATGATGTCACTGTGTATGCGGAACTTAGGGCAGCTTCGCAGCGCTCGCTACTCATTACCACGCGCTAAGCCACTGCTCTGTTTTTAACTTTACAAGTTTAGCACCGGATATAGCGATGCGATTAACAGTAGCGCCATGGTGATATTGAACACTCGGTAACGGGTGTGGCTGTTGAGCCATTGGCGCACCACGATGCCCAACCAGGCCCACACAGAAATGGCGGGAAAGCTGACCACCGCAAATACGCTGGCCACGATCAACACCGAGACTAGTGTTTTATTGGGGGCGTAAAGGGTAATGGCGGAAAGGCCCATGGCCCACGCTTTGGGGTTAACCCACTGAAACGCGGCCGCCTGTAATAGCGTCATGGGTTTGCCTTTGCCATCGTTCTCTTTCAGCGGCGCAGCTGTCGCGATTTTCCAGGCCAGCCAGAGCAAATAAGCAGCGGAGAGAATGCTTAGCCAGGTATTGAGAATCGGGTAAGCCTCAAACAGCGCCATCAACCCACCGCCCACCACCAGCGTTAGCGCACTCAGCCCCACGACGATACCGACCATGTGGGGTAGCGTCTTTTTAAAACCAAAATTAGCGCCAGAGGCCAGCAGCATCAGGTTGTTAGGCCCTGGCGTTACCGTGGTAACAAACGCAAATGCAGCCAGCGCCACGATTACCGAAAAAGTCATTGCGCCTCTCCTTCTCTTTACCTCAACGTGAGAGAAGAATTTTACAAGCGTTATAGGGCAACGTTTGATCTAATATGGGCTTCGTTTCTTTTTAAATGCAACAAACCATGAAGATTGACACGATAGACCGCAGAATATTGCAAGCACTAAAACAGGATGGAAAAATCAGCAACGTACAGCTGGCTCAGCGCGTTGATCTTTCCCCTTCTGCTTGCTTGCGACGAGTCCAAGAACTTGAAAAAAATGGCGTTATTAAAGGCTACCGTGTGGTGACCGCGCCAGAGCATATGGGCAAGGGGTTTGTGGCTTATGTCACGGTAGGCTTATCGTCACATACCAAAGCCGCTCAAGAGGGTTTTGAGCGGGCCATGCTGGTGGCCGGGGAAGTGGCCGAGTGCCATAACATTGCGGGATCGTTTGAATATCTGCTGCGTGTGGAAACGAGCGATCTTGCCAGCTACAAGCGTTTTCATACCGATGTGTTGGGCACTCAAACGCATGTGAGTGCCATTGCTACGCACATTGTGATGAACTCTTCTAAAGATGAGCGGGGCTAACCCCCGCTCATTTTGCGCCCACTGTTTATGTTACTGGGATCATCACGACTTTTTGGAAACTAGGCAGCTCAGTGAGCTGTTGATACCAACGCTCAAGATGGGAATGGGTCTGCCAAGAAAGACCGCTATTGAGCATGTTGTAAATAAACGGCGCGATGGCGATATCGCCCAAGCCAAACGCCTCACCGGAAAACCAGGTCTGGTTTGCCAGCGCGTTATCCATGATGGCAAATAGCGCTTCGCACTCTTTCACCGCTGCTTCAATGGCGGCGTTATCGCGTTTTTCGGGGGATGTTCTGACATATCCCATCAGGATCTTGCGGTGAGCTGGCGTTAGCGTGCTGTTGGCCCACTCCATCCATTTTTCCATTTGGGCGCGCTCGGCGGGCGCTTCGATCCAAAGCTTGTTCTGGCCGTATTGGGCAGCCAGGTAGCGAATAATGGCGTTGGATTCCCACAGCACGCTATCGGTGGCGTCGTCTTTGAGTAGCGGCACCAGTCCGGTGGGGTTCATGGCCAGGTATTCCGGGGTATTGTTAACGCCGTGATGAAGACCGGCCTGGATTTGCTCAAAAGGCAGTTCCAGCTCTTCCAGTACCCAAAGCACTTTTTTGACGTTGGTGGAGTTGTTGCGGCCCCAAAGCGTGATCATGGCAATCCTTTTTGTTTGAGCAGAGTGAGGAAGCTGAGTTTGCCTCTCGCGGGGTTGGGTGGCAAGTTGGGGGCGGCTTTGCCGCCCATTCGCGCGGGGCCGTCCATACGGGTGCCTGGTTTCTCGCTGCACTCGCTAATCGTTACCACGCGCTACACCCCTCACCTCTTACTCCTCTCGCCTCTCGTTTTACGCTTCATCCTGATACAGCTTCATCAGGCTGGAGAAGTCGAGTTTGCCGTTGCCTTTCGCTTTATGCAGGGTAAACAGCGAGCGGGCGGCGGAGCCCATGGGTACTGCGGAGGCGCTTTGCTGGCTGACATCCATGGCCAGGCCCAGATCCTTGATCATCAGGTCGACTTGGAAGCCGCCCTGGTAATCTTTGGAGGCCGGGGCGTTTTCCATGACGCCTGGGTAAGGGTTATAAACGTTGAGCGCCCAGTTGCCACCAGAGCTCTGCTTCATGATTTCTGAAAGCACCGCTGGGTCGAGGCCGTTTTTAACGCCCATATTGATCGCTTCGCAGGTGCCCGCCATCAGGATCGAGAGCAACATGTTGTTGCACACTTTGGCTACTTGCCCGGCGCCATGGTCCCCGGCGTGGAAAATGTTTTTGCCCATCACGTCCAGCACCAGTTTGGCCTGTTCGAACTGAGCATCCGAGCCACCCACGATAAAGGTCAGCGTGCCCGCTTGCGCGCCGCCTACCCCGCCGGACACCGGCGCATCCACAAAGCTAATGCCCAGCTTCTCGCCTTCAGCGGCCACGCTGCGGGCGGTGTCGGCATCGATGGTGGAACAGTCGATCACCAGCGCGCTTTGCTTGATCACCTCGAACAGCGGCGCATCGCCCTCAACATACAGGTCGCGCACGTGCTTGCCGGCGGGCAGCATGGAGATGACGAAATCCGCACCGGTGGCGGCTTCTTGGGCTGAAAACGCGACTTCGCAGCCGTTGGCTTTGGCGGTTTCCAGCGCCGCTTCCGAAAGGTCAAAAGCGCGAACGTTAAACCCTGCCTTTGAAAGGTTGGCGGCCATCGGGCCACCCATATTGCCTAAACCGATAAACGCGACGGTAGTCATGCGTGTTGTCCTTATTATTCGTTGATGAGGAGTGACGTTGGGATGCTAGTTATTTTAGATCGGCGAGCGGGCTGGTGTCCCATGGCGAGGCTAACAGCTCATCGATAAAACTCTGTTCGACCGAAGCGACGTCCGGGTAAGTCCATGCGGGCTGGCCATCTTTATCGACCAGCAGCGCGCGCACACCCTCTGGAAATTCGCGGTGCCGGCAGCACTGCACCGAAAGCGCCATTTCAAACTGGAACACTTCCGCCAGCGACATGTGTTTGGCGCGCTTCAACTGTTCATCAATCAGCTTGATGGACACCGGGCTGCCGTGGGCCAGCGTTTTCTGCGCTTTGTTGAACCACTTATTCTCGCTTTTTACCGCGGCAATGGCGGCAACGATCTGCTCGACGCTGTCGTGATCCATCAGCTCGCGAATCAGCGTGGCGTGCTGATAAACGGGCGCTTCCAGCTCGGCAAACACCGGCTGCGAGGTTTGCTCTAGCTCGCGCATAATGCGGTTGACCACGCCGTGGGCATCGGTGTCGGCGCCTTTCCCCCAGCGCGCATCAATCAATTGCTGCAGCAAGGCATCCCGGTGGTGGCTGGCAATACAGCGGTCGGCCAGACCGAGGTGAACGGCATCCGGCGCGCTGACCTGACAGCCGGTCATGGCTAAAAAGCGACCTGTGCCATTGGGCAGGCGGTTCAAGAACCAACTGGCGCCCACATCCGGGTAAAGGCCGATAGTGACTTCTGGCATGGCCAGGCGCGAGGTTTCGGTCACCACGCGGTGGCTGCTGGCACTCAATAGCCCCATGCCGCCGCCCATGACAATACCGCTCCCCCAGCAGATCACCGGTTTGGGATAAGTGTGCAGTAAATAGTCGAGCCGGTACTCGGTCTCGAAAAAGCGCTCGGGAAAGCTGGGGTCGCCCTCGCCGGTGATCGTTTTATACAGATTGACGACATCACCACCGGCACAGAACGCTTTCTCGCCTGCGCTATCCAGCAAGATCGCCACCACGCGTTCGTCGGTGGCCCATTCGCGAAGGCGCGGCAACATCGCTTCGCACATTTCGAGCGTTAACGCGTTCAGCGAGCGCTCGGCATCCAGCTTTATTTCGGCGATGACGTGGCCGTCTTGGGCGGGATGTTCGGTAAACAGTACACTGCTCATGGGCATTCCTTATCCTTTACAGCTCGGTGGCGCCGTCTGCCAATACCCGACGGGAGATGATCAGGCGCATGATTTCGTTGGTGCCTTCGAGAATCCGGTGTACCCGGGTATCGCGCACGTAGCGCTCCATGGGGTACTCCTTGATATAGCCGTTGCCGCCGTACATTTGCAGCGCTTCGTCGCACACTTTGAAGCCCACATCGGTGGCAAAGCGCTTGGCCATGGCACAGTAGGTCGGCGCATCGGCGTGGCCAGCGTCCAGCTTGGTGGCGGCCATACGCACCAGTTGGCGTGCAGCGACTAACTCGGTGACCATATCGGCCAAGCGGAACTGCAACGCCTGGAACTCGGCGAGTCGTTTGCCGAACTGTTTGCGCTCGAGCATGTATTCCCGTGCCTTGTTGATCGCCTGCTGCGCGGTGCCGATCGAGCAGGTAGCAATATTGATCCGCCCCCCATCAAGGCCTTTCATGGCGATTTTAAAGCCGTCGCCTTCGTTACCGAGCAAATGATTAGCGGGCACCCGCACATCTTCAAACGTGATCATGCGAGTGGGCTGGCTGTTCCAGCCCATCTTCTCTTCCTTGCGCCCGTAGCTGATGCCTTCGCTCTTGGCATCGACCGCAAACGCTGACACACCGCTAGCCCCCTCACCGCCGGTGCGCGCCATCACCACCAGGAAATCGGTACTACCCGCGCCGGAAATAAACATCTTGCTGCCGGTCAGCACGTAGTGATCGCCATCGCGCTTGGCGGTGGTTTTTAGCGAGGCGGCATCGGAGCCTGAGTTGGGTTCGGTCAGGCAGTAGGAGCCCAGCAGCTCACCCGTGGCTAGCCTTGCGCCCCACTGCTCGACTGCGTCTGGGGTGCCGAAATTCGCCAGCATCCAGGTCACCATGTTATGAATGGTCAGATACGCGGTGGTCGAGGTGCAGCCCATGGCGAGCTGCTCGAAAATGATGCTGGCATCCAGCCGCGAAAGCCCTAACCCGCCTACGCTTTCTGGGGCATACAGCGAGCAAAACCCAAGCTCGCCCGCTTTGCGAATCACATCAACCGGAAAGAAAGAGGTTTGGTCCCACTCGGCCGCATGAGGCTCTAGCTCGTTTTGGGCAAACGCCCGCGCCATATCGGCAAAGGCGACCTGGTCTTCGTTGAGTTCAAAATTCATGGCGTATCTCCGCAAATGCGCGTGCGCACTGCTGTTGTCGTTATAATTGACGTTAACGTTAACTTATCCATTTACCCGATCACAAGCAACCTGCATGCGCTTGCGACCTTAGGTGTAGAGGCTCGAGGGTCGTATGAAAATCCTGAGCATCGTATAAGAAAAGAGACGAGAAAAAAGGGCGCCAAACGGCGCCCAATGGGAAGAATCGATAAGCACGAGACAAAGTCGTCTCTAAGGACTACTTGAAGTTTTTCCGGTACATTTTGTCCAGCTCGCCGACGATACCGCTGCGGAAGCTAAGCACACAGAACACAAAGATAATGCCGAGGATCACGCTCACCCAGTTGCCCAGCGGCGATTGGGCCAAAATATGCTGAAGGCTAACCACTATGCCCGCCCCCATTAAGGGGCCAAGCAGCGTCCCTACTCCACCCAGCAGGGTCATCAGAATGACCTCGCCAGACATATGCCAGTGAGCATCGGTGAGCGAGGCTAACTGGAAGACCACGGTTTTGGTCGAACCAGCCAGCCCGGCCAAACCGGCAGATATCACGAACGCTACCAGCTTGTAGGCATCGGCGTTGTAGCCCAGCGATACCGCGCGGGGCTCATTTTCACGAATTGCTTTTAAAACCTGGCCAAACGGCGAGTGCACCGTGCGCTGAATCAGCGCAAAGCCGAAGATGAAGATCGCGAACACGAAGTAGTACATCGCCAGATTGCTGCTCAGGCTGATAAAGCCAAACAACTCACCGCGCGGTACGCCGTGTAAGCCATCTTCACCGCCAGTAAACGGCGCCTGCACAAACATGAAATACACTAGCTGAGCGATGGCCAGGGTCACCATGGCAAAATAGATCCCCTGGCGACGAATGGAGAGCACCCCGAACAGCACGCCCAACAAGGTCGCCATCACGGTGCCAGCGATAATACCCAGCTCTGGCGTTAGCCCTGGGTAGCTTGCTAGCAAATAGCCGGTCACATAGCCGCCGGTGGCCAAGAACGCCGCATGCCCGAAGGATAACAACCCCGCATAGCCAAGCAGCAGGTTGAAGGCGCAGGCGAACAGCGCAAAACAGAGCACTTTCATCAGAAACACGGGGTAGGCAAGAAACGGTGCTACCAGCCCCACTACGATCAGCGCCAGATAAAACATATTACGGCGAAACTTGGCGCGCTTTTGGCGCTCCATCACCGCTGAGGGTGCCGCCATTGGTTGAGATTCGGTCATCATGCTTATGCCTCCTTACCGAACAGCCCGACTGGGCGCAACATGAGCACGACGATCATGACGAAGAAGATCACCGTATTAGAGGCCTCTGGGTAGTACACCTTGGTCAGGCCTTCGATGATACCCATCGCCAGGCCTGTAATAATGGCACCCAGGATCGAACCCATCCCCCCAATCACCACGACCGCGAACACCACGATCAAGAGGCTGGAACCCATGGTGGGTGAAACCGGATAGAGCGGCGCGGCAAGCACACCTGCGAACGCTGCCAGGGCCACGCCGAAGCCATAGGTAAGGGTAATCAGCAGCGGCACATTAACGCCAAACGCCTGCATCAACTGCGAGTTTTCAGTGCCCGCCCGCAGGTAGGCTCCCAACCGCGTCCGCTCGATCATGAACCAGGTGAACAGGCACATCGCCAGCGCCGCGACCAGCACCCAGGCACGATACGTGGGCAAGAACATGAACCCCAGGTTCAAGCCGCCCTGCAGTATCTCAGGCGTTGCGTAACGCGCGCCGGACACCCCAAAGAAGTTGACCAGCGTGCCTTCAAAAATCAGTGCCAGACCAAAGGTCAGCAGCAGCCCATAGAGATGATCCAAATGGGCAATTCGGCGCAGCAGAAAGCGCTCCAGCAGTACGCCGAAAGCACCCACCACAAGGGGAACTAACAGCAGCGCCAGCCAGTAGTTAATGCCTAGGTAACGAAAGCCTAACAGCGCGGCGAAGGCCCCCAGCATGTATTGCGCCCCGTGGGCGAAGTTGACGATCTTCAACAGGCCGAAGATGACCGCCAGGCCCAGGCTAAGCAGTGCGTAAAAGGCGCCGTTCACTAGACCTAGCGTCAGCTGGCCCATGAAGACGGCCAATGGCACGCCGAATATCATCGTCATAACGCGACTCTCCTCGCCATCAAACAGTTGGCGGCAACTTGCCGCCAACCGGTTTTGCACATCTCTTGCGATGACTTCCTAGCGGAAGTGCTGCCTGAGATTAGTTCTGTACCAGTTTGCACTGGCTCTCAGAAAGCGGGCGGTAGGCTTCTGCGGCGGGAATGGTGCTGAGGATTTCGTAAAGGTCCCACTCACCGGTGGACTCTTCAGGCGTTTTCACCTGAGCCAGGTACATATCGTGAATCATGCGGCCATCTTCACGAATGCTGCCGTTGCGGGCGAAAAAGTCCTCGATGGGCATGTCAGCCATCTGCGCACGCACGGTTTCAGGGTCGTCGGTGCCCGCGGCTTCTACGGCTTTCAGGTAGTGCATGGTGCTGGAGTAGATACCGGCTTGTACCATGGTCGGCATACGGCCCACTTCATCGAAGTAGCGCTGCGACCATTCACGAGACTGCTCGTCCATATCCCAGTACCAGCCGGTCGTTAGCAGCAGGTTCTGCGTGGCTTCAAGACCAAGGGCGTGAACGTCATTCAGGAAGATCAACAGACCCGCGAGCTGCTGGCCGGATTGCGTCAAACCAAACTGGCTGGCCGTGGTGATCGCGTTAACGGTATCAGCGCCCGCGTTGGCAAGGCCCACAATCTTGGCACCCGAGCCCTGGGCTTGAAGAATATAAGAGGAGAAGTCGCTGGTTGGGAACGGGTGACGCACACCGCCTACGATCTCACCGCCGCTCTCTTCCACAACCTTGGTGACATCGGCTTCAAGCGCATGGCCGAAAGCGTAATCCGCGGTTAGCATGAACCAGCTGTCACCGCCCTGCTCGACAACCGCTTTAGCAGTACCGTTGGCCAGTGGGTAGGTATCGTAGACCCAGTGGATGTGGTTAGGCGTGCAGTGCTCGTTGGTAATGCTAGAAGCCGCTGAGCCGGAAACGATCCCCAGGCCGTTATTCTCTTCGAGCACCTTGGTAACGGCGATCGAGACCGAGGAGGCGACCAAGCCGCCTACCATGTCGACGTTATCCTGGTCGATCCAGCCACGTACGGTATTGGCGCCTACGTCGGCACTGTTGCGATCATCGGCACTGGAAATCACGATAGGCGCGCCGTCAACGCTGCCACCAAAATCGGCTACCGCCATTTCCATCGCTGTCAGGCCGCCCGGGCCTGCCAGGTCACGGTAGGTGCCGGACATATCGGCCAGGTAACCAATGCGCACTTCGCCGTCGCTCATATCCGCCTGAGCGGTAGACACAGCAAGGCTTGAAGCTGCCGCCACGGCGATGCTGGCAGCCAGCGTTTTTTTGATGAAGGTCATGTTTTTCTCCTGGCCCGGAGGCCTTTGTTGTTGTGAGATGATGGTGTCGCTTTGAGTCGTCGTTGAGCTGTCTTGGAAGTGCGAACGGCTCATTAATGGTTACTATTATTATGGGTGAGCGGCGTGCCCTGGCGTAACGAGTGTTTAATGATTCATCATCAGTGCGTTTATACCCCTAGCATCGAATTGAGATGTTCCCGGCGCGACGGTAGCTGCGCGGCGCTGATTTCTTCGACAATCTGACCGTGATCCATCACGAAGTGGCGGTCTGCCAGCGGGGCCGCAAAGCGGAAATTCTGCTCCACGAGCACGATGGTCATGCCGCGTTCCTTAAGCTGAACCAGTACCTCGGCCAATTTCTGCACGATGACCGGGGCAAGCCCTTCGGTAATTTCATCCAGCAGCAGCATCCTTGCCCCAGTACGTAAAATACGCGCCATGGCCAGCATCTGCTGCTCACCGCCGGAAAGCCGTGTGCCCTGGCTTCTGCGCCGCTCGTAAAGATTGGGGAACATGGCGTAGATTTCATCGAGACTCATGCCGCCTGAACGCACCGTGGGGGGTAATAAAAGGTTTTCGTGAACATCCAAACTGGCAAAGATACCCCGCTCTTCCGGGCAGTAGCCTACCCCTAGACGCGGAATGTGATGCGGCTTCATGGTCAGCGTTTCATTACCGTTGATCACGATGGAGCCGGTGCGTCGCCCCACCATGTTCATGATCGACTTTAGCGTGGTGCTGCGCCCGGCGCCGTTGCGACCCAGCAGCGTTACCAGCTCGCCGCGTTTCACATCGAAATTGACGCCGTGCAGAATATGCGATTCGCCATAAAAGGCGTGTAGATCCTGAACCCGCAACATCTCCAGGTTTTGCGTGTTTTCGATCGGTGCTTGTGCTTCGGCGGTCATCATACCGTGGCTCCCTCTTCCTCAGCGGCATCTCTGCCCATATAGGCTTCACGCACCAGCGGGTTGCGCGACACGCTGTCGTAATCGCCCTCGGCCAATACCGCGCCCCGCGCCAATACCGTGATGCGGTCGCATAGGCGGCTAACAACGCTTAAGTTATGCTCCACCATCAGTACTGTGCGGCCTTGGGAGACGCGTTTGATCAACGCCACGATGCGATCAACGTCTTCTGCGCCCATGCCTTGGGTCGGCTCATCGAGCAGCATCATGGTGGGGTCGAGCGCTAGCGTGGTCGCCAATTCCAGCGCTCGCTTGCGGCCGTAGGGCATTTCTACCGTCAAGGTATCGGCATACTCACGCAGCCCCACCTCTTCCAGTAACTCGAGGGCGCGCTCGTTGAGGTGATCGAGGGATTTTTCGGATTTCCAGAAATGAAACGAGGTACCTAGCTTGCGCTGAAGCGCTACCCGCACATTCTCAAGCGCGGTCATGTGCGCAAACACCGCCGATATCTGGAAGGAACGCACCAAGCCTAGCTGGGCAATTTCGTTGGATTTTTTACTGGTGATGGAGTGGCCTCGGTACAAGATATCGCCGCGGGTAGGCGGCAGAAATTTGGTCAATAGATTGAAGACGGTGGTCTTGCCCGCGCCGTTGGGGCCAATCAGCGCGTGAATATGCCCTTCCTGTACCTGGAGATTGACGTCGTCCACAGCGGTAAACCCACGGAACTCTTTGGTTAGCCCTCGGGTTTCGAGGACAGGTCCCTGAAGGACATCGTTTGCACTCATAGAGTGGCAAGCCTCTTATTGTTGTAGTGCTGACTCTAATTGCAGGTAATCGGCTAGTAGTGAAATCTTCCGCCACTGGCTTACCTGAACGTAAGGTGTATGTGCAAACTAGCAACTCTCGCTATGGCAATACAATTACAACTTTGGTCTATCACTGGAAATCCATTGCATTAACGAACGCTTTCAAAACAGCCATATCAATGACTTACTACATTTCAACGCTTTTCAACTGCTAGCAACAATCGCTTTACGTTAACGTAAACTTGTTTTAGCCTCATTGGCAGTGTTCCATAGGTGACAACCTTTAGGAACAACGCCTTTTAAAGAGAACGTCACCATGAGCAAAACCTACTCGATTAGTGAACTGGCCAGCGAGTTTGACTTGACCACCCGCAGCATCCGTTTTTACGAAGACCAGGAATTGCTTCACCCCACGCGCCGTGGCCAAACCCGGGTGTATAGCAGCAAAGACCGGGTAAGACTAAAGCTCACCATCCGCGGTAAGCGCTTAGGCTTCTCGTTGGCTGAGATCCGCGAACTATTCGAGCTATGGGACGAAACCCGCAGCGGCAGTAAGAAGCAGTTGCACCTGATGCTGAGCAAAATAGGCGAGCGCCGGGCGGCACTCGACCAGCAAATGAAAGACATCACGATGGTGCAGTTGGAGCTTGAAAGCGCTGAAATACGCTGCCGACAGGCGCTTGAAGAACTACTCGAAAAAGAGCCCCAGGAAAAACAGAACGAAGAGGATCGTGGGGGTTCGACCGACAAAGCGTCTGCCCCCTCTTCCGCCACGATGCACTGATTCAGCCCTGCTCGAGACGCCAGCTCGGCTAACCCATCGATAACAACAGGTGATTGACCATGTTTTCACACTACTCAGAACTCAACTTCGGCCTCGATGACGAGCTGAACATGCTGCGCGAGCAGGTCAACGCCTTTGCCGCCAGCGAGATTGCTCCCCGCGCTGCCGAAATCGACCGCAACAACGAATTCCCCAACGATCTTTGGAAGAAGTTTGGCGACATGGGGCTGCTGGGCATCACCGTTTCTGAGGAAGATGGCGGCAGCGGTATGGGCTACCTTGCCCACTGTATCGCCATGGAAGAGATCTCGCGGGCCAGCGCGTCGGTTGCGCTCTCTTACGGTGCCCACTCCAACCTGTGCGTGAATCAGATCAAGATCAACGCCTCCCCAGAACAGAAAGCCAAGTACTTGCCTAAGCTGATCAGCGGCGACCACGTGGGCGCTTTGGCGATGTCGGAACCCGGCGCAGGCTCTGACGTGGTCTCGATGCAGCTGCGCGCCAAGCAGAATGGCGACCACTACATCCTTAACGGCAATAAGATGTGGATCACCAACGGCCCGGATGCGGATGTTTTAGTGGTCTACGCAAAGACCGATCCCGAAGCCGGTTCCAAAGGCATTACCGCCTTTATTATTGAAAAAGGTATGCCCGGTTTCTCTACCGCTCAGAAGCTCGACAAGCTGGGTATGCGTGGCTCCAACACCTGCGAGCTGGTTTTCCAGGACTGCGCCGTTCCCGCTGAAAACATTCTAGGCGCGGAAGGTAAAGGCGTACGCGTTCTGATGAGCGGCCTGGACTACGAACGCACCGTGCTGGCCGCAGGCCCGATTGGCATTATGCAGGCCGCCATGGATGTAGTGATGCCCTATATCCACGAGCGTAAGCAGTTCAATCAGTCGATTGGTGAGTTCCAACTGGTGCAGGGCAAAGTGGCGGATATGTACTCCACCCTGAACGCCTGCCGCGCCTATTTATACGCTGTAGCGGGTGCCTGCGACCGTGGCCAAACGTCCCGCAAAGATGCGGCTGGGGTGATTCTCTACTGCGCCGAAAAAGCAACTCAGGTAGCCCTGGATTCGATTCAACTGCTTGGCGGCAATGGCTATATCAACGAATACCCCACCGGGCGCCTGCTGCGTGACGCCAAGCTGTATGAAATCGGCGCGGGCACCAGCGAAATTCGCCGGATGCTGATTGGCCGCGAACTGTTTACTGAAACCAAATAAAAGGTCGCGCCATGAGCACTGTGAATAGCCAGATCAACCCGCGCAGCGATGTGTTTCAAGCCAACGAAGCCTCGATGCTCGGTGAAGTTCACAAACTGCGTGAACTGACCGCTGCCGTCGCCCAGGGTGGCGGTGCCAAAGCCCGCGAGCGCCATGAAAGCCGGGGAAAGCTGTTTGTTCGCGACCGCATTGATCACTTGATCGATGAAGGTTCGCCATTTTTAGAATTTTCCGCCCTGGCGGCTCACAACATTTACGATAGCGAGATTCCTGCGGCGGGTGTCGTCACCGGTATTGGCCGGGTTTCTGGCGTCGAGTGTGTGATTGTCGCTAATGACGCCACGGTCAAAGGCGGCACCTACTTTCCGCTCACGGTTAAAAAGCATATTCGCGCCCAGGAGATTGCCCGCAAGCATCGCCTGCCGTGCATTTACTTGGTCGATTCCGGCGGTGCTTTCCTACCCCGCCAGGATGAAGTCTTCCCTGACCGCGAGCACTTCGGGCGCATCTTCTATAACCAGGCGACCATGTCGGCGGAAGGCATTCCGCAAATTGCTGTGGTGATGGGGTCCTGCACCGCCGGTGGCGCTTACGTGCCCGCCATGGCGGACGAGTCGATTATCGTTAAAGAGCAGGGCACGATTTTCCTCGGTGGCCCGCCCTTGGTAAAAGCCGCCACCGGCGAAAGCATTAGCGCCGAAGACTTGGGTGGCGCGGATGTGCACGCTAAAGTCAGCGGCGTGGCCGACCACTACGCGGAAAACGACGCTCACGCGCTGCAGCTTGCCCGCGCCTGCGTATCGCGGCTGAACTGGCAAAAGCGTGGCAAGCTCGCCACGCAGGCACCCAAACCACCCAAGTTCGACCCTGCCGAGCTGTATGGCATTGTGGGAACGGATCTTAAAAAGCCCTATGACGTGCGCGAAGTAATTGGCCGTATCGTCGATGACTCCGATTTCGACGAGTTCAAGCGCTACTACGGTGAAACCCTGGTCACCGGCTTTGCGCATATTCACGGCTACCCGGTGGGCATCGTGGCCAACAACGGCGTGCTGTTTTCAGAAAGTGCGGTGAAAGGCGCGCACTTTATCGAGCTATGTGCCCAGCGCAAGATTCCACTGATCTTCCTGCAAAACATCACCGGCTTTATGGTCGGCTCCAAGTACGAGCACGAAGGTATTGCCAAGCACGGCGCCAAGCTAGTTACCGCTGTGGCCTGCGCCAAAGTACCCAAATACACCGTGCTGATTGGCGGCAGCTTTGGCGCCGGTAACTACGGCATGTGTGGCCGCGCCTACGACCCCAACCTGCTCTTCATGTGGCCCAACGCGCGCATTTCAGTGATGGGCGGCGAGCAGGCAGCAGGCGTGTTGGCCCAGGTTAAGCGCGAGCAGCACGAACGCGAAGGCCGCGAGTGGAGCAAAGAGGAAGAAGAAGCCTTTAAGCAGCCCACCCGCGAGCAGTACGAGCACCAAGGCCACCCCTACTACGCCAGTGCGCGACTGTGGGACGACGGCGTGATCGATCCGCTGCAAACCCGTGATGTGCTCGGCCTGTCACTTGCCGCCGCGATGAATGCAGAAATCGAAGAGACACGCTTCGGCGTGTTCCGGATGTAAGGGGCAATCACCATGGCGTACTCAACACTGATGATTGAAGGCGGCGTCGCCCGTCTGACCTTAAACCGCCCCGAGGTGCATAACGCCTTTGACGACAGCCTGATTGCCGAGCTAAACGCACACCTTGAAGCACTGCATAGGCAAGCTGAAGCAGGCGAAGTGCGCGCGGTAGTGCTTGCTTCAGAAGGCAAGAGCTTCTCCGCGGGTGCCGATCTGAACTGGATGAAGCGCATGGTCGATTACGACCTGGAAGATAACCTCGCCGATTCCCGCAAGCTGGCAGCCCTGATGCACGGCCTGGATACGCTGCCCTGCCCGACCATCTGCCGTGTGCAAGGCGCAGCCTTTGGCGGCGCAGTGGGCTTGGCTGCCTGCTGCGATGTGGTGGTCGCCTCAGGTAAGGCCAAATTCTGCCTTTCGGAAGTCAAAATTGGTTTATCGCCCGCAGTCATCAGCCCTTACGTCCAGCGGGCCCTGGGCGAGCGACAAATGCGCCGCTATGCGTTAACCGCAGAAGTCATGGACGCCGAAATAGCGCTCGCGCTGGGTTTAGTCCATCTGGTGGTGGAGCACGATAAGTTAGACGACGAAGTGAACATCATGCTGGCCACCCTATTAGCCGGATCGCCCCAGGCCCAGCGCGCCACCAAAGCGCTGATGGCCTCGGTGGCTCAAGCGCAAGACAGTGACAACACCCGCGAACACACCTGCCAGGTCATCGCCAAGCTGCGGGTAAGTCCAGAGGGCCAGGAGGGTTTATCCAGTTTCTTTGAGAAGCGCCGCCCCGCCTGGACGTCACCTGAAGACAACAATAACGCTGCGGAGCCACGCTCATGACGCTTGAACCGACCAAATTCGACACCCTGCTGGTCGCCAACCGCGGCGAGATCGCCTGCCGGGTAATGCGCACGGCTCGCCGTATGGGGTTAAAAACCGTCGCCGTCTATTCGGATGCCGACGCCAGCGCCAGGCATGTACGCGAAGCTGACGAGGCCGTGCGTTTAGGCCCCGCCGCCGCGCGGGAAAGTTATCTCAATATCAATGCCGTCATCGACGCTGCCAAACGTACCGGCACCGGCGCCATTCACCCCGGCTACGGTTTCCTGTCTGAAAACGGCGGCTTCGTCAAAGCCCTTGAAGAAGCGGGTATTACCTTCGTTGGCCCGCCCGCCTCAGCGATTGCCGCCATGGGCGATAAATCCGCCGCCAAAGCACGCATGGCCAATGCGGGCGTGCCGCTGGTGCCGGGCTATCACGGCGATGATCAGGACGACGCCCTGCTGCGCAGCGAAGCCGACAAAATTGGCTATCCGGTCATGCTTAAAGCCAGCGCCGGTGGCGGTGGTAAAGGCATGCGCGTGGTCGAATCAAGTGATGGTTTTCAGGCCGCGTTAGACGGCTGCCGCCGTGAGTCTAAAGCCGCCTTTGGCGACGACCGCATGCTGATCGAGAAATACCTGGTGCAGCCACGCCACGTGGAAGTGCAGGTATTCTGCGACCGCCATGGCAACGGCGTGTATCTATTCGAGCGGGACTGCAGCGTTCAGCGCCGCCATCAAAAAGTGATCGAAGAAGCCCCCGCCCCCGGCATGACCGCCGAGCTACGCTGCGCCATGGGCGATGCCGCCGTGCGCGCCGCCCAGGAAATCGGATACGTGGGCGCAGGCACCGTCGAGTTTCTGCTAGATGCCGATGGCTCGTTCTACTTTATGGAGATGAACACTCGCCTGCAGGTCGAGCACCCCGTCACCGAAATGATCACCGGCCAGGATCTGGTCGAGTGGCAGCTACGCGTGGCCATGGGCGAACCGCTGCCTTGTACCCAGGAAGAGCTGACGATTACCGGTCATAGCTTTGAAGCACGCATTTACGCCGAAGACCCGGAGCAGGATTTTCTGCCCGCTACCGGCCTACTGAACCGCTTCGCGCTGGATTTAGAAGGCGCTGGGTTAAGCGCTGATCAGGTGCGTTTAGACAGCGGCGTAGAGAGTGGTGATGCGGTGTCGATGCACTACGACCCCATGCTCGCCAAGCTAATCGTTCATGGGCCTGACCGCGATGCAGCGCTCGCCACGCTCAACCGCGCCTTGGCGGCACTGGACGTTCAAGGCGTGGTCACCAACCGTGCCTTTCTGATGCGCTTGGCAACGCACCCAGGTTTTAAAAACGTGGAGCTGGATACCCGCTTCATCGAGCGCAACGAAGCGACGCTGTTTGCACCACGCAGTTACAGCATAGACGCCTATGCCAGCGCAGCTTTGATTGGTCTGCACCACTTGGCCCAGGAGTGCGAGAGCGATTCACCGTGGGATCGTCACGATGGCTTTCGCCTCAATGCGCCACACACCATTCGTATTGCGCTGTGTGACACGGCAAAGGTTCAAGCCGCTGACAGCGATGACGCGGTAGTGATCGTCGAAGGTAAACGCAACGCGGGCGAATCACTGTGGAACCTCACCATTGGTGAAGAAACCCTTACCGCCAGCCTGCAGCCGCTCACCGGTGACGCAGTCGCCGTTACCTTGAATGGCCATCGCCGTCGCCTGCAGGCGCGCCAGGATGGTCATGTGGTCGTCATGGCCGACCCGAACGGCGAAACCCGCCTGTTCTGGCGGCGCATTGATGCCATTGATCACGGCCACCACGAAACGGAATCCACTCTCACTGCCCCCATGAATGGCACGGTGGTAGCTCTCTTGGTGGAGCCTGGAAAGGTGGTTGAGAAAGGCATGCCACTGATGGTGATGGAAGCGATGAAAATGGAGCACACCATGACCGCTCCGGCTGACGGTAGCGTGGAAACCTTCCATTTCCAGGCGGGCGAGACGGTCAGCCAGGGTGCTATCCTTCTCGACTTTGCCCCCAGCGAATAGGAGCTCATTCATGGCACTGCCTACGTCCGTCAAGTTATTTGAAATGGCCCCTCGGGACGGCTTACAAAACGAGCCGGGGGCGATGGTACCCACCGCGACCAAGATCGCCTTGATCGAGCGGCTCGCCAACGCGGGGATCACCCATATTGAGGCGGCCAGCTTCGTCTCACCTAAATGGGTACCGCAAATGGGCGACGCTGTTGAGGTCATGGGCGGCATTCAGCGCCAACCCGGCGTGGTGTATTCCGCGCTGACGCCTAACCTAAAGGGACTGGAAAACGCCCTGTCGGTGGGCGTTGAGGAGGTCGCGGTGTTTGGCGCGGCATCAGAAGCCTTCTCCCAAAAAAACATCAACTGCTCGATTGCTGAATCGCTGACACGGTTTGAGCCTGTGTTAGAGCGCGCCCGAGAGGCGGGCGTGCGCGTGCGTGGCTATGTTTCGTGTGTGTTGGGCTGCCCTTACGAAGGCGAGATTGCCCCTGACCAAGTGGCTGAGGTAGCCAAAGCGCTTTATGAGATGGGCTGCTACGAAGTGTCGCTAGGTGACACGATTGGCGTCGGTACGCCGCTGGCGGCTAAACGCATGATCGAGGCGACGCGCCAGCAGGTGCCCATTGAGTTTCTGGCCGCCCACTTTCACGACACCTACGGCATGGCGCTGGCGAACCTTTACGCGGTGATGGAAGAAGGCATCAGCATTGTTGACGCCGCTACTGCCGGTCTCGGTGGCTGCCCCTATGCCAAAGGCGCTTCCGGCAATGTGGCGACTGAAGATGTGCTCTATCTGCTTGAGGGGCTGGGGATCAAGACGGGCATCGACCTGCAAGCGGTGATCGATACCGGTTATTGGATTACCCATGCGCTAGGCCGCAAGCCCAGTTCCAAAGTCGCGCTAGCATTAGGCACCCGTAAATAATAATAAATGCCGCCTGACTTCCCGTTTAGATAAGAAAAAGACATCGGAGAAATACCCATGGCATCATCTGCTCTTACCCAACCCAGCTACACCAGCAGCATGGCCGACAAACCGCTGCTGGGCATGACGATTGGCGACAAATTCGACCAGATCGCCACGCAATATGCCGATAACGACGCGCTGATTGTGCTGCATCAGAATATCCACTGGAGCTACCGGCAGCTTCAGGAAGAGGTCAATCGCTGCGCCCGCGCCCTGCTCGCGATCGGCGTTCAAAAAGGCGACCGGGTGGCTATCTGGGCACCTAACTGCAGCGAGTGGACGCTGACCCAGTTTGCCACCGCCAAAATTGGCGCCATTCTGGTCAATATCAACCCGTCTTACCGCACCCACGAATTGGAGTACGCACTCAACCAGTCCGGTGCACGCTTTTTGGTCACCGCTAACTGCTTTAAAAGCTCCGACTACAGCGGCATGCTTTACGAGCTGGCCCCCGAACTCAACGCCTGTGCCGAAGGCGAGCTGAAATCACAGAAACTACCCGACCTTGAGTGCATCATTAATTTAAGCGGCGAAAAATACAGCGGCATGTGGCGCTGGTCTGATTTGATGAGCGAGGCCAACAAGATCAGCCAAACCGATGTGGACGACCTACAGGCAACGCTCCAGTTCGATGACGCGATCAACATTCAGTACACCTCAGGCACCACGGGCTTTCCTAAAGGCGCCACCCTTTCTCACCACAATATTCTCAATAACGGTTTTTTTGTGGCGGAAAGCATGGGCTTTACTAGCGAAGACCGCTTGGTGATTCCGGTACCGCTCTACCACTGTTTCGGTATGGTGATGGGCAACCTGGGCTGTGTGACCCACGGCGCGGCCATGATTTATCCGGACGAGGGCTTCGACCCCGGCAAAGTGCTGAAAGCCGTTCACGAACAGAAAGCCACCGCGCTTTACGGCGTGCCGACTATGTTTATCGCCGAGCTGGATCACCCGGATTTCCCCAGCACCGATCTCTCGTCGCTACGTACTGGCATCATGGCGGGCTCGATCTGCCCGGCAGAGATCATGAAGCAGGTCATCAGCAAGATGAACATGAAGGGCGTGCAAATCGCCTACGGCATGACCGAAACCAGCCCGGTGTCTACCCAGACCGGCGCTAACGACAGCATCGAGAAGCGCGTTTCCACCGTGGGCCGCACTCAGCCTCACCTGGAAAACAAGATAGTCGACCCCGGCAATGGCGGTATTTTGCCCAGAGGTGAAATCGGTGAGCTGTGTACCCGCGGCTACAGCGTGATGCTGAAGTATTGGAACAACGATAAAGCCACCGCCGAAGCGATCGATGAAGCGGGCTGGATGCACACTGGCGACCTGGCCACCATGGATGAAGAGGGCTATATCCAGATCGTGGGACGCATTAAGGACATGGTTATTCGCGGCGGCGAGAACGTGTATCCCAAGGAGATCGAAGAATTCCTTTATGCCCACCCGGCGATTTCAGAAGTACAGGTCACCGGCGTGCCGGATAAGAAGTACGGCGAAGAGCTGATTGCCTGGGTGAAACTCAACAGTACCGCGGGCGAAGTCACCGGTGAAGAGCTGCGCGAGTACTGCAAAGGCAAAATTACCCACTTCAAAATTCCGCGCTATTTCAAGTTCGTTGACGAATTCCCCATGACCGTCACCGGTAAGATTCAGAAATTCAAAATGCGCGAAATTTCGATTCAGGAGCTAGGCCTGGATCAAGAGCCGTAACGGGCCATGCCTACCTTCCACCCGTTGGCAGACCATTATCAGCGCGGCCTACGCGCTGATGATGTGTTGGCGCAGATTGACGCCCACTACCCCGACGGCCCAACGCTTTACCAACTCGCCCCGCTGGATCAACTGCATATCGGCGGCGTGGCGGCTTCCACGCGGCTGCTTGAACGGCTTAACCCAGCCACTCATGGCAAGGTGCTGGATATCGGCGCGGGACTGGGAGGCTTAATGCGCCAGGGTGCAATGCTCGGCTTTCAAATGACCGGGCTGGATATTACGCACGGTTTCAATGCGCTCAACAAAGCGCTGAGTAGGCGGGCGATACCGCCCGGCACCGCACCGCTTGCCTGGGTGACCGGCGATGCCAGCGCCCTGCCGTTTGCCGCTAACAGCTTCGATGCCGTTGTGTTTCAACACAGCCTGCTCAATATGCCCGATACCATCAGAGTGCTTGCTGAGAGCTTGCGCGTGCTGCGCCCTGGTGGGCAGGTGGTCATGCACGAAGTGGTTAGCGGCCCCAACGTGGCACATCTCAGCTACCCAGTGCCTTGGGCAGCAAGTGCTGAACATTCGCATCTGCTCACCCTTGAGACGTTAAGCGATTTGCTCAACACAAGTGGCTTTGTAGTGGAGCACAGGGAGGATTGGAGCGAACTCGCGCTGACATGGCGCCAGCGCCAGCGTGAAAAAGAGCAGACACCTCGCCAAGCCGTTCTCTCGCCCCAATGGGTATTTGGCGAGCGTTTCATCAACATGGGTAAAAATTTAGTCGATAACCTCGCCAAGGGCGCAATTAAAGTGGTGGAAATCCAGGCCAGTTGCTAACCTGGATAGGAATAGCTTTTTCTCTCTACCCGTATCTACACGACAATCTGTGGGTTTAAAACGGCAGTCGGTGGGTATAAAACAATAGGTGTACGAGAAATGCCAATCAAACGCTTGGCAAGCACCCTGCTCTGCTGCTCAGTCCCCTGGTTTAGCGCCTATGCCGACGAAAATCCGCCGGTCATGGCGTACACCGCCCCCGACAGCGAGCTCATGCAGCTCGACAATGGCGTCATTCTGGAAGGCAGCGATCTTAGCAGCTTGGACACCTACACCAGCGGGTTCCGGCTAACCGCGGGATACAGCCCCTGGCGGCTGCCTCAGTTAGACATTGGCGCAGAAATCGCCTATCGGGAAAGCGAGGAAATTTCCAGCGCTTCCAGTATTAACCCACTGATTAGGGATACGTTAAGTCTTGGCGGCGCCATTGTGGCCGGTGTTCGCATGGGCGCTTTTAGTGTTTATGCGAAATCTGGCATTACCGAATGGCGGGGCGAAAGCGATGTAGAGGGTGCCGACGAAAGTGGCACCGCCCTCCTGCAGGGTTTCGGCGCCACGGTGACGGTCAATCGGCTGGTCAGCCGCTTAGAGTACGAGCGTGTCAACACCCCCACCCTAAGCCACCTCAATATGCTAAGTGCTTCGCTTCATCTCCCCTTTTAAGTGTTATCACGCTGCGTATCCGGGGGTGTCCAAATAGGCACATCTTCCCGCTGGGGTTCGTGCCAATCCTGTTTCATAGCGCTGTTCAGCGACTCTTCCAGTTTCATAAACAGTTCGCCATAGCGCGGACTAAAGCTAATACCGCCCTCTATCTCTTTCCAGGCTTCGAACAACTCGTCTGCGTGGGCATCTTCATTCTGCACAAACGACCAGGTCATCTGCTTGGCACGCATGGGGTGAACGCCCATGGCAGTCAGCGCGTGGCCACCCAACTCGAGCGCTGAATGATAGGTTTCGCTGACCGTGTCATCGGCGCCCGCTTCACGCAGCTGATAGCCATGGCCACGGTCAAAAGCACGCGCCAACACCCATACATGCGGGTAGTAGTGCTTAATGTGCTTGACCATCTGTACAGCGCGGTCACGGTCGTCCAAGGCAATCACGATTAACCGGGCATGTTCAATCCCAGCGGTTTCGAGCAAATCGGAACGGCTGGCGTCGCCAAAATAGCTTTTGATGTTTATTTTGCGCAGGTTTTCGATCTGCTCGATCTCGTGATCCAAGGCGACGATGGGAATATTATTAGCACGCAGCAGGCGACATATAATTTGCCCAAACCGGCCGACACCGGCGACGATGACCGGCGCCTGTTCCTCTATGGTATCCGCCTCACGGTCGTCATTTTTAGCACTGCGGTAACGCGGTAACACTAGCCGGTCGTAGGCAATGAAGAGCAGCGGCGTTAAGAACATGGAAAGCGCTACGACCAGCGAGAGCACTTCGGAAATCTCGGTGGGTATGACGCTATTTTGGACACTATAGGTCAGCAGCACAAAGCCGAACTCGCCCGCCTGGGCAAGGCCCAGGGTAAATAGCCAGCCGTTGCTGCCATGCACTTTAAACAGCAGGGCCAAACCGAGCAGGATCAAGCCTTTCACCACGATGACGGCGACCCCTAACGACAGCACCGTCCCCCACTCCGCTGCCAGCACCGAGAAGTTGATACCGGCCCCGACGGTAATAAAGAACAATCCCAACAGCAGCCCTTTGAAGGGTTCGATATTGGCTTCCAGCTCATGTTTGAATTCGCTGTTAGCCAGTACGACACCGGCCAGGAACGCGCCCAGCGCAGGCGATAAATTAACCAAGCTCATTAGCGCGGCGATGCCAATGACCAGCATTAGCGCAGTCGCAGTGAATACTTCACGTAGGCCCGACCCAATCACGTAGCGAAACAACAGCGGCACTAAGTAATAGCCCGCCGCGATGACGACGGCGATGGCGGCGATAACGACCAAGGCGTGTGCCCAGCCCGGCAGGTGGGCCACCAGGCTTAGGCTGGCATGGCTATCATCGCTGACTTCGCCCATTAACTCGGGCAGTGCCAATAACGGAATAAGTGCCAACATCGGAATCACGGCAATATCCTGAAACAGCAGTACCGAGAAAGCGCTGCGGCCACCTTCGGTTTTGGCAAGCCCCTTTTCATTGAGCGTTTGCAGCACAATGGCCGTGGAAGAGAGCGCAAAAATCAGCCCCACCGCCAGCGCAGTCTGCATGACTAACCCAAGCCATAAGGCAATGGCGGTACCAGCGGCAGTGGTTAAGACCACTTGCAGCCCGCCCAGCCCCAGCAGACGGACACGCATCGCCCAGAGCCCCTTCGGGTCGAGCTCCATGCCCACCAAAAACAGCATCATCACCACGCCAAACTCGGCAAAGTGTTGAATGGTAGTGGTCTCTTGCCCCACCAAACCCAAAATCGGGCCAATCACTACGCCTGCCACCAAGTAACCCAGCACCGAACCCAGGCCAAAACGTTTGGCTAATGGGACTGCAATCACCGCGGCCAGCAGGTATATAAATGCCTGAACGAAATAGGCTGTCATTATTTCATCCCTCGTAAGGGTAGAGAGTTAAGCTAAAGAAGCACGCCACATTCACAGCGACCGTCAGCCAGAAAACAGCCTGAAAAGCAGTTTTTCGAGTTTTATGCCGAAGCCGCTGCTGGGCCAGCAGCGCGCCGGGCCAGCCCCCGAGTAATCCAAGCAGGTGTAACGTTTTCTCGCTTACTCGACGACGTTGATTGATTGCCGCCTTTTTATCAATGACATAAGTAATATAAGCGAGAACACTGGCTACCGCGTACAAAGCCACTAGTAGGATCAATAGGAAATACTCACAGAGAGGATAAAGCGCTAATAAGTCTAAAGAAAAATGCTAGGTCAATCGCTATTTCCGCCGCGACGCGGGCTTGCCACTGGGGGCAGGCTTACCCCTTCCTACGCGCCCCTTGCCCGTGGGTTTCGGCCCTGCTTTACCCATTGCGCTCTTAGCTTTAGCTCCTGGCTTACCTTTAACGCTAGGTTTGCCTTTAGCGTTTGGCTTGCCTTTAGGCTTGCCAGGCGCGCTGCCTTTCGGGCCTGGGGTAACGCTTCCCTTGGCCGCTTTTCCACTAGCGGCTTTTTTACCTTTAGCTGCCGCCCCACTGGCATTAGCGCACACTTTGGCAGGCTTCTGACGGCCCTTTTGGGCTGAGGAGCTGGCTTTACCAGGGTTAGAGCGCCCGTTGTAATTAGGCCTGGCGGGCTTGCTCTTCTTCTCCGGCACGGCCTCTGATTGCTCCGTCAGGGCCACGATGGTATCGATCTCTTTAGGAGTGAGATCACGCCAGTCACCCAGTGCCAAGCCCTTGAGCGGCACATTCATGATGCGCGTACGAATTAACTGGGTAACTTCGTAGCCAAAGTATTCGCACATACGCCGAATTTGGCGATTGAGCCCTTGCACCAAGGTAATCGTGAACACAAAGGTGGACTCTTTTTCCACCTTGCAGCGTTTGGTGACCTTGCCAAGAATCGGCACACCGCTCTGCATGCCATCAATAAACTCGTCGGTGATCGGTTTGTTCACCGTCACCTGGTACTCTTTTTCGTGGTTGTTATTGGCACGCAGAATCTTATTAACCAGGTCGCCGTTATTGGTTAAAAAAATCAGCCCTTGGGAGTCTTTGTCGAGCCGCCCAATGGGAAAGATACGCGTACCGTGCTTAACGAATTCAACGATGTTGTCCTTTTCGCTGGATTCGGTAGTACTCACAATCCCCACCGGTTTATTCAGCGCAATCAGGACGAGATCCTCCTCTTCCTGAGGCTCGATCTCCTGCCCATTAACTTTGACTAAATCCCCCGCGACGACTTGATCACCGGTGGTGGCACGGCGGCCGTTAATCCACACGTTGCCCTGCTCCACGAAGCGATCGGCTTCACGGCGAGAGCACATGCCACTTTCACTAATGTATTTATTGATGCGGGTAGATTTTCGTAACGACATATAACGCCATGTGGCTAAAAGAAGTGAATAAACAGTTAAAAAGAGGAGCCGGGCTGTTTTAGAAACGCCAGCTCCTCATCGGTAGAGGCCCGCCCCAGCAACGCATTGCGGTGCGGGTAACGACCGAAGCGATCGATAATCGCCTTGTGACGCACTTCAAAATCGAGATTATTCTCTAACCCCGGCTGGTCGAACAGCTTCATCGCCAGCGTATGAATGGCAGCAGACTCGCTATGCATATAAGGCATGTATAGAAACACCCGCTGCGCGCTGGTTAGCGCCGCATCCGCCTGGGCTGCTACCGCCTCCTGGGCCAGCGCCAAGGCCAAGGCATCGGTGGCAAAGGCCCGAGGATCATCGCGGTAGATATTGCGCGAGAACTGATCCAGCACAATGATCTCTGCCAGCCGACCCTGGGCCGTTTGCCGCCATGCGAAACACTCGCACTGCGCCGCCCTGGCATGCAGCTCACCAAACCGCTCCGAGATCGTGCGATCCATCGCGAGATCTTTTTTAAACCACTGAGCGGGCGTCAACGCTTCAAACCAAAAGTCGAGTACCGCTTGAGCCTCTGAGGACATTGTCGCCACCCTGTTCAGTGGAAGTTGCGCTTGCACGCGATGAATTTAACCATTTAGCCCGTGTTGCGTAAGCCAGCGGCGATCCCTGCCATGGTGACCATGAGTGCGCGGGAAAGATCAGCGCTAATCGCCCCATCGGCATCGCGATTACGTTGCAGGAGTTCCGCCTGAAGGCCATGCAAAGGATCAATATACGGGTTACGTACGTCGATCGCTTGGCGAATCAACGGCGTGTTCTCCAGCAGCTTCTCCTGCTGAAGGATGTCCAGCACAGCCTCTTCAAGCCTGGCATAACGCTCACGCAGCTTTTTACCCAACGCCTTTAGCGAAGGCTCATCGACAAGGCGATGCTCGTAGTAGGCGGCTATCGCCACATCGGCTTTGGCCAGCAGCATTTCCAGCATGTCCAGGTAAGTACCAAAGAAGGGCCAGTCGTTGCGCATTTCCTGGAGTACTTCTCGCCCACCGGGCTGCTCTAATCGAGTTGAGAAAGCCTCGCCGCTACCTAACCAGGCAGGCAGCATCAAACGAATTTGCGTCCAGGCAAAGATCCATGGGATAGCACGCAGGGTCTCGACGCCGCCATCCTGCCGCCGCTTGGTGGGACGTGAGCCTAGCGGCAATCTTCCCAATGCACCCTCTGGCGTGACTGCGCGGAAGTAAGGAACAAAATCCGGGTCTTCCCGTACCACGCCGACATAGGCGCTGTGGGCCACTTTGGCGAGCCGATCCATCTCTTCACGCCAGTGTGGTTCCGGCGCACGCGGTGGCAACAAGGTCGCTTCCAGCACCGCACAGGCGTAGATCTCCATGGAGCGCAGGGCGATGTCGGGCTGACCAAACTTGAAACGGATCATCTCGCCCTGCTCGGTCACCCGCAGGCTGCCGTTCACGGAGCCTGGCGGCTGCGAGAGAATCGCCGCGTGCGCCGGGCCGCCACCGCGACCAACGGTGCCACCGCGGCCATGGAACAGGGTCAAATCAACGCCGTGACGATGACACACATTGACCAGCGACTCCTGAGCCCGGTACTGCGCCCAAGCGGCGGCTAATTGGCCTGCGTCTTTGGCCGAGTCGGAGTAGCCGATCATCACCTCTTGGCGATCACCGATCAGCGAGCGGTAGCCCGGTATCGCCAGCAGTTGATCGATGACATCACCGGCATGATCCAGGTCGTCGAGGGTTTCGAACAGCGGCGCAATCGGCAGCGTGACTTGTCCACCCACCTCTTTCATCAGTAGCGCCACGGTAAGCACATCCGATGGCTCTGCGGCCATGGAAATGATGTAGGTTCCCAGCGCTTCGCTCTGCTCCTGAGCGATCACTTTGAAGGTATCCAGCACTTCCCGTGATTCGGCCGAACACTCCCAGCGGCGCGGAATGAGTGGCCGCCGTGAGGCAAGTTCCGCCAGCAGGAATTCTTGGCGCTGCGCTTCATCCCACTCGCGGTAGTGACCCAAGCCAAGAGCACTGGTCAGCTCTTCGATCACCTGGGCGTGGCGGCTGGCCTCTTGACGAAGGTCCAGTTTGGTGAGGGTGACGCCAAAAACCGCAACACGGCGTAACGTATCCAGCAGCGCGCCGTTGGCGATGGTATCGAGACCTACATCGCACAGCGAGCGGTAACAGGCGAGCAGCGGTGAATAGAGCTGGTCACGGGTTTCGATAATCGGCCCGCCATCGAAATTGCGCCCTTCAAGCTCGGCCTTGGCCCAATCCCGGGTCGATTCCATTCTAGCCAAAAGGCGTTTCAGCACTTCGCGGTAAGGCTCGGTCACATCGCCCGCTTCGGCTTTAAGCGCGCTGTTGGCCTTCCACATGGAGAGCTCGGTTTTCAGCTGTTCAAGGTCGCGCAGGTAAAGATCGGCGGCCATCCAGCGGCCCAGCAGCAGTACTTCGCGAGTGACTCGCGCGGTCACGTTGGGGTTACCGTCGCGATCACCGCCCATCCAGGAAGCGTAGCGAATCGGCGCGGCATCCAGCGGCAGACGCTCACCGGCGGTATCCAGCAACAGGTTATCCAAATCACGATGGAAATCCGGCACCGCTTGCCAGAGTGAGTTCTCAATGACGGCAAAGCCCCACTTGGCTTCATCGACCGGCGTTGGGCGTTCATGGCGAATTTCGTCGGTGTGCCATGCTTGGCTAATGAGCTCTTCCAGGCGCCCTTGGGCCCGCGTACCGCGCTCGGGGTAATCTTCCGAGCTCTCGATGGCGGTCAGACACTCGTCGATGGCGTCATATTTTTGAATCAGCGTGCGGCGGATGACTTCCGTAGGGTGGGCGGTAAGCACCAGTTCAACGCGCATATTGGCGAGGGTTTCGACCAACTTACGTGGCGAGTTGCCTGCCTGCTGGGCGCGTTTGAGGAGTTCACCCAGCACCGGCTGCGAGCCGGGCTTGTAATCCTCGACGCGACGAAAGCGTGCCCGGTAGTGTTGTTCGGCAATGTTGGCGAGGTTTAAGAACTGGTTAAACGCCCGAGTGACCGGCAGCAGATCACGTTCGGGCAACTGGCGTAGGTACTCGATTAATTCGCGCTGCTGCAGAGAATCACCCTGGCGCCCGCGCTTGGCGTGGGCGCGAATGGTTTCAATCTTATCGACAAATGCCTGGCCCAAATCGTCGGCAATGGTTCGCCCAAGGCTGTCGCCCAGAATACGCACGTTGTCGCGCAGAGATTCGTGTAGGTCGTGACTCATTGGCATGGCCTCCTTGCAGGGGTCGCGAAATGATTAATCAGGAATGGGTAGGTTGTTTTTCTTGTGACTGCGCTTCTAGTACTTTAGCCGCCTGCCAGTAGGCTTCCATCTCGTCTAGCGAAGCCTCCGTTAAGGGCCGCTGGGCAGCGCTAAGCTCACCTTCGACGTAGCGAAAGCGGCGTTCAAATTTGGCATTCGTCGTGCGCAGGCACTGTTCCGGGTCGGCGTTTAGGGTGCGGGCAAGGTTGGTTACCGCAAACAGCAGATCACCCACTTCCTCTTGAGCGTGCTGTTGGTCACCGGCATCAAGCGCCTCTTCGACTTCGGCCAACTCTTCGCGGATTTTCGCTATCACGCCCTTCGAGTCTGGCCAGTCAAACCCTACCCGTGCAGCGCGTTTCGACAGCTTGGCAGCACGGCTGAGCGCTGGCAGTGTGCGCGGCACATCGTCTAAAACCGAGGGCGTATCGGCAGCAGCCCGTTCAGCCCTCTCGTCCGCTTTTAGCGACTCCCAGCGGCTGTTGACCTGCTGCGTTTGCACCTCTTCGGCGCTTACGCCTGGCGGGCGGCGGGAAGCCAGGGTGCCCTCCGGAAAGACGTGCGGATGACGGCGCAGCATTTTGGCGGTCAGCGTATCGACAATATCGTCAAAGTCGAAACGCTGCTCTTCTGCCCCAAACTGAGCGTAATAGACCACTTGAAAGAGTAAATCGCCCAACTCACCGGGCAGCTCGTTAAAAGCGCGTCGCTCAATGGCATCGGCGACCTCGTAGGCCTCTTCCAGAGTGTGCGGCACGATGCTGTCCCAATCCTGCTGCAAATCCCACGGGCAGCCCTGCTCCCGGTCACGCAGTACCTGCATCAGCGTTAGCAGGTCATTCATATCATGGCGCATTATGCCCCTCCCTTACGCATTTGTTGATCCGGGTCGGCATTGCGTAGACGGCGCACTTCGGTGACGTTAGGCAACTGCTGAATGCGCGAAAATAGCCGGCCCAGCGACTCCAGCCCGTCGACTTCCAAGGTAATGCGCAGGCGGGCGATGCCTTCATCGGTGTCGGTCAGGGTGTTCACAGCAAGTACGTTAACTTTTTCATTACCCAACAGCCCGGTGACATCACGCAGCAACCCGGAGCGATCCCAGGCTTGAATCTCGATGGTCACTGGATAGCGCGTTTGGGCGCGCTCGCCCCACTCCACTTCGATAATGCGCTGGGGTTCGTCGAGGCGCAGCTGCAAAATATTGCTGCAATCCTGTCGATGCACGGTGACGCCGCGGCCCTGGGTAATAAATCCAATGATCGGCTCGCCGGGCACCGGACGACAGCAGTTCGCCATGCTGGTTTTCAGGTTACCCACCCCCAGCACCGTGATGTCGCTCTTGGTGGCTTTACTGGACTGTCGCTTGGGCTTGGCCAGCAGGCGATCCAGTTGCTCTTGATCATCGGTCTCACCGAATAATTGCTGCGCCTGGTGCAGCACCTGTCCGATGCGCAGATCGCCCGCGCCAATGGCGGCGTACATATCGTCAGCGTTGAGATAGTTGACCGCTTTGGCCAGCTTGGGTAGGTCGAGCCCTTCGACATCCAGGCGGCGCATCTCGCGATCGAACAACGCACGCCCTTCGTTCAGGTTTTGATCGCGTGCCTGGTGCTTGAACCACGCCTGAATTTTGGCCCGCGCTCGGGAAGTACGCACATAGCCTAAGCTGGGGTTTAACCAGTCACGGCTAGGCCCGCCCTTGGTGGCGGTCAAAATCTCGATCTGCTGACCGGTTTTGAGCTTATAGGTGAGCGGTACGATACGGCCGTTAATTTTGGCGCCACGGCAGCGGTGACCAATTTCGGTATGCACCCGGTAGGCAAAATCGATCGGCGTGGCAATGCGCGGTAAGTCGATGACGTGACCATCGGGGGTGAACACATAGATGCGATCAGGCGCGACATCGCTGGAGAGCCCTTCGCGCAGATCGCCAAAGCCGCCCACTTCGTCCTGCCACTCCAATACCTGACGCAGCCAAGCGATTTTCTCTTCGTAGCTGCGGCTTTTGGCGTTGGTATCGTGGCCTTTATAGCGCCAGTGGGCACAGACGCCAAGCTCTGCCTCATCGTGCATGGCAAAGGTGCGAATCTGAATTTCGAGTACCTTGTTTTCTGGCCCCATCACGGCGGTATGCAGGGACTGATAGCCATTCTTTTTAGGATTGGCGATATAGTCGTCAAACTCGTTCGGCACGTGGTGCCAGCGTGAGTGAATAATCCCCAGGACGGTGTAGCAGTCGGCGACTTCGGGCACCAAAATTCGCACGGCGCGCACGTCATTCACTTGCGAAAAATCGATCCGTTTACGCTTCATTTTGCGCCAGATCGAGTAGATGTGCTTGGCCCGGCCATCCACGTCGTAGCGGTGGATGTGCTGGGCTTCCATCAAGGCTTTGATGGTTTCCACCACATCGTGGATATAGCGATCACGATCGAGGCGTTTTTCCGCCAGCAGCTTGGCAATCGCTTTGTACTCATCTTCATGCAAGTAACGAAACGATAGGTCTTCAAGCTCCCATTTGAGCTGGCCGATCCCCAGCCGGTGGGCCAACGGGGCGTAAATATCCGCGACTTCCCGGGCAACCTGTAAACATTTTTCCCGTGGGGCGTCTTTTACCTGGCGCAGCGCGCACGTTCGTTCGGCAATTTTAATCAAGGCGACACGCACATCACCGACCATATTGACCAGCATCTTGCGCAGGTTTTCCTGCTGATTATGCTGGCCCATGCCATGGTCAGGCGCCAGTGGATAGCTGATGGCGGCCATTTGCAGTACGCCGTCGATCAGGCTGGCGACTTCGGCACCAAAACGTTTTGTCACGGCGTCAAGGCTCAGCAAGCCTTCGCGCACTGCACGATAGAGAACCGCGGCCTCTAGGGTGGCTTGGTCTAGCTTCAATTCACCCAGAATATCGGCCATTTCCAACCCCATGCGGAAGCTAGAGCCGGGAGACAGCCAAACGCGATGCGTCCGTGGGGCTTCCAGCTCTAACGTCTCAGCAAGCTTGCAGGCGTCGACTAAGCGTTCGGGTTCACGTAGACGCACATCCTCTTGCAGGCGCGTTAACCATTGTTGTATGTCCACCTTTCCACTAGCGTCTAGCGGCTGGTCTTCACGCACTTTCACCATGACAATCAATCATCCTTTCTGGGAGACGGTCTCCACACGGCCGTCACCGTGGCTTGAAGCAATGGGCGCAAGCCGCGGCTTTAAGCATCATCCGCTTCAAACAGCATTAACGTTTCCATATGCGCAGTGTGAAGGAACATATCCGCCACTGCTACTTGCTTAATTCGGTATCCTGCATGCACAAGATGTGCCGCATCCCGGGCAAGCGTTGCGGGGTCACAGGAAATATAGACCACCTTGGCTACCGGGCGACGTGCCAACGCCTGACAAATCGCTTCGCCACCGCTGCGCGGGGGATCCAGCACCAGCGCGTCGGAATCACCATGCTCCTCCAGCAGCTGCTTGACGCTGCCAGGGTCGCTCAAGTCGGCCTGCTGGCCGCTAACCATCAACCCATTGTGCTTCGCATTGATAGCAATCCGCGCCACCATGGCGGGGTTGCCTTCCACCGCGTGCACTTCGGCACCCGCGGCGGCAATGGGAAGGCTAAAGTTACCGATACCGGCAAAAAGGTCGAGTAGCTTTTGCCCCGGTTTAGGCGCCAGCCATTGCATCACCGTGGCCACCATTTGCTGATTAACCTGGGCATTGACCTGTAAAAAATCGCCGGGAGCAAAACTCAGTGTCAGCGGCGGCTGATCGCCCAACGTCAGCGTCTCTTCTAGCGCGGGGGGTGCGTCATACCAGTGCAGCGTGGGCGTTTCACGCCCCAACCAAGTGCCTAGTGCGACTTGGTAGTGCTGGGCAAACGCTTCCCACTGCTCCGCGTCCTGGGGGTGTTCTTTTAACTGGCGTACCAGTACGACCTGGGTGTTGGCGGTGGTCAGTAATTCAATATGGCCGACGTGACGCGGCGCTTCTAGGCGGTTTAGAAGTTCACGCAGCGGGATTAGCAGCTGCTGTAACGCATCGACCAGAACCGGGCAGCGCTCGATATCCACCAACCGATGACTATGCGCGGCCCGAAAACCAAGGCGCGTCTTGCCTTGGCTGTCTACTTTGACGCCCAGGCGTGCGCGGCGGCGATAGCCTTGATCATCGCCTTGAATCGAACCGATCTCGCCGAGCGATATGCCTTGGCGGGCAAACAGATCGCGTACCACGTCGCGTTTGTGGGCACGCTGGGCATCGACATTCAGATGCTGCAAATCGCAACCACCGCAGTGGCCGAAATGCGGGCAAGGCGGCGTAACACGCTGCTCGGAGGTGGAGAGCAGTGATTTAATATGCGCTTCATCAAAACGTTTGCGCGTTAAATGAACCGCTACCTCAACTTTTTCACCCGGCAACGCCTGATCCACAAACACGGTTTTACCGCTGGCCGCATGGGCAACCCCACGGCCATCATGAGCCAAACGCTCGATGACCAACGGCGCTGTCTCATCCGCTGGTGTATCACGGTTTTTTCCGCCTGGCGTGCCTGCCAACCCCGAGTGACCCGAGGCGGGCCTGGGTGGACGCCGCTTTCCCAACATGGCCATGGTTAAACTCCCGGCGCAAAAAGGCCAGTGGAGAGGTAGCGATCCCCCCGGTCACAGACGATAAACACAATCACCGCATTTTCCGTTTGCTCGGCAATCCGCAACGCACCCGCTAAGCTTCCGCCCGAGGAAACACCGGCCAGGATGCCCTCTTCGCGGGCCAAACGACGCATGTGCTCTTCGGCTTCCTGCTGGCCGATATCCAGAGTGACATCGACCCGAGGCGCTTCAAAAATCGCCGGCAGGTACTCTTGTGGCCAGCGCCTGATGCCGGGAATACTGGCGCCATCGGCGGGCTGCAAACCCACAATTTGAATGGCCGGGTTTTGCTCTTTCAAGTAGCGCGATACGCCCATGATGGTACCGGTGGTGCCCATCGAGCTTACAAAGTGAGTCACCTCGCCACTGGTTTGTTGCCACACTTCAGGGCCGGTGGTGCGATAGTGGGCGAGCGGGTTATCCGGGTTGGCGAACTGGTTCAGCGGCTTCCCCTCGCCCCGGGCGATCATGGCATCGGCGATATCCCGCGCCTCTTCCATGCCGCCGGCTTTGCTGGCAGAAATCAGTTTCGCCCCATAGGCGGCCATTGCCTGCTTACGCTCTTCCGAGGCGTTTTCCGGCATCACCAATACCATTTTGTAGCCTTTAATCGCCGCCGCCATGGCTAGCGCAATGCCGGTATTGCCTGACGTCGCTTCAATCAGCGTATCGCCGGACGTAATGTCGCCACGGGCTTCCGCCTCGCTAATCATTGATAGGGCGGGACGATCCTTGACCGATCCGGCAGGATTATTACCTTCGAGTTTGGCCAGCAACGTATTGTTGCGCCCAGAGGTAATGCGCTTCAGGCGTACCAGGGGCGTGTTACCAACCACCTCTTCCAACGTGGGATAGCTCTTGGGATAGTCTTTAAGATCATTCATGAATATTCCTTATCGTAACCGTTATGCTGCATTATATCGGTGCTGCCTTAGGCTGGACAGGCAACCTCAATGAATCAGCGAGCTTCTTTTCATGTCTTTAAACACCCGGCTGCTATTTGCCTTACTCGGTTTCCCGTTACTGGTGTACGCCATAATGGCGGTATTGCTCGTTATTCAGAGTGATACAGAAGCGCATGAGGCACAGCAAGAGCGCTTGGTAAATGCTGGCGAGCTGCTGGCGCCCAGCTTGGCTGACGCCATTGCACAAGGTGACTCTCAGCGCGTGGAGTCGGTGGCCCGCCAACTACTCACGATCAGTGGCTTGCAGACTGTGGCGCTCTTTGACGCACAAGGCCGTCGGCGCTTATTACTGGGTAACGCTGAGCCTGCCCCCCTCGAGGCACCGGCCGGCAGGCAATTGATCAAGGAAGATGGTGTTTGGCGATTGCGCTTACCGTTAGCGCTTACCCTGCCCACGACAAGCACACTCGCGGCAGGAGGCGATAGCGCAGGCTGGTTGGACATCGAAATGGATACGCGAGCGCTAACATTGGGCCACTACCGGCTGATCGCCAGCCTCAGTTTAGGCGGCATGCTGCTGGGCCTACTGATGTTTTTAGTGGCGTTTGCCATCAGCCGCTATGCCACACGCCCCATAGAAGAAGCCAACCAAGCGCTTTATCGCCTTTCCCGCGGTGATTACCGGCTCCATCTGGCACCCTCCAATGCCGCCGAACTTCACCAACTGACTGACCATATTAATGCGCTTGCTCAACACTTTCAGCAGGCCCAGCGGGATATGCAGACGCAAATCGTCCAGGCCACCAGCGAACTGCAAGAATCAATGGAAACCATTGAGGAGCAGAATATCAAGCTTGATTTAGCGCATCGCAGTGCCTTACGGGCCAACGCGGTGAAATCTGAATTCTTAGCCAACATGAGCCATGAGATCCGCACGCCTCTCAACGGCATTATCGGTTTTTGTCGGCTGCTGGGCCGTTCCTCGCTGGATTCGCGCCAGCAGGAGTGGTTACAGCACGTTCATCGCGCTTGCGACAACCTGCTCATGTTGGTGAACGACGTGCTCGACTTTTCCAAGCTGGAGGCAAACCGCCTCACCTTGGAAGAGGCGGATATTGATATCGTCGCGCTGGTCGATGAAGTGGTAGGTCTTCATGCCCCTGAAGCCCAGCGTAAGCAGTTACACCTGGTGGCGATGGTGTACGACGATGTCCCTACCCCCCTGTGTGGTGATCCGTTACGGATCCATCAGGTGTTGAACAATTTAATCGGCAACGCGCTCAAGTTCACTCATGAGGGCGATGTCATTGTGCGTGTCATGCTGGATAACCAAGAAGGCCAGCATGTGGTACTGAATCTTAGTGTTAGCGATACCGGCATTGGCCTCAGCAACGCGCATCAGGAGGCCCTGTTCAGCGCCTTTTCACAGGCGGAGCCCAGCCATTCACGCCAGTTTGGCGGTAGTGGCCTGGGCCTGACGATCTGCCGCCAGCTCATTGAGCGCATGGGAGGTGAGATCGAAGTGGAAAGCGAGCTGGGCAAAGGCACGACTTTCTCGTTTACACTGCCGTTGCTAGCTCATAAAGCGATCGAGCGACCGGCGGAAATTAGCCTACCCAACCCCGTCATTAGACTCTATGAAATGCACGCCCCTACCCGCCTTGTGTTGGAACATCTGCTGCAGCGCTGGGAAGCACAAACCATCAAGTTTGATGACCCGGATCACGCCCAACTGCTAATTTTGGGGTTAGAGCATAGTGACTATACGCCCGAACAGTTTAAGCATTGGCAAACGGTGATCGACCAAACGCCCTGCCCGGTGTTGATTTTGGCCAACGGCAACAGCTTTGATCTGCCCCCCTTGCTTTTAACCCAGGGCGGCGAAACGCTTTATAAGCCCTTTTCCCGCGCCCAGCTCGTGGCGTCGCTCAAGCAACTACTGATGCCAGCGTATGTGCCTGCTAAGCTGCCAGGGCCGTTAGCGGCATCATCTGCATCACCACAACCCGTCAAGCTGCTTATTGTGGATGACAATGCCCCCAACCGTGAACTGCTCAAAAACATGCTTGAAGATCCAAACCTGCACATCACTGCGTTGGAGAGCGGCCATCAAGCCCTTGAGTTTGCACGCACTGGCAATGTGGATATGGTGCTAATGGATATTCGTATGCCCGGCATGGATGGCGTACAAACCACCCAGGCGCTGCGGCGGCTCAGCAGTACCTGGGCTCGCTGCCCGATCATAGCCGTTACCGCCCATGTGCTGAGTAGTGAACGCCAGAAATGGCTCGCCGAAGGGCTAGATGATGTCTTGATAAAGCCCATCGATGAGCAACAGTTGCACCAGTTACTTCATCGTTTTCTGGGGATTACTCATCAGCTAGCCGATAGCAGTGCCGCTGCTTTACCCACCCACCATAGCCCTAAAGCGCTTAAAGCGATGAACCACACCGCCCCCGCCAAACTACCGGTGGTTGATCTTGAAATAGGGGCACGGTTGGCAGGCGGCAAAGAGTATCTTGCTCGGGAACAGCTGAAACGCCTGATCGACAGCTTAGACGAGAGTGAGCAGCACATGCGCGCGGCGTTTGCCCAACAGAGCTTGCCGACGCTGCTTGATTGGGTACACGGCTTAAATGGCGCCAGCCGATACTGCGGCGCGCCTGAACTGGCCCTATTGGTAGAAACACTGGAAACCCGGCTACGCACGGGCGGTTTAGATCACGTAGAGGGCTTACTGGAAGATTTATACCGAGCCATGGCGCGGTTACGTGCGCACCGCCCACTGCTTTCAAGGGGCTAATTTAGCTTTCACGGGGCTAATTTAAAAGCAATCAAACGTCACTAGGGCCAAGAGGCTTAGGCTGTGTAGCGACGGCTATGCCCGCTCAAGCACCACAAAGGCAACCGCGTACTCCGCCTCATCGCTTAAGGTGATATGACTGGTGGTAACCCCCGCTTCCAATAGAAGCCGTTCCGCTTTGCCTTCCACCACTAAATAGGGCTTTCCAAGGCCATCATTTAGCACCTGGATCTCCCCCCACTGCATGCCCGCACGAAGGCCTAGCCCCAACGCTTTGACAAACGCTTCTTTTGCCGCAAAGCGCTTGGCCAGAAAGGCGGCCGGTTGCGCCTTCTGTAACCAGACCTCATGCTCTTCTGGGCCTAGAATACGCTGCGCAAAACGAGGGCCATGTCGCTTGACCGCTCGCTTAAAACGTTCAATGCGGGCAATATCAGAGCCAATCCCGACGATCATTGTTTAATGCCCGCAACAACCGTTGTGAACATGATCCGAGTGGTCATCATGATCATGATCGTGAGCATCGAGCGCCGCCATTAAACCCGCCTCTTGACCGGCGATGATCAGCCGCTTCATTTCCTGCACCGCCTCTTTCAAGCCAACGAAGAGCGCACGGGCAATAATGGCGTGACCAATATTGAGTTCGTTGACGCCCGGCAGCGCCGCAATGGCTTCAACGTTATGGTAGTGCAAGCCGTGGCCAGCATTGACGACCAACCCGAGTGAAACGGCGTGCGTGGCGGCCGCCGTTAAGCGATGGTATTCCGCATTCGCCACATCGCTCCCTGGCCGTGCTTCGGCATAGGCGCCGGTGTGCAGCTCGATAGTCGGAGCGCCAGCGCGTTGCGCCGCCTCTATTTGTGATAGGTCTGGATCAATGAATAGCGACACGTCGCAACCCGCCGCCGCAAGACGCTGGCAGGCGCTGGCGATGGCATCAAAACCACCCACTACATCCAGCCCACCTTCGGTAGTCAGCTCTTCGCGCTTTTCAGGTACCAGGCAAACGTGCGCTGGACGCACTTCTTCGGCCAGCACCAGCATTTCTTCCGTCACAGCCATTTCCAGGTTCATGCGCGTATTGAGCACGTCGGCCAGAATGCGGACATCGCGGGGCTGAATATGGCGCCGGTCTTCACGCAAATGCACCGTGATGCCATCGGCTCCCGCTTCTTCAGCGACTAGCGCCGCCTGCACGGGGTCAGGGTAGCGGGTACCTCGAGCTTGGCGAAGAGTGGCAATATGATCGATGTTGACGCCCAACAGTATCCGAGGGGGGTGCATAGAGTCTCCAGCGCAGCAATAAGGAGTAGTCGTGTCATAACAGACAATAAATTAAGGGCGATGGCGGCGACGGGCCAGGTCGAGCATCAGCTCTCGCGAGCGTAAAACGGTGGAGCCCAGATGAGGCGCTAACGCCGCCCGCATGACTGCCTTTAATGCATTGGCGAGGCCTTCATGCTGCCAGTCACCCTGTTCGATGTAACGTAACGTTCTGCCGTCGAGCCCACGCTCAGCGGGTATAAATGCCCGGCTGGCGGTATCAAAACGGTAGCGTAGCTGAGGGTCTAATACGCTGCCCTCTGGCGTCGTAAACTGCGGCGTTGCCTCGAGCGCTTCCAGCAATGCCCACTCGTAGCGACGAAGCGCCAGCGCCCGTTCGGCGGGCGCTGGCAATGCTTCCAGCAAGGCCGTATAAAATGCAAATACGTCTGTTGCCGGTAACTCTAACGGCAATAACCGGGTAGCGATTTCATTGGCGTAAAGCCCACACAGCAAGCCTTCACCCGCTAACAGGGCCGTTTGGCCCCGTGATTCCATCAGCGTCAGTCGCTTTAATTCGCGACTTCCCTGCCACGTCACGAACAGCGGCGTAAAAGGCTGCAAGCGTTGTCGCGATTTTGAGCCGGGCCTTTGCCCACCATGGGCGACGGCACGCACTCTGCCGTGATCAAGCGTTAATAAGTCCACCAGCGCACTGGTTTCACGGTAAGGCCGGCGGTGAAGGAGAAACGCCGGCTCTGGCGCCATCGCTACACTCAATCGAGGTCGTAACCCAAGCTTTTCAAGGCGCGCTCGTCGTCCGACCAGCCACGTTTCACTTTTACCCATAAATTCAGCATTACTTTAGTGCCTAGCGCACGCTCCATATCAAGGCGCGCTTCACGACCAATGCTTTTGAGGCGATCGCCATTTTCACCAATCAAAATGACTTTCTGGCCCTGACGCTCAACCAGAATTAGCGCACTGATATGCGTCACACGTTCGGTCTCGCGGAACTCTTCAATCTCAACAGTCATCTGGTAAGGCAGCTCGTCGCCGAGTTGGCGCATGACCTTCTCACGCACCAGTTCAGCCGCCATAAAGCGAAGACTTTTATCGGTGATCTGATCTTCAGGAAAGAAGTGCACGCTTTCGGGGAGATGCTTGGCCACCTCCTCCTCCAGGGTGTCTACCTGCGTACCGTGCTTGGCAGAAATAGGCACGATGGCGGCAAAATCACGGCGCGCACCTAACTCAGCCAACCATGGCAATAGATCGCCTTTTTCGCCTAAGCGATCGACTTTATTGACCGCTAGAATGACCGGCGCTTTGACATGCTCCAGGCGCTTCAGTACCGCTTGATCTTCTTCTGTCCAGCGCGTGCGATCGATAATGAACACTACACAATCTACATCACGCAATGCCTGGGTAGCGGCCTGGTTCATAAAGCGATTGATCGCTTTATTACGATCCTTGGACATGATGTGCATGCCCGGCGTATCGACGTAGATGAACTGGGTCTCATTCTCCGTTTTAATACCCATCACTTGGTGGCGTGTGGTTTGCGGGCGCCGTGAGGTAATCGATATTTTCTGCCCCAGAATACGGTTCATGAGGGTCGATTTGCCCACGTTGGGTCGGCCGACGATGGCAACGAATCCGCAGGTTTGGCTCATGATTTGTCTCCAGGACTTTTTTCGAGGTACGACAGCGCTTCTTCTGCCGCTTGCTGTTCAGCATGACGGCGGCTAGGGCCTTTACCAGTGGTATGCTCAGCTAACAAATCAATGTAGCACTCCACGGTAAAGGTCTGGGCATGCGCCTCACCCTTTACGCAGACAACTTCATACCGCGGCAAAGCCGCTTGCCGCGACTGCAGAAACTCCTGCAGGCGCGTTTTAGGGTCTTTTTGGGTATCTTGTAAGGAGATATTCCCAAGCCGTTCGGCGTACCAATCCAATACACGATCGCGGACGACATCCATCCCGGCATCTAGATAGATCGCACCGATAATGGCTTCGACGGCATCAGCCAGAATAGACTCGCGGCGGTGCCCGCCGCTTTTCATCTCACCAGAGCCTAACCGCAGGCACTCACCGAACTCCATTTCACGGGCGAGTTCTGCCAGCGTTTGCCCTTTTACCAACCGCGCCCTCAGACGTGACAGCTGGCCTTCACGGGCTTGGGGGAAGCGCTGAAACAGCGCCTCAGCGATCACGAAATTGACGATGGAATCACCTAAAAACTCCAGGCGCTCGTTGTTACGACCCCCGTAGCTGCGATGGGTCAAGGCCAGCTCCAACAGCATCTCATCGCCAAAGGTATGGCCGATTCGTCGGCAAAAAGCGTTTAAGGAATTACTCACAGCTCTCCTACGTCATTGACGTTAACTAAAGTGACATAACTGACTAAGCTCAACGTAAGCAGATCCTTCACTCAATGTGCCGCACGCTAGTGAAACTCGGCAAACCACCATCCCAATGCATCCACACGGCAAACGCGCGGCCCACGATGTTCTCTTCTGGTACGAACCCCCAGTAGCGGCTGTCATTCGAGTGATCACGGTTATCACCCATCATGAAGTAATGTCCTTCAGGCACTTCTACTTCACGCATTTGTGGGCCAGGGTCACGCGGATTGTTGTAAATGAAGTGATCCGCTTCGCCAAGGCGTTCCGCTAATAATAGCTGCTCAGGAGAACTCTCAGTCCCTTCTTCTATCAACTCTTTTGTCACCGCTTCACCGTTGACATAGAGCTGCTTACCTTCATAGCGAATACGGTCGCCGGGCAGTCCGACTACGCGCTTGATGAAATTGACCGACGGTTCATCAGGGAAACGAAACACCATCACGTCCCCGCGCTCTGGGTCATCCACTTCGATAAAGCGGGTATTCACTACCGGCAGGCGGAGACCATAGGCAAACTTATTGACCAGGATAAAATCACCCACTTCCAGCGTAGGACGCATTGAGCCTGACGGAATCTGAAAGGGCTCGATAATAAAGCTACGCACCACCAACACGACCAGCAGCACAGGAAAAAACGACCGCGCGTAGTCAACGGGCCAAGGCTCTTTAAGCAGCTTTTCGCTAGTAACTGGGTCAAGACCTTCCTGGGTATTGGCCTCTGCTGTGGCAAAACGCTGGCGGCGTTTGGGCTTTAATACCAACACGTCCAACAGATAAATAACGCCCGAAAGCGCAACGGCGAGTACCAAAAGTAATGAAAAATCCATGGGTGGTGTTCTTTCCTAGTCGTTTACCTTGAGCACAGCAAGGAAGGCATCCTGGGGAATTTCCACACGCCCCACTTGTTTCATGCGTTTCTTACCCGCTTTCTGTTTTTCGAGCAGCTTCTTCTTACGGCTGACATCGCCGCCGTAACACTTGGCGGTGACATTTTTGCGCAGCGCCTTCACCGTTGAACGTGCCACCACCTGACCACCGATGGCCGCCTGAATGGCGACGTCAAACATTTGACGCGGAATCAACTCTTTCATTTTTTCCACCAGCAAACGGCCACGCTGATGAGCGTGATCGCGGTGGATGATGACGGCTAATGCATCGACTTTGTCGCCATTAATCAGCACATCGAGGCGCACCAGTTTGGCCTCTTCAAAGCGCTCAAAGTTGTATTCGAGCGATGCGTAGCCCTTCGAGATAGACTTCAGGCGATCAAAGAAGTCCATGACCACTTCGGACATGGGTAATTCATAGGCCAGTTGGATCTGATTGCCCAAGAACTGCATGTCACGCTGGGTGCCGCGGCGCTGTTCACACTCGGTGATGACATTGCCTACGTACTCCTGAGGCACCAAAATGCTGGCACGCACCACTGGCTCACGCATTTCATCCACGTCAGCCATGTCGGGAAGCTTTGAGGGGTTGGAAACGTAGTTAACGTCGCCATTTTTCATTGCTAACTCATAGACAACCGTGGGAGCGGTAGTGAGCAGATCGATATTATACTCACGCTCCAGACGCTCTTGGATAATCTCCATGTGCAGCGTGCCGAGGAACCCCACCCGGAAGCCAAAGCCAAGGGCGTCGGAATTTTCAGGCTCGTACTCCAGCGAGGCGTCATTGAGCGCCAGCTTCTCAAGCGCATCACGGAAATCTTCGTAATCATCCGCACTGACCGGAAACATACCGGCATACACCTGTGGCTTCACTTTTTGAAAGCCGGGCAACCGCGCCACGTCCGGTGTTTTGGTATGCGTTATGGTGTCGCCGACCGGCGCACCATGAATTTCTTTGATACCCGCTACGATAAAGCCGACTTCACCGGCCCGCAGAATGTCGGTTTGCTTACGTAAGGGGGTAAAGATACCCACTTCCGTGGTGCCCCAATCGCGACCCGTCGATTTGATCCGGATTTTATCGCCTTTGCGCAGCGTGCCATCAAAGAGACGCACCAGCGACACGACACCCAGGTAGTTATCAAACCAAGAGTCGATAATCAGTGCTTGTAGCGGTGCGTCCGGGTCGCCTTTCGGGGGCGGAATGTCACGGACTAAGCGCTCAAGCAGTGCATCTATGCCGATGCCGCTTTTAGCGGACACTTGGCAGGCATCGGTGGCATCTAGACCGATGATCTCTTCAATTTCTTGCGCCACACGGTCAGGATCCGCCTGAGGCAAATCAATCTTGTTAAGCACCGGCAATACTTCAAGCCCTTGCTCGATGGCGGTGTAGCAGTTGGCAACCGATTGTGCTTCAACCCCTTGCGCCGCATCGACCACCAACAGCGCGCCTTCGCAGGCATAGAGCGAGCGAGAAACCTCATAGGAGAAGTCGACGTGGCCAGGCGTATCGATGAAATTGAGCTGATAGACCTTCCCATCGGCGGCGGTGTAATCCAGGGTGACCGACTGGGCCTTGATGGTGATACCGCGCTCACGCTCGATGTCCATGGAGTCGAGCACTTGCTCTTTAAGCTCACGGGCGGTCAAGCCATCACACGTTTGGATGAGGCGATCAGAGAGCGTCGACTTGCCGTGATCAATGTGCGCGATGATAGAGAAATTTCGTATGTGCTTGATCTTGCTATCGTTTTCTTGGGTCATTTGCCGTTTTAATCCGGGTGTGTACGCAACATTGCACAATTAAAAATTAGATGATGAGTTGCGCAGTCGAAATTTGGTGACATTGTACCGTTAGTGAGGTTCCGGTGCTATGTTCATCAAAAAATGCCGAAAATAACCGTTAGTGCCGCACACGATGAATATCGCTATCGAGTCTTTTTAAATACCCCTGCCCATAAAGCGTATCAGCTTTGTCTCTTTCCTAGCCTTTCCTAGCCTTTGCTAGTTTTTATCTAGCGGTGTTATCAGATGAAACGACAAGGAACGTTATGGATACCCAAATCCCCATATTGGATATGCTAGCCCGACTGGTGGTGGCGACTGGCTTGGCCTTGTGCCTTGGCCGCTATGTTCACTCTTTTAGGGCTCATTATTATGGTACTTCTGGGGCGATTCGAGCACGACATGATCGCGAGCCTAGCGGAAAAAGAGGTGGTTAAAAAAAGTAGCAAACGCGACAAAAACTAATCTGGAAGGGAAGTAAGTAGAGAGAAAGACACACAGAAGGGAAATAAAAAACCGACGCAATGGTGCGTCGATTCAGTGGGTCAAGCGTAGAGGATCAGCCCGGCAATAAACATCCTGCCGGGCTGGAAGCCTGTTATGCGATTACTCGAGGCGAAGGGCTACGAATAAGGAACGGCCCTCACGGAAGAGGCGAATTGGAATAGCGCGATCAGTGGGCAACTCTTCCACAATACTGACCAACTCTTCTGAAGAAGACACGCCACGATGATCGATGCTCACCAGCACATCACCAGGCTGAATACCGGCGTTGGCTGCCACGCTGTCTGGCTCGACTTGGCGAACTTCGACGCCGCCTGAGATATTGAGCTGTTCACGCATCGCCTCATCGATTTCAGCCACCATCACGCCCAGGCGGGTTTGATCATTGCTGTTGGCCTGCGCTTGCGGCTGCTCCGCATCCGGCCAGCTACCCAACTCGACTGACTCAGTGATCTCTTCACCATCACGCATCAAGGTGAGCTCTACCTCTGTGCCCGGTGCACCGCGACCAATCAGGCGTGGCAACGTGCTGGAGCGTTCGACTTCTTCGCCATTGACTTCAAGAATAACGTCGCCCGCTTGTAGCCCACCCTGTGCAGCCGGGCCCTCAGGGTCCAGGTCGGCAATCAAAGCGCCAATCGCATTGTCCATTCCAAAGGACTCTGCCAGGTCTTGAGAGACAGGTTGGATCATCACGCCCAGCCAGCCACGATTAACTCGACCGTCTTCACGCAGTTGCTCCGCTACATCCATGGCGACATTGATGGGAATGGCAAACGAGACCCCCATAAAGCCGCCGCTACGGGTAAATATCTGCGAGTTGATGCCGACGACTTCGCCCTCAAGATTGAACAGCGGCCCACCAGAATTACCCGGATTGATCGCCACATCGGTTTGAATAAATGGCACATACGCATCACGGGGTAAGGTGCGATTAATGGCACTAACGATACCTGCGGTCACTGAGTGATCAAAGCCAAAGGGGGAGCCAATCGCCGCTACCCATTCGCCGACTTTCAAGTCATCAGAATCACCCAAGCTCAGTGTCGGTAAGTCCGTTGCTTCTATCTTTAACAGCGCCACATCGGTTTGTGGATCACTGCCAATCACTTCTGCGCTCAATTCACGCCGATCATTAAGACGCACAAGAATCTCATCAGCGTCTTGAACAACGTGCGCGTTCGTCATGACATAGCCATCTTCACTAATGACGAACCCCGAACCTAACGATTGCCGCTGCTCACTGCGGCCCTCTCCACCGTTAGGCGGCGTTGGCAAACTATCACCAAAGAAGTGGCGGAAGATTTCAGGGATTTCCTGTCCACCAAACCCTTCGAAACCAGGTGCGCTGCTACGCTGAACCGTACGACTGGTAGAGATATTGACCACCCCTGGGGCAGCCTCTTCCACCAACTCGGTAAAATCAGGCAAGCCCTGGGCGCTAGCTGCTTGGCCAACGGTTAGCAATGCCACCATGCATACCCAGAGGGTGGAGGGGAGTATCAAGCGCTTCATGCAAGAGCTCCTACTTAGGATGATATTAATCGAAGGCAGAACCACAAATCTCAGCAATATTCTTGGAAGAGTGCTGGAGAATTCATGCTAGAGAATTAAAAGGTCGCATTAACTGACCAAGCGCGGACGAAAGTGTTCCCTTCGCCCGTGCAATAGATATTTAACACTGGCAACCCCAGCGACCAAGGCAATAAAAAAAACCACCGGAGCCAGCCAATTCAGAGGACTAGCAAGCGATACAACCCCTGACAGCAGAAGCGCCAACAACAGAGGAAGCCCATAAATAAAAAAAGCCAGCAGCGTGACCGAGGTAGTTGGCAAGCTGATGGTGACCCGGTCACCTAAGGCATAGCCCTTGGGAGCAAACTGATCACCCTGTTGAAACGGCTCAGGAAGCGCCACGGCAATGCGTTGATGGCCACGTTTCGCTAATAACCCTAAGCCGCACCCTCTGCCTTGAGCACACTGCTCACAGCTCTCTTGGGGGGTCATTTCTACAATAAGGCGATGTGCTTCATGCCCCACCACGGTACCCGTTCGGAATAAAGAAGAGCAGGAATCAGGAAGCATCTTATATTCCTCGTCGCATATGGATCACTGCTGCTACTGCGCCGCTTCATCACCGCTTCGGCGATGGGTCTGTGCGGGTGGCAAATCGAAACTGACCGACTGCACGATGCGCTGGAGCGTGGCGACCGGTAGTTCACCAATCGCCACTAACTGCCAATGTTCTTCGTCGGTCATTGCATGCTTGACAGCAACCGCAGAAACGCCCAGCTGTTGGACACCCTCTTGCAGCGCGGGAGTAGTATCAGAGGAAAGAGGTTCTACAAAAAGACTGACTGTCGCCAGACCATCGCTATAAACGCGTTGCTGTCGGTCATTGCCGGTAAAAGTCACTGGCTGATTAACAAACCCAGCGGGCAGCCATTTAGCCTGCCAAGGCGTGCTCGGGGCCACCTTCGGACCGTCTAACCGAACGACCCCGGTATACTGTTGAGGCGATTGAAGCTGGGTAATTTGGAAGGTTTCAATGATTTGCCCTTGTTGATCAATAAGGACATGCTTCAATAACAAGCCGGTCGCTTGATCTAGCCACCATTCGTGAGAGAAGCGCCATTGATCGCGCGGTTCAAACACTAACTTAACAGCGTCACGACCCGCAACACGCGTCTGATCTTCAAGCGTAACTGAATAAAATTCTTCTAGGTGCGTCGCCCACCGATCAGGTGAAGGCAGCTCACCACTACTGTCATCTTCCGTCCAGGCAAGCCGACCTACTGGTGAACGTCTTTCGATACTGACAGAGGGTCCATCTAAGTACTGAACCACCTGCTGTCGAATGCCGTTTTGAATGCGGTGAGAAAGTGCCAGGGTACGCACGCCAACAGCGTCAATAGCCACCGCCCTCGCCTGAAAACCATAGCAGTGACTTGCCCATAAACCGTGCTCAAGCCACTGCGTTGCACTATCAGGGGCTGGTCGTGAATTAGCCGCACATTCATAACCGGCGTGCTCATTGCTAAGATCTTCTGACGGGCTATTAGAACTATCAGCATACGCCCCCGTTGGGAACATACACACTATCCCTGCCAGTACCCATGCACGCCTTATCCGCAAAACAACCATTAAATTGCGCACTTGCATCTCGCGCACTCCCTACTTACCGGATAGGCGTCACCATAAAGCATGGCATCAGTTTAGCGCTGACCGAGGGGCTCAGTTACCGCGGAAGAGCGCATCAACGGCATCCAGCTATCACCACTACCGTAAGCGGCGCTTTGCGTATGTTGCTCCAGATAGGATTGCAATAGGCCAATCTGATCAACATCAATCGTGGTGCCTTGTGAAGCAGTCACGCCTCGAGGAGTCTGCGCAGAAAAACCAGCTTCGCTTATGTTCATTAAGCCACTTTGGCCAGACTGCCCACTAATCCTGAACGGTGTAGGTTCAAACATGGGCATATCAGCGCGAGCAACCGTTGGCTGGGAGGCCAAACTGACGGGTTGCACCTGACTTCCCTGGTTAGCATTCGAGGCCGTCGTAGCAGTATTAGTGCCTTGACCAACCGAGGCTTCATTACCAAAAAACTGCACGCCAGTGATGACCATCAAAGAGACAGCTGCAGCCACGCCAGCGCCACGAGCAAAGGAAATTCCTCCACTGCGATGGCGAGCTACTTGCTCAGAACCTTCCATCATTGGAGCGGGCTCTTCTTGCAATCGAGCCATGATACCCGCCGAAAGATCAACGCTTACATCAACACCCTGCTCACGTTGCATCATGCTTCGCGCGAGGTGGTATCGGCGCCATGTATCTGCGGCATCGTCATCATTAGGCAGTGCCTTCAACACTCGGCGAAGCTCTAGCTCATCACTTTCGCCATCCATTAACACCGAAAGTGATTCCCGTGTGTTTTGACTCATACTTCACACCCTCACACTGTTTAAAAGAAGTACTGGTGTGACGAAAACTGCTAAATCACTAACAGGCTTCATCCCACCGACGACTTCCAAGGCCAAGACTCCGTTGTAAACTCACTCAGAAAACTTTTAGCTCATTTACAACGCTAAGCTCATGGCGCTTTGCACATCGACATATCCAATGTGCTCATCAAGATAGTCATGCGTATGACGCTAAACATGCCAGACAGTTCACAAAAAAAGTAAAACCTTGCTTATTTTGCTCTTCATCACCGACCGTTACTCATCACGACTGTTCCTAGCCGTCGAGACGAGCGGACGAATATGCTCATCGACCGCTTCGCGCGCGCGAAAAATTCGTGAACGAACAGTGCCCACAGGGCACTGCATGACCTGAGCGATATCCTCGTAAGCAAGCCCATCCAGCTCCCGCAAGGTAATCGCAGTACGTAAATCATCAGGTAAGTTTTCAATTGCCTGGTAAACCGCTGCCTCAAGCTGGTCTCGCGCAATAGCCGCCTCTGGTGACTCTGAATCGGCCAATCGCCCGCTTTGATCGATAATTTCCGCATCGACAATATCTAGATCGCTACCTGGGGGGCGTCGGCCACGAGAAACCAAGTGATTTTTCGCGGTATTGATAGCAATACGGTACATCCAGGTATAAAACGCGCTTTCGGCACGAAATTTACCCAAGGCACGATAGGCCTTGATAAATGCCTCCTGCGCCACATCCTGAACCTCAGAATGGTCATGAACGTAACGACCGATCAGGCCGATAATTTTGTGCTGGTACTTTTTTACCAGCAAATCGAAAGCGCGCGTATCACCTTTTTGGGCACGTTCAACAAGCTGTTGGTCTGTTTCCCGAGTGCCCATTCACACGCTCCTCCAGCTCGTACGGCATGCGCCGAGCCCCATTCCTATTAGCCCTAACCAGTGGGCGTTCACAGCAAGCAGCATAGCGTCCCTTGGGCATTGATTAATAATAGAGTGGATAAAAGAGCGAAATATCGCCCGACTATATAGCTGTATTTTAACGGTACTAATTTTTAACGACAGAACCCAGTTTTAACGACAGGGCCCAGATTTTAAAGACAGAGCCCAGTGTTGCGCGTTCTTTAAAGCACATCAACTGCTTACCGCCTTTCGCAAAACCCTGCGGCTGACACTTTTGATGCGGCTATAGTTCCACAACAATTGATTTTTACCTACTCGACAAGCGATAGTAGACGCCACTTTTATCGCCCTTCTCTTTTCCGGCCATTACGCAAGCACAGGTAGCAAGATGTCAGAACAGCAGGTTAATAACCTTAACGTCCTCGCTCAAGACGTTCTTACCACGCCAGAAGCGCTCAAAAACGCAGTACCGTTGACCGAGGCAGCAGAGCGCACGGTTATCGAGGGTCGCCAAACCATTCAGAATATCCTGGATGGCAACGATCCGCGACTGCTGGTAGTCGTAGGCCCTTGCTCGATTCACGATGTGGAAGCAGCGCTCGATTATGCTCGCCGCCTCCGCACACTGGCCGATCAAGTCAGCGACAGCCTGTATATCGTGATGCGCGTCTATTTTGAAAAACCGCGCACCACCGTCGGCTGGAAAGGCTTGATTAATGACCCTCACCTTAACGACTCGTTCGAGATTGATGAAGGCTTACACATCGCTCGCAAACTACTGGTCGACTTGGTTGAACTGGGCCTACCATTAGCTACCGAAGCCCTAGACCCTATTTCGCCCCAGTATCTACAGGACTGCATTAGCTGGTCAGCGATTGGCGCGCGCACTACCGAATCACAAACGCATCGTGAAATGGCCTCTGGCCTCTCCTGCCCCGTCGGCTTTAAAAACGGTACCGACGGCAGCTTAGACGTGGCGATTAACGCGCTTCAGTCCGTGGCCAGCCCGCACAACTTTCTGGGCATTAACCAAGCAGGCCAGGTAGCGATTATTCGTACCCGCGGCAATGCCTATGGCCATGTGGTTCTGCGCGGCGGCAACGGCAAGCCCAATTATGACAGCGTCAGCGTAGCCCTGTCAGAGCGGGAACTCGAGAAAGCCAAGCTATCGCCCAATATCATGATTGACTGCTCCCACGCCAACTCCAATAAAGATGCTGCGTTACAGCCACTGGTGCTGGAAAACGTCACCAACCAAATCTTGGAAGGTAACACCTCCATAATCGGCCTCATGGTTGAATCCAATATTGGCTGGGGCAACCAAAAGCTGCCGCAAGACCTTAGCCAGTTGCAGTACGGCGTCTCGATCACCGATGCCTGCATTGACTGGGACACCACGGTGGAAACCTTCAAGCGCATGAACACCAAACTAGCCGAGACGCTAGCCAAGCGCATCGCCAAGTAGGTCGCCAACCCCGCTAAGGCGGGGTTTTTTGTTGTTTCCCAGCACATCGGATAACCCGCTAGCGACTAATTTCACGCCGGAATGGCGGCAGTGCGTCCAGCAGTGCTTGCCCATAGCGTCGGGTGATCACCCGCTTATCCAGCAAGGTAATCGTTCCTCGATCACTCTCTTTGCGAATCAAGCGCCCGCAGGCCTGCACCAGCTTGATAGACGCATCTGGCACACTAATACGCATAAACGCATTGCCGCCCTGGCTCTCTATCCACTCCGCTAACGTCGCACCCACGGGGTCGTCAGGCACCGCAAAGGGGAGCCGCGTAATCACCACGTGCGTCAAATAGTCGCCGGGAAGATCTATGCCCTCGGCAAAGCTCGCTAAGCCAAAGATGATACTGCCCTCACCCCGGTCAACCGCCGCCCGATGCCGCTCGATCAATTCACGCTTGGGGAGTGCATCCTGAGCTAACACTCGCGCCTTAATCTCGGCAGGCAAGGCCTTGTCTACCGCGCGAAGCTGCGCACGGGACGAAAAGAGTACCAGTGCTGCTTCCGTATCCGCTAGCTGTGATACAAACGACACGATCGCGCGCTCATGCGCATCTCGGTCGCCAGGATCGGTGGCTTCCTTAGGCACGCGCAGCACGGCGTTGGCGTAATCAAAGGGGCTCGGCAAAGCCTGGTAGCGATAACGATTGGCTAACCCGGCACGCTCCTGCAGACGCTCAAAACGACCCAAGGCCGTCAGGGTGGCCGAGGTGACCACCGCCCCATGACAGCGACCCCACAAATGCTTCGCCAGCGTATGCGCGGCTGAAACGGGACTAGCCGAAAACTCAACTTCCGGCTCCCCCCCTACCCGGCTCAAGGTTATCCAACGGGCGCTAGGCGCCTCGTTAGCGACATCCTGTTCACTAAACGCCTGCCACAAGGCATGCGCCTCTAACGCACGCCCATGAAGCAGCGCCACCAGCGGCAACCAGGTCTCCGCTTGCTCACGATCAAGACCGGTTTGCTTATCGGGATCTAGGCTTTCGCGCAGGATATCGCTGATGCTTTCCAAGCAGCGTGAAAGCGACGCGAACATCACCAGCAGCTGCTGTGCCTGCTCACGCAACGCGTCGGGCACCTGACCTTTTTCAAACCGCGATTGGTGAGTCGCCTCTTCATCGGCTAGGCCGTTGGGCCTGTCCGCCAGTTGATGCCCCATGCTGAACACATCGCCTAGCGCGGGTTCCAGATTATGAATCAGCTCCGGCAAACTCACTAATAGGCGGGACACCGTGGGTTGAATCGCCAACGCTTGATGAAGATCGGTCAAACTGCTTTTTAGCGTTTTCAGCCAGCGTAAACAGCCGTGTACCGCAAAACGGTGGGCAAAGTGGGAGAGCGCCTTTTCGGGCAGATGGTGCCCTTCATCAAACACAAAGATGCAGTCCGCCGGATCGGGGAGAATAGCGCCGCCGCCCAAGGCCAAGTCAGCTAACACTAGGTCGTGGTTGGCGACGATAACGTCAGCGTTCTCAAGCTCACGGCGGGAACGGAAAAACGCGCAGGCACCGAAGTGCCCGCAGCGCCTGCCCGTGCACTGGCGATGGTCCACCGTCAGCCGCCGCCAGTGGGAATCCTCAATCGCTTCTGGCCAATTGTCACGGTCTCCTTCCCACTCGCCCTGGCCATAGGCCTGGGCCATATCGCTGGCAATCACGGTGAAGTCACTACTTTGTGTTTGCAGCGACTGCTCGAACAGCGACAGCGTTGGGTTAGGCTCAGTGCCTTCGAGCGCCTGATCCAGACGCGCCACGCACACATAGCGACCCCGCCCTTTGGCTAATGCATAGCGAAAGGCAATGCCGCTGTGGCTAGCAAGAGAGGGCAAATCCTGATTGAGAACCTGCTCTTGAAGAGCGACCGTAGCCGTTGAAATGATCAGCCGTTTGCCCCGCGCCTTGGCGATCGGCAAAGCGGCGATCAGATAAGCCAGGGTTTTCCCCGTACCAGTGCCCGCTTCCAGCACACAGACGTGGGTATCACTCGTGCGCTTGCCTTCGTTGTCGCTCTCTATATTACCCAGCGTACGGGCGATTTCGGCGATCATCATGCGCTGTCCGTAGCGTGGGGTCAGCTCAAGGGTGTCCACCACGCGACGGTAAGCGTCTTGAATTTCGCTTTTGAGGGCAGTATCGAGCATGCGGGTTAGAGCATACCTTCCGGCGGATGCACGCAGGGTAGCTTGTCGTTGATATAGCGCTCGATTTCCGGCAGCGAGAACGCATCCTCTTCGCCGACGAAGCTAATCGACACACCCTTGGCGCCCGCTCGACCGGTACGACCGATACGGTGTACGTAGTCTTCCGGGTCTTCCGGTAAGGTGTAATTGATCACGTGACTCACGTCTTCAATATGGATGCCACGACCAGCAACGTCAGTCGCAACTAACACCTGGATCTCGCCTTCACGGAAGCTTTCGAGTGTTTTGATACGCTGATTCTGGGGCACATCACCAGACAACATCGCGACGCTAACGCCGGCTTTCTTGAGCACGTCGTCTAACTTGCGCACCAAATCACGGCGGTTACCGAACACCATGACGCGCTCAAAGCTCTCTTGCTGAAGCAGGTTCACCAGCAAGCGTTGCTTGTCATCATCAGACACCATGTACACGCGCTGATCGATATCCGCCTGATTCTCAACGGTCACTTCGATCTCAACATGGGCTGGTTCGAGCGTCCACTGGCTGGCAAGGTTCAAAATATCGTCAGTAAAGGTGGCCGAGAAGAGGAAGGTCTGGCGCTCCTCTTTCTTCGGCGTGTAGCGAATGATTCGCTTCACATCAGGGATAAAGCCCATCGACAACATGCGGTCGGCTTCATCTAACACCAACACTTCGACTTCATTGAGGTCGATATCGCGCTTCTGATGGAAATCCAACAGGCGCCCTGGGGTTGCCACCAGGATGTCGATCTTACTACCCAAGCTTTCACGCTGCTTCTGGTAGTCCATACCGCCGACCACGCTTGCCACATTCAGCTGGGTAAAGCGCGCTAGTGCTTTAGCATCTTTTTCGATCTGCAGTGCCAGCTCGCGGGTAGGTGCGATAATTAACGCACGCGGCGCCCCCGGCTTTTGACCATTGGGGGTTGGCTCTTCCAAGAAATAAGCCATCACCGAGATCAAAAAGGCCGCGGTTTTACCGGTTCCCGTTTGCGCTTTGCCGACAATGTCGCCACCTAATAGCGTATGGCGCAGGGCCTCCGCTTGGATAGGTGTGCAGTACTCAAACCCTTGGGCGTGAATAGCGCGCATTAAAGGCAGCGGCAGATCAAAGTCATGAAAGCGCCACTTGCCGGCCACGGCGGGCACCTGAAACTGACGAAGATCCCAGTTCGACTGGCGACGACGCGGTTTACGACGGCGGCGTTTTGGCTTGCGGTTCTGGGCCGGTGCTGTGGTCTGTTCCGACTCGCTCATAGGCTGTCTATCTGTCCATTGCTGTGGAAGTTGGCTTCTTGACGTGCGCATTGTACCAGGGCTTGGCGATAAGAGCGCGTCCTGCTGTCGAAGGAGTCCCAAGGCCTGTTAGAATAGCCGTCAAATCGACGTAAGGAGCGCGACATGACGCGTAAGAAAAAAACTCGTTCACTGGCCGATAAGGTAACTATTCGTACCGGTCGGCGGAAAGATTATAAAAAATGGCGCCACGACAATCCCGACCAAGTCGCCCCTTCGCGCCGCTTTGTAGCGAAAAAGCAGCAGCAGCGCAAACTCCAGGCGGTGAGAAAGCTCGCTCGCCAACAGAGTGGGCAGGATATTGCCATACACCCTGACAAAAGCAGTGAATCCAACAACCCCAAGGGGAGCGATTCATAATGCGTTTGGTTTCGTTCAACATTAATGGCATCCGAGCAAGGCTTCATCAACTGCAGGCATTGATCGACACCCAGCAGCCGGACGTGATTGGTCTGCAAGAAACCAAGGTGCAGGATAGCGAGTTTCCGATTGCCGATGTAGAAGCCATGGGCTATCACGTCTTTTATCATGGCCAAAAGGGTCATTACGGCGTTGCCATAATGTGTCGCCAGGCGCCCCAGGAAGTGTTTTACGGCTTTCCGGATGACGAAGAGGACGCTCAGCGCCGCATGATCGGCGTCCGCCTGCTGGCAGACGATGGTGAAGCCGTAACCGTATGGAACGGCTATTTTCCGCAGGGCGAAAACGTCACTCACCCGACCAAATTTCCCAATAAAAAGCACTTCTATGGCCAGCTAGCGCGACTTCTCAACGAGCAGTACCGCCCTGACGAGCGGTTGGCCATCATGGGCGACTTTAATATCTCGCCGGAAGATCAGGACATTGGTATTGGCGAGGCCAATCGCAAGCGGTGGTTGCGCGAAGGCAAAACCAGCTTTCAGCCTATCGAGCGCGAATGGCTTGAGGGCATCAAAGCGTGGGGACTAACGGACAGCTACCGCCTCCATTATCCGCAGGGTGATGACCGTTTCAGCTGGTTTGATTACCGTTCTAAAGGCTTCAACCAAGAACCCAAGCGCGGCCTGCGTATCGACTATATTCTCGTTACCCAGACACTCGCCGAAAAGGCCACCGCTGCCGGTATCGATTACGAACTGCGCGCCATGGAGCGCCCCTCGGACCATGCGCCAACCTGGAGCGATTTTGCGCTTACGCTCAAGCCGTAGCCCTTAACACAAACACCTAGTTGAAGCTGGCCAGCCATTGGGCGGCTTCTTCATCGCCTAGCTCTGCAGCACGTACAAATGCTTGCTGCGCTTGCTCATTTTCACCCCAGGCGTAAGCTAGCTGCCCATAAGACCGCCAGTCGGTGGCTGTCTGGGTGTGCTGCGCCAAGGCTTGCCAAGCATCCAGGGCTCTCTCAACATCTTTAGCCTGCTGCCAAGCGCTCGCCAATAAACGCAGATTTGACTCATCGCGGACAATATCGCCCCCATTTAGCGCCTGCTCAAGGTGCTCAGCAGCTCGTGCGGGCGTGCCGCCTGCCAAATGAAGCTGGATCAACAGCCAGCGATCTTTCGGCTCGGTTAATTTACCTAACTGCCACGCCATCTCCCACAGACCAGCGGCCACACCAGACTGCCCTGCCTGTTGTGCAAGACCCGCCGCTTGGCGCCAGTCAGAGAGATCGCTTTGCGAATCCAATCCATCCAACAGCCAACCCAAAGCCTGTTCACTTTTCCCAGCATTGCGATAAATCGCCAACGTTAACGCCTGCTGCGCTTCAGTTAGCTCGGCTGTCTCACTCAGTGCCTGTTCGAGCCGGTTGGCGGCTTCCTCCCAGCGCTCCTGCTGCGCCAGCAGGCGGGTTAGCTGCCAAACGGCATTACCATCTTGCTGACTGGCTAACCATTCAGTGAGAAGTTCAATAGCCTGATCGCGCTGCCCGGCAGCACGGCGCAGCGAAGCTTCTTCACGCAGCCAGCGGGCAGCCTGATCGTCATCCACACCACTTAACCCCCGGGCAATTGCCAGCCGATCCGCTGCCGCAGCAGGCTGCTCCTGTCGCGCCAAGGCACCCGCGGCAAGCTGCTGATAGAGGGCACTCGCCCATTGATCAGACTGATTCCCTGAAGCTAGCCGCTCTGCCTGGGCCGTGGCACGTTCGATAACACTGCTGAGCGCGCCCTCTTGCAACTGGCTCTGCAGCGCATTGAGATCAGCAATAATATCTCCAGGCAGCGCAGGGCTCGCCTGCGTTGAAAACGACCACATGCTTAGCAATAAAATTAAAAGTCGCTTCATAGCTACCTCAACTGAAACTCGATCCGCTGGGTGGCATTGCGCAACTGATTGCTGGATTCAAACTGCCACTGCGCAATAGCCTCCCTCGCAGCATCGTCAAATACCCGGCGCGGCTGCGCATTGGTGATGCGTATCGAAGAAGCATCGACACTGCCATCACGTCGAATCATAAAGGCGACTTCTACAAATCCTTCCATACCCCGCCGTTGCGCGCGCGCTGGATACGCTGGATTCACCCTGCTGGTCGGTGTGGCTTGGCCAACACTTACCGGTTCGTTAGAGGGAGCGGGCTCAGCTGCTGGGGCTGCCTCACGCTCAGCAGGTTCACTCTGCGCAGCCGTTGTAGCAGCGGGCGCTGGCTCTGCAGGTGCTTCTCTCGGCGCAGGCTCTGGCGCTGGTTCTGGAGCAGGTTCAGGTTCCGGCTCCACTTCGGTAAGCTCAGGCAGTTCACTATCCATTTCAACCGGCTCAACGGGCTCCGGAAGCTCTACCTCGGGCAAACTAATCGTGCTTTCGGTGACCGGAGGCGGCTCAGGAGTCGGCATGGGCGGCGGCGTTTGTGGCGGCGCTGCTTCGACCGGCTGAGGCGGTGGCGCCTCCTGCTGGGGGGCAACCTCCGGCGCTTCGACCATGGTCATCGCCATGCTCATCGTCAGCTCCTCCGGCTCTTGCTCAGGGGGAGCAACCAATTGGGCCAGCAGCCAGAACAGGCCTACCGCCAGCACAACGCCGCCGAGTAACGACATCAGATGCCGCATCATGGCCCACTCCGACTCGCCGCCACCGCCACTTTGTCAACGCCCGCTTCACGTAAGCGGTCCATGACCTCTATCAAAAGACCGGTGGTAGACTCACGGTCCGCCTGGATAACCACCGAGCCATCGTCACTCAGCATATCGGCCACCTGTTGGCCGACCCGGTGGGCATCTACGGGACTGCCATCTACCCACACCGCACCTTCTGGGGAAATCGCCACGAGCACCTGAGCGTCCGGACGCGGGGTGGCGGCGCTGGATTCCGGCCGCTCAATCTCGACACCGCTCTCTTTGACAAAGCTGGTGGTGACGATAAAGAAAATCAGCATGATAAATACCACGTCGAGCATGGGGGTAAGATTCACCTCATTGCTCTCAGCAGTCGCATCTATAGAACGGCGTCTACGCATCACTCTCCTCCAGTGCCCGCGCCAAGCGATCATGCAGCCGCTGGTCTTCACGACGGATGACGTGCTCTAAACGACTAATAAATAACAGCCCTACCACGGCGATTGCCATGCCAGTCAGCGTTGGTAGCGTGGCCCGGGCCACACCATCGGCCATGGCGCGGGCTTGATGTGTTTCACTTAACGACAGGCTGTCAAACACACTAATCATGCCGGTTACCGTGCCTAACAAGCCCAGTAACGGACAAAGTGCGACCAGTAGCTTCAGCCATGGCAACGGCTTGCGCAGCCTAGCCACCAGCGCCTCAGCCCATACATGACGCAGCGTGCGAGCACTCCAGCTGGTGTGATCGCTGCGCGCTGCCCAACGGCGTAGCAGTTGATGCCGCGCAATGCGCCAGGTAATTCGGTAGTACCACCAGCGCTCCATGGCCATGGCAAACACCAATACGGCCACGATTGCGAGCACCACTAATACCGCACCACCCGCCTCTACTAAGCGCTCAACGGGTTCGAGCCAGAGAGGAAGAGTGGACATGTTAATTCACCACGGGCGTGTGAGATTCCAGATGATCTGCCAGCGTCGCACTCGCCTGCCCTTCGATGACATGGGTTAAATAGCGACTACGGCCCGACAGCGCTGTTTGCACGAACAGCAAAGGAACTGCAGTAATCAGGCCCAGCACGGTAGTCACCAACGCTTGGCTGATACCGCCAGCCATCAGTTGCGGATCTCCCGTACCGAAGACAGTAATTGCCTGAAAAGTCACGATCATGCCGGTCACTGTCCCCAGCAAGCCAAGCAGCGGTGCAATTGCTGCCAGGAGTTTGACCATGGGTTGACTGCGTTCGAGCTTGGGCAGTTCAGCTAGCACCGCCTCATCCAGGCGTGCTTCCAGTGCTTCCGGGGTCTGATGCTTGTCCATGCCTTCAAAGCGTAGCAATACTCGCCCAAGGGGGTTGTTCGCTTTTAATTGGCCAAGCGACTGACGCTGACGGTTAACACGTAGACTGACGACGACTAAATAGAGGTACTGCCCTAAGCCAATAATCAAACCTAAAATGCCTAAGGCAACGACTACGTAACCGACGTAACCCCCCTGCTGGAAGCGCTCCCACAGACTAGGCTGCTGGGCCAAGGCCTCCAACACGCTGCCCTGGGTAGGATCGACCGCAAACACGTCGCTTTCGCCTTGGTAATACTCTGTTAGTAACGTGCCTATCGCATCCGGTGTGCGGGCTAGCACGACGAGATTACCGTCGTTTTCACCGCGCTCTAAAAGCTCACTCTCGGTAAAAGCGGCGAAATCACCAAGCCGTACCAAGTCTTGAGTGGTGACTTCGCCGCTAGCATCGGCGACCGGCAATGAAAGCCGCGCGGCTTGGCCCGTACGCGCGGTTAATAACGCCAAGTGATCCACAACATTCTCTAGCTGATGACGCTCAAGCACTTCGACATCATCTAGACGTGGCGGCAGCGACCCTTCTTCCAAGGTAAGCAAACTCTCTTCACCCAGCGCATTACGCACTTCAGAGCTGTGTCGGGCAAGATTCGATAATAAACCGGCTAGCGCTTCGCCCTGCTCCGCTTGGCGCTCACTTAATTCGCTGGCTTGATCTGCTTGCTCTGTCTGCTGTGCCTCAAGGGCATCATGCTGTTGTTGAGCACTCTCATTGTCATTGCGGGCCTGCTCCAGGGCAGACTCTAGTGCTTGCTGATCATCTAGAAAGCCCATCAAACGCTGCTGGTCGCGCGCTTGAGCAGCTTCGCGTGCTTCACGTAAAGAGGTCGTACTGTCATTTTGCGCGGTGGCTACCCCACTGAACACCATCAGCGCCACCAGCATGCCGACAGCCACCAGGCGATGTAGCGCTAAACCAACAAGGCTCATGGCTGCTCTCCCTGCTGATCATTCGTACTCACTGAGAGCGGTAACGTTAAAAGCTCGGGCGCACGCTGATCTTCTGCCATGCGCAGACCGTTGCGTACTTCACGCAGATATTCGTCATCCAATGGCTGCCATGCGCTACTTTCCGCACGCCATACGCCACCCTCACGCCCATCTGGCGTTAGGTAATAAAAGCCGATACGGCCCACACGCAAGAAATCCACTTCACGCTCGCTGCCCTCCTGGCTTAAACGCCCTCGCCAGCTATCCATCTCACGCCCATAATCGAGTTCAACCCGCCAGGCTTCGAGCAGGCCATTAATGCGTTCGATGGTATTAGCGCCCTGTTCATCAGGCTGCCGTTCCACCCGCGCCAGGCGCTCCTCACGCAGAAAAGGCAGGTCACTTTCAATCCATTGGCTCAACTGAAAGGACATATTTTGTTCGATCACAGGTAGCGCTGCACGCGTCTCTTCCAGCGTATCCAGGGCGGTTGCAAGCCGCTGCTGTCGCTCGGCCTCTTCCGCCAAGCGCCCAGTGAGGGAGGCGTTGTCCGCTTCTAGCTGGCGAGTTTCACGCTCCAAGCGGCGCAGCTCTTCCAACTGCTCACGGGTTTGCTCATCGGCAGCATCAATCTGTTCTTGAAGCGCTGCCTGAGCTTGCTGAGCTTCTACACTTTCGGCCGCTTGAGCCATTGCTTGTTCACTTACCAGCAGCGTGCCGCCGGCCAGCGCTCCCGCTAGCCACCATCCACGCAAGGCAAAGAAAGGCCTGTTCAGCACGTCGACTCTCCGTCACTGAGTAGCGGGCGGCTAACACCACCCGACTAAAAACTAATTAGGTATAAGAACGATTTGCGTTTATATTTTGCACCGCCTAGCCTACCACTAATATAATTAATGACAATATTTATCATTAACAAACAAACGATTTCACCCTCCTCTTAGGCATAAAAAAAGGCGCCATCGGCGCCTTTCATAGTTCAATTTTTTTTAATGCTCTGCTGCTATATAGGCTTTGGTCAACGGCGCTAGAGACAACTGCCAAGCCTCTTCACGGGTTACCCACCTTGCTTCGGCAATTTCAGCCGCCGCTTCGACAGGCTCGTCAATCACGAGGCCAAACAGGTTCGCCTCTAGTATTACACCAGGTTCGTTAGCCGCCTCAGCCGTTTGCAAGCCTAGAGGGATCAGTTGATCCTCGTTAACCTGCAAGCCCAGCTCTTCGCCTAGCTCGCGACATAGCGCTGACAGCGCGCTCTCGCCTTTCTCGATCTTACCGCCGGGCTGCATATAAAAGGACGTATTGTGCTTGCGCACTAACAGCAAACGTCCCTCAGGATCACTGACCACGGCAGCGGCAATTTCTAGTACGTCAGTAGCACTCCCTGGCATACCTCCTCCTTCACTTTTTACGCTTATCCGTTACCCATTAAAACTATCAGAATGCCCAGTCGTCGTCTTCGGTGGCGACGGCTTTACCGATCACATAGGAAGAGCCGGAGCCGGAGAAGAAGTCGTGGTTCTCGTCGGCATTAGGCGAAAGCGCCGCCATGATGGTGGGATCGACATCGGTCACACTGCTGGGGAACAGCGGCTCGTAGCCGAGATTCATCAGCGCTTTATTGGCGTTATAGTGAAGGAATTTCTTTACATCTTCACTTAGGCCAACTTCGTCATACAGCGACTCGGTGTAGCGCACTTCGTTGTCGTAAAGCTCCAGCAGCAGCTCATAGGCATAATCTTTGACTTCCTGCTGACGCTCTGGCGTCGCTTCCGCCAGGGCTTGCTGGAATTTATAGCCAATGTAGTAGCCGTGCACTGCTTCGTCACGAATGATCAAGCGAATCAGATCGGCGGTGTTGGTCAACTTGGCATGGCTTGACCAGTACATGGGCAGGTAGAAGCCGGAGTAGAACAGAAACGACTCAAGGAAGACGCTGGCGACTTTACGCATCAGCGGGTCATCCGAGCGATAGCGCTCCAGAATCAGCTGGGATTTTGCCTGCAGTGTGGGATTCTCTTCGCTCCAGCGAAACGCGTCATCGACGTCACGCGTGGTGCAGAGCGTCGAGAAAATCGAGCTATAAGAGCGCGCATGCACCGACTCCATAAAGGCAATATTGGTATAAACCGCCTCTTCATGGGGAGTGCGGGCGTCTTCCATCAATACCGGCGCGCCCACGCTGCTTTGAATGGTGTCTAGCAGCGTGAGGCCAGTAAACACACGAATAGTCAGCTGTTTTTCTTGCTGCGTCAGCGTATTCCACGACTGAATGTCGTTCGATAGCGGCACTTTTTCGGGCAGCCAGAAGTTACTGGTCAGGCGGTTCCACACTTCCAGGTCTTTATCATCCTGGAGCCGGTTCCAGTTAATCGCATCGACCCGCGATATACGTTGCATGGTATTCATGGCATTGCTCTCAAAACGTAGCGTTCAATGCCCGGCGATCAACACCGGGCATTCAATAACAGAGACAAGTTGCTTGCTGACTACAGCGTGCACGACACACAGCCTTCCACTTCGGTGCCTTCCAAGGCACTTTGACGAAGGCGGATGTAATAAAGCGTTTTGATGCCTTTACGCCAGGCGTAAATTTGCGCCTTATTGATATCGCGCGTGCTGGCCGTATCAGGGAAGAACAAGGTTAGCGACAAGCCTTGGTCAACGTGCTGCGAGGCTTCGGCGTAGGTATCGATGATCTTTTCCGGGCCTATCTCGTAGGCGTCCTGGAAGTAATCAAAGTTGGCTTCATTGAGGAACGGCGCCGGGTAATAAACACGGCCAAGCTTACCCTCTTTACGAATCTCGATTCTTGCCGCCACCGGATGAATACTGGAGGTGGAGTTATTGATATAAGAGATCGAGCCCGTAGGCGGTACCGCCTGGAGATTACGATTGTACAAGCCATTCGCCATCACCGAGGCTTTAAGCTCCTGCCAATCCTGCTGGGTCGGCAGTGCAATGCCGCTGCGCTCGAACAACGTGCGCACTTTCTCAGTGCGCGGCAACCACGCCTGATCGGTGTACTTGTCGAAGAATGCCCCCGAAGCGTAGGTAGAGTCGGCAAAACCCGCAAACGACTCTTGATGCTCAATCGCTAAGCGGTTGGATGCCCGAATGGCATGGAACGCCACGCAGTAGAAATAGAGATTGGTAAAATCCAAACCTTCGTCTGAGCCATAGTAGATATGCTCCCGCGCCAGGAAACCATGCAGGTTCATCTGGCCCAAGCCAATCGCCCGTGACTTGGCATTACCCTCGGCAATGGAAGGCACGCTGCTCAAGTTGCTCATCTCTGAGACCGCTGTCAGCCCGCGGATGGCAATTTCCACGCTGGTGCCAATATCGCCTGCGTCCATCACCTTCGCGATGTTCATGGAGCCCAGGTTACAGGAGATATCCTGACCAATTTGGCGATAACCCAGGTCATCGTCATACTCGGTAGGCGTATTGACCTGAAGAATTTCAGAGCAGAGATTGCTCATATTGATACGGCCAGCAATCGGGTTCGCGCGGTTAACCGTATCTTCGAACATAATGTACGGGTAGCCCGACTCAAACTGCAGCTCGGCTAGGGTTTGGAAGAAGGCACGCGCATTGATTTTATGCTTGCGAATGCGCGCGTCCGCGACCATCTCCTGGTACTTCTCGGTAACGCTGATATCGCCAAAGGGTACGCCGTAAACACGCTCTACATCGTAAGGCGAGAAGAGGTACATATCGTCGTTGCGCTTGGCCAGCTCGAAAGTAATATCCGGAATCGTCACGCCCAGCGAGAGCGTTTTAATGCGAATTTTCTCGTCGGCGTTTTCCCGCTTGGTGTCGAGAAAGCGCAGGATGTCCGGGTGGTGAGCATTCAGGTAGACCGCTCCCGCGCCCTGACGTGCGCCCAGCTGGTTCGCGTAGGAGAAGGCGTCTTCCAGCAGCTTCATAATCGGGATAATGCCCGATGACTGATTTTCTATACGCTTGATCGGCGCGCCGGATTCGCGAATATTGCTAAGCAGGAAAGCCACACCGCCGCCGCGCTTGGAAAGCTGCAACGCCGAGTTAATGGAGCGCCCGATCGACTCCATATTGTCTTCAATACGTAGCAGAAAGCAGGACACCAGCTCCCCGCGCTGCTGCTTACCGCAGTTAAGGAAAGTAGGCGTCGCAGGCTGGAAACGGCCGGAGATGATTTCATCCACCAGTGACTTCGCCAACGCTTCGTCGCCCCGCGCCAGCGTCAGCGCCACCATGCAAACGCGGTCTTCATAGCGCTCTAAATAGCGCTTGCCGTCAAACGTCTTCAGCGTGTAGCTGGTGTAATATTTAAAGGCGCCCAGAAAACTTGGGAAACGGAATTTGTACGCATAGGCCTGCTCGAACAGCGCCTTGATGAAAGCAAAGCTGTATTGGGCCAGCATCTCGGCTTCGTAATACTGCTCTTCCACCAAGTAATCGAGCTTTTCTTCTAACGAGTGGAAAAACACCGTGTTTTGGTTAACGTGCTGTAAAAAATACTGACGGGCCGCTTCGCGATCTTTATCCAGCTGCAGTTCACCATTGGCACCATAGAGATTAAGCATGGCATTGAGCGCGTGGTAATCCAGCGTCCGCGGCTCAGGCGCCGCCGAAGGCCGTTTTGTCTCTGCTACATTCTGAGTCGCTACGTTAGTCGTTTCCAAAACTCTTCTACTCCTTTGCGCACGTTGACCACGTCGTCGTCGGTGCCAAACAGTTCAAATCGATACAGCAGCGGCACGTGGCATTTTTTCGCAATAATTCGGCCAGCAAGGCCATATGCTTCGCCAAAATTGGTGTTTCCTGCGGCAATAACGCCCCGCAACAGATCCCGGTTATGCGTATCGTTGAGGAAATGGATGACCTGTTTAGGTACCGCACCCTGGGCGCTTCCCCCACCATATGAAGGGGTAACTAAAATATAGGGTTCGGTTACGCGCAGAGCAGGCGCATCTCGATTCAGCGGCAGCCGCGTTGCAGCAAGACCAAGTTTTTCCACAAAACGATGGGTATTACCTGACTTGGTAGAGAAGTACACCAACCTGCCGGCCACAGAGGTTTGTGAGCAACTTGCCAGCATGTGGTTGGTTTAAGCCAGTGCTTGAATGCGGTCCGGACGGAACCCCGACCAGTGATCTTCACCCACGACCACGACGGGAAGCTGGCGATAGCCTAAGGCTTCGACTTCTTCCTGCGCACCCGATTCGGCGGTTATATCGATCACTTTGTAATCGAGCCCCTGCTTGTCTAACGCGCGGTAAGTAGCGGTGCATTGAACACAAGCGGGTTTGCTGTAAATCTGAATTTCCATGGCGAATCCCCTTTTCATAGCGGCATTTTTCGGGTAGCGCACATCTTGTGCCCTACCCTTCTTGAAGACACAACGCATACTATATATAGACCATGTGAAAATCAATTCAAGCATATGTGGTATTTTTTACCCACAGGTTATTGACAGCTATTGCCCAGCTATATCCCAGACAACAAAAAGCCGCCCACAAAAGTGGGCGGCTTTTGGCAGCGCCATTTATCGGCACTGCTAGCGGGTCATAGCGCTTTTATCAGCTAATCGCAGCTTGGTAACGACGCTCTACGTCTTCCCAATTGACGACGTCAAAAAACGCAGCAATATAGTCGGGGCGCTTGTTTTGATACTTCAGGTAGTAAGCGTGTTCCCAAACGTCCAACCCCAGCACCGGTGTATTACCATGCATTAATGGGCTGTCTTGGTTAAGCGTGTTCTCAACCACTAATTTTTTCTCAGGAGTAACGGAGAGCCATGCCCAACCGCTACCAAAACGACCCACGGCCGCTTTTTTAAACTCTTCCTTGAAGGCTTCGAGGCCGCCCAATTCAGAGTCGATAGCTTTAGCAACATCACCCTGCGGATTACCACCGGCATTGGGCGACATCATCTGCCAAAACATAGAGTGATTAGCATGCCCACCGCCATTGTTGATAACGGCCTGACGCTTGGCTTCTGGAACACGATCCAGATTCGCGACGAGCTCTTCAACAGGTACATCTTCCAGACCTGTGCCTTCAAGCGCAGCGTTCAGGTTGTTGACGTAGGTTTGATGGTGACGAGAGTGGTGAATTTCCATCGTCATTGCATCGATGTTTGGTTCGAGAGCGTCGTATGCGTACGGCAGTTCGGGTAGTGTATGTGCCATATCATCATCTCCTTGAGTGGCTTTCGTTGCGTTCACTTACTTATCTGCGGCCAGCCCGCAGCTTTTTCAACCGTCGGGGTGGTTTTTCTTACCCTTTGCCCCAGTACTTTAGTCAACTATTGGCAGTTTACCTAATACCCCTATGACAAAAAAGCCGACTTCTGGCGAAGTCGGCTCTCTGCTGCGTCGGTTCTCAACGGCTTACAGCTTGCTTTCCAGCTCCGGCAGGATCTCGAATAGATCCCCCACCAAGCCGTAATCGGCGACCTGGAAGATCGGTGCTTCGTCGTCTTTGTTGATCGCGACGATCACCTTGGAGTCTTTCATGCCCGCCAAGTGCTGAATCGCACCGCTGATACCCACCGCAATGTACAGGTCGGGTGCGACGATCTTACCGGTCTGACCCACCTG